>Ga0209341_10005136_pt1 | contig 11927 bp, 14 predicted proteins | sample RifCSP13_2_FD_184020 | JGI IMG/M metagenome (GOLD analysis project Ga0209341, IMG submission 184020) | Soil microbial communities from Rifle, Colorado - Rifle CSP2_sed 13_2 (SPAdes) (version 2) | ecosystem: Environmental > Terrestrial > Deep subsurface > Rock core/Sediment | place: Rifle...
CTCCGGCCAGGCCGCGCGGGTATCCCTTGCCGTCCCAGCGTTCATGGTGATGCCCGACCGCTTCGATCCACTCCCCGAGCCACTCGCGCAGCGGCTCGACCAGCGCTTCGCCGTACAGTGGGTGGAGACGGAGGCTCTCCCAATCCTCGTCGGTGGGCTTGCCGGACCTGTTGAGGATCTCCTGGCTGATCTCGAGCTTTCCGATGTCGTGGAGGAGCGCCGCCCAGTTGAGACGGTCCAGCTCGTTGTCGGCGAACCCGAGTTGCTTGCCGAGCATGTAGCTGTACGCGCGCACCCGCTCCGCATGACCCCGGGTAATGCGGTCGTGGACGCTGAGCGCTGCCGCGAGACGGAGCAGAATCTCGGCTGCCTCCTGAGCCGTGGGCGCTTCCTTCGCCTCTCGCATGAGGCGCAATCGCTCTTCGAGCGACTCGACCGTGCCTGTGCGAAGCGCGAGTTGAAACCGGGACGGCGTCTCGTCAGGGAAGACGAGCGATAACTCGAGAAGCGCTCCCAAGGGCAGCAGTCGCCGAGAAAACGCGTAGACGGCCCAAACGACGACAGTCGCCGCCGCACTGATCCCCAGCCACCACAGGAGAAAGACCCAGAGCGATGCTGTCGGCGGACTCGTAATCGACGTGGCGAAGTGGACGAACGCCAGGGACAGGGCGACCGGGAAGGCGTAGACGAGCAGTCGTAGACCGCGCGCGCGCCATGGATGCGCGGACCAGCGGTGCGGATACGCGCCCTTGTCCGCAGTCACGGTTCACTAATCGGCTTGCGGCAACGGACACTTGATGCCTCCAGCCCGCGAATCGCCGCCGTCGCTATCGCATGTCGACGAACATGCCACCCCACGAAGCAGGGTCGACGTCGGCAATCGATTGCGAAAACGTCCAGTGGTGGCCACCCGGATCCTCGGCCAAGTACTGCCGCTCGCCGTACGGGTAGTCGGTCGGCGGGCTCAGGATCACGGCCCCGGCCGCGGAGGCACGCTCGTGGTGGGTGTCCGCGTCCTCGACCCGTACGAGCACCGAGTGGGTCGACGCCCCGACCGCCCCTCCTCCTCCCCCGGTCGCGATGACGGCGCCGTCGCCGAAGGTGAGCTGCACGCGGTGGTCCCCGATAACGAGCCTACGCGTGAAGCCGAACGCGCGGCAGAGCCAGTCCGCCGCCTCGGTCACGTCCGCGTAGGCGAGCACGGGGATGAGGGTGGCATCGGGAACGGAGCGGTTAGCCGCCGTCGTCATCTCTCCGGCTTGCCCCGCCTCACCTCCTGTAGGACCCAGGAGTTGCCGTCGGGATCCCTGAAGTCGGCGAACGAGGCGTAGTCGCGGTGCTCGGGGTCCGGGCCCGGCGCCCAGCCGTCGGACCCCATGTGCCGGACGTCGCTCACCTCTACCCCACGCTCGACGAGCTCCGCGCGCGCGGCCTCGATGTCCGCAACGACCAGGTGGGTGCCCCGATACGAACCCGGTTCTGCATCCGTGAGCCCCGTCCCGACCGTGATCGAGCAGGCCGAGCCCGGCGGCGTCATCTGCACGACGCGGAATTCGTCGCTGGACTGGTGATCGACGTCCAGGATGAAGCCGACCTTCTCGGTGTAGAACGCCTTCGCGCGGTCCACGTCCGAGACGGGAATGCGTACGAGCTCGAGCTTCAAGTCCATCTCGTCACGCCTCGCTCGGCTCCGGCTCGGCGCCCCGCTCGACGTCGACGCCGCGCGGCGCCGCCTCGCGGTCGTGCGGAGGCTCGATGGTGACGTTCGGCAGCAGCCGGTCGAGCCAGCCCGGGATGTACCACGACTTCTCACCCATGATGGTGAGGAACGCGGGCACGAGCGTCATGCGCACGACGAGCGCGTCGGTGAGGATCGCGACCGCGAGCAGGAGGCCGAACTCCTTCGGGATGCGGTCGGCGCTCAGGATGAACGCCGCGAAGACGGTGCTCATGATGAGCGCCGCGGCCACGATCACGCGGCCGATCGCCGCGATGCCGTGCTCGACCGCCTCACGCGTCTTCAGGCCGTGGACGTGCTCCTCGCGGATCCGGCTCATGAGGAACACCGTGTAGTCCATGGAGAGCCCGAAGAGGATCGCGAAGGCGATCGGCGGGACGAAGGTCTCGATCGGGCCCGTCCGGTCGAGGCCGGTCAGCCCGAGCAGGAACCCCTGCTGCACGACGAGCCCCAGCACGCCGAAGCCGATGAAGGCGGAGAGGATCGTCGTAATCGCCGCGGTCACCGCGACCACGACCGACCTGAAGGCCATGGTGAGCACGATGAACGTGACGCCGATGATGTAGAGCAGGAACAGCGGCAGCCGCTCCATGATCCGATCGGCGATGTCCTTGAACGCCGCCGTCAGGCCGGAGACGTAGGCGACCGAAGGGCCGCCGGCCGTCGCCTCGGGGACGACGTCGTGGCGCAGGCGGTCGACGAGCGTGTCCGTCTCCTCGTCCTGCGGGGCGGAGTCCGGGGTCACGAAGACGATGGCGACCGTCTTCTCGTCGTTGAACTGCGGCTTCCGCACGGAGGCCACGCCCTGGAGGCCCTGCACGCCGTCGTAGATCCTCTGCGGCGCCTGCTCGTCGCCGTTCACGTCGACGACGATCGGGATCGGGCCGTTGAACCCCGCCCCGAAGCCCTCGGCCAGGAGGTCGTACGCGCGGCGGCTCGTCTGCTGGACGGGCTGCGTCCCCTGGTCGGCGGCCCCCAGGCGCACGAGCGCCGAGCTCGTTGCGAGAGCCAGGCCGACCAGCAGGAGGACGGTGAACACGACGCCCGCGTGCGCGGTCACGAAGCGACCCCAGCGGGCGACGAGAGTCTTCTCCCGCGCTGCCTCCGAGTCGTCCAGCTTGCGCAGGAAGGGCACCTTCAGCCGGTCGACCCTGTGCCCGAGCAGCCGCAGGACCGCGAGCAGCAGCGAGTTCGCGAGCAGGACCGTGGTCAGGACCCCGAGCGCGCTGCCGATGCCGAGCTTCGTGACGAAGTCCAGGCCGAAGAAGGCGAGACCGGTCACCGAGATCGCGACCGTCAGGCCTGCGAAGAGCACGGCCCGCCCGGCGGACGCGCCCGCCTCCGCGGCGGCGTCAGGCGGCGAGAGCCCCTCGTGCAAGAGCTGCCTGAAGCGCGTGACGATGAAGAGCGAGTAGTCGATGCCGACCCCCAGCCCGATCATCGAGACGAGGAGCGGCGTGACCGTGTTGATGTCGGTCAAGCCCGCCAGGATGAACAAGAGCAGGAACGCGCTCAGGAGCGCGGCGATCGCGAGCCCGATGGGAATCACCGCCGCCACGAACGTGCGAAAGACGACGAGCAGCACGATGATCGCGGCGACCAGGCCGAGCAGCTCCTGCGTCCCCTGCTCGATGGGCGGGAACTCCGCGTCGCCGTTGAACTCCGCGGTCACGCCCGCCGGCTCGACCGTCTGGCGGACGGCGTCCTGCACGGCGACGACGGCCTCGCGGTCCTCGTCGTAGATCACGCGATCGAACTGGGCCTCCGCATAGGCGATGCGCCCGTCGTCGGAGAACGTGTCCTTGGTGAACGGATCGCCCACGCTCTCGAGGCCTGCGGTGTCTTCCTTCGCTTTGAACTCGCCCGACTTCAGGCGGGCGATGGCCGCCAGGACTGCCGCCTTGCGCTCCTGCGTGTCGAGCCGCTCGCCCTCGGGCGCGGCGAAAACCACGTTCAGCACGCCGCCCTGCTCGGACGCGAACTGCGTCTCGATCAGATCCGTCGCTTTCTGGGTGTCGGAGCCCGGGATCTCGAACTCGTCCCGCAGGCTGCCCCCGAAGGTCCCGACGAGGGCGATCAGCAGGACGACGATCCCGGCCCAGCCGGCGACGATGCGCCATGGGTGGCTCGCGCAGGCTCGCGTCCAGCGCGCGAGCGCTCCGGTCGCCATACGTTCGTGCGCTGCCAGCCGTTCGGGAGTTCCCACCGTGTGCTCCGTCATACCTGCCCCCTCTGTCGTTGCGGGTTTTTTCCACTAGAGACCGCTGAACTACCTAAAACTCATCCATCGATGAGTTTCTTCCGGCTGAACCGTCTCTTCTCCAGATGGTCACATCGGGGCCGCACACGGTCGACTTCTCCATCCGCGGCCCCATCGCCGGTGCCGACCTGCCCGGGCTCTGCGAGCGCGTCTGTGCGTTGCTCGAGCGTAGCGGCGCCGGTGTCGTCCTCTGCGACGTAACCGGCATCGAGCCCGACGCGGTGACCGTCGACGCACTCGCTCGGCTTCAGCTCGCCGCGCGGCGCCACGGCTGCCAGGTCCGCCTGCGCTTCGCATCGGACGAGCTGCTCGAGCTCGTCGGCTTCATGGGCCTGACGGACGTCCTGCCGGACCGATGAGTTTTTGCGCTCGCCCCGGTCTCGTTCAGCAGCCGCAATCCACAAGGAGGCGAACATGGCGCGCAAGATCTTCGTCAACCTCGCTGTCGAGGACCTCGACAGGTCCGTCGAGTTCTTCACCAAACTCGGCTTCTCGTTCGACCCTCGGTTCACCGACGAGACGGCCACGTGCATCATCGTGAGCGATGAGGCGTTCGTCATGCTGCTCGTCGAGAGCAAGTTCAGGGAGTTCACCAAGAAGGAGCTCGCCGACCCGTCGACGCAGACGGAGGCGATCCTCGCACTGTCCGCTGAGAGCCGGGAGGCAGTCGACGAGCTCGCCGACAAGGCGCTCGCGATTGGCGGTTCGCCGGCGAACGACCCGACCGACTACGGGTTCATGTACGGGCGGAGCTTCCAGGACCTCGACGGCCACCTCTGGGAGCTCATCTGGATGGACCCGAGCGCCCTCGATTCGTAGGGGCGACGCATGCGTCGCCCGGGCGGGGCATGCCCCGCCCCTACGACGACGCGAACTCGAGCGGTAGGCCGAAGAGCGGGAAGACGGTCTTCGTGTCCAGGAAGAACGTGAACTCGACGATCCGGCCGTCGGAGATCTCGAGCACCTGCAGAGCCCAGGGCTCGTAGCCCTCGCCGGATTCGCTCGGCTTGTACTGCCCGAAGGCCGGCGCCCCGTTCGCCCCCAGCACGGGGATCACGCGTGAGCCACGACAGCCGGCGCCCGGGCCGACCCACCAGGCGAAGATGTCGTCGCGGCCGCTGAGCCACAGGTCGTACGGCGGCATGGACTGCGTCGCGTCCTCGTGGATCAACGCGGTGAGGGCTTCCATGTCATAGCGCTCGAAGGCGTCGACGTAGCGGGAGAGGAGCTCCGCGTCCGCCTCGTCGACCGAGCGGGCCGTGGTCGCGGCTGTCACGCTGCTCGCCTCGAGGGTCGCGCGCGCCCGCTGAAGCGCGCTCGTGACGGAGGCGACGCTCGTCTCGAGCAGCTCCGCGACCTCGGACGCCTTCCAGCGCAGCACCTCGCAAAGGATCAGCACCGCGCGCTGCTTCGGCGGGAGGTGCTGTAGCGCCGCGACGAACGCGAGGCGGACCGTCTCGCGCGCGACCGCCACCTCGGCCGGGTCCCCTTCCGGCACGATCCGGTTGTCGGGCATCGGCTCGATCCAGGTGACCTCCGGCATGCTCAGGTTCTCGGCGATCGGCTCCCGCGCGGGTCCGAGATCCATCGGCCGCGCACGACGCTTCCGTCCCTCCAGCAGGTCCAGGCACACGTTCGTAGCGATGCGGTAGAGCCACGAGCGCAAGGTCGCTCGCCCCTCGAAGCGGTCGAAGCTCCGCCACGCGCGGATGAACGTCTCCTGGACGGCGTCCTCGGCCTCGACCGATCCCAGCATCCGGTAACAGAAGGCCGTCAACTCCACCCGGAACTGCTCGAGCTGGTCTGCAACGGTCGGCGATGCGGCGAGCGACGAGTTCTGCACGACGACCATCCTAGGTGGACCCGGTCGGGCTACGTCTCGGACTTGACGACACCGATCACGTGGCCTTCGGGGTCGGTGAAGAGTCCGATCTCGACCTGCTCCATCACCTGCTCAGGGCCCATCATCCGCGTCCCGCCGAGGCTCTCGGCCTTGGCCAGCGCCGCCTCGACGTCGGGTACCTCGACGTAGAACGTCACGTGGCCGTCGTATCCGTCCGGCCCACCGCCGACACCGCCGCCGATTCCGACCCCGTCGGCGTTGACGTTCGCCTCGCGCTGCACGAGCCCGTAGTTCATCGGGTTCGAGGAGTCGATCTCCCACCCGAAGAGCTCCGAGTAGTAGCTCTGGAGCTTCTCCGCGTCCTTCCCCACGATCTCGAAGTGGACCACCGGCTGTCCCATGGTTCGCTCCCTTCCGCGCCGGCAGGCCGGCGCCTCACGATTGCGTGTACACGGAAGACTGCCGATCGGCCCGAAACTCATCGGTCGACGGTCGAGATCGTTCAGCTCGCGAGTCGTTCGTCGAGATACCGGGTTATCGGCCACGCCCCAGCGGATGTGTTCGAGATCACCGTGTGGGTGACGTCGGCGCGTGGGTCGTGAACCGTGAGGAAGGAGACGCCCGCGTCGCTGCCAACCAGCATCACGGTGTCGGTCGACGCGTGCAGCCAGAAGCCGAGGCCGTAGCGCCTCTCGCCCGACGGCAGGTCACTGCGAGGGCGCACCATCTCGCCGACCCAGTGCCTCGACACGATCCGGCCGGCGAAGAACGCTCTCCAGAGGGAGCTGATGTCGGCCACCGTGGAGTAGATCCCGCCGTCTCCACTACCCCGTACCGGCAGGTGGTAGACGTTGCTCCTCCATACGCCGTCGATCTCGAGGTAGCCGAGAGCAGTGCGGCCCGGAAGCTCGTCGGAGCGGAGGAACTCCGTGTCCTCCATCCCCGCCGGCTCACAGACACGCCGGCGCAGGAGATCGTGGAAAGGCGTCCCGCTGATTCGCTCGGCGATCAGCGCCAGCACGACATAGCCGCTGTTGCTGTACGCAAAGCGCTCGTCCGGGGCGAACTTCGGCGGGTGCCCGTCGAGCACGGCGACGTACTGCTCGGTCGTCGCGAGCTCGTGTACCGGGACCGGCATCAAGTACTCGGTCGGCTCGAGACCGACCTCCTCGTCGAGGTAGTCGCCGATGCCCGAACGGTGTGCAAGGAGCTGCTCGATCGTCACACCGTCGTCGACGAGTGGAAGATCCCGCCCGAGCACGGATCGAGCCGTCGTCGAGAGCTCGAGCAGACCGTCCTCGATCAAGCTCACGACGGTGAGCGCCGTCAGCCCCTTCGTCCCGCTCGCGATCGCGAGACGAGTGTCGATCCGATTGGGGATCTCGAAACCACGATGTGCCAGGCCGTAGGCCTTTGCCAATTCGATCCGATCCGCGTTGTCCACCCGTACCACGCCGGAGAACGTCGTTTCCGCGGCGATCGCGTCCAGCTCGCTCTCCAGCCCGGCCATCGGGGAGACGCTACCCACCGGTGGCCGAGCCGCTCCGGTCCGGGTGACGGGACGACGAGGCACATCGATAGTGTGAGCGGACTCGTGCCCGATCCCGCCGTCCTCATCCGGCTCGAGAAGATCGACCGTGACGAGCTCGCCGAGCGGCTCGAGGACGCCTGGCTGATACAGGCGCCGAAGCGCCTCGCCGCCGAGTTTCTCGCCGACTCCTAGCCTGCGCACTTCTCCGCAGACGGATCCGGGGCTTTGCCGATGGCAGCGCAAGACAGCATGGCCACACTTGGGGCAACCCAGACACACGTGTGGAGGTGCGAGATGTCCCAGACCGCAGCGCACGAGGCCCGCTCGAAGCACGCCCCACGTCCGGTGGCGCACGGAGCGACCTTCTCCGGGCTCATGGTCGCAGTGTGGAGCGCGTTCGTCACGCTCCTCGTCGTATCCCCGGAGACGCTCGACGACGCGTACGACTGGCTGACCGGCCTGCCGATCGTCTGGGAGATCCTGATGTGGATAGTCCTCCTGCCGTGGGCGCTCGCCTACCTCGTCTGGGAAAGCTCGTGGGATCAGTGGCTTCGGGTCCTGGTCCTCGTCCTGATGGCCGCCGCGCACTTGATCCTCTCGGCGCCGCGGCCCAGGCGTTGAAGTCGGGGTGGCCGGTGCCTCGAACCCCCGAAGGTGCTTGAGTGTCTGACCGCGTGACCGAGGAGGAGACGTCGATGGAAGCCGCCAGGCCGACCTACCCCGTCCGGATCGAGGGCCGACTCGACCCCGAGCTGAGCCGCTGGCTGTGGCTGGTGAAATGGCTGCTGGCGATCCCGCACTACGTCGTGCTCGCCTTCCTCTGGATCGCGTTCGTCGTGCTGAGCGCGGTCGCCTTCTTCGCGATCCTGTTCACACGTCGTTACCCGAAGGGCATCTTCGAGTTCAACGTCGGGGTGCTTCGCTGGACGTGGCGCGTGGGCTTCTACTCCTACGCGGCGCTCGGGACCGACCGCTACCCGCCGTTCAGGCTGGGCGAAGCGCCTGACTATCCCGCGACGTTCGCCGTCGAGTATCCCGAGGACCTCTCGCGCGGTCTCGTGCTTGTGAAGTGGTGGCTGCTCGCCATCCCCCACTACGTGGTCGTCGGGATCTTCGTGGGCGGGGGCAGCTACGCCGCGTGGCACGGGGAGAACTGGGCATGGGGCTTCGGCGGCGGGCTGATCGGCGTGCTCGTCTTCTTCGCGGGTGTGGCGTTGCTCTTCACGACCCGGTATCCGCGCGGCATCTTCGACTTCGCCCTCGGGCTCGACCGATGGGTGGCCAGAGTGGCGGCTTATGCAGGTCTCATGACCGACACGTACCCACCGTTTCGTCTCGACCAGGGCGGAGAGGAACCGCCTGGAGCGGCGTACACACAACCGTACTCTGCTCTCCCGGCCGAGAGCTCCGCGGCGGAGCGAGCAGGCGGGAAGGGAGCGGGACGCATCGTGCTGCTCGTCGTGGGCAGCATCGCGGCGCTACTCGCGTTCGCGGTGCTCGTGGGCGGGTGTGCGATCGTCGCAGTCGACCGCACCCAGCGCGACGACGACGGCTTTCTCATGTCCCCGACGGAGGACTTCTCGACATCCACCTACGCCATCGTCTCTGAGAGCGCCGATGTCGACCTCGACGACGCGGAACGGGTGGTCAAGAGCTTCCTGGGCACGGTTCGCATCCGCAGCGAGAGCGAGCGCGCTGTGTTCGTGGGCATCGCCACCGAGGCTGACGCTACCGCCTACCTGGACGGCGTCGAGCATGTCGTCGTCACCGACTTCGACGAAGAGCCCCGCTACTCGCGACAGACGGGGGACGCCCCCGAGAGCACGCCCGGAGAGGAGACGTTCTGGGTGGCATCCACCGCCGGGGCAGGTGAGCAGACGCTCGACTGGGAGCCCGAGGACGGTGATTGGAGGGTGATCGCGATGAACGCGGACGGCACACGCGGAGTGTCCGCCGAGCTGAGCATCGGCGCCGAGCTCGAACCGGTGATCTGGGTCGGTGTCGGGCTGATCGTCGCGGGCGGACTACTCGCCGTAGGCGCGGCTCTCGCAATAACCGCCGGCATTCGCCGCGGCCGCGGCTGAGCGCTGACACAAGCGCCGAGGCGCCTCGCCGCCGAATTCCTCGCAGGCTCCTAGACGGCGCCGCTACACTCGGCGAACACAGGACGAATACCGAAGGCGCGGCTTGCGCCCTCCCTATCCGTTCATGGCAGGAGGAAGCGATCATGGCCGCACGGTCGACGAGGTATCCCAGTGGCAAGTGAGGCGACCGAGAGGCTGGACGCTGTGCACGAAGGAATCGCCCACCGGATCGCGCGACGGAGCGCGAACGAGGAGAAGGCGGCGGAGCTCAGCCCCGTCACGGATGCCCAAGGTCTTGTCGAGTTCGCGTGCGAGTGCAACAGGTTCGACTGCGAACGGTCAGTGAGGGTGCCGCTTTACGTCTACCGACGCATGGTCGAAACAGGAGACCAGTACCTCCTGCAGGCAGGTCACCACGCGTTCACGAGCTACCGGACGATCGTGACGGTCGGTCTGATGAGAATCGAGGAGCGCGCGTAGCGAGACGGCAGGGGGAGGCCGACTCGGCGGGTCTCAGTCGGTCGGCGCGAGAGGGGTCTCTTCAACCGGCTGCTCGCCACGCTCGGCGGCCGCGGCCAGCTTCCTCTCCCGCTTCTTTTCCAGCTTGCGCGCGCGGCGCTCCTTGACCGTCCGCTCTCGCGTCAGTTTCGCCATCGTCTGCTGTCTCTTGGAGCTCATCGAGCCCTTCCTCTCTGTCGATGCGTGCAGTGTTCCCGGGGATCGCAACTAGCAGCAGCAGCGGCGGGCTCGTGCGGGAGCCGGACACGGGAACGCCGGACCTCACCATAGCCGCAATCATTCGATGCGGGAAACGGGTCGACGAGAGGAGGTGCAGCATCGAAGAGCACCCGCAAACCTGGCACTACGGGCTCGTGGCGACCTGGTGGTCGGAGTTCAACGATGACTTCCGGTCGCACGAGGTCCCGTACTTTCAGAAGTTCATCGAGAGCGATGGTCAGCCGGCGCTCGACGTAGCGTGCGGGACCGGCCGCTTGCTCCTGCCCTACCTCCGAGCTGGGTTGGACGTGGACGGTTGCGACGTCTCCTCGGACATGATCGCGCTCTGCCGTGAGAAGGCAACGCGCGAAGGACTGTCGCCAAACCTGTATGTGCAGCCGATGCACGAGCTCGACTTGCCTCGCAGGTACAGGACGATCTACGTGTGCGGCGCGTTCGGGCTGGGAAGCAATCGCAGCCATGATCTCGAAGCGCTGAAACGCTTCCACGAGTACTTGGAACCCGGTGGGACGTTGCTCCTCGACATCGAGGTTCCGTATGCCGATACGGCGCAGTGGAGTTACTGGCCGAAGGGCAAGCGTGCTTCGTTGCCGGAGGTCATGCCGCCGCCGGGAGGGCGGAGGCGTGCCTCCGACGGAGCCGACTACGCGCTGCGTTCTCGGATGGTCGAACTCGATCCGCTGGCCCAGTACGTGACCATGGAGATCCATGCCGAGAGGTGGCGTGGTGAGACGTTGGAGGCAGAAGAAGACCACCGGCTGAATATCTGCCTGTACTTCAAGAACGAGCTGCTGCTGATGCTGGAGCGGACCGGATTCGCGAACATCGTCGTCCACGGCGAGCACACCGAGGCCGAGCCGACGAGCGACGACGACTTCCTCGTTTTCGTCGCCAGGAAGTTCGGATAGCGTCCGCTCGAATGTCCGTCCATGAGCGCGATGACGCGCCGCCCGCGCGCGTCATCGAGATCAAGGAGCCGGCCGTCGGGCTCGACGCCGTCGTCGTGATCGACCATGAGCTCTTCGCGATCTCGGCCGGCGGAACCCGAATGGTCCGCGACGTTACGACCGACGAGGTCGCCCGCCTGGCACGGGCGATGACGTGGAAGTTCGCGGTCTGCGGCGTCCCCTACGCGGGAGCGAAGGCGGGGATCCGCTTCGACGGCGGCGACCGCGCTTCTGTGCTCGACGCCTACTTCGGGCGTGTCGGCGAGTGGCGCCACTTCTTCCTGACTGGGCCGGACCTCGGAACGCACCCGGAGGACTTCCTCCGCCTCGAGCCTCGCGGAGGCCCGACGCCAATGTGGGCGCGCACGCACGAGGGCATGGGCATGGACGACCTCGCCGTCGGCCACGGGATCAAGGGCGCGGCCGAGGTCGCACTCGAGCGGCTGGGGCGTTCCCTGGAGGGCGCGGCCATTGCAATCGAAGGGTTCGGGAAGGCCGGTGCCGGCACGGCCCGCGCCTGCGCTCGCGCCGGCGCGCGGGTTGTCGCGGTCAGCACCATCGAGGGCGCGCTCGTCGATCCGGCCGGGCTCGACGTCGACGAGCTTCTCGCGCTCCGCGCCCACCACGGCGACTCCTTCGTCCACCACGGGCCCGTCCCCACGCAACCCCGCGCTGCTCTCTTCGCTGTCGAGTGCGACGTCCTCGTCCCGGGCGCGCGCCCGGACGTCATCACGCCGGAGTCGGTGAACGAGCTTCGCTGCGCGGCCATTGTTCCGGTCGCGAACG
>Ga0209341_10005139_pt1 | contig 11926 bp, 9 predicted proteins | sample RifCSP13_2_FD_184020 | JGI IMG/M metagenome (GOLD analysis project Ga0209341, IMG submission 184020) | Soil microbial communities from Rifle, Colorado - Rifle CSP2_sed 13_2 (SPAdes) (version 2) | ecosystem: Environmental > Terrestrial > Deep subsurface > Rock core/Sediment | place: Rifle...
CTGTACCAGGTGCGGGACGCCCAGCTGTCGCCCAAGCCCGTCCGGCGGCCGCGTCCCGTGATTTACGCCGGCGGGGAGTCCGAGGCAGCCAAGGACCTGATCAGCCGCCTATGCGATGCCTACGTGACGCACGGCGATCCCCCGGACCGGATCGCGGCCAAGGTGGAGGATATGCGGTCCCGCCGGGCGCAGCGCGGTCTCACTCCCATGCGGTTCGGCGCGTCGGCGTTCGTGGTGTGCCGGGGCACGGAGGAGGAGGCCCGGCGGGAGCTGGCGCGGATCACGGACGTGCGCCAGAGCGCCCGCGGCTACGCCAACTACCAGGATTGGATCGCCAACACCAAGCTGGAGCAGCGGGTGAGTCTCGAGGACTACTCGGTGTCGAACCGGGGTCTCAAGTCCGGACTGGTGGGGACGCCCGAGGAAATCGCCGAGCGCATCCTCGCCTTCGAGCGCGCGGGTGTGGAGCTGCTGTTGCTCCAGTTCAGCCCGCAGGCCGAGGAGATGGAGCGCTTCGCTGAGGAGGTGATGCCACTGGTAGCAGCGTCACCGCCCCGTTCCACCGTGGCCTCCGACGATGCCCAGGACCAGGATGAACGCGATCAGCAGGACCGCGATAAGCAACCACACGCTCTCCTCGAGAGTCACACGGCGGCGCAGCGTCGCTGAGATGCGCCTGAGGGGTGCCAGGGCACCCTGCAAGATGGCAGCCAACGCTCTGCGGAGGCGCGGGTGGATCCCGAAGTGATCCCGGGGCTCCGCCGCGAAGAGTTTCCACGCCATGGCGTTCATAGGCGCTCCTCGCGATCAGGCGACAGGCGCGGCCGCCAGCGACGGACCCGGCGGCAGTACCCGTCGTAGGCTTCCCCAAAGGTACGCCGCAGGGCCGGCTCTTCATACCACCGCACGAACAGGTGGGTGATCAGGAAGAACAATCCGGTGAACCCGGCCAGCGCCGCCGACTCGAAGAAGAGTGCCGCGCCGGCTAGGCCCACGCCGGCGCCCACATACATTGGATTCCGCACGAACCGATAGGGCCCTTTCACCACCAACCGGCGCGGCGGGTCGAACGGCGCCGGGGTCCCCCGCCCTACCAGCGCGAACGCCAGCACGCACCACAGGGCGAGCGCCCCACCGGCCACTACGGCCAGCCCGCCGACGATCTGTAGTGCCCCGATTCCCGAAGGGCGGCTTATCCCGGACCAGGACAACACTTGGGCCGGTAGAAATACCAGCACGAAAGCCACGAACAACGTGGCGTAGGTCAACGCCCGGATCAGCACGAACACGTGGCTTAGGGCACCGCCATCATGCGGATCCCGTCGCGCTGTCCGGTCAACTCCCAGCGGATGAGCGACATGGGAATCATGCCGACGGCGTTCAGCTCGTCCATGAACCCCTTCAGGGTGAAGCCATCCCCAACCTGACGCGCACGCTCCGCCAGCAATTGCTCAATCTGGATCTTCCCGATCACGTAGCTGGTGCCGTACGCCGGCTGCTGCAGGTACAGGTGCTGCTCGCCCCAGACCGTGTTCCCATCCTCCCGCAGCCAACCGCGCGGCGTCTGCGAGACGGCGAACGTCACGGCCTCCTCCAGGGTCCATTGGTTGGCATGCATCATCAGGTCGCCCAGGGCACGCGCGGCGCGCTGGGCCAGCAACACCCAGATCAGCTCGCGGGACCGCGGGCGTGCCTCCAACAGCCCGGCGTGCATCATCATCTCTTCCCAGCCGGTGGCGAGGCCTTCGGTGCGGCTGTCGAAGATATTGTAGAGCAGCGTCGCCCGCCGGATGGGGCTGGGATGCGGCTCGTTCGCGGCGCGGGCCAGGTCGAACCAGTGGTATCCGTGGGTCCGCATCACGACCGGATCCCGGTAGTCCACCTCGGTGAAGAACTCGCGCGGCTGCCGATCGCTGAACGTGCCGATTCTCGCCCTGAGGGCGGGATCCATGTAGTCGCGCACCGTGAGCATCTCGCGATCGCGCAGAAACGCCATGTACTCCGTGACCGCGGCGTTGAACCGGCGGGTGTGCTCCGCGGCGCTGGCGACCGGTACCGGCTGGGGGAGCCGCCGGTTCCGGTGCTCCTCCAGCACGAGTGCCGAGCGGGCGCGCGCCAGCTCGCGTCGCATGATGGTGACTTGCTCTTCCCAGGTGATGGGAACCAGCTGAACGTTGCTCAGATGCCAGTTGTAGTTCTCGATGCCCACGCCGGAGGGCCCGGTCTTCGACTCGGCCTGGGCCTCCAGCCAGACGCGGAACCCGTCGGTCGCCTCGCGGGCGCGCCGGGCCTCCGCCGCGACTTCGGGGCTCGAATCCTCGACCCGTGCCGCCAGGGCCGCCAGCGCGGCGCTCTGATCGCTCACCTCGCGGATCCCCATGATCCACAGGTCCCTGGTGTTTTCAACCAGGCTGGCCTTGGCCTGCTCCAGCAGCGGCGGGATGGTCTTGAGTTGCGCCCCCAGCTCGGCGGCGCGCTCCGACGTGATCGGGAAATCGTACGTCCACAGCTCAATGGACCCGTAGGCGTGCGGGCCTTCGCGCGCGGGCTGGTCGCTCTGCGAGAGGAACACGGTGACGTAGAACGCCGGATTCCTGGCCCACGGGCGGTGCACCCGGTGGTCGAAGTCGAGGCCGTTCATCTCGGCTCGGACCAGCTGGTAATCCACTTGCTGGGCCACGGGCCACGCGCCGGGGTCGATCGCGGCCAACCGGCGCCGGTAATTGGCCAGCTCACGGCGCTGCGCCCGCATGGCGCCGGCGGAGTAGTCGGGCACGCCGTCCACCAGTTTGGGTTGCTGGAACGCACGCCACTCCTGGAACAGGGTGACGAGGTCGTCATACGTGCTGCTGCTCGGAGCGGAACGCCCGGCGCAAGCCGCGAGTCCCAACGCGACCGCCAGGCTCGTGGTCTGGAGAATGCGGGAAGGTCTCATGGCGCCGAAGGTAGCCCTTCGGCGCCGAGCCCGGGAAGACGGGGAGCGGCGCTACCTGGCCGGCTGCGCCGCCTGAGCCACCTTGGTGAAGATCTGGACGACGCCGCCCTTCGCCTCGTCGCCAAACAAACGTGCCGCTGCCTCGCCCTTCACGATCTCAATCCGGACGATGTCCTGGGGGTCGATCTGATCGAGCCGCTCGCCGGTCGCTAAGCGCTTGCCATCCACGTAGATGATGCGGCCCTCCGGAACGACCTGAAGCGTCTGGGTGGCGTCCGAATACGCCTGCCGGGCTGTCGGTCCGGTGAGCGGCTGGTCGCACGATGCGGTGGCGAGCCCGACAGCAGCGATCATGGAGACGGAAAGACGCATGTGAGCCTCCGCGCAAAAAAGTTGACCCTGTTTTCGCTAGACCTTCTCCTGCCCCACGGCGACATCCGGCCACAGGTCCCGGCCGTCCTCGCCGTGGGATTCCATCTGACGGACGACCATGTCGTAGTACCCCCCGCGGGCGGCCATGAGTTCCTCGTGCGTCCCCCGCTCGATGATCCGCCCCTCCTCCATGAGCAGAATCAAGTCGGCGCGGCGGATGGTGGAAAGGCGGTGCGCAATCATAAAGGTCGTCCGCCCCGCGAGCAACGTGGCCATGGACGCCTGGATCAACTGCTCGCTTTCCGTATCCAGATTGCTGGTGGCTTCGTCCAGGATGAGAATCTGCGGATCGGCCACCAGCGCTCGCGCGATCGCCAGCCGTTGCTGCTGGCCGCCCGAAAGCTTGACGCCGCGCTCCCCGATGAACGTCCCGTACCCCTGGGGAAGCCTCACGATGAACTCATGCGCGTTGGCGCGCCGGGCGGCGTCCTCGACCTCGGCCTCCGCGGCCTCGTGGCGGCCGTAGGCGATGTTATCCCGCACCGACCCGTCGAACAGGAACGTGTCCTGCTGCACGATGGCCAGCAGGTCGCGGTAGGTCCGGAGCTTGAAGTCCCGGATGTCGGCGCCGTTGAGCAGGATCCGTCCTCGGGTGGGGTCGTGGAACCGCGCCACCAGGTCGGTCACCGTGGTCTTGCCGGCGCCGCTCCGCCCCACCAGCGCCACCACCGAGCCACCGGGGACGGTCACGGTGAAATCGTGCACCACCGGCTGGCCCTCGCGATACTCGAAGGAGACCTCTTCAAACCGGATCTCCCGCACCAGGGGGGGCGCGGCGACGGCGCCGGGTGGGTCGGGCTTGTCGTCGGGCATCGCCAGCACTTCGAAGACCCGCTCCATTGCCGCCAGCGAGCGCTGCAGCTCGGAAAACGAGTTGACGATGTTCCACACCGGACCCATCAGCAGGAAGGTGTACCACTGGAAGGCCATGATGTCGCCGACGCTCGCGGCGCCCATCACGTTCATGTACCCCCCGTACCAGATGATCACCACGCTCACGCTGGCCTGCAGCAGACCCCAGGACGTCCACAGGACCAGTTCCCGCCGGTGGGCGAACAACTCCTTTCTCAGAACGGTGTGCCGGCCCAGCATGTAGTCGAACAGCTCCCACATCTCGCGCCGGAACGCCCGCACCACCCGAATCCCTGAAAACGTCTCGCCCACCCGGCCGTCGATGTGCTCGACGTCCTTGCGGACCGACCGGTAAATCGGCCGGATGCGCCGGGCGAAGACGAAGCTCATCAGCATCGCGCCCGGAATGACCACGATGGCCGCGAGCGCCAGCCGCCAGTTCAGGGCCATCAGGATCCCGATAGCGATGACCAGCCGGATCACCGAGATGGCGGGTGACACGATGGCCATCTGCAGCAGCCCCGTGGTGGTCTCCACGTCGCCCGTCAAGCGCGACAGGATGCCCCCGGTCTTCATCTCCCACAGCCGGGGCAGCGCCAGGTGCAGCATCCGGTTGTAGAGCGCGCGGCGGAGAGACAGGATGACCCGGGTGTTCAGCAGCCGCTGGCGGTAGTCCTTGAGCGCGCCCACCAGGTTGGAGAGGATGATCACCGCCACGAACGCCGCGCCCGCCAGGTTCAACCGCGCGAGGCGTGACGCGGTGTCCAGCGCCTGGTTCAGCAGTACGCCATCGATCATGAACCGCATGAACAGCGGCTCGACCATCTGCAGACCCGCGGCCAGCAGCGCGAACAAGAACACCGCCGCGGTGGCGAACCGGTGCGGCCACAGCCAGCGCAGGTAGTCCCGCAGGTACTCGCGTCGCTTGCCCGGCGCCGGACGTCGCTCCGACAAGCCGGCGTCCTGCCCCGCCTCCGACGCTTCGTCGAGCCGGTGCTCCCGGTATTCCTGCAGGAAGCGCCGGTACCGTTCACGCGACGAGCGCAGGGCGGCCGCTAGAGGTAGCTGAGCCACCAGTCCTTACGCCTGGCTTTGACGCCGGCGAACCACCGGCACGGGACGTACAGCACCACGATCGCCACGGCCCAGACGGCGTACAGCAGCCAGAGACTCCAGGTGTACCCGTCGGGCGGAGGCGGATTGCCCATGGGGTGATTGGCGAACAGCCAGGGGCTCACCTCGCCCAGACGGATGGTTGACGCCACCAGCGCCAACGCGTGAATCAGCGGGATGTGCAGCATGTAGTAGAAGAACGGCACTCGGCCAAAGACCGCGGTCCACCGGGCCAGCGCACCGCCGCTTCGTTCCAGCAGGGGGATCAGCGCGATAGTGGGGCCGAGGGTCATCAGCAGGAAGCTGAGCGACGCCGGATACTTGGTGGTGTTCAGGAACGCCAGCAGCGCCGGCATGGGCGGCCCGTCAGAGCCGTCCGCCGCGGCGCCCCAGGCCTGCGGATCTCCGTAGAGGTTGAAGCCTCGCAGCATCAGGAACAACGCCGTGGCGCCGAGGCCCAACCTCACGCAGAGGCGGTTGCGCCGGGCCGGCTCCATGGTCAGGACCTGCCCGAACGCATACCCCGCCGCCATGACGCCGATCCACGGGACGATGGAGTAGAGCACGATCAGGTTGGGGCCGTCCGGTCCGAACTGGATGGGTCCCGCGAAGAAGCCGACGTAGAGGATCTTCCAGAGTCCGGCCAGGCGGTTGTCGCTCAAACCCTCGACGACCGTCCAGAAGTGGGGGTCCATGAGATTATGGCCCGCGATGACCGCGAGGCCGATGGCCCCAATGGCGCCCACCGGCAACTTCACCAAGGCGGCCAACAGAATCATGCACCAACCGATGGCCCAGATGACGCCGGCCATCTCGTAGTTCGCGAAGTCGAAATTGAAGGTCCACGCCACGCGGAGGAACGTGAGCTCGAGGAACACCAGCCACGCGCCACGGGTGAGCAGGAACCGCGAGAGTCCGGCGTGCTTCCGGCCGTAGAAAAAAGCGCTGGTCCCGGCCAGGAACAGAAAGGCGGGCGCGCAGAAGTGGGTCACCCAGCGAGTGTAGAACACGCCGGGAGTGGGGCCACCCGCCGGGACGCCGGCGAACACCCGCACGTGGTCAATGGCCATCAAGACCATCACCGCGCCGCGGATCAGGTCCACGGACGCCAGGCGGGTCACCGGGGCTCTGGTTGGCTCGGCCGGTGTCAGAACGGCCGGCCCGGCATTACTTCCCGCCGGCGGGCTCAAGCCGCACGACGGAGGTTTTCCCCCCCTGCCGGCTATCAATGGCCAGGTAGATGTAGCCGTCCGGCCCCTGCCGTACGTCCCGGAGGCGGCCCATGCCCTGGACCAGGGTCTCTTCGTTCTTCACGCGCTGCCCGTCCATCGTGAGACGGGCCAGCTGCTCGCCCGCCATGCCACCCACGAAGATGTTGCCCTTCCACGCGGGGAATTGATCGCCGGTGTAGATCATCATTCCGGCCGTAGCGATGGACGGGACCCAGAAATGCACCGGCGCCTCCATGCCTTCCCGGAACCTGGTCGCGTGAATGGGCACACCCTCTCCGTAGTTCACGCCGTACCCGATCACCGGCCAGCCGTAGTTCGCGCCCTTCTGGATGAGGTTCAGCTCGTCGCCGCCCTGGGGCCCGTGCTCGGTGGCCCAGACGTCGCCGGTCTCGGGGTGAACCGCGAGACCCTGCGGATTCCGGTGCCCGTAGCTCCAGATCTCGGGGCGCGCACCGGGCCGACTGACGAAGGGATTGTCGGCGGGGACCCGACCGTCGTCATGAATCCGGCTGATGGTCCCGTGGTGGTTGGAGAGGTCCTGGGCCGGATGCTTTTCCAGGTCGCCGCGCGGCGGGACCTGGCGGTCGCCCGCCGTAATGAACAGGAACCCGTTGCGATCGAAGGCCAGTCGCGACCCGTAGTGCCCCGCGCCTCGCGCCACCGCCGTGAAGATCTCCTGGACATCCGTCAGGCGATCGTTCTCGAACCGACCCCGTGCCACCACCGTGGTGGCTCCGCTGTCCGGGTACGGCTTGGAGAAGCTGAGGTAGATCAGCCGGTTGGAGCTGAAACGCGGATGCGGCACCACGTCCAGCAATCCGCCTTGCCCTCGGGCATAGACCGGGGGGACACCCGGGACGGAGGCGTCCAGCAGCTTGCCGTTGCGGACGATGCGAAGCCGCCCCGGCCGCTCCGTCACCAGCATGTCCCCGCCGGGGAGAAACGCGATGGACCACGGATTCTCCAGCCCGTCCGCGACGGTGACGATGCGATAGTCGTGATAGGCCGACCGGTACACCGGCGACTGGCCCGAGACGGGTCGCGCGCCCAACAGCAGGAGCCCGGCGGCCGTCAGCGCCAACGACGTGCGATGCATGACACTCTCCCCAGTGAGTGTGATTCCCCGCCCTCGATTCTATCACACCCCGGCCGGTGGGGAAAGGCGCCCACCGGTACGGGGCGAGGACGGGCTCGCCCCGGACGTGAGCGCGGCCGGCGGACGGCTACGCCGGACCGCCGGGAGGGATTACCGCCCCCACGAGGGGAACGCCGAGTACAGCCCCGTGCCCCCGGTCACGTTGGTGACGGCGGTGCCATCGGCGGCCATCACGAAGACCGCTTCCAGGCCGTCGCGCCCGCTTTCGAAGGCGATCATCTTGCCGTCCGCGGACCAATTGGGCCGTCCGTCGAAGACCGCGTTGTTCGTCAGATTGGTGAGGCCGGAGCCGTTCGCCTTCATCAGGTAGATATCGAAGTCCCCATCTCGATTGCTGTCGAAGGCGATGCGCTTGCCGTCCTTGGACCAATCGGGAGCGCCGTCGAAGGCCGGATGGTCGGTGAGGTTGGTGAGCCCGGTGCCGTCCAGGTTCATCACCCAGATGTCGCCGTTGCCGGCGCGGTTGCTCTCGAAGGCGATCCGCTTCCCGTCCGGCGAAATCACGGGCGCCGCATCGTTGGCCGCGTGGTTGGTCAACCGGGTGAGCCCCGAGCCGTCCGCGGCCATCCGGTAGATCTCGAAGTTGCCGTCACGGTTGCTGTGGAACACGATGAACTTGCCGTCCTTGGACCACTTGGGACGTCCGTCTCCGGCCGGGTGCTGCGTGAGGTTGGTCAGTCCCGTGCCGTCCGCGTTCATCACATAGATCTCGGCGTTGCCGTCGCGATAACTCTCGAAGGCGATGCGCTTGCCGTCCGGCGAGACCGCCGGGAGGACGTCGTCCGCGGCCACCGACGTGAGCCGCGTCAGGCCGGTGCCATCGGCGCCGATGGTGTAGATCTCGTAGTTGGTATCCCAGCCGTGGAAGGTGATGATCCCCTTGGGCATGGGCGACCGGGCGGCGAGTACCGGCGCGACGTCTCCCTCAGGTGCGAGAGGCGCACTCTCGCAGCCGAGGGCCACGAGGGCCACAGCGGAGACAGCAACGCCTGTCTTGCGGAACATGGAGCCTCCTTGCGCGGTGCGCGGTTGGTGGATACTTGGGGCCGACCGGAGACACGGGCAGCACCCAGGAAGGGTGACGTTCAGGCTAGTCACGCCCCGTCACCCACCCGTCCCGCGCACTGTCGGCTATCCATCCTATCCTTCGTCAGTCGCACGTTCGGGCCGGCCACCCGTGCCCGGTGGAGACGGCACGTCGCGTGGTAGGCGTGTCCCCCGGATGAGGTAAAATCTTATGTGGTAATCGGTTAACGATGCTGGAGGGAGCTGCGGAGTTAAATGGCCGGGCGAGGGGGCCTCAGCGCACCCGAGCGGTTCCCCCGGAATTCCGGATGGTGCGGATCAGGGATTCGACTTTGGTAGAGGGCACCAGGGCGAGGTCGGCGTGAAGCCGCCGAGCGTATTCGCGGTAGAGCGACTCGGCGGCGGCACGATAGCCCAGGTGCCGGTAGAGCATGAGTGACCGGGAGAGCACCGCCTCATCCAGCGGTGTCAGACCAGCCGCGCGCCGGGCCCACCGCACGGCGGAGCTGGGATTCCCATCCGCGGCGGCGCGTTCAGCCAAGCCGCACGCCGCGCGGGCCGCCTGGTCACGGTAGCCGGACCGTTCCCGGTCCAACCAGTCCTGGAATTCCACCGACGCGCTGCGGACGCTCAGGCCCCCCAGCAGATCGCCGCGGTAGAGCTGGACCGCACGGGCGAGGTCGCACTCGGCGATGGCCTCGTCGAACGCGACGGCGTCGCACCATACGGTCCCGGGCACGACTCCGACGTCGTGTGCGCCGCGCACCGCAATCATCGGACCCAGCTCGCGCCGTAGCTCGTAGAGCGCCTGACGCAGACCGTGGCGGGCCCGCGCGTCCCGCAGTTCGGGCCAGAACAGTGCCAGCAGGTGGTCCCGTCGGTGAAACCCGCGGGGCCGCGCCACCAGCAGGTACGTCAGTAGCGCGAGCCGCTTGGGACGTTCCAGGAGCCGCGGAACGTCGTCGCTCGTTCTTCGCACCAGCTCCGTGCTTCCCAAGACCCGGTACTGGATCACGCGCGGCCACCGCCGTAGGACGAGAAAGGGAGGGCTTATAGTGACGCGGTCGAGGGCGGAACGCAAGAATCCGGGCCGCCGCGGGGATTCCTACCGAGGCTGGAGCCGCTCCAGCTCGGCCAGCATGGCTCGTCCGTCGGGGTTCTGGGGATCGAATGCCAGGCCCCACTCCACCTGGGTCTTCGCCTGCGCGACCTGCCCCTGCAGTGCGAACACGCGGGCGAGGTTGAAGTGGGCCGGTGCCAGGCTGGCGTTCGCCGCAATGGCCCGCCGGTACAGCTCGGTCGCCCGACCGGCATTCCCCTGCCGGAAGGCGAGGTTCCCCAGATTGAGGAGTGCCACGGCCTCACGGGGGTTCACGACCAGCGCCTGCTCGTAGGCCGTGCGGGCGCCGACCATGTCGTTCAGGGCCTCGAGCGACAGTCCAAGATTGACCAAGGTGAGCGGCTGGCGTGGATCGAGGCTCAGGCTCTTCCGGTAGGTCGCCGCCGCCTCAGGCCAATTCCCCGCCCCGGCGTACGCCAGTCCCAGGTTGGCCATCACCGCCGGATCGTCCGGAGCCACCTCCAGCGCCCGCTGGTAGGCCGTGACCGCCGTCCGGACGTCCCCGCGCTCCCTCCAGGTGTCGGCCAGGAAGGCCAGAGCGACCTTCCAGCGGTCCCGGATGAGCGATTCCCGGTCGCCCAGTGCGCCCAGCGCGTTCGCCAGGAAGCGCCGGACGCCGCGCCGGTCGCCGGCCATGAGGTGGAGCGTCGCGAGGGCCAATGCCTGAACGTCCAGATCCTCACTCAGGGCGAGTCGCTCCAGGCGGCGTACGGCCTCGCGATCCAGCCGGTCCATGTCGGGTCGGAGGTGACGCTCCCACAACGCGCCCAGCGCCTGCACCTGCGCCATGGGGTGGTGCAGGTCCGGCCGGAGCAGCTGCGCCACCGCCGCGCTCAGTGTTGCGGTATCGCTGAGCCCGGCCACGGCTGCCACCAGGGGGGAATGCGGCTTGAATCTGCCCCACCATGAGCGGGCCGCTTGGTCCAGCCGCTCCACCGACTGATCGCGGTGACACTGGCGGCAGGCACTCTCCAGCCCCAGGCCCGCGTCGAAGGCGGGCCGAGGAATCGGGATCGTATGGTCCGACCGCGCGAACCCGAGCGCGTTGCCCAGCTCCGGGTGCTGGAGGTACGGCATGTGACACGCCACGCACCGGCTTCCTGAAGAGCCCGCCGGATGATGCGTGTGCGCGGCGACGTCTCCGGCCTTGCTGGCGTGACAGCCGGTGCATTGACCGTCGGCGAACCGGTCCGACAGCGGCCGTGCCCAGACGTCTCGGTATTCCTGGCTGTGGGGATCGTGACAATCGACACAGGTCATCGAGCCGCTGAGGTAGCAGTCGCTGAACCGGTGGTTCTGCTGGTATGCGAACGTGCGTACCCGCCCGTCCGGGAACCAGGGTTTGTCGCCCAGCGCGGCCAGTCCAAGCGAGTAGTGCGCCTCCAGGTCTTTCCCCGGCAAATAGCCGGTGCGCAGCACGTCCTTCACCGCATGACACTGGAAGCAGACGGCAAGCGACTGGTCCTTGGTGAGTGTGACCAGCGACCGCATACCGATGTCCGCCGCGGCCTCCAGCCCACCGGAGCGCACCAACTCCACGTGACGACGGCCAGGTCCATGACAGGACTCGCAGTTGATGCGGAGGTCCTTGTACCTCGTCTCGTAGGGCCTGACGCTCGTGTCCGGCCGAAGCTCGATCTGGCTCCCGTGGCATTCCTGGCAGTTGGAGAAACGCGAGTCCGTACCGAGGACCCGTTGCGGCGGCCAGTCCACGCAGGCCTCGAGCGGGATATCCGGCGTGATCGGAATCCAGCCCTCATCCCTCCGGCCGTTGGTATTGCAGAACCACACGCCCTCCCGCCGAATGAAATCGAACGGCAGGAAGCGGACGGTGCCGTCGGGGAAGTCCGCCACAAACCCCTGCGTGCCCCCGCCCACCATGTGCCCGCCGCCGATCACGCCGGCCACTGGGAGCACCACGTCCGGCCGGCCCGGTTGTGACACGGCGAACTGATACCGCCCGCTTCCCGCTACGCGCGGCGTCACCGTGGCATCCCGGAAGCGGATGGGCACACCGTTGAACCGCGCGATGACGATCTCTCGGCTTGGGACCCCACCGG
>Ga0209341_10005140_pt1 | contig 11924 bp, 10 predicted proteins | sample RifCSP13_2_FD_184020 | JGI IMG/M metagenome (GOLD analysis project Ga0209341, IMG submission 184020) | Soil microbial communities from Rifle, Colorado - Rifle CSP2_sed 13_2 (SPAdes) (version 2) | ecosystem: Environmental > Terrestrial > Deep subsurface > Rock core/Sediment | place: Rifle...
GTGCTTTTTCCTAGTGAACCGCTCCTCCTCAGCCGCAGCGATCAACTTACCGTCGCTGATTAAAGCCGCAGCAGCGTCGTGGAAATAACAAGATATGCCCAAGATGTTCATCGGTTTTTAATTCCTACCATCCTGCATCGTGCATCCTGTATCCTGCATCATGGATCTTGTATCTTTTGGTCAGAACTGCTTAGTTGCCTGCTCAATCGGAGTGCCTTTACCATCGGTCTTGGGGTGCCAACCACGCAGAGTGCTAGCTTTAATTGCCAAAGGATCACTACCCATGCGTAGACCGAGGGCAAAGGGCCCGAGGATTATGAAGTAGAAGATAGTCAGGATAATCCTTGCCTGGAAGTCGCCGATCTTCCTAGCAACTCGTTTCCACCATTCCCAGGATTTGCGCAATATTGACTTAGTGGAGGTTGTAATCATATACTGAGTATCAATAAGTGGTTTTACATAGTTGAGTATACGGAAAATATTTCGTATATCTATAAATAGGAACTGGACAAAAAAGTAAAAAATACCATGGCTCACTATTACAAGCTTTTTGAAAACTTTGGCAGATCACAAAATACAACACTGTTTCAATCATACACCGAACTATTGAAATCGACGATATATATAATAAAACTAACTATTTCTCAAAATGATTGCAACCAGAGAAATGTACAACAAATTTGACGAGCAGGGTTTTATAGGGCCTATCCGGGTGCTGTCTGCACAAGATTGCCAGAGTTTCTTACAGGAGGTCAGTGACGCGCACAAGCTTCCCCCATTGGATTGGGACAAGGGTTCTGCCGTTAGTTCTAGGGCATTCTTCGATATCAGCACTAACCCCTTGATAATCGATGTGCTGACCAAGATTCTAGGCGAAGACATCATTCTTTGGGGTGCTAGTATGCCAACTCGAAGCCCAAATGAAATACACCCATGGCATTCAGATATTGAGTCGTCTGCTTCTGGAGGCAAAACTGTTTCTGTTTGGGTCGGCATCGAGAATACTAACCGAGATTCGTCCTTACGGATCATTCCATACTCTCATCATTTTGGTGTAACGATACAGGAGGTAAGACAGAATCACGGTAAGAGCCGTAATGATATAACTGACGACGAAATAATCCGCTGGGCACAGGAGCGAGATAAGCGAAGCCAATTAGTAATGCCAGAGATGACTGATGGCAAGGCACTTTTTTTCGATGGACGACTCTGGCACAGCTCACGCAACCTTTCAAACAAAACTCGCAGGGCACTACTACTTCAATATTCCACTCCGGACACTGCAATACGAATCCCGGATTTAAACTATCTGGACTGGCCTTTTCATCAATTGAATGTGCCAAGACCTCCGTGCATTTTGATAAGAGGAAGTGCAGAAACTTCTGTTAACCGCTTCGTATCTGCGCCCGTCGCACCAGGCTCTGGATGGATTCCCCAATTGACCAGCCGAGTTTACCCGCTTCGGATACCGCTCCCCCCTGATGAAGAGAGTGGCTGGAAACCATATCCAATATTTTATGGATCTACTGCTAACCTGCAAACTTTATCTTGTCATGTGTCAGTATTAACCCAGGATAATTGCCCGCATCCGCCACATACTCATGAAGAGGAAGAAATCCTGCTGCTACTGGCTGGTGAGGTTGATCTAATACTTCCGAATGAGCAGGCTCCTGAGGAAATTCATCGGAAGCACCTGAACCCCGGCCAATTCGTCTATTACCCAGCCAACTTTCCCCATACACTCCAGACAACGAGCGAGGGACCGGCGAACTACCTGATGTTTAAATGGCACACCGACAAGTCGAATACCGATTCAATGCTTACTTTTGGCCATTTTAACATGTTCGAGGCTATGGATGATTCAGAAATTGAGGATGGCTTTTGCCCTCGTCTGGTGTTTGAAGGGCCGACGGTCCACCTGCGAAAACTTCACTGCCATTCATCCACTCTCACACCAGGTGCCGGCTATGATCCTCACATCGACGCTTACGATGTTGCTATAGTTGTCATTGAAGGCGAGGTTGAAACGCTCGGTGAGAGTGTGGGGCCAAATAGTGTTATCTTCTACCCAGGGGGAGAACCACATGGCATGTACAACCCCGGTAAAACAATAGCAAAGTACGTTGTTTTTGAATTTCACAAAAGTTAAGTATAAGGTCTTGATGTAGAGTAGAATAATTCCTGCTCCATTTTTTCTTGCCAATTCAATTATATTAAGCAAATTTTGTTCATATAGTTGAAGCAAGTTCTGCATCCAAAAGAAAAAGGAAAGCCTGTCTATTGTCAACAGTAAAAAATAGTGTTGATATAATTGAGTCAAGTTCATCATCCAAGAGTTGTGTTTGTAGAAATCTTCAAAATCTTCTAATACTCTATTTGTATAGTGTACTTCCTGCAGTATTCATCTGTATAGGCTACCTCCTGTAAATGCTCACTGGTTGTTTTTGGCTCCCACTTTATAACTAGTGCCCAGTATTGAAGCAGATTAAAGAGTTCTAAGTTATATAAAAAATGTCTTATAGTTTTAACTAAAAAAGTAGGGTTCCTTTTTAGTTGTTTCAACATATTCTTTGTGAGCTGTCATTTGCGCCTCATTCATAGCAAATCCAACCACCATCAGATCAGGTTTTAATTCAAGTGCTCTATCCATAAGTTTTGATCCTTGATATGAAGTATATCCAAACACTCCTAGATTAAATACTTCAAACTTTGCCCCTGGATATTCCTTGTTTAGTAGTTCTTCCAAGATATATGGGTAAGATTCATTCTGGTTAACGTTTGAACCAACTGTCCAAGAGTCTCCCAAACAAACAATTCTAAAGACAGAAGGGTACTTTTCCCTTGGGAAATTATCATCTCTAAATCCCTCGTCATTAAACGATATCTCCCAGACCGGGTTATTCTTAAGTGAGTTAAGCACACTAGGGAGAAATCTTCTGATGAGGGCCAAGCGATCGGCTTCTGAATTAACAGGGCTGAAAATATCGACATACTTTTGATGAAAATTTGCTCGCCCCCTCAATACCAAATCGTCATCTTTCACAAACATTCACTGTCTCCAAGGCGGTACAGGTTCATAATCTGCCATCATATATGGCAACGGAATGTAATCTGCCATAGAGTTCCTAATGGAATAGGCAACCCTGATTACTGATTCGACGATGACGAAAAACGCAAGCGTTCCTATAATGGGTATTAAAAAAACCTTAAGGTTAAATTTTTTAATAGGTTCAAGCATGATTACTAATAGTTAACTGGAAAAAGCAATACAATCTCCGATTAATCTGGTAAGAACCTTATTTGAATCAAAATATTCCTCGGCTATTGCTCTCGCAGCCCGGCGGTGATGGTCATATCGACTGTTAATCTCTTTAATGCCATCTAGTACTTCCTCAGGTGAGTTAAAAGGGATTACACCTTGGCCTGACTCTAACCATTCGGAGAATCCGGTGTCTTGGGTAAGCACTGGGCGACCGCTTGCTAGATAGCTCGCACCACGCTCACTAAACCAACCACAACGGCTTATTGAGTAACCGAGCTTAGCTAAGCTAAACTCTGCTTTCGATTGTTGAATATATTGCTGATATGCTGAGGGGTCACCTAGCGTTTCGACAGGATCAATAATTGACCAACCTTTGCTAGCTAGCAGAGCCCTCTGGTCAGCCGTCCCGGCTACTGCGAGCTCAAAGATATGTCCGGCTTTCTTAGGGAGATCCAGGTAAAGACTGAATGAGTCTGACTTCATGCCGTAGTTGATACCTCTATATTCATGAGATTGACAACTTTCCCATCGCATAACGGTTGTAAAATTTCTTTGTGGTTGCTCTGATATCATAGGCCAGGCATCTAAAAAAATCGGATGTCGCGTGGCTTTCCAGGGTAATCTATCGTCTGGTAATGTCCACCGTCCTAAACCTATGTTCTCAGCAAGTGTGAAGTAAGCTGTGTGTTGCAAAGCTAAATCTCTTCTTGAAGGGTCTTTAATTATTTTAATCTGGGTCAAAACTGGATCCTTATCGATGAAGATTCGTACTGGAATATCCATTAACCATGCACGAATTGGATTCACCCCACCAAGATTTAGCAGGAGTTCAGCCGACTTACAGATATCAAAAATTCTGTCGGCACAAGGACCAAACCAATGCGTCGTATGAGCATCATAATATGCCCAGCGATTACCTAATCCGAATCTTTCGAAAATTTGAGTCGCGAACCTCAGTCCATAACTTGGATCGGTGTCGAAGGTGTTTCTTATAGGATCGTAGCATGAATGATAGTCGTCACTATCCTCGAGGAAGTATACTTCATGACCAAGATTAGCTAAGCCTAATAGGTAATGTAAATCAGCCCAACATCTACCGCCCACTGGCCCTCTAACAATATATCCCATTACAACTATACGCAAGCGATCAAACATCTTATAATCTCTTCCGAGTTCTCGAACTGAACTGCAGGGAGTTCAGCGAATCCTTAATTCATTGCTTCTTCAATCAACCGTGTCAGAACCTTATCTGAATCAAAATACTCTCCGGCAATTTCACGTGCTGCTTTAGAGTGTTTTGGGTGGTTACCGTTGACATCATGAATTGCCTCTACAGCCTCTTCAATTGTACTAAACGGCAGGATGCCCTCACCAACGGGAAGCACACTTGAGAAACCTGTATCCTGCACAACTACTGGATGTCCAGCGGCAAGATAGCAGGCACTACGACAGCTGAACCAGCCACTTCTCATAGCAACATAAACATGCTTTGCTATTGATATCTCTCCACGTGATCCAGCAATAAAGTCTTGATAAAGTTTAGGCGTCAATGTTGTTTTTGGTCCATCTTTGACATTCCATCCATAATATTCTAAAAGCTTAATGGGTGAATTAACACCACCAACTGCAATTAGGATGGGTTTACTTATGTAAAGAGGTAGTTTGATGATTTTATCAAATTCACTTCCTTTACTTTTATACTCAACGCCATTGTAAATCAACTTCCCCTTAAAATCATTCCATGTCATGACGGTTGTCCAAGGAGCATTTTCTGAAGCCAGATCGTGGGCTAACGGTTTCCAAAAATCCATTACTATCGGCATACGAGTGGTTTTCCATTTAAAATCCAGCTTCGGAATTAAGCAATCTTCACTGTGTATATTCTCGGCATAGGTAAAGTGTTCATCATGCTCGTCAACGATTTCGCACCACCGTTCAATGTTGGCAGACCATGGGAATCGCTCACTTAGCATAATTTGATTGTAGCCAGGGTCTGTGTCGATAAAAACTTTGATACAACAACCTGAGAGATTATCTGGTATAAAACTTGCTCCGCTGATGTTTATAAATAAATCGGCGGCCATAGCTACTTCATTGAACTCGTCCCTCTTCATGCCGAAACTCTTTTCTTTCATATGAAGGTAATGCCATTTACTGATTAATTCAGGTGCGTAAAGTTCGAAAAAATTTTTAATATATTTAGCTGAATATTTTCCATCAGGTGTATATTGATTTTCTATAGGATGATAAGGCCATCTCCATGTATCCTCATAATAGTAAACGTCGTGTCCTAATTTGGAAAAACCCACCATGTATTGTAAATAATCCCATGCAACACCTCCCACTGGAAAAAGACCAACCATACCAGTGACAATTATACGTAACCTAGAATCCATTTTATTAACTATGAAATAGTTGAATCGGCTATTCTCGATCTAATTTGAGGGTGTAACAGTTTTAGATCTGTCGAGATATTAGAAGTTGTATCAACTAGTCTTCCTTCTTCAATAACTAAAAATATGTCACAATTCTCTAAGGTATTAAGTCGATGAGTTATGAAAAAAGTAGTTCGTCCTTGTATTAATCGTTCCATTGCTTCAATTATATCAGATTCTGTTTTCATATCGACGGAACTGGTTGGTTCATCGAGTATTAGAATAGAAGCGTCCTTGAGAAAGGCACGAGCCAGCGCTATACGTTGGCGTTCGCCTCCAGAGAGTTTCATACCACGTTCGCCAACAATTGTATCATAACCGTCAGTTAGATTAACAATAAAGTCGTGTGCGTTGGCAGCTTTTGCTGCATCAACGATAGCTTGAAATTTAGCTTTCGGGTTTCCATAGCTTATATTTTCTGCAATAGTTGTGGAGAAAAGAACTGGTTCCTGAAGAACAATCGCAAATTGATTTCTCAGATCTGATACCTTGTAATCTCGAAGATCTTTATTATCGAGTAAAATCTTACCTTCGCTTGGATCATAAAAACGAGTAAGAAGACTTATAAGTGTGGTTTTACCTGCGCCTGTTTGTCCTACGAGTCCCACATGAGTTCCGGATGCAACGGAAAAAGAAATATTGCTTAGGACTGGCTTTTTGTTGTCGTAGGAGAAGGACACGTTTTCAAACTTAATATCTCCCTTAGCGCATTTGAGAGATAGAGCATTAGAACGCTCTAGCACTTCAGGCACTTCATCCAGAAGTTCAAATGCCCTTTGTGCGCTTGCAATAGAAGATTGGAGCGTTGCTACCTGATTGCTAATTGATCTTAATGGTCCATATAATTGAGTTAGATAAGTCAGAACCATTAATAGTTCCCCTAAGGAGAGAGAACCTGATAAAACATTGCGAATTCCAATAAAAAGAACTAATGCGGTACCAATAGCCGTAGTAACATTAACAAGGAGACCATAACCTCCTTCAGCAAATGAAATATGAATGCGTGAGCGCATACCTTCCTTAGATTGACGTATGAAACGATCCTCTTCATTTTCTTCCTGTCCAAAAGCCTTCACGACGCGAACCGCTGTCAAAACCTCTTGTACTACTTTGAGAGCAGAGCTTTCTAGTTTCTTTGCATGTGAATATTTATCCCGCATGCGCTTCTTATAAGTCTGAGAGTACAATATTAGAAAAGGTGAAACTCCTAAAGCAACTAATGAAAGTTGTAAATCTATTCTTGCTGTTACATAAATCATAGCAATGAACATAATTGTTGAAGAGATAATTGGTATAAGTCCATAGATCATAATCCATTGAATAGATGGAGCATCGTACTGAATTCGATAGATAGAATCTGCGGTCCCTCTTGAGTCATGGAAGGAAAGGGAGAGCCTCTGGACATGACGGAATAAACGAGCCCTAAAATTAAGAGTTAACTTTTCTCCTGTTGAAGTTTGTAAAAAATAGTTTCCTAGTGATTGAAGTTGAATTAATAGAACAACTAAAACCTGTAAAATAGCTACATATCCGAGCAATCCCAGTTTAGACTTTGATAATAGATCAGGAATAACGTAAGTAAGAAATTCTGGCAATGGTTTTGAGCTTACTACATTATCAACAGCTATTTTAAGTGGTATAGGAGTAAGTAGTGCAAGAGGGGTTGCTAAAAGATTAAAAAGTAGAATGCATGTAATATGAAAATGGTAAGGACGGGCTAGATTTAAAAGCCTTTTAAAGAGTTTTATATCCGAATAACTTGATTGCGACATTAAATCACTTCCTTTTCTTCTTGTTTAATGGCGTTAAGATAAGAAGCTGTTGCAACCCCGCAATCCCCAAAAGATCGAACCGCAGTTAATGTAGCTGTTACTCCAAGTATTACGTACACATACCATGCTTTGTCAATTGAAGCCAAAATTGCAAGAACCATAAAGAAAAGGGTTAACACGAACCCCAACCTAGATATTTTAGGCCATGAGCGAAGGCGTATCATTTGCCTGCCGCCTGCATGCTCTTCCACGGCTATTCGTATTCGTAGAGCGCCAAATAATCCACCATGAATTTTCAAATCCCATGAATCGTAATCACCACCACGGATAAGAACTACTCCTTGTTTTCTTATTGAATTTTCAATTGATTCAATTCTTCTTTCATGAGGTTGCCAAGATTCACTCCAGATAGAATGGTTCCTGGGCCAAGGCAGCGATAGTTTATGTTGTCCATGTCTTCTCCAAGGGGTAAGACCAAGGCTGAGGCGCCCGAAAAGACGGCCTAGAGGTTGGATTAAGTATAAACATGCTGTTAAAAAATGCATCTTCAATATTTTAAAACGTGAACGGGATTCTTTAGGAAAGCAAGCATTCGATGTACATAAAATACTTTGAGCTACTGGGGTACCCAAGGCAAATATAAAAAGCGGTAAGGTAATTAAGAGCGGTTTCCAGAAGAAGCCTATGCATGATAGCATAAAGAGTCCAAAAATAATCAAATACCACTCAGGTATGAGAAGAAGCGATTGAATCAATCCAGGAGTTTTCTGGTATAGTGATTGAAAAGGGGCGCTTCCCCAAACACCGTGATAAATTCTTCCATTAAGAAACCCTAATGTTTTTGTAATACCGGTTCCGTATACTTGTCCTGTCCAAATACAATTTCCTCTCCCATTATATTTCTCTGGCCATTTTTTTTCTAGCAATGCCTCTGCTTTTCCATAATTAAACTGCTGTTTCCAATATGAGCTTATAGAGTCGCGGCGATGATGCCAAACAACTGCCGATGGGCTAAATCCCAAAGTCCATCCCCTTTGTTGTAGCCTCCAGCATATGTCAACATCGTCTCCCGCTATCCAAAATTGTGGATCGAAGCCTCCGACTGCTTTAAGGGAATCTTTGCGGAAAGCCATGTTGCATCCTGGGAGGTGCTCAGCTTTCTCATCAGAGATTAATACATGAGATGGGTTGCCCGGCACATGAGAAACACAATCAGCAATTATTCCATCACCCTCTGGAGCGATATTTGGGCCACCGATTCCCGCATGGTTCGTTTTTAAGAATGATAAGGCGAGATAGTTTAGCCAATTAGGATCGGGACAGGCATCGTCATCCAGATAAGCTATTATTTCACCTGTGGCTGAATCCAAGCCAGTGTTACGCGCATTACTCAATCCCCGGTTCTCAGTGGTTATCAGACTGAAACCGTATTTGTTGCAATATTCTTTTGCGATTTCTTCGGTTTTATCATTAGAGCCGTCATTTACAATAATGACTTCATAGTTTGGATATTCTAATTTTGTTAAGGATTCTAAAGTATCTTTGATGGATTTACTTCCATTATAGGTACATACTATCACTGAGATAGACGGCCATTGAATCCTGTTTCCAAAAGGAACTTCAGAAAATGCCTTTTGAACAGAAGCTAAGGCAGGCTTTGGTAGACGTCCCCTTGTAGTAAGCCCAAAATCCCAGTTTTCGATATCGTAACCCCCTCTATACCATTCATCAGTCCACGAGAAAACAAATACACCTCCACAGCCGGAGCCAAAGGCTGTACGGATCTGCCATTCAAGCGTTTTTGCTTGTGCTTCTAAGCCATTTCTGCGGCTGTCTAATCCCAATTCAGCCATAATCAGTGGTTTGTCACAAGCAATATTATGAAGACGGTTTATATATGCTTCTAGGGCTTGCTGTGATTCTAGGTATACGTTAAAACAAAAAAGATCAATAAAGGGTAATTGCAAATACTCTGTTGTCGGGAAGTTTACGTAAGTGGCAAGTCCATCAGGGTCTTTATCTTTTGCGATGCTATAAAGTCTCTTTATAAAACTCTCTATTCGGTTGCGACCATGCCATCTCACTATGGATGCAGGTATCTCATTACCTATTGCATAGCATAAAATAGATGGGTGTCCCGCACATGAGCTGACGCCATTGCGAACCCGATTTTCTATATCTTTAATTCTTTTTTTATCATCAAGAAACGTGATATGTTGTTCCCAAGGTATCCCTACCATGACATAGATCCCTTTCTCTAAAGCAAGGTCAAGAAACCATTCTGGTGGTACGGTATATGTACGTATGGCGTTAATACCGTTCGATACCATCATTTTAAAGTCAATTTTTATTTCATTTGGTTTACCATACTCATTTCCATTATCATCTGGACGAAAGGCTCCATAAGTCACGCCACGTATATATAACTTCTCATTACCGACATAGATAAACTTACCCTTTACTGACGGCCGAACATCTGAAGGTAAGGGTTGTGGGGATAAATCAGCACTTGAAGTAATACTTATCGCACGATTCATTCTCTTTTCTCTAAAACCTCCTTTTTGCTTCCTCTATAAGTTCCTGATGTATCATTTTGTTCTTAACTTGACAATCCATTATAGCTAGCAATATGCTTTTCCACGCAATACCATGACAACAAGGGAATCTCTTTATGGGGGTTCTTCGACGGAGTTTGCCCTGAGCGAAGCCGAAGGGCTCGGAATAAATTCTACGGCAACCTAAATACGGGATTGCTTCACTTAGTTCGCAATGACAAATAGTACGCCTTGCCCAGCTCGTAGCAACTGAATGAGTTTTTTGATTAAATGATGATAGCTCGCAGCTTGCTGTATTATTCTTAATTTCTTGCTGATTTTCTGAGATGAGCTTAGTGATAGGTTTATCTTTCTTCAATTGAATTGATTTGGACACCTTGCCCTAAGGACTACAAGACCTTAAAATGTATTTTTGCTTTTTTCCCTTCTTGAGCCTTGATTATTCCCTCAAAATACTCGATAGTCTTCCGAATTCCATCCTCTAACGCCACCGTTGGCTCCCATCCAAGTTTTTCTTGTGCCAAAGTTATATTGGGTCTTCTCCTCTCAGGGTCATCCTGTGGAAGCGGCTTGTATACCATCCTAGAACTAGAACCTGTAATAGCAATTATCAATCTGCCGAGCTCCAATATGCTTACTTCACTTGGATTGCCAAGGTTTACGGGACCGGTAAAGCCCTTTGGAGTATTCATCATACGAATAATCCCTTCAACCATGTCATCAACGTAACAAAACGACCTTGTCTGAGATCCATCGCCAAAAACAGATATATCCTTATTGTGTAAAGCCTGCATTATAAAATTGCTAACCACACGACCGTCATTAGGGTGCATCCGAGGTCCATAAGTATTAAAGATCCTTGCAACCTTTATATCCATCTTATGTTGTCTATAATAGTCAAAAAAAAGGGTTTCAGCACATCTTTTACCTTCGTCATAACAGGCTCGTGGGCCAATTGTGTTTACGTGTCCCCAGTAGGTTTCGGGTTGGGGGTGAACGGTTGGATTTCCGTAAACCTCGCTAGTTGATGCCTGAAAAATCCTTATCTTCAGCCTTTTAGCCAAACCAAGCATGTTTATAGAACCCAAAACATTAACCTTTGTTGTTTGAACAGGATCGAATTGATAATGGATAGGGGAGGCCGGACATGCAAGGTTATAAATTTCATCAACTTCTACGTAAAGAGGGAAACAAATATCATGTCGAACGGCCTCAAAACTATGGTTTTCTAAGAGATGTTTAATATTATCTTTTGTTCCTGTGAAAAAGTTATCAGCACAAATCACCTCATGTCCCTCATTTAAAAGCCTTTCTGAAAGGTAGGAACCAATAAATCCAGCCCCGCCAGTGACCAAAATCCTTTTTTTCATGGTTTAACTCCTGTGTTCAATCCTTAATTTAATAGAGAAATAGGATTAACATAATTGGTTTAAACGAACTTATTAACCATTTTTGACTTAACTCTTTGCATAAATTCAAAGCTCCGCTTTCTCAGTTACATTTTCATAATCTAATAATTTTTAAAGACAATTAAGAAGTATGTATAACCTGTATTATACGTTAACTTAGACCCTTGTTATAATCTCACGAAACATTATCCATCGAAACGAAAATCTTCCCTTCAGAACTTTTAAGGGCTTCAATTTTGTATGAATCTTTAAGGTTATTAACTTTGGGAACAAAGTCTAGATAGCACAAAACAGCTTGATTAAAATAACAAAATTTCCATTAATGTCAAGCGGCTATAATATTCAATTCAAACATATTAAAGCTATTGATGCACTCTAATCGTCTTTGCCACTAAATCAAATTTCTATCTAGTGACCTGTATTGAATTCCTTCTGCAATATGATGTGAGCGGACCTCCTCGGATTCTTCAAGGTCAGCTATTGTACGGGCG
>Ga0209341_10005141_pt1 | contig 11922 bp, 10 predicted proteins | sample RifCSP13_2_FD_184020 | JGI IMG/M metagenome (GOLD analysis project Ga0209341, IMG submission 184020) | Soil microbial communities from Rifle, Colorado - Rifle CSP2_sed 13_2 (SPAdes) (version 2) | ecosystem: Environmental > Terrestrial > Deep subsurface > Rock core/Sediment | place: Rifle...
CCCATTGGTCGTGGCGCAGCTCGCCGGCGACCGCGAGCGCGCGTTCCGCAGGCAGCGCGCGGTAGTCGCGCCACCGGCCGCGATCCACGATCTCCCAGAGAAGATAGACCGCGATGACGGGCGCGAAATAGAACAGGTAATAGCCGCAGGACAGGAACTGCGCCCACAGGGCCGCGGCCGCGCCGACGAGCGCCAGACGCGTACCGCCGTCGAAGTACCGCCGGAAGCCGAGGATCGCAAAGGGCATCCACTGCGACGAGAGCACCTGCAGGTGGGAGAACTGCCCGACTCGATACGGCACGAACGCGTAGATGAGGCCGGCGACGAAGGCGGCCCGCGAATCGCCGGTGAGGTGGCGAACCAGCAGGAACACGCCGAGCCCCGACAGCACGAACGTCGAAAGAAAGATCAGGTTGTAGCAGAGGATCGCGTTGTGGCTGAACGCCCAGACGGGGAGGATCTGCAGCGTCTGCGGAATCAGGCTCTCCGAGAAGGCGAGTGTGAGCGGTGTGGGATCGAAGATACCCCGACTCCAGAAGCCCGCCAGCGCCGTCAGGTCGCCGCGGAGGAACCGCCAGAGACGATCCGCGTTTCCAGCCAGGATCCAGCAGTTGAGGAGAGGATCGCCGAGATCCCAGGCGAGATCGCGCGTCAGGCCGCGCGCGAGCGGCCACGTCATGAGAACGGAGGCGAGCGTGTACCAGCCAGCGACTGCCGGCGCGGCAAGCAGGCGCGAGGCAGGCCGCAGGACCGTGTTCATCGAGCAGGCGTGCGAGGACAGCCCGGTGGCTGGTCAGCGCCCCAGGAACGTCCGCGTGTAGTCCCCGATGTCGTCGCAGATGCTCGCCAGCTCTTCGGGTGGGGCGAGAAAGACGATGCGCATGAAACCGCCATCGGGCGGCAGACCGAACCCGGATCCATAGACGCAGAGCACGCCTTTCTCCCGCAGCAGGCCGAGCACGTAGTCCTCGTCGGTGAGCCCGGGCGGCAGCGCCACGCGAGGCATGGCGTAGAACGCGGCGGTGGGCGGCACGCAGGTGATGCCGTCGATCGCGTTCAGCCGTTCGACGGTCACCTCCGCGCGTCGACGCAGCGCGGCGCGCAGGCTGACCTGATGGGAACGGTCTCCCGTCAGCGCCGCGGTGACTGCGTGCTGCATCGGTCCATTGCTGCACAGGCGCCCGTCGGCCAGCTTCAGGATCGCGGCCAGCAGAGCGTTCAGACGCTCGGATCGCCCCACGGCCAGCCAGCCCGCGCGCCAGCCGGGCGCCAGGTACGCTTTCGACAGCGACGAAAACGACACCACCGGTGCGGCCGGATCGAGCGAGGCAACGGGTGGCACCGGTCCTTCGTACGCCAGATCGCCGTAGACCTCGTCGGCCAGCAGGACGAGGCTGTGGCGGTCGGCCAGCTCCAGCAGCGTCCGTCGGACGTCCTCACGGTAGACCGCGCCGGTCGGGTTGTTCGGGTCGATCATCACCAGCGCGCGGGTCGCCGGGGAAATCAGGCTGCGCACGTGGTCGAGGTCGGGCGCCCAGCCGCGGTCCGGGTCGGTTCGATAGAACACCGCCCTGGCTCCCAGCTTCGCGAGCACCGCGGTGTAGAGCGGGTAGGTGGGCACCGGCACCAGCACTTCTTCGCTGGCGTCGACCAGGGCCCCCAGCGTGAGCTCGATGCCCTCCGAAGTCCCGGCCGTCAGCACGACGCGATCCGGCGTCATGGGCACGCCGCGCGCCGTGAAGTCGGCGGCCACGGCCTCGCGAGCCGGCAGAATACCGGGTGACGGGGTGTACGCGTTCTGGTTGTCGCGCATCGCGCGCTCCACCGCCTCGACCAGATGCGGCGGCGGGTGGAAGCCGAAGGCGACCGGGTCGCCGATGTTCAGGTAGCGAACCTGTCGGCCCGCCGCCTCGACCTTGCGCGCTTCGGCTACGATGTTGCGGATGGCGTACTTGAACCCGCCGACGCGGCGGGACACCGGGATGGGCGCAGTGGTCTGCGTGGTCATGGGGAGCATGTTAGCAGGACGGGAGGCACCATGTAAGTCTTACGCGCGCCAGCCGGGCCCGGGGGCTGGCTGGAGGCCGATCGGGAATGTAAGTACAATTCAATCAGGTGGTTACTTGACTGGCAGGGACCTTGAAGTGCTTGCGGCCATGCGGCAGTTCCCCGTCCGCCTCGTCGCGCTGGCCGTGCTGGCTCTGCTGCCCCTCGGGCGGCCGGCCGTCGCGTCTGCGCAGGAGACGCTGCCGCGGTTCCGGTCGGCGGTCGACCTGGTGCCGGTGGCGGCGGTCGTGCGGGATGACAATGGCCGGCCGGTGACCGGTCTGGGCGCCGAGGATTTCGTGGTGCTCGATGCCGGGCAGCCGCGGCGGGTCGTGGCGTTCCGCGAGGATGAGGTGGCGCCCGCGAGCGTCACCGTCCTGGTCGACGAGAGCGGGAGCATGCGGGCCTCGGCGGGCGCGGCGCGCCGCGCCGTGACCGCCATCCTCGACGTGCTGTCGATGCCGGCAGTCCGTGGCGACGAGCTGGCGCTCACGGGGTTCGACTCGTCGTTGCGGGAGATCGTGACGTTCACGACCGATTTCGGGCTGGTGCGGCGCGCGCTCGCCGTCCTCGACGCGTACGGCGCGACGTCGATGCACGACGCGATTGCGGCCGGAGCCGAGCGATTGGCGACCCGCGAAGGTGGCCGTCGCGCGCTGGTGGTCATCACGGACGGTGTCGACACGCGCAGCCGTCTGACGCTCGAGCAGGTGTCGGGGATGGCGGCCGCGATCGACGTGCCCGTGTACCTGTTTCTCGTGGGGCGCGCGCCGGACGATGCCGTCCGACACGCCGCGACCGAGGCGCGCGCGACGCTGTCGGACCTGGCGCGGTGGACCGGCGGGGACCTGTTCGTCGCGGGCTCCGCGGTCGAGGCCTACGTGGCGGCCGGCCGGTTCGTGCAGGACCTGCGCCATCAGTACCTGTTCGCGTTCGAGTCGGCGGGTGAGCCGGGATGGCGGATCCTCGACATCCGGACGCGACGGTCGCATCAGAACGTCCGCGCGCGCAGCGCGTACGTGGCCGGCCGTCAGGCACAGCGGAGCGGTCGATAGAGCGAAGGTTGGTAGAGTGGTGGAGGTTGTCATGCGGAGAATGCTGCTGGTCGTGCCCATTGTGCTCGCGGCCGCCGTCGGATCGACGGCGTGCGCGACGAAGAAGTTCGTGAGGACCAACGTCGACGAGGTCAACAAGAAGGTCGACTCGGTCTCGAAGTCGGTTGAGGAGACGCAGGAGCGCACACGCCAGAACGAAACGCGCATCCGTCAGGTCGACGATCGGGTGTCGGGCGTGGATCAGAAGGCCGACTCGGCGGGTCGCTCGGCCGGGATGGCGCAGGACTCGGCGGATCGCGCCATGGCGCGCGCCGACGATGTCGACAAGTCGACGAAGCGCCTGATCTACGAAGTCGTGATCAGCGAGGCGCAGGGCAATTTCCAGTTCGGGAAGGCCGATCTCCCCGAAGAAGCCAGGGGCCAGCTCGACAAGCTCATCGAGACGCTGAAGGCCAACCCGCAGGGCGCCTACATCGAGATCGAAGGGCACACCGACTCGGTCGGGACCAACGAGGTGAACCAGCGGGTGGGCCTGAAGCGGGCCGAGGCCGTGAAGATCTATCTCTACGAGCACCACAAGGTACCGCTGCATCGCATGAGCGTCATCAGCTACGGGGAAGAGAAGCCGGTGGCGCCCAACGACACCCGCGACGGTCGGGCCCAGAATCGGCGCGTGGTCATCAAGGTTCTCACCTAGGTTCGCGACTGCTCGAAGGCTCCGGCGGTCAGGAGCCGGATGCGAGACGAGGTTGGCCGGCCGGCGCCAGTCGGACGAGCCGTGCATCGTCGCAGGGAGCCCGCATCCGGCTCCGGGCCGCCGGGGCCACACCCCCATTCCTGCGAACCCCGGCGGCCGTGCGCAGGTCTCGTCTGGCGTAGAATGAAGGCGTGGCCATCCGCACGGAGCTGTCGCTGAGGATTCCCAATTCTCCCGGGGCGTTCGCCCGCGTCTGCCGGTTGCTCGACGCCGAACGGGTCAACATCCTGGCCGTCACGCTCGAGCCGGCTGGCGTGATGCGGGTGATCGTGGACAATCCGGTGCATGCCGGCGGGATGCTGCGCGAGCAGCAGTACCGCGTCGAGGAGCGCGAGGTCCTGTACATCTCGCTGCCCAACGGTCCCGGCGCGCTGGCCGCCGTGTCGCGCATGCTCGCCAGTGCCGGCATCAACGTCGAATACACGTACGGCACCGTCGTCGAAGGACACGAGCTGGCCGCCGTCGTCGTCGGCGTGGCCGACGCGCAGCGGGCATCGGCCGCGGCCGGGCTCTGAACCCCAATCCGCACACGCCATTTCTCCGTCTAATGGTGCGGCCGGCCGGTCGAGCCGGCCAGGGAGGGAGTTTCGATGCGTCCGACTTCGGTGCGGCTGGCAACCGGGGTGGGGGCGGCCCTCGTCCTGGCCGCGCCGCTCATCGCCCAGACGCCCCCCGCCGTCGCGTTCACCGACACGCGGCTTGAGAACGGCCTGCGCGTGATCATCGCTGAAGATCGCAGCGCGCCCGTCTTCTCGATCGCCGTGCACTACGACGTGGGCTCCCGCAACGAGCGCGAGGGGCGCACGGGCTTCGCCCATCTGTTCGAGCACATGATGTTCAAGGGCTCGGAGAACGTGGGACCGGGCGAGCACTTCATGCTGGTCTTCACCAACGGCGGCAACATGAACGGCACGACCAGCAAGGATCGCACGCTGTACTTCGAGACGCTGCCCTCGAACCAGCTCGACCTCGGGCTCTTTCTCGAGGCCGATCGGATGAGGTCGCTGGAGATCACGCAGGAGAACCTCGACAACCAGCGCAACGCGGTCCAGGAGGAGCGCCGGCTGGGCGTCGACAACCAGCCCTACGGCCGCACCTTCGAGGCCATCGACGAGCTGGCCTACGAAAACCCCGCCTACGCCCACTCGGTCATCGGCTCGATGGCCGATCTGAGCGCCGCCACCGTGGACGACGTGTCGTCGTTCTTCAAGACGTACTACGCGCCGAACAACGCCGTCGTCGCCATCGTCGGCGACATCGACCCGAAGACGACGCTGGAGAAGGTCAGGAAGCACTTCGGGGGGATTCCGGCTCAGCCCGCGCCGCCGATGGTCGATCTCAACGAGCCGGCGCAGACCGAAGAGCGGCGGCTGGCTCTCGACGACGCGCTCGCGCGCCTGCCCCGCATCGACATCGTCTACCACGTGCCGGACCGATCGTCGCCTGACGACGACGCGATCGGCGTGCTCGGCACCGTGCTGGCGGGCGGCCAGAGCTCCAGGCTCTATCAGTCGATCGTGCGCGAGCGGCAGCTCGCGGCGAGCGTCTCGGCAGGACGGGACGGGGCCGTCGGCCCCGGTCTCTTCCGGATCACCGCGACGGCCGCGCCGGGGCGGGCGCTCGAGGCCCTCGAAGCAGCCATCTACGAGGAGGTCGAGCGGGCGAAGCGCGAGCCGGTTGCCGACTGGGAGATGGACAAGGCGCGCAACTCGGCCAGGCGGCAGGTGGTGTCGAGCCTCACGAGCTCGCTGCAGCGCGCGATTACGCTGGCCGCCGACGCCGCGTTCTACGACGACCCGGGGCGCATCAACACACGGGTCGAGCGGCTCGGCCACGTGAAGCCCGACGACGTCCAGCGCGTCGCGAAACAGTATCTGACGCCGGAGAACCGGACCGTCGTCGTCACGACGCCGAAGCCGGCGACCGCCCCGAAGGGAGGGCTGTGATGGCTGCCACCCGGCGCCTGGCGGCGCCCGCACTCGCGGCGATCGGCGTGGCGCTGATCGCCGTCTCGACCGCCGGTCAGACACCTCCGGCCCAGCCGCAGACGCCGTCGAAGGCCGTCGTCATGAAAGGGAAGGCGCCGGTCTCCGACGCGGTCCTCGACCTGGCGCTGCCGCGGCCGGCCGAAGCCGACCTGCCCAACGGCCTTCACCTGATGGTGCTCGAGGATCGCCGGGCGCCGCAGGTCAACTTCGTGCTGGTGTTTCCCGGCGCCGGCGGCTATGCCGATCCGGCGGACCATCACGGCCTGGCGATGTTCACGGCGGCGATGCTTCGCGAGGGCACGAGCACCCGATCGTCGCGGCAGATCGCCGAGCAGCTCGAGCGGCTGTCCGCCGTGCTCTCCGTCAACGCCGGCATGGCGGAGGACGAGGCGCGGGTCACCGGTTTCAGCTTGAGCGAGCACGTGGGCACGCTGCTCGATCTGGCGGCGGACATCGTGCTGAACCCAGTGTTTCCCGAGGAGGAGCTGGCGCGCTACAAGACGCGGACGGGGGCACAGCTCACGCAGCTGCGCGCGAACCCGGGGTTCCTGGCCGCGGAGCTGTTCAACCGGGTGACTTACGGCGACCATCCGGCCGGCCGGACCATGCCCGCCCCGGCGGCGCTCGAGGCCACCACGCGGCAGGCGCTCGTCGACTTCCACAAGGCCCGGTACGTGCCCGACCATGCCGCGCTCGCCATCGCCGGAGACATCTCGATGGCGGAGGTTCGGGCGCTCGTCGACGCGCGGTTCGGGGCCTGGAAGAAGGCAGGCGTGTCGGCGCCGGCAGTCGCGGATCCCGCGGCACTCAGCGGGCCGGGCGTGTACCTGGTGGAGCGGCCGAACTCGGTCCAGACCAACCTCCTCGTCGGCACCCAGGCGATCAGCCGGACCGATCCGGATTACTTCGCGCTGACGGTTCTCAACCGGGTCATCGGCGGCGGGCCCACCGGCCGGCTGTTCCGTCACCTGCGGGAGGAGAAGGGGTACACGTACGGGGCCTACAGCAACCTGTCGGCGGCGCGGCACCGCGGCGACTGGAGCGCGTCGACCCAGGTGCGCACCGAGGTGACCGAGCCGGCGCTGACGGATCTCATGGACGAGATCCGCCAGGTGCGGGAGGTGCCGGTGCCCGAGCAGGAGTTCCTCGACGCGAAGCGGTCGCTCGTGGCGAGCTTCGCTCTGGAGCTGGAGTCGCCGGCGCGCGTCCTGGCGAACCACATCGATCGGTGGCGCTACCGGTTGCCGGCGGATTACTGGGACCGGTATCCGGCCGGCATCATGGGGGTTACGCGCGAGCGGGCCCAGGCGATGGCGAAGAAGTACCTCGACCCGTCACGTCTGCAGATCGTGGCGGTCGGGACCGCCGCGCAGATCGAGAGCACGCTGAAGAAGTTCGGGGCCGTGCAGGCCTACGACACCGAAGGGAAGCGGATCTCCGGAAGCCAGTAGCCACGGCGGGCGACGGGATCCGCGCCGCCCCGGGACAGTGACGGCGGTCAACCGAGCAGGCGCAGGAGCTGGGCGCGCATGAACGTCGTGCAGTATCCGGACTCGAGCGCCCACTGCATCTGGGCTTTCGTCAGGTAGAAGGCGCCCTTGATCTGCCGCAGGCAATGAGCGCTTCCGCAGTGGCAGTCGAATTCCTGGGCGAGCTCGACCTCGGCGCCGGGGTAGAAGAACGTCACCACTTCACCCTCGGGGATGTCGCGGATGGCCACGAGCGACAGGCTCGGGATGTCGAAGAGGCTGTTGGGCTCACAGCTGTGGTCGACGTAGTCGAGATACTGGTTGTTCACGTGCCGGCCGTGGTCGATCTGCAGGGTCCGCCAGGTCCGCTCCCCCTGGATCTCGCCCGGCCTGCACGCGAACACGACCTCGCCCCGGCGGATCGCGACGCTCGCCACGAGGTTGAGCTTGAGCCGCGGCGTGACCGCCGCGGACACCACGTTCACCCTGGACATCGACGGTTGCCTGGCTGATTCCGGGCGTCCATGAGCCAATGGCGCCGTCCGCTCGGAAGGCGAGGCGCATTCACTCGATCACTCCGGCAGTCCCTTCTCCGCGATCTCCTCCATTGCCGCCGCGAACGTGTCCACTTCTTCCAGCGTCGTGTAGACGTTGGGCGTCACGCGCAGGCCTTCGTACTCCTCGTGCACGATGGGCGTGACGATGATGCGGCGCGTGTTCCAGAGGTGGGGGGCGATCTTGCCCGGCGGGACGCCCACGATGCCCACGGTCCCGATGGCGCCGGCCTGAGCCGGGTCGAAGCTCGTGAAGATCCGGATCTTCGGGTTCGTCCGCAGCCGCTCGGCCCAGCGCAGGCGCAGGTAGCGCAGCCGCGCGATCTTCCGCTCGACGCCGATGCCCTGGTGGAAGGTCAGCGCTTCGGCGATTGCGTTGTGGTTGGCCGCCGGGTGCGTGCCAATCTCCTCGAACTTCCGGATGTTGTCGTCCTGCCTGGCGTGGGCGGGCTGCAGGGGCCAGAGGCCCCGGATGTTCTCCCGCCGCACGTAGAGAAAACCCGTCCCGATCGGCGCGAGCAGCCACTTGTGGAGGCTCGTCCCGTAGTAGTCGCAATCGAGGTCGCGTGCCTTGAAGGGGAAGTGCGCGAAGGCGTGGGCGCCGTCGACGATGGTCTTGAGGCCTCGCGTCCGCGCCAGCGCGCAGATCTCCTTGACGGGGAAGATCTGGCCGGTCAGGTTGGTGATGTGACAGAAGTGGATGATCTTCGTCCGGGGGGTGAAGGCCTTCTCGAAGCGCTGCACCAGGTCGGCCGTGCTGGGCGGGGGCACGGGGAAGGAGATCTTGGTCAGCGTGATTTTGTCGCGCCGCACGCGCTGCTCCCACGTGTTCAGCATGCGCCCGTAGTCCTGATTGGTCGTCAGGACCTCGTCCCCCGGCTGGAGATCGACGCCGAGCTGGGCGATCTGCAGGGCCTCGCTGGCATTGCGCGTGATGGCGAGCTCCTCGGGGTCGCAGCCCAGCTCGGCGGCCAGCCGGCGCCGCACGGTCTCGATGTTCGGCTCGAGGATCTGCCACATGTGGTACACGGGCGACTGGTTGGAGATATCGAGATAGCGCTTCAGGGCCTCGTGCACCACCCGGGGACTCGGGCACACGCCGCCGTTGTTCAGGTTGATGATCGTGCGGTCGAGCGTGAAAGCCTGCTGGATCTCGCGCCAGAAATCCTCGTCGCGGGCGATCTCGTCCGGGGAGCGGTCCGCAACGGTCGCGGCCGCCCAGCTCACGCGCCCCAGCGCGTCAGCCCTGAGGCTCGCCAGGGTGAAGGGTCCCGCCACGCTCGCGCCGCGAATGAACGCGCGCCGTGTCAGCATGCGCCACCTCTCGAATCGGGTCTCGAGTGACCGGTCGAAACAGGGCGAAGTATAACCCGAACGATGGCACAATGAGGGGTCGAAAAGGCGATCCGTTGGCCGAAGTCGGCACCGCATTACTCCGCCTCGCCGTCGGCGTCCTGTTCTTCGCGCACGGCGCGCAGAAGCTGCTGCCGGTGTGGGGAAGCACCGGATTGGCCGGCACAGCGGAGCAGTTGACGTCACTGGGATTTGCGGGCGCCACGATGCTCGCGGTGCTCGTCGGGGCGATCGAACTCGGCGGCGGTGTCCTCCTCGTCGCGGGCGCCTACACCCGGTGGGCCTCACTGCTGCTGCTCGCCGACGTCACCCTGTTCGCGTGGAAGGCGCACCTCGCTCACGGCTTCTTCCTGAACTGGACGCTCGCGCCGGGCACCGGGCACGGCGTCGAGTACCACCTGGTCCTCTTCGCCGCGCTCGTGTGTCTGGTGTTCACGGGCGCGGGGGCGGTGTCGGTCGATGGGTACCGCCACCGCGCCGCCGAGGCCGCGGCCGCGGGCCGGGCCCGGTTGCGGTCCGGTATGTAGGGAAGGCCGGGGTACGGAGGCAGGGCAACAGGGAGGTCACGGAGGACACGGAGCCGGGGCACCAGGAGGTCCATGGAGGCAGGGCACAGGGAGATAACGGAGGAAACGGAGGGAGGTCATAGGGAGATCTCAGAGGGAACGGAGTTGAGGCACAGGGAACGCCGGCGCGACAACACAAAGCGGCCCGTTAAAGCTCACCGAGGGGGGCCTCATCCAGACGTCGAGGCGCGTACTCATCAAGTGTCATAGCTGCGACTTGATCTGACAGTTACCCTGGTTGTGACCGTCTGTCAGATGGCGTCTACGCGGCGGTGTCGCCGATCTGCTTCGCTTTCCAGATACGCATCCCGTCGTCGAACGTTTCACGCGGGGTGCGCCCGCAGCACATCTTGCCTTGGTGCGTGCGCGCGTCGTTGTACGTCGTGAGCCACGTGTCGAGGTCCTGCGCTCGTATCTCCCTTCCTCCCAGGGGGACCAACGGTTACCTCCGTTGCCTCCGTGACCTCCCTGTTCACTTGGGCTCCCGTGCTTCGTTCACTCCCTGTGAGACCGGCGGTCTCCGTTGGAGCCAACGGCGGCCCTCCATGTCCTCCGTGGCCTCCCTGTTCACGCGGACTCGGCCGCTCCGGCGTCTCCGCTTCCTCCCTGTGGAATCAATGGCTAGCCCTCTGTGTCCGCCGTAGCCTCCCTGTTCCCCCGGACTCTGATGCGCCCGTGTCTCCCTGTCCTCCCAGTGGGACCAACGGAACCTCCGTTGCCTCCGTGACCTCCCTGTTCACCTGGACTCCCGTGCCTCCGTTCCCTCCCTGTGAGACCGGCGGCCTCCTCATGGCTTCTCCACCGGATGGAACTTCTCCAGCTGTCGCAGCTTCTCGTTGCTGCCGAGGAGCGCCAGCACGTCGCCGGCGCGAAAGACGTCGTCGGCCGTGGGCGCGATGTTGGTCACCATTCCGCCGCCCGCGTCGGCGGGCCGTTTGATGGCGATGAGCGTGAGGCCGTAGCGGGGGCGCAGCTCGAGCTGCTTGAGGGTGCGGCCCACGAATTCCTGGGGGGCCGGAATCTCCACGATGCTGAATTCCCGCGACAGCTCGATGTAGTCGATGACGTTCGGCACGACCAGGCTGTGGGCGAGCCGCTCGGCCATCTCGCGGTCGGGGAAGATCACGCGCGTCACTCCGAGCTTCTCGAGAATCCGCCCGTGCAGCGGCGTGACCGCCTTGGCGATGATCGCCTTGACGCCGAGCTCCTTGACGAGCATCACCACGAGCAGGCTCGCTTCGATGTTCTCGCCAATCGAGATCACCGCGACATCGACGTTCTGGATGCCGGCCGTCCGCAGCGCGCGCTCGTCGGTGGCGTCGAGCTGCGCCACCTGCAGCACGACGTCGCTCAGCTCGCGCACCCGATCGTCGCTGCTGTCGATCCCGATCACGTCCTGATTGAGCTGGACCAGCGTCGTCGCGGCTGCCGCGCCGAACCGCCCGAGCCCGATGACCGCAAATGATCGACGAGACATAGCGTTTCCTCACCCGATCAGCACTTTGCCCTCAGGATACCGCACCCGCTGTGGCTTCGGCCGTCCGACGACCGCCACGGCGAGCGTGAGCGGGCCCACGCGGCCCATGAACATCATCAGCGTTACCAGCAGCTTGCCCCAGACCTCGAACGTGCCCGAGAGGCTGACCGGCATCCCCGGGCGGCTCATCGAGAGCCCCACCGTTCCGAAGGCCGAGGTGGCTTCAAAGAGCGTCGGCAGGAGCGTCTGGCGCTCGGCCACGAGGATCAGGCCGGCCGTCACGTTGAGCGCCAGGAAGGCGATGAAGCTGATGAAGAACGCGCGCGCCACCAGTTGCGGCGACAGGCGGCGGCCGAACAGGACGGGCTCCGTCTCGCCGCGGACCGTCGCCCAGAGGGCCACCACCGTCACGCCCAGCGTGCTCACCTTGATCCCGCCGCCGGTGCTGCCAGGCGCCGCGCCGATGAACATCAGCGCGATGAGCAGGAACAGCGTCGGGTGGGTGAGGCTCGCGATGTCCAGCGTGTTGAAGCCGGCCGTCCGCGCGGTCACGGACTGGAAGAAGGCGGCCAGCCACGCCTCGCCGCGCGCGATGCCGCCGAGCGTCGCGGGGTTCGCGCGCTCGAGCAGGTAGATCGCGCCGGTTCCGGCGATCAG
>Ga0209341_10005142_pt1 | contig 11922 bp, 9 predicted proteins | sample RifCSP13_2_FD_184020 | JGI IMG/M metagenome (GOLD analysis project Ga0209341, IMG submission 184020) | Soil microbial communities from Rifle, Colorado - Rifle CSP2_sed 13_2 (SPAdes) (version 2) | ecosystem: Environmental > Terrestrial > Deep subsurface > Rock core/Sediment | place: Rifle...
GGCGGCTACATCTTCGGCTCGGTGATGATGGAGACCGGTCAGCTGTTCGGCGATCCGGCCGACGCGCGCGCGTTCCCGGACGTGACGCCAGACCAACTGCCGAGCGTCGCGGCGTGCGCGCCCTACCTCGCCGAGTGCGACTTCGACGAACAGTTCGAGTTCGGGCTCGACCTGATGCTCGAGGGCCTCCGTGCGAAGGTCGAAAGCGCCTGATGGAGGTCGAGGCCTTCCTCGCCGACTCGGTGCAGGCAGCGGGAGGAAAGCTCCACGCACTGGGCATCGGCTGGCGCGTGATTCAGGCATCGGCGTTCCCGGCGCGACACGATCGCGTCGGAGTCGGGCTGCTCGTGCGCACCGAACCCAGCGAGTCGGGTGGGCACACCCTGCGGCTCTCGTTGTTGGACCCGGCGGGACGGCCTCGCCCGTTCGGCGACGGCTCGGCGTTCGAGGCCCACTTCAGCTCGCCCAACGGTGAAGGGACCGCGACCCTTGCGCTCAACCTCGACGGCCTCATCTTCGATGCCGAGGGCTCCTACACCTTCGTGTTGTCGATCGACGGACGAGAGACGGCGCGCCTTCCCTTCCGCGTGCAGTCGCGCCCGGAGCCTCCGGTGAGCGAGTTCCGCACCGGCGTCTACCTGTAGGCGACGGGAACCGACCACCGGACGCAACCGTCGAAGGGTCATCGACACCGAAGGAGCCGCCGTGCCACGTCTGAGAGCCGTGCTGATCGCCTCGCTCGCGTTCGTCGCGGTCGCGTGCGCGGAGGCGAGCGCCCCGATCGCCACGCCGACAACCCCGAGCGGAGCGAACGACATCGTCCTGCGGGTCGGCTACGAGGGAGGCTTCGTCGCGCCGAGCTATCTGGTCACGAACACGCCGTTCTTCGCGCTGTACGGCGACGGCACGTTGATCGAGCCCGGTGCGCAAGCGGAGATGTACCCGGGGCAGGCGCTGCCTCCGCTGCTGCAGCGGAGCCTGGGTCCCGATGCCGTTGCGGCGATCGTGCAGCGCGCGCTCGATGCCGGGCTCGACCACGACGCGACCTACACGGATCTCGGCAACGTCGGCGTCGCCGACGCACCGGACACGGTCTTCACCCTGGTGTCCGACGGCCAGACGCACACTGTCCGCGTCTACGCACTCGGGATCGCGGATGGACCCGATCGCCCCGACGGAATGGCTGCGGACCAGTGGGAGGCCCGCCGGGCACTCGCCGGACTCGTGACGGATCTCCAGACCGTCGACAGCTGGCTTCCCGCCGGATCGATCAGCGAACCGACCCCATACGTCGGCGACGCGGCGATCCTGCTGGTTGGGCCGTACCGGCCGGACGATCAGTTGCCGCAGGAACCCATACCGTGGCCGATCGAAGGCTCGCTCGCGAGCGCCGGCACCCCGGTCCCCTACGACGACTCGACGCGGTGCCTCGTGGTCGTCGGCGACGACTGGCGGTCCGTGCACGAGCTCGCGCTCGGTGCGAACCAGCTGACCCCCTGGACCGACGATGGGAAACGTTTCGGCCTGCTGTTTCGACCGCTGCTCCCAGACGAGCCTCGAAGCTGCCCCGTCTGAAGTTGCGGCCTTGCGCGAGCGGCAATAGGCTCCCTTCTATATCGATAGGGGGGGTCCATGGTCCGGACACGCCACACGCTCTACGCGCTCGTCGCCGCGCTCGCGATCGCGACGGTCGCTTGTAGTTCCACGTCTTCCAGCACTTCGGCGGGGTCCACGTCGTCGAGCACGTCCGACGGCAGCACGGGAGCGAGCGTCGCGGCAACCGTGAAGGACTACGAGGTCATCATCGACCCGACCTCGGTCGCTGCCGGCGAGGTGAACTTCGCGATCACGAACGAGGGACCGGAGACGCACGAGTTCGTCGTGCTGCAGACCGACACCGCACCCGAGGCCCTGACGGTGGAGGACGGGATCGTGCCCGAGGAAGGGATCACGGTCGCCGGCGAGGTGGAGGACATCGCCCCGGGCACCGAGGCGAACCTCACGCTCACGCTCGAGGCAGGTCCGTACGTGATCATCTGCAACATCGAGGGTCACTACGAGCAGGGCATGCACACAAGCCTCACCGTCACGTAGACGAGTCCTTCGATCTTCACCCTTTGCCGTAGGCCGGTGCGGGTTTCCGCACCGGCCTATCGCACGCGACAACGGCATCCACGTCCGCGTCCTCAAGGGTGTGGGCCCACGGGCCGATGCAACGGGCAACCGTTTCTCCACGTCGCCATCGACCCCGCAGGAGCCTGGTGGACAAGCACGCCGAGCACGCCGAGCAGCCCGGTCTCGATCCGCATGCGATCGAGACCGGATTCTTCGCGCCCTCCGACGCGTCGGTTCCCGACGCATCCGCACGATTGGCTGATCTCGAGGCCCGCTATCGCCTGCTGATCGATCACCTGCCAGCGGTCCTCTACATCGATTCGGTCGGCGACGACGACGCCATGATCGATGTGAGCCCTGGCATCGACGACTTGCTCGGTGTCACCCGCGAGACATGGCTGCGCGGCGCCCTGGGTTGGAGCGACTACGTGCACCCGGACGATCGCGATCGCGCGGTCGCGGAAAGTGAGGCGTGCGTCGCATCCGGCGAGCCGTTCCACTGCGAGTATCGAGCCGTCCACGCGGACGGCCACGTCGTGTGGGTCCGCGAGGACGCCGTGTTGATCCGAGATGCGGAAGGTGGGCCGCTGTACTGGCTCGGCTTCATGCTGGACATGACCGAGCTGGTCGAGACGCAACGCGACCTGCACCACCTGCAGAGCACCTACGGGGCGCTCGTGGAGCAGATCCCCGCGATCGTTTACCAGGACGCCACCGACGAGAACTGGACGACGGTCTATGTGTCGCCGCAGATCACCAACCTGCTGGGCGTGACGCCGGAGGAATGGATCGGCGACAGCAAGCTGTGGTCGCAGATGATGCACGACGAGGATCGCGATCGCGCGATCGAGGAAGTGGAGCGCGGCATCGCCTCGGGCGCGCCCTACACCGTCGAGTACCGGATGATCGGCCGTGACGGGCGCGTGAAGTGGTTCCAGGACACGGCGGTGATGATCCCCGACGCCGACGGCAATCCCGCCTTCACCCACGGCGTGATGCTCGACATCTCCGAACGCCGGGAAGCTGAGGAGCGTCTCACCTATCTCGCGTACCACGACAACCTCACCGGCATGCCGAATCGAGCGATGTTCGACGAGCTCCTGGAGTTGTCGCTCGCCCGCGCACGGCGTGGCGACCGCGGTGTCGCCGTCCTTGCGCTCGACATCGACAACTTCAAGCTGATCAACGACTCGCTCGGCCACGAAACCGGCGACCGGCTGATCTCGCTGGTGTCGCTTCGCCTGCAGGATGCAACCCGCGACACCGACCTGGTCGCACGTCCCGGCGGCGACGAGTTCCTCATGCTGCTGGCCGACCTCGATCAGGTGTCGCCGGTCAACGACGAGAACGGGGCCGCGATCTCCGCGCAGGCGGTCGCGAACCGCGTGCTCCAGGCGTTCGAGGCACCCTTCGAAGTCGACGGCACCGAGCTCTACGTCACCGCCTCGATCGGGATCAGCGTGTTCCCGCTGGACGCCGCCGACGCGACGAGCTTGATGCGAAACGCGGACAGTGCCGTGTACCTGGCGAAGGCGGCCGGTCCCGGCGGTTACGTCCTCAACCACCTGGAGAACGAGGGCGCCTTGAGCAAGCTCTCGCTGTCGACGCGCCTGCGAAAGGCCGTCGAGCAGCAGGACTGGACACTGCACTACCAGCCGTTGATCGACCTGTTCAGCGGCGACATGTTCGGCGTTGAGGCCCTGATCCGCTGGCCCGACCCCTCGGGCGGCCTCGTGCCTCCAGGCGACTTCATCCCGCTCGCCGAGGAGATGGGCCTCATCGAGGCGATCGGCTCCTGGGTGGTCGAGGAGATCTGCCGGCAGGACGAGATCTGGCGCCGTGAAGGACTCGAACTCGAGATCGGCTTCAACCTATCGCCTCGCCAGCTGTGGCAACCCGACCCCGTGCGCCGGATCGCCGACCAGATCGAGGCCGCGGGCATCGACCCTCAGCGGATCACCGTGGAGATCACCGAGTCCACGGCGATGCACGATCCCGACCGCACCCTCGAGGTCCTGCACGGCTTCAAGGATCATGGATTGAAGCTCGCCATCGACGACTTCGGTACGGGCTACTCGTCGCTGTCACGCCTGCGTTACATGCCGGTCGACGTGTTGAAGATCGATCGCACGTTCGTGCGCGACGTCAACAGCGACCGTCAGAGCGCGAGCATGGTCTCGGCGATCATCGCGCTCGCATCGAACCTGCAGATGGACCCGCTGGCCGAAGGCATCGAGACCGAGGAGGAGTGGCGCTTCCTCGCGGCGCGTGGCTGCCGGTTCGGCCAGGGCTACCTGTTCTCCAGACCCGTCCCCGCGGAGGAGATCTTGGCGATGCATCGCCGCGCGGGTCTCACCATCGTCGACGGTGGGCTCGCGGTCTGAGCCTCACTTTCGCTTCGGCGCACGGAACGCGTTGCGGCGACCTTTCGGCCCTCCGCTGAACACGACGCGCGGCGGCGCGACCTTCATGCCCTCTTGCTCGAACTCCTCGTGCAGGTCGAGCCGGGCAGCCATCCGCGACACATCGCCTTGCTGTTCGGGTGTGACGAACGTGATGCTCGTCCCCGATCGTCCCGCGCGCGCCGTGCGGCCCACCCGGTGCACATAGGCCTTGTCGTCCTGGGGCGCGTCGTAGTTGATGACGAGGGTGATGTCATCCAGGTCCAGGCCCCGCGCGGCGACATCGGTGGCGACGAGCACGCCGACGTGCCCGTCGGCGAAGCGCTGCAGCGAACGATCTCGGGCCTCTTGCCGCATGTCGCCGTGCAGCGCCAGTGCGGGAACGTTCTGGGCCTTCAGCTGCCGGGCGAGCGAATCGACGGCCCGCTTGGTATTGACGAACACGAGGGTAAGCCCGTCCTCGGCCGTCGCCAGCTCGATCAGCTTGGATAGTTTGTCGTGCAGGGGCACGGCCACGAACCGATGATCGGCCTCCTCCACCATCTGGTAGTCGTGACCCGCCACCTCGTGCAGGGCCGGATCGCGGGTGTACACCTGCGCGATGCGACCGACCGCGCCGTCGAGTGTCGCGGAGAAGAACATCGTCTGCCGGTCCTTTGGCAGGCGGCGCACGATACGATCCACCTGCGGCTGGAAGCCCATGTCGAGCATGCGGTCGGCTTCATCCAGCACCAGGATCTGGATCCCATCGAGGTCCACGAGACCCCGCGTCGCGAGGTCGTCGAGCCTGCCGGGAGTGGCTATCAGCACATGCGCCCGGGCAACGCCCTGTGCTTGCTCCTTAACGTTGGTGCCGCCGTAGACGGCCTTCACCCGCATGTTGGTCGCCACGGTGATCGCGAGGAACTCCTCGCACACCTGCTGGGCAAGCTCTCGCGTCGGCACGAGTACGAGGGCCGCCGGTAGCGGCGTCGAGGCTGGATCCAGCTGGTCGACGATGGGCAGCGCAAAGCCCAGGGTCTTGCCGGAGCCGGTCTTCGAACGGGCCAGCGTGTCGCGCCCGGAACGAGCGTCTTGCCACACCATGGCCTGGATCGGAAAAGGTGCGATCATGCCGCGCGCTTCCAGTGCGGCGGCGACCGGCTCGGAGACCCCGAGTGCGCGAAAGCTCTCGGGTACCTCGTTCACCCCATCAGGCTACCGCAGGTAGCTACAGCTCGAACGCCCCGTCGAACGCCCCCACGAGGTGCGAGACGATGAGCAGCTGCGCCAGTGCCAGGGACTCGCTTCGCTCGGGGTCGTGCCCAGGACGCCGCACCATCCCGATACGGTCGCGCTGGAGGCGCTCGTCGGGGTGCAGCGACGACCACAGCGCGTCCTCGAGCCGCGCGCCCATGTCGGCGGGGCAGTCACCGTCGATCTCGAGAACGCTCATCGGGCCACGGCGGTCGGTGCGCACCGACCAGCGAACCGGTGTCGTTCCATGGGCACGGAACTCCCCCAGGAGCTCGCGGAGCGCAGGGAACGGCAAGGTCGGTCGAACGACCAACCGCGCCGATAGGCGTTCGTCGCGCGTGTCGCCCGGCTGCCGGTAGAACCGAACGATCACATCCGCGTAGTCGCGCTGTGGCCTGATGTACTGCGCCGCGTCGGGCTCGCGGCGTTTGAGTTCGGCCACGACGTCCTTGGGCGAGTAGCCGCGCTCGAAGACATCGCGTTCCAGTTTCCATCGGTGGCGAAGTTCCTCCTCGGGCTCCAGAAACACCGCGACATCGATCGCGTCGCGAACCGAACGATCCGACAACGGCAGCAGCCCTTCGACGATCACGATCTCCCCCGGCTCCACGCGCTCGTCGGCGCCGAAGGTGCCGGTGTGATGGTCGTAGGTGGGTTTGGTCACCGCGGCGCCGGTCGCGAGGGTCCGCAGATGCTCGGCCATGAGATCCATCCGGTTGGCCTCCGGCGCGAGTGGTGTCACCCCGTGATCGGCCCGTGCCGCTCGGTCGTACAGGTGGTAATCGTCCGTGCACACACGCCCGACCCGCCCCACGCCGAGGATGAACTCGATCCCGCGCGACAGGGTGGACTTGCCCGAGGCGCTGTCGCCGGCGAGGGCGAGCAGCACGGGACGCAGGCCCGAGCCGCTCGCGGCCACGCGGGGAGCGATCGAAGGCAGATCGATCTCAGACACGTTCGGCGAGCCTACCGCGGCACCAACGCTCACCGGTACCTCGGAACGCGACCGCCGGTCGTGGCGGGCGGTACCCTTGCCCCGTCTCGAGGGGAAGGGAACCGCGGGTGGGGAACGACACGCAGCGTTGGAACGAACTGGCCGCACAGATCGCGGTCGACAGCATCCGGGCCACCACTGCGGCCGGTTCCGGCCACCCGACGTCGTCGATGTCGTGCGCCCATCTGTTGGCGGTGCTGTTCTCGGACCATCTTCGCTTCGACGTGAAGGATCCCGCCTACCGCGGCAACGATCGGTTCGTGCTGTCGAAGGGGCATGCGGCGCCGGCGCTGTACGCGGTGCTGAAGGCAGCCGGCGCGTTCGACGACGACATGCTCATGTCGCTGCGTGCGGATGGCTCGCCGCTCCAGGGTCACCCCGCTCCCCTTACCGAGTTCCCGTGGGTCGACGTCGCCACCGGCTCCCTCGGGCAGGGCCTCGCCGTCGGGCTGGGCATGGCCCTTGCGATGCAACTGGACGGCAGCGACGCGAACGTGTGGGTGATGCTCGGTGATTCGGAGATGGCGGAGGGATCCGTCTGGGAGGCGATGGACGCCACCGCCTACCATGGCGTTGCCAACCTGACCGCGATCGTTGACCTGAATCGCCTGGGCCAGCGTGGCCCAACGATGCACGGATGGGGGTCCGACGTGTTCCGCGATCGCGCCGAGGCGTTCGGGTGGAGCGCGATCCAGGTCGACGGCCATGATGTCGACGAAGTCGACCGCGCGTACCGGGATGCCGTCGCCGATGACCGGCCGACGATGATCGTCGCTCGCACGGTGAAGGGGCACGGCGTGTCGTTCCTGGCCGACCAGGACAACTGGCACGGCAAGCCGGTGCCGACCGACCGCCTCGATGCGGCCGTCGCCGAGTTAGGCGGCTTGCGCGACCTTCGGATCACGCCGCCATCGCCGCCCGACCTGCACACCTCGCCCGTGGAGCACGACGCGATGCACGAACGTCCCACCTACGACCGTCCGGTCGCGACACGCCGGGCGTTCGGCGACGCACTGGCGTGGCTCGCCGGCACCTATCCCGACGTGGTGGTCCTCGACGGCGAGGTCGGCAACTCGACACACACGGAAGAGGCGCAGAAGGTCGCGCCTGAGCGCTTCTTCCAGATGTTCATCGCCGAGCAGTGCATGGTGGGGGTCCAAACCGGACTCCAGGCGCTCGGCAAGACGGCGTTCGCCGCGTCGTTCGGGGCCTTCTTGACCAGGGCGGCCGACCAGATCCGCATGGCCGCGATCAGCCGGGCCGACCTTCGCCTGTGCGGTTCCCACGCCGGCGTGTCGATCGGCGAAGACGGCCCGTCGCAGATGGCGGTCGAGGACCTCGCGATGTTTCGCGCCCTCAACGGGTCCACCGTGTTGTACCCGGCCGACGGGGCGAGCACCGTGGCCTTGGTCGAGCAGATGGCGCGGATCGGCGGGGGCTCGTACATCCGCACCACGCGCGAGGCGACCCCGGTCCTGTACGGCGCGACCGAGACGTTAACCGTCGGCGGGTCAAAAACGCTCGCATCCACCGATCATGACGACGTCACACTCGTCGGCGCCGGCATCACTCTGCATCAATGCCTTGCGGCACACGACATCCTGGGTGCCGAGGGCATCTCGGCTCGCGTGCTGGACTGCTACAGCGTGAAGCCGATCGACGCGGCCGCGCTCCGCCGCGCGATGGGCGACACCGGCGCGATCGTGGTGGTCGAGGATCACCGGGTCGAGGGAGGACTCGGCGACGCGGTCCTGGACACGCTGGCCGCCAGCGGTCCGCTGCACGGGCGCGTGATCAAGCTCGGTGTCACCGAGATGCCAGGCTCGGCCACGCCCGAGCGGCTGCGGGCGTGGGCCGGCATCGATGCCGCATCCGTCGCCGCGCGCGTACGCGAGGCACTCGCCGGCTAGGCGGTCCGCAGGGCTGCAGCGGTTGGGATGCCCCCGAACGCGTAGGCGATGATCTCTTCCGGGGGGACCGGCTTGGAGAAGTAGTACCCCTGTCCGAGCTTGCACCCGCGCTCGACCAGGAACGCCAGCTCCTCGGGCGTTTCGATACCCTCGGCGAGGGTGACCAGGTCCAGGCCGTTCGCGAGCTCCAGGAAGGCCGACACGATCGAGGCCGCCTGGCGGTCGGTGTGGACGTTCGACACGAACGAGCGATCGATCTTGAGGACCCGCACCGGCATGTAGCGCAGGCGTGACAGCGACGAGTAGCCGGTACCGAAGTCGTCGATCGCGATCGAAAAGCCGGCGGCGGTGAGCTCTTGCAGGATGCCCTGGGCACGATCGGGGTCCATCATCGCGGACGTCTCCGTGACCTCGACCAACACGCGGGCCGGATCGACGCCGCCGCTGAGGAACTCCTGCTGGATCCGCTGTGCGAGGTCGGGCTGCCAGAACTGGCGCGGCGACAGGTTGAAACCGACCTCGAGGTCGATGTCGAGCTCCCGCCACGCCGTCACCTGGTAGGCCAGCTCCCGCACGACCCAATCGCCGATCCGCTCGATCAAGCCCAACTCCTCGGCCAGCGGGATGAAGTCGTTGGGCGGGATGATCGTGCCGTCCGGCTCGATCCACCGGATCAGCGCCTCGACCCCGACCATCCGGCCGTCTTCGAGGTCGATCACCGGCTGGTAGTACAGGGTCCAGCGTTGGGCATCCACGGCCTTGCGCAGGCGCGTCACGAAGTGCAGGCGGGCGCCGGAGTCGGCCTCGCCGCCCGCCGACAACACGTAGTTGGAGCCGCCCGTGCGCTTCGCGTCGAACATCGCCGCTTCCGCGTTTCGCTGCAGCGCTCCCGCGTCTTGCGCGTCGCGAGGGAACAGGCTGATGCCCACGCCCGCGCCGATGTACACCTCGGTGTCGTCGACGCTGAAGGGCTCGGTCAGGGAGTCGTGAATCCGCTGCGCCACCGACTCGGCTCGCAGCACCGCGCCGTCGGGGCCGGCATCCTCGCGATCCAGATCGCCGAGCAGGAGCAGGAACTGGTCACCGCCCCGACGAGCGACCAGATCGGTCTCCCGGGTCGCCTCGCGCAGCCGATCGGCGACCTCGATCAGCAGCCCGTCGCCGGCCTGATGGCCGAGCGAGTCGTTCACGAGCCGGAAGTCGACGAGATCCACGCACAGCACGGCGACCGCTCCGTCGTGACGGCGCGCCCGCGCGACCGACAGCTCGACCAGCTCCTCGAACATCTCGCGCGAGGGCAACCCGGTGAGCTCGTCGTGGTACGTGCGGAAGGCGACCTGTTCGTCGTCGCGCTTGCGGCTCGTGATGTCGAGCATCACGCCCTGTGAGTACTTGACCTTGCCGCGCTCGTCGCGCACCACACGCGCCTGATCGTGCACCCACACGATGTGGCCGTCTCGATGGAACATGCGGTACTCGAGCTGGAATGGTTCCCCCGTTTCGTTGTGTCGAGCGTTTTCGGCGAGCGCCCGAGCGCGATCGTCGGGATGCAGGATGCGGGGCCACAGCTCCGGATCCGACATCCATTCGTCGGGAGTAAACCCAACCAGCCCCTCGATCTGCGGACTGACGTACACGGAGCTGGCGACCTCATCCGGCGCATCGATGTAGTTCACCAACGGGCCCTCTTCGACCAGTGCACGGAATCGATCCTGCAACATCCGCTGGTCGTCGAGCACGCGGCCGCGATCGAGCGCGTGCGCGACGGCCTCCGCAAGCCGGCGCAGCGCGTCGCCTTCCTCGTCGTTCCACGCGCGCTGGACCGACGCGTCCATCCCGACGAAGCCCCACCAGCCATCGCCGGTCGCGATGGGAACCTGCCACGTGGACACCGCGCCTTCCGCCAAGAGGGCGCTTCGGCCGGGCTCGTCCATGAGTTCCACCAGACCCACGATTTCCTCGCCGGCCCCGAGCCCGTCGATCCAGTCCTGGAAGTCGGGATAGTACGGGTGCAGGTGCGTCTGCGGGTCGTCGAACAGCGACCGGAAACCTTCGACGAACCACTCGCCCGCCAGATCCATCCACAGGCGACCGTCGGGGCCACGAAGGTTCTCGAACAGGTAGCACCGGTCGACGCCGAGGGATGTCCCGAGAGCGGCCAATGCAGCCGGAAGCTTGGCCTTCCAATCATCGCCAGCCAACAGCGCGCGAGGATCCTCCCCCGATACGCCCCGGCCGGCGCCCCGGATGTCGGTCGCCGTCATACCCGATGGGCATCGGCCTCGATGCACGACCGCTGTAGCCACAGGAAAACGTTCCGGCTCGGCGCCGGTTGGCCGCCTGCTACCCTGTGCCGGCGATGTCGGACTACAAAGAGATCATCCACGAGCGCCTCTACGTCAAAGTGCCGGGTGGCGACAGCCTGCGCAAGAACGCCGATGCCCGCCTGAAGCACTTGCTGGCCAACGGATGGCGTGAGATCGAGCGGAAGAAGACGGCCGATTACATCCAGGTTCGCTTCGAGCGCACCGGCCACGCCCCCATGAAGGCGCGACTGCCCAAGAAGGGGCCGGAGATCCGCGATCAACGGCGTCCGCGTCGCGACGGCCGGGGCGGCCCCGGCGGTCGTCGGTAGTACTCGCGCAATACCCTTCCGCCGAACATCCTTCGGTTTTCTCGCTCTCACTCCGGACGATTTCCGGGTATCATCGGATATCACCGATAACCATCCGATGTGCGGTCGGAACGGCTCCGTTTCCGCGCCCGAATGCCCAGGAGGTGTCGCCATGAGCGTGGAGTTCCAGCCCCAGCCGTCCAACGTCCGGCCCGGTCACCGCGAGACCCAGGCGCACGCGGGCGATCAACCCTTCACTTACCCACTCACGCGCGACTACGTCGAGCCGGACTGGACGAGGCTGCCCGGGTTCTCCGATGTCACCAAGGAGCAATGGGAGTCGGCCCAATGGCAGCGAGCCCACTCGGTGAAGAACCTGAAGGAGTTCAAGGAGGCGCTTGGTTCGCATCTGACCGACCAGCTGTACGCCGACATCGAACGCGACCAGCACGAGCGAGCGACGATGTCGATGCTGATCCCACCGCAGATGATCAACACGATGAACGAGGCGGACCTGTACGCCGGTCCCGTTCGCCGCTACATGGCGCCGGCGCTTTCCGAGCGAGAGCCGGACTGGCCGAGCCACCCGCTGTCGAGCCGCGACTCGCTGCACGAAGCCGACATGTGGGCGGTCGAGGGACTTACGCACCG
>Ga0209341_10005143_pt1 | contig 11921 bp, 10 predicted proteins | sample RifCSP13_2_FD_184020 | JGI IMG/M metagenome (GOLD analysis project Ga0209341, IMG submission 184020) | Soil microbial communities from Rifle, Colorado - Rifle CSP2_sed 13_2 (SPAdes) (version 2) | ecosystem: Environmental > Terrestrial > Deep subsurface > Rock core/Sediment | place: Rifle...
GCGCTGGACGACGTCGCGTTCGGAGAACAAGCCGACCAGCGCGTCGCCGTCGAGGACGACGACGATGCCCACGTTGTGCTCGGTCATGGCGCGCACCGCCTCCAAAACCATGGCGGTCTTCTGGACGAGGAAGAGGAACGACGGGCGCATGATGTCGCGAAGCGTCTTCATGGCGGCACCTCAGTGGAAGAGAACTCGCCCTGAGCTCTGACACCGACGGGGTTGCTGTCCGAGGCTACTCCTCGGCGCGGTGGAGCGCAAGCGTGGTGAGGGCCTGCCCGCGGCCAGATACCGCCACTCACGGAATCGAGGATCGATCTCGTGTGCCGCGCGCGACCGCGGATCGGTCATTTCGTAAGCGGTTGTGTCGGGAAAGCGGCCAGATACACCAGTGCTGCGCTGATCTCAGCCGGCGTCAGATAAGGAAAGACCGGCATTTTCGACGGGCCCGTCATCGGCATCATGAAGCGGGACGATCCATCGCGGACCTTGGCGATGACCTCGACGGCCGGCGCTTCGACTCCCAGGCTGGCCAGCGAAGGAATGTTCAAGGGCGCCATCGTGCGACCCATCATCCGGCCGACACCGGGGCCGGTCGCGTCGTGGCAGATACGGCAGGTGCCTTTGGCCAGGTGCTCGCCGACACGCGCCGCCGGTTCGCTGACGAGACGGTCAGCCGCGTCGGCGTCGCGCACATGGGCGAGTTTCTCGAGATGCCCGAGCAGCGCGTCGACTTCATCGGCGCGCAGATGATCGAATGGCGGCATCTTCTGTCCACCGTTCCTGAGGCGCGCGCGCAGGTCGCCCTCGGCGCTCGCCGCGATCTCCTTCAAGAAGGTTTCATCCACGGATCTGCCCTTTTCTTCAAACTGCTTCGCGAGCCAGGCCGCCGAGGTGCCCTGCACCGGACCAATAAGCGAGTTGATCTCCGGTGGCGAGCCGGTACCTTCTGGACCGTGACACGATTGGCAGTTCAGCCGATACAGATCGACGCCGGCCAGCGTGAATGGCTGCTGCGGCTGAGTAGTCAGGCGGTCTGGCTCGCGCCGTTGCGAGGGAGGCGCCGGGGCTCCGCCTCCCATTCGTCCGAATGCGGTGTCCTCAACGGCCAACCCGAGGTGCTTCACCCAGCTCTGCCCGGCGACCGGCGTGACACCGGAGAGGTCCGCAGAGACCGCCGGATCCGGCGCACGGCAGCCGAGAGCCGGCAGGGCTGTGGCCGCGAGCACGATTGCGCGAAGAGTGGCCCGTCTCATCGCATGGGCGGAGCGGATCGGCCGGGTTGCGATTGGCTGCCTATGCCGCACGCCTATCATACCGCCGCCGGCTGCGCCTGCCTGTCCACACTCGGGAGTCGCTACCTCGGCGTCGCGTCCGGGAGTCCGCCGTCGACGGGAATCGTGGCGCCGGTGGTCGGCGTCTGGCGCGTAGCGAAGAACAACACCGCGTTCGCCACGTGCTCGGCGGTCACTTTCGCCTTGAGCAGGTTGCGGTTCCGGTAGTACTCCTCGAGCCCCGCCTCGGTCAATCCGCGAGCCTTCATGCGATCGGGCCCGACCTCCGCCCACAGGCCAGACTTGCGATCGCCATAGGAGAATACGGCATCGGGCGACACCATGTTGACGCGTACGTCGATCTCCGCGAGCTCGAGGCTCGCGATGCGCGCGAGCTGGTGCGACGCGGCCTTGGTGGCGCTGTAGGCGCCGAAGCGCGCGCCCGGCGCGAACACGTTCTTCGTGGAAACCAGGACGATGTCGCCGCCGCAGGCCTGGTAACGGAGCTGGCGTGCGGCTTCCGCGAGCACCAGCAACGTGCCCTCGACGTTCACGCGCTCGAGCGTGCGGAACGTCTCGAGCTCCATCTCCGCCAGCGAGGCCACGTGGGCGAGCCCCGCATTGGCGACGACGAGGTCGACGCCGCCCCAGGTGCGGGCGACGGCGGCATACGCGCCGGCGACCGACGCCGCGTCGGTGACATCGAGGGGCACGCTGATGACGCGCGGCCCGTAGGTTGATTCGAGATCGGCCGCGAGCGAGTCGAGGCGTTCGCCGGCGAGATCAGTCACGGCGACGTGGCAGCCCTTCTCCAGCAGCGCCTGACAGATGCCGGCGCCGATGGCGCCGGCTGCACCGGTCACGAGCGCGACGTGCCCGTCGAGCGGCGTCTCCGACCGGTGCACTTTCGCCTGCTGGAACTCGCGGAACTCCATCTTGAAGCATTCCGCCTCGTCGAGGCCCTGGTAGGAGCCCATCGCCGCGACCAGCTGCTTCACCGCAAGCGTATGCTCGGTGATGTCGCGGGCGATGGCGGCGGCCCGTGCGTCGGGACCTGCACACAGCGCGCCGAGCCCGGGCATGAGCACGACGCGCGGCAGGGGATCGTGCCGTTCGGGCGTCGCGTCGGCACCGGCGTGCCTCTTCATGTACCCCGTGTAGCGCTCGGTGTAGTCACGGAGCGCGGCGGCGAGCTGCGCGCGCAGCGCCTGCGGGTCGTCGTACTTCGGCTCGGCGATCCAGAGCGGCAGCGACCGGGTGCGAATCAGATGGTCCGACGTCAGGGGCGGCGACTGCGACAGGACGCATCCCTCGCGCGAGTCGACGAAGCCCAGCACCTCTGACGTCACGAGCGGCCGCACCACGAGCGGGCGCCGCACGGCGACGTCGGTGCCCCCGCGACGGGCCAGCAGGCCGCGCAGAATCGGCGCCACGACCGCGACGCGCCTGGTGGCCTCGGGCACGGGCGTCAGGATCGACACCTGCAGCGGGCGCGTCGCCCTGCTCTTCGCGTACTCCTCGGCGCGCGTCACCAGCTCGATCATCGTCTCGTAGGACTCGCGCGCGGCCTTGCCCCACGTCACGATGCCGTGGAGCATCCACACCATGGCACGGGCGGCCGGCTGCGCCTCGATCGCATCGGCCGCGGCGCGCGCCAGCCTGAAGCCCGGCGTCACGTAGTCGAGCACGATCACATCGTCGCCGAGCGCGGCCTGCACGTGACCCATGCCGCCGGCCTGGTTGGTCAGGGCGAGGATGGCGTCGGCGTGCGCGTGGTCGACGAACGTGTGCGGCAGGAAGGCATGCACGAGGGTCTCGAGCGAGGGCGTCGGGGCGCGGTGATCGAAGAGATGGGTGCGCAGCTCGTTGATCATCGCCTCGTCGGTGAGATCGGCGACCGCGCGCAGCCGGCGCAGGTACCCGAGATCGACGGCGGGGTGTCCGTCGGGCTCGATGGTCGCCATGTCCCAGCCCGAGGCCTTCACGAAGATCGCGGCCACGGCTTCGCCGAGCGCGTTCGTGACGGTGCCCTTGACCGAGGTATTGCCGCCGCCGTGGAGCACGAGCGCGGGCTCCTGGCCCAGCAGGCGGCTCGTGTAGATCCGGCGCGCAAGGTCTTCGCCGACGCGTCCGGCGTAGGTGTCGAGGAACCGCTGCGCGTTTTTGTCGGACCAACGGGACAGCACGGCGTCAGTAACCGGCCCCCACCTTCGCGCCCTGGTGCTTGAGGGTCTGGTAGAGGTCGAAGGCGTGTTCGGGCTTCATCCGCTCGTGCACGACCCTGGTGACGGCCTTGATCATCGCGTCGGGCGCATCCGACTGGAAGATGTTGCGGCCCATGTCGACGCCAGCCGCGCCTTCCTGCACCGCACGATACGCCATCGTGAGGGCATCGAGTTCGGAGAGCTTCTTCCCGCCGGCCATGACGATCGGCACCGGGCACGAGGCCGTGACGGTCTCGAATTCCCGGTCGACGTAGTACGTCTTGACGATCTGCGCGCCCAGCTCGGCGCACATGCGGCAGGCAAGGCGGAAGTACCGCGCGTCGCGGACCATGTCCTTGCCGACCGCCGTCACGCCGAGCACCGGGATGCCGCAGCGCAGACCGGCGTCGACGAGCCTGGTCATGTTCTGGATCGACTGCGTCTCGAACTCGCCGCCGACGAAGACCTGCACGGCCACGGCCGCCGCGTTCAGGCGGGCGGCGTCCTCGACGTCCATCGCGATCCGCTCGTTCGACAGCTCCTTCAGGATGCTCGGACCGCCGCTCGCGCGCAGGACCAGGCCGTTCGGGAACGACGCGGGGATGGTGGAGCGGAGGATGCCGCGCGTGCACATGAGCGCGTCGGCGTGCTTGAGCAGCGGGACGATCGTGACGTCGACGCGCTCGAGGCCGGCCGTCGGGCCCTGGAAGTAGCCGTGGTCGATCGCCAGCATGACGGTCTTGCCGGAGTCGGGGCGGAAGATCCTCGACAAGCGGTTCTGCATGCCCCAGTCGTAGGCGCCCGCGCCGCGCACGTGGCAGCCGCCGGGCGCAATCGGCACGTCCAGGAAGTAGTTCTTCGTCTCTTTCAGGTTGTCGACGTCAGCCATCGCTCGAATGCCTTTCAGCCTATTGCAGCGGAACGATTACATGCTTCTTACTTCTTCAGTTCATCGTAGATAACCTGCACGTTGGTCTTGAGTCGCGCGGCTTGAATGTCGTAGCCCTTGTATTTGGCCCCGTCGAGCTTATAGCTACCGGCCGCCTCGTCCACGCTCTTCCCTGACTTCATCGCGTTCTGAATGTAGGCGAGGAAGTCCTTGTTGAACTGCGCGTACTCGCGAAGATCGTTCCAGTTCATCAGCGTGCTGTGGCCGGTGACGATCGTGTCGACGTTCTTGATGGTGTCGGCGCCTTTCGACAGCGAGGCGCCGATCTCGACGCCGCTGCCGCCGTTGTTGGCATCCAGAAGCGGCAGGTTCTTGCCGGAAAACATGTCGCCTGCGGTCACGGCGCCGAGCGCCGGGAACACGACCCATGCATCACCGTTGGTGTGCCCGCGGCCGAAATAATACAGGTCGATTCGATCGGCGCCCTGGCCGAGCGTCATCCGATCCGTGAACGTCCGCTTCGGCATGCCGCGTCCGCCGTGCTCCTTGAAGATATTCGTCGGAGGCCCCTGTTGCGCCAGGCCCGTGACGGCGCGCATCCGTTCCATGTTCGCTTTGGTGTTGTCCTGAACGACGATATCGACGGTGGCAGGGAATTCCACGTTGCCGCTCACATGATCGCCATGTGTATGGGTGTTGATGATCGTCGTCACCGGCTTGTTGGTGAGTTCCTTGATCTTGTCGAGAATCGGCTGCCCCCAGCCAGCCAGCTTCGTATCGACCACAACCACGCCGCTTCCGCCGACGAACACGGTCGTGTTGCCGCCCCCGCCTTTCAGCAGGTAAAGGTTGTCTCGAACGTTCTCGACCGCGACAACCTTCGGCGCCTGTGGCTGTTGCGCCTGAAATGCTGCGATCGCAACCGAAAGGCTTCCGGCTGCGATGAGAATGCCCAGCACGACGGCTCGTTTCATGAAATACCTCCAGGGAGAGGGACCCGTTCGGTGAACCAAGAGGCGCCGGCGGCGATCACTTTGTCAGTTCCATATCGCAGGTCTGGGCACCCTCGGCAATCCTACACCGGAACTTCAAGCGGTACCCGGCCCCCTCGAATTTCCCGAAGTCGACCTGGCAAGCGATGTCGCACATGGTCTTCTTCTCATCCGGCGACAGGCCCGCCTCGTCCCATGCTTCGACCAGCGGGCACCGGGTCAGGCGCAGCACGGCGCGCGTGTCACTGACCTCGACGACCTCATGCCCGAACGCGTCCATCCCGTTCTTTCCCTCCACGAACGCGCGAGCCAGGCGCGTGAGATCGGGCTCTCCAATCTTTTCGCCGAGCTGCTGCCCCTTGTCCTTTCCACGCGCGTAGACGGCCTTTCCCATGAGCCGGATCGCCGCCTCCGATCCCAGTTCGGCTGACAACTGAAGGTAGATCTCGTAGTAGATGAGCGCCCTGTTCTTGATCTCGTCCTTGAGCGCCTTTATCGGATTGTCCACCGGTGTTCCTCCCGCCAGTTTACTGGGGCCTCGCCGGCACATGACCATCGAGAATGCGCTGGATGTTGCCACCGAAGATACCGTCGATCTGCTCAGGTGACAGGGCGAGGTCGTGGCAGATCGCCAGCTGGTCGTTCAGGATATTCGTCCGGTAGCCCCTCGGAAAGAAGCTCGAATCGGTTCCGAATATCAGTCGTTCGGATCCAACGGCGTCGACCGTGCGCTCGAACAGATCCGCCACGGTCAACCGATCGGGATCCCAGGTCACCCAGTTGTTCGACGATGACGTGTCGATGTGGACATTCTGATGCTGGACCGACACCATGAGGGTCTCCCGGAAGAAACCGGCCCCGAAGTGGGGAATGATCCACTGCACAGAGGGGTAGCGTAACGCAGGGCCCGACAGATCCAGGGGGTTTCCGTAGCGCAGGTCGTGCGTGGCGTTAATCGAGACCCCGAAGTGAATGATCACCGGAATGCCCTTCGTCTCGCACACGTCGTACACGTCATCGCAGGCCTCATCGTCGACGTGAAATCCCAGAGCCATCGGGTACAGCTTGAGACCCCGCACGCCGTGCTGGTCGACCTGTCTCCTCAGCAGATCGGCGTTCGCGCGGTCGGTCGGATCGAATGTCGTGTAGCCGACAAAGCGCCCTGGATTCAGTGCGATGAAGGTCAGCAGATCGTCGTGGTAGTCGGGAGACGTGAAGAAGACACCGCGCTCGATGCCCGCGGCATCGAGCGCCGCCTCCCATCGTTTCGCGGCGATCTGGACATGCACCGGGTCGGCTTCTGGTGCCTCCTCGCGTCTCGATGCAAGGCTGTCGTTCCATCGACGCCGATAGGCCTCCACGAGGCGCGGGGCCAGGCGCGACAAGCGCCGGAGCTTCACCTCGTGCGTCCCGGATGTGACCAGGTGGATGTGCGAGTCGATGATCTTGCCGGGCCTGTGCATGGCCGGTGAGGGTCAGAATCCTGTGGTGGGCAAATCTTACATCCAGATCGGTCGACGGTGAATTATGATCTCCAGGCGCGCTGTTGAGGCCTGCCAGGCGTCCTTCGAATTGCTTATATGCAGCGAACACTTTTCGAGAAGATTTGGGACGCCCACGTCGTCGCGCACGAATCGGGCGCGCCGGCGCTTCTCTATGTTGACCTCCATTTGATCCACGAGGTCACCTCGCCGCAGGCTTTCACCAGTCTGCGAGAGCGCGGACTCAAGGTGCGCCGTCCGAACCGGACAATGGCGACCATGGATCACAGTATCCCGACGATTGATCGCACGCTGCCGATCGTCGACGAAATGGCGGCAAAGCAGATTCGGTATCTCGAAGACAATTGCAGAGAGTTCGGCATTCCGTTGCACGGGATGCGCTCGCCGCATCGCGGAATTGTGCACGTCATCGGGCCGGAGCTCGGGCTGACCCAGCCGGGCATGACGATCGTGTGCGGCGACAGCCATACCTCCACCCACGGCGCTCTTGGCGCGCTGGCATTCGGCATCGGCACGAGCGAAGTCGAGCATGTGCTGGCCTCGCAGTGTCTGCTTCAGTACAAGGCCAGGACCTGCGAAGTCCGGGTGGAGGGCCGCCTTGGCCGCGGCGTGTCGTCGAAAGACATCATCCTTGCCCTGATCGCGCAGATTGGCATCGGCGGTGGCACCGGCCACGTCTTCGAGTACACCGGTCCAGCGATCCGCGCTCTCACGATCGAGGAGCGCATGACCATCTGCAACATGTCCATCGAGGGCGGAGCGCGCGCGGGAATGGTCGCGCCCGACGATGCGACGATCGATTACGTCGCTGGCCGGGAGTTCGCGCCCCAGGGCGCCGCCTGGGACGAGGCCGTCAGGCGCTGGCGGCAATTGCCGACCGATGAAGGCGCGACCTACGACAAGTCCATCACGCTCAACGCGACGGACCTGGAGCCGATGATCACCTATGGCACCAACCCCGGCATGGGCATGCCCATCACGAGCCGCATTCCAGATCCGGCCGGGATCGCGGACACGAATCAGAGAGCCGCGCTGGAAAAAGCGCTCAAGTACATGGCGTTGCAGCCCGGTCAGCCGTTACTGGGACAACGGGTGAATGTCGTCTTCATCGGGAGCTGCACGAACTCGCGCATCTCCGATCTGCGCCTGGCGGCGGGCCTCCTCGAGGGTCGCCGGGTGGCGCAGGGCGTGCGGATGCTGGTCGTGCCCGGCTCGCAGGATGTGAAGAACCAGGCGGAAGCGGAAGGGCTGGACGACATCTTCAAACGAGCCGGCGCCGAGTGGCGCGAAGCGGGCTGCTCGATGTGCATTGCCATGAACGGCGATCAGCTCGAGCCGGGCGAGTATGCCGTCAGCACCAGCAATCGCAATTTCGAAGGACGGCAGGGAAAGGGCGGCCGGACGTTCTTGGTCTCGCCGCTGACGGCGGCCGCAACAGCGATCGCTGGTAAGATCACCGACGTGCGGACTCTGTTGTGACGGCTCATTTCACACCCGTCAAATCGCACGCGGTCGCGATCCCGTCGAACGACATCGACACGGACCAGATCGTTCCCGCGCGCTATCTCAAGATGACCGACAAGGCCGGGCTCGGCGCCGCGCTGTTCGCCGATTGGCGCTACAACCCTGACGGCTCCCCGAAGCCGGAGTTCGTCCTGAACGCGCCCAACGCCCGGGGGGCGCAGATCCTGCTGGTGGGCGACAACTTCGGCTGCGGCTCGTCGCGCGAGCACGCGCCGTGGGCGCTGACGGGTTACGGATTTCGCGCGGTCGTCAGCACATCGTTTGCCGACATCTTTCGGAACAATGCGCTCAAGAACGGCCTGCTGCCGATCGTTGTCGACGGTGACGTCCACGGCGAATTGATGAGTCTCGTCGCCCGAACGCCGCAAGCCGAGCTGACGATCGATCTGGAACGGCAAACGCTCACGCTGCCGACCGGCCGTACGGTTTCGTTTCCCATTGATCCGTTCTCGAAGACCTGCCTGCTGGAAGGTACCGACGAGTTGGGATATCTGCTGTCGTTCGAGCGCGAGATCGCGGCGTTCGAGGATGGTGAGAGCTCGCGTTCGGGTACATGATCATCCAGATCTACGACACCACCCTCAGGGACGGCACGCAGCGCGCGGGGATTTCGCTGTCGGCTGCCGACAAGATCCGCGTCGCGCACCGCCTCGACGAGTTGGGGTTCGCCTTCATCGAGGGCGGCTGGCCCGGTTCAAATCCCAAGGATGCGGAGTTCTTCGAACGCGCTCGCGATATCCCGTGGCGGACTGCGGTCATCGCGGCATTCGGCTCGACCTGCCGGGCTCAGGACAGCCCGGAGAGCGACGCCAACATCCAGGCGCTTCTCCATGCGCACACGTCTGTGTGCACCGTGGTGGGCAAGACATGGACGATGCACGTCACCGATGTGCTGCGAACGACGCTCGACGACAACCTGCGCATGATCGAAGAGAGTGTGGCGTACCTGCGGGCCGAGGCCCGGCGCGTGATCTACGACGCCGAGCATTTCTTCGACGGGTACAAAGCCGACGCGATCTACGCGATCGACACGCTGCGGGCGTCCGTGCGGGGCGGGGCGGAGACGGTGGTTCTGTGCGATACCAACGGCGGCACCATGCCGTGGGAGATTGCCAGGATCGTCCGGGACGTGAAGGTTCAGCTTCAGCATCCGCTCGGCATCCACACGCACAACGACGGCGAATGCGCCGTGGCAAATACGCTCGCCGCCGTCCGCGAAGGCGCGATTCAGGTGCAGGGCACGATCAACGGGTACGGTGAACGGTGCGGCAATGCGAATTTGTGCTCGATCATCCCGGACCTGGAACTCAAGCTCGAACTCCGGTGCCTGCCGGACGGCCGGCTGCAAACGCTATCCGAGGTGTCTCGCTACGTGGCCGAGGTCGCCAACCTCGCTCCAGACGAGCACCTGGCCTATGTCGGCAAGCACGCGTTTGCGCACAAGGGCGGCATCCACGTCGCCGCGATGCGGCGGACGGCGCAGAGCTACCAGCACATCGATCCGCAGCTGGTCGGCAACGAGATGAGCGTGGTGGTGAGCGAGCTGTCCGGGCGCGGCAACCTGCTGAGCAAGGCGGCGGAATACGGTATTGAAATCGAGCACGGCGACAAGCTGAGCGGCGTGTTGGACGAGATCAAGGCGCTCGAAGCCCAGGGCTTCGCCTTCGAGGCCGCCGAAGCCTCCGTCGCCATGATGATGAAGCGGCTGGAGCCAAATTATCAGGCGCCGTTCGAGCTCATCGACTTCACGGTGAATGTGGAGCATCGGCTGGGTCGCGGCATCTTTTCGGAAGCCACGGTCAAGGTGCGCGTACCCGGTTCCGACGAAGTACTCCATACGGCCGCCGAGGGGAATGGCCCCGTGAACGCGCTCGACAACGCTCTGCGCAAAGCGCTCACTCCCCACTATCCCGCGTTGACCGCGTTCCAGCTCGCCGACTACAAAGTCCGGATCCTGAACACCAGCGACGGTACGAGCGCAGTCACCCGCGTACTGATTGACACCCATAACGGCACGGAACGCTGGACGACCGTCGGCGCCAGCGCCAACATCATCGAAGCCAGCTGGCGCGCGCTTGCGGATGCGATCGAGTACGGCCTCACCATGGCATCCTGACCATTTCTATCTTTGACGTCAGCTGAGGAAACACGCGTGCGAGCAAAGATCATGCTGCTGCCTGGCGACGGCATCGGCCCGGAGGTGGTGGCGGAGGGACGCCGGGTCCTCGAAGCCGTCGCGCGGGCGTATGGCCACACCGTCGAATTGGAAGAACAGTCCATCGGCGGCGGATCTATCGATCTGCATGGCACTGCGTTGACGGACGAGGCGCTGGCCGCGTGTCAGGGGTGCGACGCCGTTCTGCTCGGCGCCGTGGGGACGCCGAAGTACGACAATCCCGCGAGCAAGGTTCGACCGGAGCAGGGTCTCCTGGCCTTGCGCAAGGGGCTTGGGGTATTCGCCAATCTGCGTCCCATCAAGGTCCATCCATCGCTCGTGGATGCGTCGCCGCTCAAAGCCGACAGGCTCGAGGGCGTGGACCTGCTGGTGATTCGGGAGTTGACAGGCGGCCTGTACTTCGGACCGAAGACGCGCGAGGAGCTGCCCGGCGGCCACGTCAAAGTCACCGACGCCATGGAGTATCACGACTACGAGATCCGGCGCATTCTGGAGCTCGCGTTCCGCCTCGCCCGCGGCCGGCGCCGTAAGGTCACATCGGTGGACAAGGCCAACGTCCTGGACACTTCGCGCTTGTGGCGGCAGATTGCCGCGGAGGTCGGCGCGGCCAATCCGGACATTGCGCTTGATCACATGCTGGTCGACACGGCGGCGATGCAGCTCGTTGCCAACCCCGGACGCTTCGACGTCGTCGTCACCGAGAACATGTTCGGCGACATCCTGACCGACGAGGCGGCCGTGCTGGTCGGGTCGATGGGCATGTTGCCTTCCGCGTCAATCGGTGAACGCGGCCCCGGCCTTTACGAGCCGATCCACGGGTCGGCGCCGGACATTGCCGGCAAGGGAATCGCGAACCCGGCCGGGACGATTTTGTCGGTCGCGTTGCTGCTGCGGTATTCGCTCAAGCTGGAGCGTGAAGCAATCGCGATAGAGGTGGCGGTGGATCGCGCGATCACGGAAGGCTGCCGGACGCGCGATCTTGGCGGAACGCTGACGACCACGGCGATGACCGACGAGATCGTCAGGCGCCTCCGCTAGTATCCAAGTCAGATGAGTCGGTACACTCTGATCCTGGGCGTGATTGTCCTATACGCCGTCGGCTTCCGCCTCCTCGCTCTCGACCGCCCCTTCCAGTACGATGCCGAGGGATCGGGCTGCCTTTATGGCATCCTCGCACGGAACTATCTTCGCTTCGACTGGACAGAGACGCACGGAATGCCGGTCCTCACGGTTGGCCACATTCCGGACGCACCGATAGTCTTCTATCCCGATCACCCGCCGCTGATACCTCTGCTGATTGTTCCGGTCTATGCGCTGTTCGGCGTGGGCGAGTGGCAGACGCGGCTTCCCACCTCGATCG
>Ga0209341_10005144_pt1 | contig 11919 bp, 11 predicted proteins | sample RifCSP13_2_FD_184020 | JGI IMG/M metagenome (GOLD analysis project Ga0209341, IMG submission 184020) | Soil microbial communities from Rifle, Colorado - Rifle CSP2_sed 13_2 (SPAdes) (version 2) | ecosystem: Environmental > Terrestrial > Deep subsurface > Rock core/Sediment | place: Rifle...
CGGGCCGGATCGGTCGACGCTCGAAGGCGGTCGAGAAAACGACGTCGGACTCGGTCGAGAAGACGTGGCGGGTCGCCTGGACGGCCCGGATCACGCGCTCGAGGTCGCGGGTGTCGCGGGCCCGGATCTTGAGAAGGTAATCGGCCTCGCCGGTGATGTGATGGCACTCCTCGATCTCCGGGATCGCGGCGAAGTCGCCGGTGAGGTCGGTGGCGACGGTTCCGGGCGCCTGGGTCACCCAGGTGAAGGCGAGCACGCCAAGGCCGACCGCCTCGGCCGAGACACGGGCGCCGTAGCCGCTGATGATCCCGCGGGCTTCGAGCTTCTTGACCCGCTCGTGGGCGGCCGGGCCGCTGATCCCGACGTCGGCCCCGAGCTCGGCGTACGGGCGTCGGCCGTCCTGCTGGAGCAGCTCCAGGAGCCGGGCGTCGATTCGATCCAGGCCGCTCTTCCCTGCCATGTGGCCTCGATTTCGTAGGCAATACGGCTTGTCAACCTAACGGCGTTAGGCTATCATCCACCTGCAAGGTCCAATTCGGATGCCGGGACCCGTCGCGCTGCGACGGGATCGGGGCGCCACGAGCGGCTCGATTCGACGGCATTCGGCACGCGACAGGTACCCATCATGATCGCCTCTTCCGGCTTCGGGCTCCTGGCGCTGTTCTCGCTGCTCAGCATCCTGCTTGGCGAGGATCGGCGTCGGCACACCGACCCTTCCGACACCTTCGACTACTGGAGCCCCTGGACCCGCTGACGTCCGGCCGGCGCTCACGCCCAACGACGGCCCTCGGCCCTCCCCGAGGGCCGTTTCGATTCCCGGCCCGCGCGCCGCCGGTCCCTGCGCTACCAGGCCGCGGCCGGTCGATGGCGAAGCCCGCCGAGCGACCCCGCCGGCAGGTGCGCCTCGAGGCAGGTGACGCCGACGTGGCCGACATGGGCGTCGTGGCGGGTGCGCGCCGGCAGGTCCAGCCGATCGCCGGGTCTGAGGTCCACCGACCGCCCGAGGTCCGGCAGCCCGAACCGGATCGACCCGGATGCGCAGACGAGGACCTTGTCGTAGCCATGCTCGTGGGCCGGGTAGCGTTCGCCGGGGCCGTTCGACCATGACCCCGGCACCAGGCCCTCGTCCGCAAGGCGGCGCTCGAGATCAGTCACCGGACGGCAGGTCGTGCCCCTGGCCCGGCGTCGCGGTTTCGTTGCCCACCGTGGGACGTCGCACCGGAACGCCCCGCGGCGGTGAGGCCGGCGGGTCCTGGAGATCGGGCGCGGCGGCCCGCCAGGCCGCATCCGCCGCGGATCCCTCCCGCCGCACGGATATCGTGCCGGTCAGGGCCAGGCCACCGAGGAGGATCGCGGCGCCGACGCTGACGGCCAGCGGCCAGTGCCACCAGAGCAGCGTGTAGGCCGCCACCCCGCTGCCGACACCGACGGCGATGAGCAGGGCGCGCAGGTCCGGCACGGCTCAGCCCGCCACCGAGACGCCGATGACGCTGCCGACGAGGTAGGTCACGACCGCGGCCGCGGCGCCGATCACGACCTGTCGCGAGCCGGAGAACAGGAGGCTCCGGCCGGTCAGGAGGCTCACCCCCGCGCCGACGAGGAAGAGCGCGGCCAGCGACGCCGCGATGGCGACCCAGAACGCCGCTCCGCCCGATCCAAAGACGTAGGGCAGGACCGGCACGACGGCCCCGGCGGCGAAGGCCACGAACGAGCCCGCCGCGGCCCCCCAGGCCGAGCCCAGCTCGTCCGGGTCGAGGCCCAGCTCCTCCCGAACGAGCGTGTCGAGAGCGTGCTCGGGATCGGCGAACATCCGGGCGGCGATGGTCCGGGCCTCGTCGGCCGTGAAGCCCTTGGCCCGGTAGACGGCGGCCAGCTCCTCCTGCTCCTCCTCCGGCATCGCCTCGAGCTCAGCCCGCTCGAGGGCGATCTGGCGTTCGAAGAGCTCGCGCTGCGACTGCATCGAGACGTACTCGCCGGCGGCCATGGAGAACGCGCCGGCGAGGAGCCCGGCGATCCCGGCGAGCAGGACAAATCGACCCTCGCCCGTCGCGGCACTGCTCGCGCCGGCCACGCCCATGACGAGGGCGAGGTTGGACACGAGCCCGTCGGAGACGCCGAAGATGACGGCCCGGAGCGTCCCCGAGCGGCCGGACCGGTGCCAGCGCTCGCGGGACGCGATCTCGGTCGGCACGGACACGCCGTCGAGGGCCGCGGCATGGCCGGTCGCGCCCGCCCGGACGGCCGCCCGGGCACGCGCGGGGATCGCCTCGCTGCGGGCTCCCGGCACGGTCTCTCGACCGGCCGAGAGGCGCTTCCAGATCTCGGCATGCTCGCGCTCGTCGGCGGCGATCGCCTCGACCTCGGGGGCTGCCTGGGCCATGTAGATGTCTTCCTCGTCACCCTCGAGGGCGAGGACGAGGTCCTTGACGGCATGCGTCCCGAGGATCCTGGCGAGGCCGATGATCAGCCTGACGCGGAGGCGCGCCCCGCCGGCCGGCGGCACGGTCGCTCCGAGGTCGGCGAGGCGGTTCGCCCAGATCTCCGCGTGGCGCCGCTCGTTGCCGGCGATCGTCCGGAAGGCGGCGGCGCGGGCGGGATCCTTCTCGATCATCGCGAGCGCGTCGTAGAGCTGGATGGCATCGCGCTCGAGCTTCAGGTTCTCGAGGCTCTGCGCGAGGTCGATGGGCATGGTCCGAATGCTAGCCCCTCGAGGCTCAAGGGAGCCTCCCGCTGGCGCTACACTCACCTCGATGCCGACCGCCCCGGACCTGCCGCCGCTGCGCTGGCTCTCGGCGGCCGACGTCGAGGCGGCGATGCCCTCCATCCCGGAGCGGCTCGCGCTCGCGGAGCGAACGCTGGTGGCCCTCGCCAGCCCGGACGGCGCCGAGCTTCCGCCGAAGCTCGCGGTCCATCCCCGGCCCGCGGCGTCGTTCATCCACGCCATGCCGGCGATCTACCGCGGCCGGACCGTGGCCGACGACCTCGTCGGGATGAAGTGGGTCGCCGGCTTCGCCACGAACACGGCCCTCGGCCTGCCCGGCATCAGCGCGACCGTGATCCTCAACGACGCGGAGACGGGGTATCCCACCGCCATTCTCGACGGTGGGCCGATCACGGCCCAGCGGACCGCGGCCGTCTCGGGCGTCGCCATTGCGCGGTTCGGGCCAGAGGTGGTGGGGCGAGCGGCGCGGGCGGCCCTCATCGGGGCCGGGGTCCAGGGACATTCGCACCTGCCCGTCCTGGGGCACGTCCTGCCCGGCGTCGAACTGCATCTCTTCGATCGCGATCTCAACCGGGCCGAGCGCCTGGCCGAGGTGGCCCGGGTGACCCAGGGGCTCGGCGCGGTGCACGTGCATGCAGCCGCTCGCGAGGCCGTCGAGGGCGCCGACGTCGTCCTGACCGCGGCCTCGTTCGGGCCGCCCGAGGAGCGCCAGTCGATGACCAGCGACTGGCTGGCCGAGGGCGCGACCATCGTCCCCATCGACTACGCGACCTACTGCGCCGCAGAGGTCGCCCGCGACGCAGCGCTCTTCCTCGTCGACCACCGCGACCAGTACCTGGCCAACCGGGTGGCGGGCAACTTCGACGGCTACCCGGACCCGGACGCGATGCTCGGCGAGGCGATCCTGGCCGGCACCCGCCGACCCGCGGGGCGGGTCGTGGTGACCCACCTCGGCGTCGGCCTGGCCGATGTCGTCTTCGCCGACGCGATCGTCGCGGCGGCGACCCGGCGGGGCCTGGGGATCGAGCTCCCCCGCTGAGACGCTGAGCGGCGGAGTCCGCGGCGCGGCAGACTAGCCCCGACGGGCGGCGTGGCGGAGGACGGGAGACATCGTGCGGATTCTTCGCTGGGGGCTCCGCGCCCTCGTGATGGTCGTCGTCGTCGCCCTCGTCGGGGTCGTCGGGCTCGCGGCGGCGCTGACCGGGCGCGGCCTGCCGCAGACCTCGGGCACGATCCGGATCGACGGCCTCCATGCCCCGGCTACCGTCGTCCGGGACGCCGCTGGGATCATCCAGATCCGGGCCGACGACCCACACGACCTCTTCCTGGCCCAGGGCTACGTCCACGCCCAGGAGAGGATGTGGCAGATGGAGGTCTGGCGCCACATCAGCGCGGGGCGCCTGTCCGAGCTCTTCGGGGAACGCAGCGTGGACACGGATCGGTTCATCCGGACGCTGGGCTGGCGACAGGCTGCCGAGCGCGACCTCGCGGCGATGCCCGAGGACGCGGTTGCGGCCCTCGAGGCCTACGCCGACGGCGTCAACGCCTGGCTTGCCGACCACGAGGGCGCCTTCGGACCGCCGTTCATCGTGGCCGGCCTGCTCGCCGGCACAGGCGGCATCGGCGGCTACACCCCGGAGCCCTGGACGCCCCTCGATTCCGCGGCCTGGCAGAAGGTCCAGGCCTGGAACCTGGGCGGCAACATGGACACCGAGATCTTCCGGCTCCTTGCCGATGCCCGGCTGGGATCGCCCAATCAAACGGACGAGCTCTTCCCAGCCTACGACGCCGAGGCGCCGGTCATCACGCCGACGGGCCTCGATGGCTCGGGTGGCGCGGGTGCGCTCCATGTCGTGCCAGTCGATAGCCCGGATGGGACACCCTCGAGCAACGTCGCCGAGACCGATCTCACGCCTGCGGTCGCCGCCGCGTGGCAGGACGTCGCCGATCTCGGGGCCGAGGTCCTTGCCCTGGCGGGCCTCGACTATTCCGGGGGGCTCGCCGGGAGCCACGGCATCGGCTCGAACAACTGGGTCGTGGCCGGCTCGAAGTCGGCCACCGGCGGCGCGCTCCTGGCCAACGATCCGCACCTCGGCTTCAGCATGCCGAGCGTGTGGATCATGAACGGCCTCCACTGCCGGACCGTGTCCGAGGCCTGCCCCTTCGACGTCACCGGCGTCTCGTTCCCGGGCGTGCCGGCGGTCGTCCTGGGCCACAACGCCCGGATCGCCTGGGGTGCCACGAACGTGGGGCCGGACGTCCAGGATCTCTTCCGCGAGACGGTCGATCCCGACGATCCGACGCACTACCTCGTCGACGGCGATTCGATCCCGTTCGACATCCGGACCGAGACGATCAAGGTCGCCGGCGGCGACGACGTCACGATCGAGGTCCGTTCGACGCGCCACGGCCCGATCCTCAACGACGTCGACACCCGCCTCGAGGCCGAGGCGCCGATCGCCCTGGCCTGGACATCGATCCGGGAGGCCGACGGGGCGTTCACCTCGATCTTCCGGCTCAACACCGTCGCCGACTTCGAGGGCTTCCGCGAGGCGCTCGCCGGCTACGGCTCACCGAGCCAGAACTTCGTCTACGCCGACGTCGACGGCAACATCGGCTACCAGCTCCCGGGCCTCATCCCCCTCCGCAATGGCGCCCCGACCGGCGACCGCATCCGCGACGGCGCCTCCGGCGACGAGGAGTGGACCGGCAACATCCCCTTCGAGCACCTGCCGTGGCAACTGAACCCGCCGAGCGGCTTCATCGTCACCGCCAACAACGCCGCGGTTGATTCCGACTACCTGTACTTCATCGCCGACGACTGGGATCCCGGCTACCGGGCCCAGCGGATCACCGACCTCCTGACCGCGGCACCCGAGGGCAGCCTCACGCCGGCCGACCTCCGGGCCATCCAGGTCGACACCTACCTCCTCCGGGCCGACGCGACGATCCCGCTGCTGCTCGCCGAAGCCACGCCGGCGACGGCCGACGGCCAGGTCCTGGCAAGTCGCATCCGGGGCTGGGACCGGACCTGCGGTGTCGATTCGACCGGCTGCGCGGCCTACGTCAGCGCCGAGTTCGTGCTCACCCGGGCGATCTTCGAGGACGAGCTCGGGCCGCTCGCGAAGGACTACGTCGGATCGGCGGCCTCGTGGCGGGGTCTGCAGGCGGTCCTCGCCGACCCGTCGAGCCCATGGTGGGACGACGTCTCGACCGCGGAGCTCGAGCGCGCCAGGGACGTGATCTCGGCGGCCCTCGACGCGACCGCCGTCAACCTGCGGGAGACGGTTGGCGAGCCCGGCCGCTGGACGTGGGGCCGGCTCCATACGGTCGACTTCCGCGAGCAGAGCCTGGGGCTGTCGGGGATCGGCCCGCTGGAGTGGTACTTCAACAGCGGGCCGCGCCAGGTCCAGGGTGCCGACGGGGCCGTCTTCAACAACTACTACCAGACGTGGCGGGCGTTCCCCGATCCCGCAGACCCGGACTTCGTCCCGGTCGGCCTCGACCGGGTCTTCACGGTCAGCAACGGCCCCTCGTACCGCCTGACCATCGACATGACCGACATCGACGCCGCGCGGATCGTCATCACCACGGGCCAGAGCGGCAACCCGTTCGACCGCCACTACGGCGACCTCATCGACGACTGGGCGTCGGGCGACACCGTCCCGCTCCCTTTCTCGTGGGATGCCATCGAGGCCAGCGCCGCGTCGACCCTGACGCTGTCGCCGTAGCGATGGCAGGTCGTGGGCCGGCGATCTGGCCCCACGGGGTCGCGATCGCGATCGCCGTGGCTGTCCTGGCCGCCGCGTGCACGACCACGACGCCGAAACCGACGACGAGCCCGACGGCGAGCCTTCCGACATCGGTTGTGCTGCGGCTCCAGGGCGAAGGCACGGTTGCGTGCAACCTTCCGGGCGTCCACGGATGCGCGCCGCTGCTGGTGATGGAGCCCGCGGCCAGCAAGCTGGAACGCGAACCCACCGAGGACGACCCGTTTTTCGAGACCGGCGGCCCAACCGACGGCATGCAGGCGGTCCTGGGACCGGTGAGGAGGGCGCCCGAAACGCTCGCCCCGGGGGAGTACCGGCTCGTCGGCTGGATTGCCGAGGTGAACGACATGGCCGCGGGGCCCGGGCAGACGATGAACCCGTGGGTCTCGACGGTCCGGGGATGCGCGACGGACGTCCGCATTCCCGAGACTGCGAGCCGCGTCGAGGTCACCGTTCATTACGACGCTTCGGGCTCCTGTGACATCGACGTGGCCCTGATCGACCAGCCCGACTGACCCGCGCGACTCGGTTGACGCCCGTCGGCTACTCGTTGACCGGCAGAGGCCCGTCCGGCACCTCGATGAGGACGCGGCCGGCTTCGATCACGACGTCGTAGCGGGCGAGCGGGAGCTCGGCGGGTGGGTCGAGGGCCTCGCCCGTCCCGAGGTCGAAGCGCGAGAGGTGGAGGGCGCAGGTGAGGGTGCCGGCGGGCTCGCCGTTGGGGCCCGGCGAGCCGCCCGCCGTCAGGAAGCCCTTGTCGAGCTCGAAGTACTCGTGGGTGCAGATGCCCTGATAGGCCCGGACGACGCCGCCGGTGTGGACGACGATGACCTGGTCCGTGCCGTCCACGAAGGCCATCTGCATCGTGCCCTCGGGCACGTCGTCGAGGGCCAGGAGATCGATCCGGCGCACCCCGCGGTCGGCCTCAGGCGGCGGCGCCGGCCGACCCGGCGGTCCCGTCCGAGCCCGCCGCCCACTTCTCCTCGAGGAGCTCACGGAGCCGCTCCTGGGCTGCCTCGAGCGGGACCCGCGCGACGACCGGCTCGAGGAAGCCGAGGACGATGAACTTGCGGGCCTCGTCGGGCGGGATCCCGCGGGACTCGAGGTAGAAGAGCTGGGCCGGATCGATCGGCCCGACCGACGACGAATGGGCCGCCCGTCGGCAGTCGGGCTGATCGATCTCGAGCGACGGGATCGCGACCGCACGGGTCGCCCTCGAGAGGTTCATCCCGAACTCGCCGAGGAACGAGTCCGTCCCGACGGCCGACTTCTCGATCGTGATGAGGCCCTTCATGTACGACCGAGCGCGGTCGAGGAGGGCGCCCTTCGAGAGGAGGTTGCCGGTCGTGTCGCGGCCGAGATGCCGCGTGTAGCTCGTGAGATCGAAGACCTGCTCCTCGCCGCCGAAGACGATCTCGGCCTGCTCGACGGAGCTCCTGTCGCCCTCGAGGCGGTTGTCGACCCGCGAGCGGACGAGCCGCGAGCCGAGCTGGGCGAGGGCCCAGTGGAGCGAGGCGCCCTCGCCGATCTGCGAGGTGCGATGCTGGAAGACGATCTGGCGCGGCCCGAGGTCCTGGATCGCGGCCACGGCGAGGCGGGCGTCTGCCCCCAGGACGACCTCGGTCGTGCCGTGGAAGAAGCCCTGGGGCACGATCTCGCCCTCGGCGCACTCGATGTCGGCGCCGGACGGGACCTGCTCCTCCACGAGCGTGAGGTCCGCCCCGGTTCCGAGCCGGACGATCGTCCGCGTGATGAGCGCCCGCTCCGGGTTGCCGCTCCCCCATCGCACGAGGATCGGGTGGGCGAGGTGGACGTGGTCTGGGACGACGAGGCTGACGCCCTGGCTCCAGAAGCCCCGGGCGAGCTGGGCCAGCTTGTCGTCGGCCGGCAACGTGGCGCCGCCCTCGACATCGGCGCGGAAACCGTCGGGGTCACGGTCGAGCGCCGTCCCGAACGTCTCGAGGATCACGCCGGCCGCGGAGGCCGCGGGCGACAGGGCGAGTGCCACGACCTGGTCCTCGCGGAGCTCGATGAGCCCGTCGACGCCTTCGGGAAGCTCGCCAGAGTTCGCGGCATCCGGGCCGGAGGCCGTGCGAACCCACGGCCGGACCTCGTCGAGGATCGCGCCGCGGAGGTCGACATACGGCGTGTAGAGCTGGTTCGACTCGACCGGGAGCGCCTCGAACGCCTGCCAGGCCGCGAGCCGCTCGTCGCGAAGCCAGTCGGGCTCGGAGCGCTCCGCGGCGAGGGCCTGGGCGAGGCCACGATCGGCGAACCGGAAGGGCAGGTCGGCCGGCGCCCGCCGCGGGGTCCGGGCGGGTCGGGCCGGTTCGGTGTTCGAGGCGGGGACGGCCTCCGACGGGGTGGAGGTCGAGGTCACCCGAGCGAGCCCTCCATCTCGAGCTTCACGAGGCGGTTGAACTCGATGGCGTACTCCATCGGGAGCTCCTTCGTGAAGACCTCGAGGAAGCCCTGGATGACGAGGTTCTGGGCCTCGTTCTCGGTCAGGCCCCGCGACATCAGGTAGAAGATCTGGTCCTGGCTGATCTTCCCGACGGTGGCCTCGTGGGTCATCGTCGTGTCGTCCTCCTGGATGTCGATGTAGGGATACGTGTCGCTGCGGCTCTCGTCGTCGAGCATGAGCGCGTCGCAGCGGACGCTCGCGACGACCCCGGTGGCGCCCGGCGAGACCTTCAGCTGGCCTCGGTACGTGGCCCGCCCGCCGTCCTTGGAAACCGACTTGGACACGATCCGCGACGTCGTGTTCTTCGCCAGGTGGATGGCCTTGGCACCGGTGTCCTGATGTTGACCGCGACCCGCAACTGCTACTGAAATGATGTCCGCGCTCGAATTCTCGCCACGCAAGTAAATACTCGGGAACTTAACTGTCTTGCGCGAACCCGTGTTAGCGTCGATCCACTCCACCGTCGAATTCGCGTGGGCGTGTGCACGCTTGGTGACGAGATTGTACACGTCATTTGACCAGTTCTGAATCGTCGTGTATCTTACCTTTGAACCAGCCAGCGCGATAACTTCTACGACCGCGACATGGAGTGAATCGGTCGCGTATATGGGCGCCGTGCAACCTTCAATGTAATGAACTTTGGCGCCTTCGTCAACAACGATGAGCGTTCGTTCGAACTGCCCGGTGTTCTCGCCGTTGATCCGGAAGTAGGCCTGGAGTGGGAGCGGCACCTCGACGCCCTTCGGCACGTACACGAACGAGCCGCCCGACCAGACCGCGCCGTTGAGGGCCGAGAACTTGTTGTCCTCGTGGGGGACCACCGTGCCGTAGAACTTCCTGAAGAGCTCGGGGTATTCCTTGAGGCCCTGATCTGTCCCCATGAAGACGACGCCGATCTTCGCCAGCTCCTCGCGGACCGAGTGGTAGACGACCTCGGAGTCGTACTGGGCGCCGACGCCGGCGAGGAACTTCCGCTCCGCCTCGGGGATGCCGAGCTTCTCGAAGGTCGCCTTGATCTGCTCGGGGACGTCGTCCCAGGATTTCTCCTCGCGCTCGGACGGCTTGCGGTAGTAGACGATCTTGTCGAAGTCGATCTTGTCGAGGCCGTCCGTCCACATCGGCATGGGCCGCTTCAGGAAGTGGTCGTAGGCGCGGAGGCGGGACTGGAGCATCCAGTCGGGCTCGTTCTTGAATCCGCTGATCTCCTCGACCGTGTCGCGCGTCAGCCCCCGCTTCGTCTCGCGCAGGTAGGCGATGTCGTCGTGGAAGGCGTACTGGTCGCGACGATCGACGACGGCTTCGCGCGTCTTGGAGGAGGTCATCAGGTCTCCGGTGGTCCGGCTTCGGTCGGGGCGTCTCGGGGCCCTCGGCGGCTCCGTCTAATCCCGAGTCAGATTATCGGGATTACGCCCCGAGGCGTCAACGACGCCGGTCCGGGCGCAATCAGGTCGGGTCGCCGCGCCCATCCCGTGCCCTGGCTCGGCAAAACTTGACACGTTACGGCATGTTCTCGGCTACGATGCCCGGCGATGCGCGCGTCGCGGCTGGTCTCGCTGCTTCTCCTGCTCCAGACGCGCGGCCAGATGACCGCGGCCGAGCTCGCCCGCGAGCTGGAGATCTCGATCCGAACGGTCCACCGGGACGTCGAGGCGCTCGCCGAGTCCGGCGTGCCGATCTACGCGGAGCGTGGCCTTCGAGGGGGAATCCGCCTCGTCGACGGCTACCGGACGCGACTGACCGGCCTGACCGCCGACGAGGCCGAGGCGCTGTTCCTGTCGGGCCTGCCCGGACCGGCAGCCGAGCTCGGGCTGGGGACGGTGATGGCCGCGGCCCGGCTCAAGGTCCTCGCGGCCCTGCCCGGTGAGCTTCGCGGCCGGGCGACTCGCCTCGTCGAGCGGTTCCACCTCGACGCCGCGGGCTGGTTCCAGGCCGACGAGCCGGTGCCGTCCCTCGCCACGCTCGCCGACGCGGTCTGGAGCGGGCTACGCGTCGACATCGAGTACGACCGCGGCCAGACCGTCTCGTCGCGCTTCCTCGACCCGCTGGGGCTCGTCCTCAAGGCCGGCGTCTGGTACCTCGTCGCGCTCGCCGAGGGCCAGCCGCGCACGTACCGCGTCTCACGTGTGCGAGCGGCGACGACGCTCGATGAGCGCGTCGAACGGCCGCCCGACTTCGACCTGGCGACCTTCTGGGCGGAATCGTCCGCCGCCTACGAACGCGAGGCGGCGCGCGTCGACGTGACGGTCCGGGCGGACCCGGAACGGCTCGACCACCTTCGTACCGCGGTCGGGTCGCAGGCCGTGGCCTCGGCCGAGCGGATCGCGGTGGCCGATCCCGACGGTTGGATCAGGCTGCGGCTGCGACTGGACTGGCCGGACGAGGTGCCGGCCCGCCTGCTCGCGGCAGGCACGTCGATCGAGGTCCTGGATCCGCCCGACATCCGCGACCGGCTTGCGCGGATCGCCCGCCGCGTGGCGGATCGCTACGAGGCGGCGCCTGCCGGGTTCTGACGGCGCGCGATCCGCGGAGCCCGCGCGGGCGCGCAGGGATCCGGGGGCTCCGGCTCGAGCCGCCGCCGCAGCTCGAGCCAGCGCACGAGTTCGCGCTCGCGATCCTTGTGGATGATGAGTCCGATTCCGAGGTTCACCACCGGGACACCAACCTCGCTGGGCGATCGTTCGACCGCATTCTCGTTGATATCCCGAGCCTATTTGATGAACATGACAGGACATGTCATGTTCGATTGTTGGAGGGCCGCGGACGATGCCACGCGGGCCCCTCCCGGGCCGGTCACGAGCGTCACCGGTCGGCATCGTCCCCCACTCGCTCGATTGGCGCGGCGGGACGCCGAGAGAACGACACGAAGAACGAGATCGTGCCGGCGACGAAGACGACGACCGCGACCGTGGCGGTCCCGTTGACCACCTCGGCCAGATCCGGACCGCCCGTGCCCAGGCCCTGGG
>Ga0209341_10005146_pt1 | contig 11915 bp, 12 predicted proteins | sample RifCSP13_2_FD_184020 | JGI IMG/M metagenome (GOLD analysis project Ga0209341, IMG submission 184020) | Soil microbial communities from Rifle, Colorado - Rifle CSP2_sed 13_2 (SPAdes) (version 2) | ecosystem: Environmental > Terrestrial > Deep subsurface > Rock core/Sediment | place: Rifle...
GATGTTGATCGCGGTCCCCGACGTCGCGTCGATGGTGAACGTGTGGTTCACCGCGTCGTCGTTGATGACGGTGACGTTGAGCTCAACCCCGCCGTTCGGCAGGTAGATGCGGTCGGGGACGAAGCGCCCCGCGGTGATGAGGAGGGCCACGTCGAGGGTCTCGCCCTGCGCGGCGACGGGGGCCACCGCCGGGAGGAGGAGGGCGGTCCACGCCAGCGTGCCGACTAGGACGCTCAGCGCTCCTCGCCAGCTCGTCATGGAGACCCCCTCGGCCTTCGAGCCGGGGCGTTTTCGCCTAACCTTGGACGATATAAGAACGTTGTGCGCGGCCGCGAACCCTTGGGTCGGGACAGGTCAACGCGCGTGTCCGAGGGTGATGCGCGAGGCGGTGAGGCTCACGCCACCACCGATGGCCACGACGCCGTCCACGATGACCTCGCGCCCGGGCGCGAACCCCTCGGGGAGGGACGCCGTGTAGGAGACGCGCACCACCGCGGACGTGTCCTCCAGGTCGAACGTCCCGTTCGACGCGTCAATCGCCCCCACGACGCCGCGGACCTGCACGCCCGTCCCGGCCGGAGGCGGCGAACTCACGAGCTCCGCGGGCGTCCACACGCGCTGGGGCGCCGACCCCACGAGGAGGAGGGCCACCGCGGCGAGGAGAAGGAGGACCGCCCCCAACGCAGGCGTTCGGACGTTCACCGCTTTTCCCCCCGCAGGGACCGCAGCCACCGCAACTCCCGGTCCGCGCGGCCCGCGAGCGCGCGAAGCCACACCACGTAGGTGACGAGGAGCGCCACGGCGGACCCTAGGCCCGCGGCGAGGTACCCGAGGTCCCCGGGGTTCACCGCCGCGCCTCCAGCTCCTCGCGCCACTCCGCGGATAGCTCGGAGAGCGCCATGATCCGCAGACGGGCCGCGAGGAGGGCCGCGTAGAGGAGGGTGAACACCGCGACGCCGGAGAGGAGGAGCGGGCCGTTCCACCCGCGCACGTAGCTCGGGGTGCTCGTGAGAGAGATGTGGAGGCTCGTTCGGAGGACGTCTGCGCTGACGTAAGAGATCGGAGCGAGGGCGAAGGCGGCGACACCGTACGCCGCGGCGACGCGCGCCCGCGCCCGCGGGAGGTGCCCGCGGCGCACCGCGAGGTACGCGAGGTAGGCGAGCCAGAGGACGAACGTCGTCGCAAGGCGCGCATCCTCCCACCGCCAGAACGAGCCGAGCTCCGCGCGCATCCACAGCGAGCCCGTGACGAGGGCCACCGTGGTGAAGAGGACCCCGAGCTCCGCAGAGGCCTCGGCCACCTTGTCCCACCGCGGGGACGCCGTCCGCAGGTAGGCGAGCGAAGCGGCGAGGACAATCCCGAAGGCGAGGTACCCCGCCCAGGCACTCGGGACGTGGACGAAGAAGAGGTGGAACGTCCTCGGGGCCTGCCAGCACGCGGGGAGGCCGGGCAGGCCGCAGTCGACGCCGGGGGTGGCGGGGGGTTCCACCGCGGGACTCAGTGAGGCGACCAGGTACGTGGCGAGGCCCGCAACCGCGGCGACGAGGAGGAACAGCTCCCTCCGCGCCATCTACTCCTCCAGGACGCGGTCGATCGTGACCGCGGCGAGGGCGAGCACGGCGAGCCCCGTGGCGGCGGGGAAGCGGAGGTCGGCGAGCGCCCCCCAGGTCTCCCCGAAGAAGGCGTGCAGCGTCGCGGAGACGCAGGGGAGAAGGATCGTGAACAGACCGATGGCGACGAGGACCGCGGGGAGGAGCGCCTGCCGGTCCCGGGCGCGCGCGGAGAGCGCGCCCGCGTAGGTGCCGAGGACCGCGAGGGCGAAGAGCCCGACGGCGAGCGCGGCGGCGAGGCCGGCCCCGGAGAGGCCGAGGTCGATCTCGTACATGGCAACGCCGACGGCGGTGACGAACGCGGCGAGGAGGCCCAGGGAGACGAAGGCGGCGGCGGCTTTCGCGGTGAAGATACCCCACCGTGAGGCGCGCGAGAGGAGCAGGAGGTCCAGGGTCCCGTCCTCGTGTTCGCGGGCGAACCCCCTGAGGAGGACGAGGGTCCCCGAGAGGAACAGCGCGAGCCAGATTGCCGCCGCGCCGGTCGCGCGGGGGTCCGCGGGCAGGGCGAGGCGCAGGGCGAGGAGGACGCCGAGGCCGAGGAGGAACGCCGCGAGGAGCGTCTCCGGTCTCCGGAACTCGAGGCGGAGGTCCTTCCCCACGATCGCCGCGAAGGACATCCGAGGTCACCCCGCGGCGAGCGCCCCGCGATCGAGGCGCAAGGAGCGCGCGCAGAACGCCGCGTCGCGGTCGCGGTGGGCGGTGGCGAGGATCGTGCCGCCGCGCGCGGTGAAGTCCGTGAAGGCGCGCTCCGCGAGGGCCCGCCCCTCCTCGTCCAGCCCCGAGAGCGGCTCGTCCAGGAGGAGGACGCGGGGCGCCCCGAGGAACGCGCGGGTGATCGCGAAGCGCTGGCGGTTGCCGCGGGAGAGCGTCGCCGCGCGCTCGTGCGCCCGGGCCTCCAACCCGAAGACCCTCAGGCGCTCCGCCACGGTGGCGTCGGAGAGCCGCAGCCCGCGGAGCGCCGCGGCGAACCGCAGGTTCTCCTCCAGGGTGAGGTCGTCGTAGACCATGAAGTGGTGGAGGACGACCGCGGTGGACGCCCGCACCCGCTCCGGCTCGCGGAGGAGGTCCGCCCCCGTGACGGTCGCCGACCCGGAGTCCGGCCGGCCGAGGGTCGACAGGACGCGGAGGAGTGTCGTCTTCCCGGAGCCGTTGGGTCCGATTACAGCGACGGCCTGCCCCGCTTGGACCTCCAGGCTCACCGCGTCGAGGGCGACGCGCGCGCCGAAGCGCTTCGTCAGCCCGGACGCGCGAATCACGGGACTGCAACCCCTCGCGGACGTAAACCTATTGCGCCTCCCTGCGGCAGCCGGGAAACGTTTAATAGCCCCCCTGAGTTGCGCCGCCGAATCTGATGGGGAAGGCGGAAACTCTCCAGAGAATCCGGGAGGCGGAGGCCCGGGTCCGCGCCCTGCGCGCGGACGCCGAGAAGGAGGCCGACCGCATCCTCCGCGAGGCCCGCCGCGAGGCCCTCGACGTCGTCGAGCAGGGCCGCGCCCAGGCGGACCAGCGCTACGACGCCATGCTGAAGGCCGCCGAGGCGGAGATCGCCGCGAAGCGCCGCGCGGTCCTCGACGCCGGCTCCAAGGACGCTGCGGCTCTGAAGGCCCGGGGCTCCGCGAACGTCCCCGCGGCGACCCAGGCGGTCCTGGAGCGGTTCAAGGGGGCCGTCCATGCTCCGACCTGAGCGGATGAGCCGGGTCCTCATCGTGGGCCCGAGGGACCTACTGGAGCCCGCAATCCTCCGGCTGCACGGACTCAAGGCCGTCCACCTCGTCGACTACCGCGGTGAGGACGAGGGCTTCGAGATCGGGAAGCCGCTCCCGCGGGCCGCCGAGGTCTCCGAGAACCTCGTCAAGCTGCGCGCCATCGCGGCCACGCTCAAGGTGGAGAAGCCCACGGAGGTGGTTCCCGAGGTCCCCGCGGACGCGCGCCCGCGCATCCTCGCCCTGGAGGGGAACATCAACGAGGAGGAGGGGAACCGGAAGAACATCGAGGGCCTCCTCTCCGACCTCGATCGCAAGGTCGAGGAGCGCCGACCCTTCGCCGCCCTGGGTCTCCCTTTCGAGCTCTACCACGGTTACGATCGCATCGCGGTCCTCGCCGGAACCCTGACGAAAGACCTCCCGGGCTTGGACCCGGTCGCGCCGCACCACGAGGTCTTCCGCGCGGAGGGCGCCGTCGCCGTGTTCGTGCCTAAGGAGAAGGAGGGCGACGTGCGTGACTTCCTCGGCCGCCACGGCTTTACGCAGGTCGACGTCCCCGAGAGGGAGGGCTCGCCGCCAGCGGTCCTTGCGGCCCTCGAGGCGGAGCGGACGAAATGGCGGCAGCGCCTCACGGAGATCGAGGGGCGCCTCGAGACGCTGCGGACGAAGTACGCGACGTTCCTGCTCTCCGCGGAGGCGGGGCTCGAGGTGGAGATCGAGAAGGTCGAGGCTCCGCTCCGGTTCGCGACGACGGAGCACTCCTTCGTGATTCAGGGATGGGTGCCGAGCTCGCGCGCCCAGGCTCTGCAGGCGGACCTCGCTTCGCTGCGAGGCGTACACATGGAGGCCGAGGCGCCGATGGCGGCGCCCGCAGAGCACCACGGAAAAGCGGAACCGGATCCCCCCGTCCGCCTCATGAACAAGGGGTCGGCGAAGCGCTTCGAGTTCCTCATCCACCTCTTCTCCACGCCGAGCTACAAGGAGCTGGACCCGACGCTCATCGTCTCCCTGATCTTCCCCGTGTTCTTCGGGCTCATGATTGGGGACGCGGGGTACGGCCTGCTCTGGGCGGGGCTCGGGGCCCTCGGGTACGCGAAGCTGAAGCCCGGGGACTTCCGCAACCTGATGTTCGTCATGATGGTGGGCGGCCTCATGGCCGCGATCTTCGGCCTCCTCGTCTGGGGTGAGGCCTTCGGCATCCCCTTCCACCTCAAGGTGCCCTCCGACATCGCGGCCCAGGCCGCGGTGAATCCCGCCGCGGCGTCGTTCCGGTACGTGGAGTGGACGCGGGAGGCCGCGCACGAGCTCACCTGGGCCTGCGGGGATCTCCCCGGCGTGGCGAACCCGTGCCTGGGGATCAGCGCGCCCCTCTACCCGCTGATGAACAAGCTGCAGAAGCCCGACGTCGTCGTCATGCTCCTCCTCTCCCTCACCGCGGCGCTCATCCACCTCGGCATCGGTTTCGTCCTCGGCTTCGTCAACGAGTGGGGGCACAGCAAGAAGCACGCGCTCTCCAAGATCGGGTGGATTCTCGCCCTCGTCGGCCTCTTCGCCCTCATCCTCGGCGGCGTGAAGCCCGGGTGCGACACCGCGCGGGACACGGGCCTCGGCGTCGCGAGCCACTGTCAGTACACGTACTTCGTAGGGGACACAATCCTCGCGTGGGCGAACCTCGACGCGCAAGTCACAATCCCCGTGCTCCAGTTCGCCATCCCGCTCTCCTCCTTGATCCTCCTCATCGCCGCGGCAGCCGTCGTCATGGCCACGGAGAGCCCGATGGCCGTGATGGAGATCGCCGGCGTCCTCGCGAACATGGTGTCCTACGGGCGGCTCGCGGGGATCGGGGTCGCCAAGGCGGCAACCGCGAGCGCGTTCAACACGGTGATCTTCCCCCTCGTCCTCGGCGGGAGCCTCGGCTGGGTCGTCTTCGGCTTCGTCCTCCTCTTCCTGGCGCAGTCCCTCGTCTTCTTCCTCGGCGCCATCTCCGCGGGGATCCAGGCAATCCGCCTGAATTACGTGGAGTTCTTCATCAAGTTCTTCAAGGGGAACGGGACGGTGTTCCATCCCTTCGGAGCACGAGCAACAACGGAGGTGTAGAAACATGGCAGAAGAAGGCTTGATCGCGCTGTCCGCCGCCATCACGATGGCGGGCACGGGCATCGCGACGGCGTGGGCGGAGAAGGTGGTCGGTGGAGCGACGGTCGGCGCGATCGCCGAGAAGCCGGAGCTGTTCGGTCGCGGGGTCACCCTGATGGTGCTCCCCGAGACGATCGTCATCTTCGGGCTCGTCATCGCGTTCCTGCTGCTCGGCAAGATCGCCTGAAGGACCAGAGTGAACGGTGACGTCGTGGGACTCGAAGTCGTCCTCCAGGGCATCCTGGACCAGGGGCAGCGGGAGGCGCAGGCCATCGTGGAGGCCGCGCGGAAGGAGCGCGAGCAGGTCCTCGGGAGGGCCCGCGCCGAGGTCGCCGCCGTCGTGGCCCAGCGCGAGCGCGAGGCGAAGGAGGCCGTGGAGCGCCGCCGTGTGCAGGACCTCGCCCGCGCGGAGCTCGAGGCGAAGCGCACCGTGCTCAACGGGCAGAAGGAGCTGCTGGACCAGGTGAACCGGTCCGCCCTGGACACCCTGAGGACCCTCGCCGACCGCGAGGCCCTGCTGGGGGCCCTCCTCGCCGGGCACGCCGCGGACTGGAGGGCGGGCCGGGTCTACTGCAACGAGGAGGACCACAACGCAGTGCGCAGGGTCGTGGGCGCGGCCTACGGCGGGACGATCGACTGCGCCGGCGGCGTCGTGATCGAGAGCAACGACGGCCGGAGGCGGATCGACCTGCGGTTCGAGGTGATCCTGCAGGACGTCTGGGACGACGCGGTGAAGGAGGTGGCGCAGGCCCTATGGCCCCAGGGATGACCGCGGAGGCCGCGGAGGCCGCCAGCCTCCTGAAGCCTCTGAAGCGACTCCGGGAGAAGCTCCCCTTCGAGGCGGGGAACTACCCCTACGTCGTCGCGCGCGTCAAGGCGAAGAAGACGCTCCTCCTCCCGAGGGACACCTACGCGAAGATGCTCCAGATGGAGATCCCCAGCATCGCGCGGATGCTCGGGGACGGGGAGTACAGGCAGCAGGTCGTCGCCCTCGGCGCGCGCTACTCCGGCGTCGACCTCATCGAGCGCGCGACCTCGGAGAACCTGGCGCGGGTGTTCACGCAGATCTACGAGTTCTGCGAGGGGCAGCTCCAGGCCATGATCGGGAGCTACCTGGACCGCTGGGACGTGAACAACATCAAGACGATCCTGCGCGGGAAGCTCTACGGGGCGACGCCCCAGGAGATCACGGAGGACCTCGTCCCTGCGGGGAGCTTGCCCGCGGTCTTCCTCCAGGAGCTCGTGCAGCGCGAGACCCTGGCGGAGATCGCGGAGGCCCTGGAGGGCACGGTGTACCACGAGCCCCTGATCGCGCTCGGCGGGGACGTCGCCGCCCTGAAGGACCTCGCCGCGTACGAGGACGCGCTCGCCAAGGCCTACTACCGCAACCTCCTGGAGTCCATTCCGCCCTCGACGGAGGCCCAGGTCCTCTTCCGCCTCTTCGTGCGCAAGGAGATCGACAACGTGAACGTGAAGACGCTCCTCCGGCTCTGGGCGAGCCGCACGGAGGTGCAACGCGACGTGTTCCTCGACGGCGGCCTGGAGACGACGTCGGCCGCGCTGAAGGCCATGACGGGCCTGGACCTCGCCGCCCTCCAGGGCCGCCTCAGTGAGTTCTCCTTCTACGAGGCCATCGCCCCGCTCCTCCCCCAGGTCCCGGAGCGCGGCGTCGGCTATCTCGAGCGCGAGCTGGAGAAGCTCCACCTCCGCGAGGCGTCGAAGCACTCGCACCAGCACCCGCTCTCCGTGCTCCCCGTCCTCGACTACATCGTCGCCAAGGAGGTCGAGGTCCAGAACATCCGCATCATCGCCCGCGGGAAGGCCGCGGGCCTCACGAACGAGGAGATCCGGGATCTCCTGGTGGTGTGACATGGAGGTCGCCGTCGTCGGCCGGCAGGATTTCGTCATGGGCTGGATGCTCGCGGGCATCCGGAAGACCCACACGGTCCCGCCGGAGGGCATGGAGGCGAAGGTCGCCGAGGTCCTTCAGGACCCCGACGTCGGCATCCTCGTCCTCAGCACGGACGACCTCCAGAGGCTCTCCCACGGCATGCGGCGGCGGCTGGAGACGACGCCCCGCCCCGTCGTCATCGCCGTGGGGAAGTTCCAGCAGGAGGACCTGCGGACGAAGATCAAGCGTGCCATCGGCGTCGACTTGCTCAAATGAAGGAGGCAATCACATGGCGGCGGGGAAGGTGGAGATCGTCTCACGGGAGATCCAGACGCACAGCGTCGGGGAGATCGACCGGGTCGCGGGCCCGGTCGTGACGGCCACGGGCATCCGCCCGCGGATGTACGACGTGTGCTTCGTCGGCAAGGAGGAGCTCATGGGGGAGGTCATCCAGATCGCCGGCGAGAAGACGATCATCCAGGTGTACGAGGACACGAGCGGTGTGCGGCCTGGAGAGAAGGTGATTGACACGGGCGCGCCCCTCGTCGCGGAGCTCGGGCCCGGGCTGCTCAGCAGCATCTACGACGGGATCCAGAGGCCGCTGCCCGTCCTCCGCTCGGCCATGGGGGACTACATCCGCCGCGGCGTGCGCTCCGCGGGGCTGGATTACGCGAAGCAGTGGGATTTCGTCCCCGCGGTGAAGGCGGGCCAGACCGTCGGCCCGGGCTCCGTCCTCGGGACGGTGAAGGAGTTCAACGTGGAGCACCGCATCCTCGTCCCCCCGCGCTCGCGCGGCGGCAAGGTCGCGGACATCCGCGCGGGAAAGGCCCGCGTCACGGAAACCGTGTGCACCCTGGACACCGGGGAGAAGCTGACGCTGAAGCACGAGTGGCCGGTCCGCCAAGGGAGGCCCGTGAAAGAACGCCTCATGCCGACGATTCCATTGGTTACAGGCCAGCGCGTCTTCGACTTCCTCTTCCCCCTCGCCAAAGGAGGGACTGCGGCGATCCCCGGGGGGTTTGGAACGGGGAAGTGCGTTGTCGGCACGACCCCCGTGTTCCTTTCAGACGGCAGTCTCGTGCCAATCAAGACCCTCTATGAGCGCCTCCGGGGCGCCGGACCCGACCAGGGAGAGGAGAATCTGGTCCGACTTCGCTCACCGCTTGGTGTCCTCACCTTCGACGGTCAGAGGATTCGGAAGGGGCAGGCAACCGCCGTATACCGCGGCAAGACCTCGAAGATCACCGACGTCCGCCTGCGCAGCGGCCGTAGCGTTAGGCTCACGCCCGTTCACAAGCTGTTCCGGTTCAATGGGACCTCGGTCGTGGAGACCCCGGCTGCGGAACTCAAACCTGACGACGCAGTTCTGGTGCCCCGTGCGATTCCGGCGGAGAGCCACGAGCCCGCCTTGCCACTCCCCGCCGAGGCGAGAGTGGCTGACTCGGCGAGTCTCCTCGAAGTGTCCAGGAAGCTCCGGGAACTCGGCCGGGCTGCCGGCCCAGCCATCACCGCGAGGCGCTTGGGAATCTCGAAGAGTGCCTACTGGAACTACTGCCTGAAGCGAACGGCCCCTCGAGTTGCTCTCGCGGAGAGACTGGGAGTCCAACCATCCATTATCCGGACTGAGCGCGCCTCGCGTTCCATTCGGGTCCCTCGGAGAATGACAGCTGACTTGGCGGAGTTCCTTGGACTTCAGCTGAGCGAGGGCATGATCAAGGGCGGACGCGTAGTCGAGTTCTACAACAACGACGTCCAACTCCGAAAGAGATACATCGAGCTCCTGGGGAACCTGTTCGGTCTTCGCGGGCGGGAGCGGCACGACCCGACGGTGTCCACCGTCACCGTTGGCTCTAGGGCTCTTGTCCAAGTGCTCTGGACCTGGGGGGTTCCCCTACGTAAGAAGTCTCGGACGGCGGGCCTCGTGGAAGCCCTGGGCGCTGCGTCGCCCGAAGTAATCGGTTCCTTCCTCAGGGCCTACGCGGAAGGCGACGGCCATTTCGCTGACGAAGGTCTCGAGATCGTCACCGCAAGCGAGTCGATGGCGAGCGCGCTCTCGTATCTTTTCGCTCGACTCGGTGTATTCGCGCGAGTAAAGGTGAAGCGAGCAGAGGGGTGGATTTACCATCGCGTGTGGGTCTCGCCGAGCGAGGGGGCCCGCTTCTTTGAGGCGCTTCGGCGTGAGCGCTACTACGACTCCTTCGATGTCATTCAGGTCCCTCCGGATCAGGTGAGTGCGATTCGAACCGCCTTGGGCGCGAAAGCATCAGGGTGGACTCAGGAACTGAAGAACGCCGCCTCCGGGCAGCGGATGTCTCGGAGGACGCTCCGGGAGATTCGCCAGGCGATCTCAGAGGACACCGCCGTTGGCGCGTGGTTGGGAAGTCTCGACACGATGCTCGACTGGGTGCTGCTCGACAGAGTCGTGGACGTCCGGACGTGGGATGAGACGACGGATGTCTACGACCTGACGGTTGAGGAGACGCACAACTTCGTCGGGGGCCACCTCCCGATGCTTCTCCACAACACCGTCTCCGAGCAGCAGCTGTCGAAGTGGTGCGACGCGCAGATCGTCGTCTACATCGGGTGTGGGGAGCGCGGGAACGAGATGACAGAGATGCTGGAGCTCTTCCCCAAGCTCGAGGACCCGAAGACGGGCCGGCCGCTCATGGAGCGCACGGTGATGATCGCGAACACGAGCAACATGCCGGTCGCCGCGCGCGAGGCGAGCGTGTACACGGGGATCACCCTCGCGGAGTACTACCGGGACATGGGCTACCACGTCGCCCTCATGGCGGACTCCACGTCGCGGTGGGCCGAGGCGATGCGGGAGATCTCGAGCCGCCTCGAGGAGATGCCGGGGGAGGAGGGCTTCCCCGCCTACCTGAGCGCGCGCCTCTCCGAGTTCTACGAGCGCGCGGGGCGCGCGACGGCGCTGAACGGCCTGGAGGGCAGCGTCTCCGTCGTCGGCGCGGTGAGCCCGAGCGGAGGGGACTTCTCCGAGCCCGTGACCCAGGGCACCCTCCGCATCGTGAAGGTGTTCTGGGCCCTCGACACCGCGCTGCGCGCGCGGCGGCACTTCCCCGCGGTGAACTGGCTCACCTCCTACTCTCTCTACGGGGAAATCCTCGAGGACTGGTTCCGGAAGAACGTCCACGAGGACTATCCGAAGCTCCGCGCGTGGGCCTCCCGGACGCTCCAGGAGGAGGCAGAGCTCGAGGAGATCGTGCGCCTCGTCGGTGCGGACGCCCTCCCCGAGGACCAGCAGCTCACCCTCGACGTCGCCCGCCTGATCCGCGAGGTCGTCCTCCAGCAGAACGCCTACCACAAGGTGGACACGTTCTGCCCGCCGGAGCGGACGTTCAAGATCATCTCGACGATCAAGCAGTATGAGGAGGCAGGGAAGCGGGCGCTCGCCCTGGAGGTCCCGCTGCGGGAGATCACCTCGATCAAGGCGCGGGAGCTCCTCGTCCGCGTGAAGTACGAGGAGCAGTTCGACGAGGAGCTGCGGAAGCTCACCGCGCTGATGGACGAGGAGTTCAAGAAGATGGAGGTGCGGTGATGGGCGCGGAGTACAAGACGATCACGAACGTGACCGGCCCGCTGATCTTCGTCGAGAAGACGGAGTGGGTGGGGTACGGGGAGCTCGTCGAGATCCGCCTCGCGGACGGGACGCGGAAGCGGGGGCAGGTCCTCGACACCTCGAAGGAGGTCGTCGTCGTCCAGGTCTTCGAGGGCACGGCCGGTATTGACCGCGCCTCCAGCGTGAAGTTCCTCGGGGAGACGATCAAGCTCGCCGTGTCGAAGGACATGCTGGGGCGCATCCTCAGCGGGAGCGGCGAGCCCATCGACGGCGGGCCCCCCATCGTCCCGGAGAAGCGCGTCGAGATCACCGGGGCCGCGATCAACCCCGTGGCGCGCGCGCACCCCTCCGAGTTCATCCAGACGGGGATCTCCACGATCGACGGGCTGAACACGCTCGTCCGCGGGCAGAAGCTCCCCCTCTTCTCCGGCGCGGGCCTGCCCCACAACGAGGTCGCGCTCCAGATTGCGCGGCAGGCGAAGGTGCTCGGGTCCCAGGAGCCCTTCGGCGTCGTCTTCGCCGCCATGGGGATCACCCACGAGGAGGCGCGCGTCTTCATGAACGACTTCGAGCGCACGGGGGCGCTCAAGCGCGCGGTGCTGTTCCTCAACCTCGCCGACGACCCCGCGGTGGAGCGCCTGATCACCCCGCGCATGGCCCTCACCGCGGCGGAGTACCTCGCCTACGAGGTGGGGATGCACATCCTCGTCATCCTCACGGACATGACGAACTACGCGGAGGCGCTGCGGCAGATCGGGGCGGCGCGCGAGGAGGTGCCTGGCCGCCGGGGTTACCCGGGCTACACCTACACGGACCTCGCCACGATGTACGAGCGCGCGGGGCGGATCCACGGGAAGAAGGGGAGCATCACGCAGATCCCCATCATGGCCATCCCCGACGACGACTGGACGCACCCCATCGCGGACCTCACGGGCTACATCACGGAGGGGCAGGTGGCGGTGAGCCGCGAGCTTCACCGCAAGGGGATCTACCCG
>Ga0209341_10005148_pt1 | contig 11913 bp, 8 predicted proteins | sample RifCSP13_2_FD_184020 | JGI IMG/M metagenome (GOLD analysis project Ga0209341, IMG submission 184020) | Soil microbial communities from Rifle, Colorado - Rifle CSP2_sed 13_2 (SPAdes) (version 2) | ecosystem: Environmental > Terrestrial > Deep subsurface > Rock core/Sediment | place: Rifle...
AATCTTCCCGCCGCGCCCTTCCGCGACCATGCTCTTGGCTATCGCCTGGCAGCACAGGAACGTGCCCGTGAGATTCACCGACAAGACCGAATCCCATTCGTCTTCACTCACGTCGAAGAGCGCAGACATACGTTCGATGCCGGCGTTGTTGACGAGGATGCTGACATGTCCAAGCTCGCGGGCCTTGGCAACCATGGCGGCCACGTCGGCCAGGCGGCTCACATCGGCAACGACCGCCAGCGCCCGTCGGCCCAGGGCTTCGATCTTCGCCGCCGTCCCGCGGGCACCCTTCTCGTCGATGTCGGCGACAACGACGTCGGCGCCCTCCTCAGCCAGGTGCAGCGCGATGCCCCTGCCGATGCCCGCCGCGCTACCTGTGACGATCGCCACGTTGCCTGTGAGTCTCATCACGCCCCCCGGGGAATCCACTGCGCGGTATCGTCGTCGCTCGCCGGCCCCAGAGGCCGACGCCCTCAGCATGCGCGTGCTCGCGCCGTGAGCACCTGCCACCGTCGGTCGACCTCCGACTGAATGGTGACGGCGTCCTCGATCGAGAGACCGTGCATCCGCCGCCGCTGTTCGTCGAAATAGTCGCTCACCGGCACGGGTGGAGGATCCAGGTCGATCACGTATCGCGCGCCGTCGATCACTCGATAGAGGGGATGGAGTCGTGCCCTGACGGCCAGACGTGCGACGTGCACCACGCGATCCGGCGGCAGCCACCACCCAGTCGGACACGGGGTATGGATGTGGATGAACCGGAAGCCCTTGATCTCCTTCGCGTAGCGGACCTTGTCGATGAGGTCGTCGGGATAGCCCGTCGAGGCCGTGGCGGCGAAGGGCACCCCGTGGCTCGCCATGATCTCCACGATGTTCTTCTTCCGCGGGCTGGCCAGACCCACCTCGATGTTGGTGGTCGTGCGGGCACCGGGTGGCGTCGCGCCCGACCTCTGAACACCGGTGTTCATGTAGGCCTCATTGTCGTAGCACACGTACAGCACATTCTCGTTGCGGAACGCGGCCGCTGACAGGGCCGACATGCCGATGTCGAACGTCGCGCCATCACCCCCCCAAGCCAGGACCTGGACGTCGTCTTTGTGCAAGATATCGAGGGCGGCGCGCACGCCGGTCGCCATGGAGGCCGCGGTACCGAAGGCACCGTGCAACAGCGGGACTTTCGATGAGGTATAGGGAAACGAGCCGTCGATGACCGCCCAGCAGCCGGTGGTGAGCGTCAGGATCGTGTTGGGTCCCATCGTGCGCAGGACGTGACGCATCGCCAGGGCCGCCATGCAGCCGGGACAGGAGTTGAGCCCGGGATTCAATAACTCTGCGTCGGTCGCCGGTGCAGCGGGATCCATGGTTCGCCTCCGTCCTCATCGCTTCAGATCGAGCCAGAACGGTCGCTCAGGTGGATCGTCGGACCTTGCCAGATCGATGACCGTCTCGAGGCTCCGCGGGGTCACGTCGCGGCCACCGATCCCGGCAAGGACGCCCAGGACCGGCTTGCTCGCGGCCTCCGTCCCATGCAGCGCCGAGCGTACTTCCTGCCAGAAGACGCCGCCCATGCCGATCGACACGTTGCGATCGATCACGGCCACCTTCCTGGCCGGCGCCAGCGCGCGCCGGAGGGCGTCGGTCGGAAACGGCCGCAGATAGCGGATCTTCAGGGCTCCAATGGCCTCGCCGCGCGCCCGGTGATCGTCGATCACCTCCCGCAGCGTGCCCATCACGCTGCCGGTCGCGATGAGAATCAACTCGGCGTCGTCGCACCGATACGGGTCGAGGAGGCCGTACCGGCGCCCGAACAGCGCCGCGAAGTCGGTATCCGCCTGCTCTGCCACCGTGAGCGCCCGGTCCATCGCTTGCGCCATCTGGTAGCGCATCTCCATGAACATCGTCGGATCCGTGCCCCCGTGCAGCGTGTGCGGATCGGCCGGATCAAGGCGGACTGGCGGGCGGTACGGGGGAAGATAGCGGCGAACCGTCTCGAGGTCGTGAATCTCCACCGGCTCGGCAGTATACGAAATGTAGAAGCCGTCCATGTTGATCATAACCGGCAGCAGCACCTGCTCGGCGAGCCTGAAGCCCTGGATGACCGAGTCGAGGACCTCCTGGTTGTCTTCGCAGTACAGGTGGATCCAGCCTGTGTCGCGCTGGGCGACCGAATCGGACTGATCGCAGAACATCGTCCACGGCGCCGCCATCGCCCGGTTGACGTTGACCATCACGATGGGCACTCGCGCCCCGGCCGCCCAGTGCAAGAGCTCGTGCATCAGCGCCAGCCCCTGGCTGCTGGTCGCCGTGAAGGTCCGGGCCCCGGTTTCCGAGGCGGCGATGAGCGACGCCATGACCGAGTGCTCCGACTCGGAATTGATGAACCTGGCTTTGAGACGGCCCGTTGCCACCAATTCCGCCAGCTTCTCGACGATCCCCGTCTGGGGGGAGATCGGATAGGCGGCCGTCACTTGCACGTCGCTGAGCCACGCGCCGTAGGCGGCGGCGTGGTTGCCACTGAGAATCAGCCTCTCCATTTCCTTTCCTCGGTCGTGGAGATCGCACCTCGCGGACAGACGGCGACGCACAACGTGCACCCTTTGCAGTAGTCGTAGTCGATGTGATAGTGGCCGCTCTCGCGGGAGACACACAGGTCCGGACAGTAAATCCAACAGTTGTCGCACCCGTTGCAGTGTCCACAGGACAAGCAGCGCGCGGCCTCGCTGGCGGCAGCTTCCGCGCTCAGCGTGCCGACGACCTCGCGAAAACTGTGGCGGCCATCCCCGGGCGGAAGTTGAGGCAAGGCCACCCGGGGAGCCGCGGGCTCGAAGAACTCGGCATTGAGCTGGTCGTAGGCGACCACGTCCTCGGCGCGACTCGAGGGTTGGCCGGCGAGAGCCTCGCGGTACTTGGCCATGGAGACGGCTGGCCCGCCGGCCACCTGAATCCGCGACAGCATCACCGCCGGATCGAGGCCCCGCCAGCGCGCGTCGAGCAGGAGCGCCGCGCGTTTGGCTCGCCCGATCGCATCCGCGACCGTTCGAGGCATGTCGACGACATCGCCGGCCGCCCAGACCTCCGCGCGTCCGGTGCGGCCCCACTCGTCGACGACGAGTCCGGCCGAGCCCCAGGTCAGCCCGGGCGCGACGTCGGCGTCGACGGCTTCGCCGATAGCCGAAATCACCAGGTCAAACGGCCACGTTTCTTCGGTGCCGGGCAGGGGAACCGGCACCGGCCGTCCGTCGGGCCCTGGCGCGCCCAGCTCGTTGCGGCGAATCACTAGGCCAGTCACCGTCCGACCCCGCCGCTGCAGCTCGACCGGTGCCACCAGCGTCTCGACCTGGACGCCCTCAGCCTCCGCCCGATCGATCTCGTCCACATGGGCGGGCATCTCGTTCCGGCTCCGGCGGTACAGGATCACTGCGTCGGCGCCGAGCCGCAGGGCTGTTCGAGCTGCGTCGATAGCTGTGTTGCCGCCCCCCACAACCGCCACACGCCCTTTCAATCCCCGAATACCGCCCTCGTGCACCCGCCGCAAGAACTCCAGCCCCGGAGTCACCGCTCCGGTGTCCTCGCCTGGAACGCGAATCGCCAGGCTGCGCGACGCACCAGGCGCCAGGAACACCGCCTCGTACTGTGCCTCCAACTCCTCGAGTGAGACGTCGCGGCCCAGACGGCAATCCGACCGAATCTGGATGCCTGCGGCGAGCAGCCGCTCGACCTCACGGTCGAGCACGACCTTGGGCAGGCGGTACGGTGGAATGCCGTAGCGCAGCAACCCGCCGAGGTCACGTCGGGCCTCGAACAGACTGACGCGATGTCCGAAGGCCGCCATGTAGTAGGCAAAGGTGAGCCCAGCCGGTCCCGATCCCACCACGGCAACCGAGCGCGGTCGATCTGCCGCGGGAAAGGCGGGAACTTCGACGGTCTGGTCTGCCGCAACGCGCTCGACGGCCTGGATGGCGATGGGAGCATCGTACTGACGGCGGTGGCACGCTGCTTCGCAAGGGCGATAGCACACCCGAGCGGTGACCGCCGCCAGGGGGTTTTCCTCACGGAGCATCGTCGCCGCTCGCTCCCAGTTGCCATCACTGGCGGCCTGGACGAAGCCGATCGCGGGGCTGCCAACCGGGCAGTGCGCGTCGCACGGTGCCCGCCGAGTCTGGTAGTACGGCCGCCAGTATCGCCACCGGCCCGTCAGGTTCGCGCGCGTCGTGCCCAAGGCGATGGATTTGTACGGGTAATCGGACAATCGTCGCAGGACGATTTGCTGTTCTGCCATTCCGCTTCTCCGTTCGCTTCGGCGCTTGTCGTGCACGGGCCCTCAACTCGGGACCGCGGACGGGACCGCCTCTCTCAGCACACGCGTGCACTCGTACGCCTGGCGCATCGCCTGCTCGAGGCGGTCGTCCTCGGGCGGGAATGCGTCTTTCGCGGCCGTCAGGATGGAATCGAGCGAGACCCACCCGGTGATCTTCGAGAAAGCGGCCAGCATGAGCGTGTTGATGTTGGGGTAAGGCGCTTCACCCAGCCCGAACGCGTAGGCGAGGTCGTCTGCCGGGACAGCCGCCACGCAGAACTGGCGGTCGAAACCGAACCGGTCACCGCCCTCTCCTGAATTCAAGAGAATCGTCCCGCCTGGCCGCAGACCATTCGTGACGTTGACGATATCCACGAGCGACTGGTCCAGCACGACGACGCAATGCGGGTTTTCGATCCACGACCGCAGGCGGATCTTTTCGTGGCCGACCCGCAGGAACACCGTGACGGGCGCTCCCCGGCGCTGGGGTCCGTAGAGGGGCACCGACTGGGGATACTTGCCCTCGGCGAGGAAGGCGGACGAGAGGAGCCGGCTGGCGGTGACGATTCCCTGGCCGGCACGCCCGTGAAAGCGCAATTCGACATAGTCGCGGCGCATCGGAAAGCCCCAAAAAGCTCACCGCTGGCCCGGACGCGGAACCCGCGCCCGGTCGGCGAACATCGCGTTGACTTCATCGTCCGCGCCGGTGAGCTCCCAGCGGGTGAGCGCGAGGGGCACCCACCCGGCATCCATCAACCCGTCGTGATACTCGCGGAGGACGAACCTCGAACCGAGCTGTGCACGTCGCTCCGCCAGCAGGCGCTCGATCTGGAGCTTGCCAATCAGGTAGACAACGCCTCCGGTCGGCGCAGCCAGGAAGTCGTCGACCTCCTCGGTTGCGATTCGCCGATCCACTGGCACCTCCATGAGCGCGCGCACCGCCTCGTCTCGCGTCATCTGTCCCAGAGCCATCCGAACATCGACGATCACTCGCGCGGCGCGCAGTCGCAGGTAGCTCAAGATCAGCTCGCGACTTCGCGGTCGCTGGTCGTAGTACCCGAGCCGCACGGCCGCCTCCTCCCAGTAGGTAGCCCACCCTTCCGACTTGAAACGCTCGGTGTGCTGCTGCCGGATGGGACAGGGGTTCAGCCGAGCGAGGATACCCTGGAAATGATGGCCGGGAATGCCGTCGTGGAAGATGTTCGTGCTCGGGTCCGTCCGCATGATCGCTTCCCAGTACGTCTCGGCGTACGGATCGGTCTCCGGAACGGCGTACTTCACCGCGCCCCTATCAGGAGTCCCGTAGCCGCTGAGGCCGTTCCAGAGTGTGAAGGCCTGCAAATAGGGTGGCATCAGCGCGCGTCGGTAGGGACCCACGCCTGCCGGGACGGTGAGCACGCCGGTCTTCTGCAGGAACGCTCGGATGGCCTTCTCCTCCTCTTCGGTCCGGCGAGCGTACTCAGCCGTGGTCGCCGCGCGCGTGAGCGGAAGCTGGCCCTGGTTGCGGACCTCCTCGAAGGCGCTCCAGGCCTGGAACCGTGCATACTCCTGTTCGCCCAATCGCAGGATGTCACCCGCGTCGTACGGCAGCAGCCACACGTGGTGCAGCAGCCAGTCGTACATCTCCCGGCCCACGGGCGCCGAACGGGACGTCGTGTCCAACCGGTCCCTGATCCACTGCTCGTATTCGGCCAGGGCTTCGCCCATCGCCTGCGCCGCCGCCGGCAACTCAGCCGCTTCGGCCGCTGGCCACAGAGGCACCAGGGCGTCGGCGAATCTCCGGCTGCTTTCCCGCGCGCGCTCCAGTGTCGGCAGCGCCCACTGGGCCATGTGGGCATCGGGCTCCGTTAGGTTGTGCTTCGCCTGCTCCAGAATCCGCGGGATCGCCCGCAGGTGGTCGAGAATCCTCCGGGCCCGAGTCGCATCAAATGGCGCCGGCTGGCTGACCAGCTGGCCCAGCCGACTCAACGTCGGGCCACTCAGCATTCCCGCCGATGAGATCGATGAGAGGTAGAAGTTGGGATTCCGTGACGTGGGCCTGTGAACGTGGAGCGCGTACTCGAGCTGGTCGAGTTCGGCCCGGACGAGCAGGTAATCCACCCTGTCGTGAACGGGCCACGTGGATGGCTGGAGGGCGTCGAAACGGGCCCGCAGCGCCTGCAGCCCCTGCTTCTGGGCTTCCACCGCGCCGGCCGAGTAGTCGGGCAGGCCGTCCCTCGTGGGGGGGAGACGAAGCGCCCTCAGGTCCGCGGCGACCTGCTGCAGGTCCGCACGGTGCAGCGGCGTCGCAGGGGCGGATTGCGAACCCGGCCCTGCTGGCGCCGTGGACACCGCGAACAGAAGGACGCAGCCGAACACTAGTCTGCCGCCAAGATGTGCGCTCACATTCCGCCTCCGGCCAGGTCCTCCGGCCCCCTCAGGGCTTCCAGCCTTTCTCTTCTGCCCGGTCCATCATCGCCTTGAAGATCTCAACGTGCCGAATCGAGCAATTCGGGTATCCGGGTGTCTCGACCATCTGTCCTCGCGGACAGACTTCGTCACAGCTGCCGCAGAGGATGCACTCGAAAAGCCCCTCGCGAACCGCTGTCTTCAGCCGTTCATCCGCGAAGTCCTCACGGGTATCGAAATATCGCGTCGCCAGCTTGGTCAGCACGTACGGGCCGGCGAATCTGCCGAAGCCTTCTTCGGCGAGGACCGGGCAGACGGAGTGGCAGCAGAGGCAGTCCTTGCACAGCTGCAGCACGGCCGTCCTGACGTAGGCCTCCGGGGGCATCTCGAGCGGCTCGGCCATCGGCTTCGTGCGCGAGAACCAAGGCATCACGCCGTACAACCGTGTCTCGACCTCGGTCCGGTCGACGATGACGTCCTTGCACACCCTGAAACCAGCCAGCGGTTCGATCAGCATGTCCCCGGGGGGAACCGGGGTGACGCAAGCCAGCACCGGCCGGCCGTTCACCTGGACGCTGCACATGCCGCAGGCGGCGGCTCGGCACGAGTAGTCGAACGACAGGGGCTGGGACTCTTCGTGGACGTAGCGCAGCAACTCGAGGACCGACATGTGCGGGCGCCACGGCACGTCGTACGTCTGGTACGACGGCTTGGCATCCAGCGCGGGGTTGTAGCGGAATATCTTTGCCCTGATCGTCTCAGCCATGACAGCAGCCCCGTCGCAGGCGCGCAGTGTCTTGCCTCTCGTGACCCCTACTCGGCAAGCGTCCCTCCGCCTTGAGCGAACTTGCCGGGCGGGGGTGTGACCGTCCGAACGACCACAGGCCTGACGTCCACCGTCAGTCTGCCACCGACCCACCTGACGTACACGTTCTTGACCCAGGTGTCGTTGTCCATGTCCGGGTGCTCGTTCCTGAGGTGAGTCCCGCGGCTTTCGGTGCGTGTGAGGGACGCCAGCGTATCCATCTGCGCCATCACAATCATGTTGGAGGTCTCGATAGCCTCCATCCACTCGATGTTGCAGACCTTGGACTTGTCGGCGACGTAGAGGCGGGGCAGATCCTGGCTCTGAATCCGCTCCAGTTCGGCTAGGGCGTCGCGGCACTTCTTCTCGCTCCGCCAACTTCCCGACCCTCGCCACGCAGCCTCCTGGATCGCGCGCCTGATCTTGTGCACGCGCAGCGGCGCCGGCGGCTCGGCGAGCAGGAGCCCGACGACGCGGGCATGTTCTGACGCCACCTGCGACCAGTCGACGGCCGGGGTCTCGATGGCCTTGGCTCGCGCGGCCCCGCTCTGGCCGGCGCGCTTGCCGGTCACCAGGCAGGAGGAGAGCATCCGGAACACGCCGTATCCGGCGCCGCAGTGCATCGCGCATTCACCGGCCGCGTAGAGACCCGGTCTCCCGGTCTCGGCCTTCTGGTTCGTGACGATGCCGCCATAGTCGTAGGTGTGGAAGAAGTGCTGCTCGACGCGGCCGAGGTCGAGGCCGTTCTGTTCCCAGATGCGCTGGAGCGCGCGCCAGTCATCCATGAAGAAGCCCCAGCGCTCGAGGTGGGTGGCGTACTCGATTGGGGCGAAGAAGCCCCCATGCGGCCCGCCTCGCCCCTCCGCCAGCATCTTTTCGACCTCGTAGCTGATCCGCCTGAGCGTGAGTTCGCTCCGGGGAACGTGCGCCATGAACTTGATGCCGTCTTTGTCGGCATAGTCTCGTGGGTCGATCGTCGCGTTGGTGCCGGAACTCAAGAAGTTGCTGATGGCCGTGGGGTGGATCGGGCCGCCGCGCGTGAGAAAGGACCGGAACTCCAGGTCCCGGAACTCGACGCCGAGCGCCGCCGCCATCGCGTGGCCGTCCCCCGTCAGTCCGTACACCCCACCGCCGTGCAGGGCCACGATCGTGCCGGCCCCCCAGAGTTGGCAGTCGCCTCCCGTGGCGAGGATGGTCGCCTTCGACCGGAACACGTAGAACTCGCCCGTGTGGAAGTCGATGGCGGTCGCGCCGGCCACCGCGCCCGTTCCATCGGCGAGCAACCGCGTAATGATGCAGTAGTCGAAGATCTTGCACCCCAGCCTCAGCGCTTCGTAAGCGTGGTTGACCAGCTTGTAGCCTTCCCACTGCCGTCGCTTGCTGCCGCTGCGCGAGATGAGCGGTTTGCCGGTCTGCGGGTCACGCCAGTGCAGGTTGCCGTAGTTCTCCGACTTCAGCATGACCTTGTCATCCGCATATGCCTGCATGATGGCCAAGCCCAGCTCCTGGTCGACCAGCCACTCTCCCGACCGGACGGCGTCCTCCAGCTGGGTCTCGGGCGTGTCGCCATCGAGTCCCATCCAACTGGAAGTCATGTAGCCGCTGCTGTGCTGGCCGGAATCGCCGCAGCGGCCGAAGCGTTTCTTGTCGACGATGATCACGTCGGCACCGGCGCCAGCCGCTGCGATGGCCGCTTCGGCGCCGGCCGACCCGGCGCCGATCACGAGAACGTCGGTGTCAAAGGCGGTGAACTCTCGTGATCGTGTGGCGTGGCGTTCGAGCTGAGCGGGATCAACGACTTCCGCCCGGCTGGTGGTGTCGAGGGCCCCTGCCCCCACCATGGCGGCGCCCGCGCACGCGGCGTCGGTGAAGAAAGCCCTGCGCGTGATCCTCCCGCGGGGTGTGCTGCCGCGCTTCATGGCCGTCACTCCCTCCACAGCTCCTTGACCTTGGGCTCAACGTTGGGCTCGTCGGAAAGCCCATCTGCCCGGGTCGCTCGACCAGTCCCCCGAACGGCTCCTACCATTTCAGCCAGTACTTCGTCTGCAGGTAGGTCGGGCGAAACCACTCGATCCGTTCGGCCGTCGCGGGTGATGTGAGTGGCCTGAGCCCGCGGTTCTTGGCTTTCTCGGTCCCGATGGACATCAGGAAGCGGTTCTTCTCGATCTCGCCCAGAAACAGGAGCTCGTCGTAGCTCCGCGGGACGAAGTTGATTCGCCTGGAATACCACTCCATGTGCGCCCGGCCCACATGCGCCTGCCCCTTCGGAAACTGGCGGAACTCGCGGGCGAGCGTGACCATTTCCGGCGAGGCGTGGCTGATCTGCCTCGAGGCGGTGCGTTCGGTCGCCGTCGTCACGGCGACCAGAAGACCGACCGCGATGAGTGTGGGGGTGTGGTTCATGGTCGTCCGTTCGCGGTGTCACCCTCCCTTACTCCGCCGCGGTCGGATTGTCAATCATTTTTCTACCGTTCGGTAGAATAACCACGACCGTCCGGCCGCGGCTCCCGATATGTCCGCTTCCGGTCGGCTGGCGCTATTCTACCGACGCGGTGGTAGGATCATGCCCTGCTTCGTACCGTTGGCGACCCGGCCCTGCGCCGACCGCGACCAGTGGAGGCTGCGTCGGCTCCAGGGCCGACGGCGTGACGCGCCCGGCCGGACGGCGCCTGGCTGCGCCGAGGCGGATATGAGATTCTGTCAGCCGTTCCCCTCCCGTCTTCTCGTCGTCGGAATTCTGACCGGCGCTGTCGGAGTCCTGTCGGCCCAGCAGTCCCGCAGAAACCTCGTGCTGATCACGCTCGACACCGTCCGGGCGGACCGGGTGGGTGCCTACGGCTATGAATCGGCTCAGACGCCCGCGCTCGACCGTCTGGCCCGGGAGGGGGTGCGCTTTGCCGATGCGACGAGCCAGGCTCCGCTGACGGGGCCGGCCCACGCGGCGTTGTTGACGGGGATGTATCCCGGTCGCTTCGGGATCCTCGATAACGCGGCGGCTCCGCTGCCTGCCGAAGCGGTCAGCTTGGCCGAGATCCTGAAGTCGGCCGGCTATCGAACCGCCGCCTTCGTTGGCTCGTTCATCCTGGATCGCCCGTACGGGTTCGGCCAGGGGTTCGACGACTTCGACTCCAGCTTCGACCGCTTCGACGCCTCGAACAAGCTGCAAGCCCGACGCACGGCCGATCAGGTCCTCCAGCCCGCCACGGCCTGGCTCGCCCGGCGGTCTGCCGAGGGGCCCTTCTTCATGTGGGTGCATTTCTACGACGCCCATTCCCCGTACGATTCGCCCTCCTCGTTCCGGCAGAAGTTCCCGGGACGTGCGTACGACGGCGCCATTGCCTACGTGGACGCCGCCGTCGACAGGCTGTTGGAGCAGCTACGCGCGCGGGGTTCACTCGAGCGGACGGTCGTGGTGGCGATCGGGGATCACGGAGAGAGCCTGGGCGAGCATGGTGAGGCGGAGCATGGAGTGCTCCTCTATGATTCGACGCTGCAAATCCCCTGGATCATGCGGCTGCCGGGGCGCCACCAGGCCGGACGCGTCATCTCGGAGCAGGCCCGGACCATCGATCTGGTCCCGACCGTCCTCGACCTGCTGGGTGTGCCGACCCCGCGACCGCTCGACGGCGAGAACCTGATGCCCGTCATAGGCGGGCGCGCACGCCGCGACCCGCCGGCATCCTATGCGGAGACTTTCTATCCGAAGCTGCACTTCGGGTGGAGCGAGCTCAGGTCGCTTCGGGTGGGCGACTGGAAGTTCATCGAGGCGCCACGGCCCGAGCTCTATGATCTTCGGGCCGATCCCTCCGAGCAGCGGAACGTGCTTGCCGATCGGCAGCCGCTGGCGCAGGGGCTCGCCTCCGAGCTTCGAAAGATCCGCGCGCAGTTCGGCAGCGGGGCGGCCGCTGCTGCGCCTGTCCAACCGGACCCTGAAACGCTGGCCCGGCTTCGCAGCCTGGGATACATCGGCCTCGCGGCTCCTTCTGTCTCGCCCACTGCAGGTGCCGACCCGAAAGACATGGTCAGCAGGGTCGAAGTGTATCGTCGGTTGATCACAGGCGCCCTTGACGATCTCAGCCACCGTCGTCCGGATGCTGCCATCGAGAAGTTGAACGGCCTGATGGAGGAAAACCAGCGGCACTACGACGTACACCTCTTTCTGGGCGACGCCTATCGGCAGAAACGGGACCACGACAAGGCCCTGGGTGAATACGCCGCGGCGGCCCTGCTCAATCCCAACAGCGCGGCGCCGCAGATCTCGGCCGCGGAGGTCTACGTCGAGGCGGCGCAGTTCGACCGCGCGCTGCAGAAGCTCGCCGAGGCGCGGGGCATCGAACCCGGGTCACCGGACGTGGCGCTGGGTCGCGGGCGTGTGTTCGAGCGGACCGGCCGTGACCCGGAGGCCTCGGCGGAGTACGAGCGG
>Ga0209341_10005150_pt1 | contig 11911 bp, 10 predicted proteins | sample RifCSP13_2_FD_184020 | JGI IMG/M metagenome (GOLD analysis project Ga0209341, IMG submission 184020) | Soil microbial communities from Rifle, Colorado - Rifle CSP2_sed 13_2 (SPAdes) (version 2) | ecosystem: Environmental > Terrestrial > Deep subsurface > Rock core/Sediment | place: Rifle...
TCCTGGACCGGGAGCAGGAAGCGATCCGGCTCTTGGAGCAGCAGAAGACCACGTTGGAGCAGCAAGTGCAAAAGGGGCAGCAGCTCATTGACCGCGAGCGCCGCTTGCACACGGAAGAGGGCTCCGTCGCCACCTCAAGACAGAAGCTCGTGGAGGATCAGAAGAAGCTCATAGGGAAGGAGAGGGACCTCCTCTCGAGGGAGCAGGAGCTGATGGGCGAGATGAGGACTACGGCCGCGCAGCCTCTCCACACGCCGACTCCCTACGTCGCGCCCCCGGTGACTCCGACCCCCAGGGTCGCACCGACGCCCGCACCCGTCGCCCCTGTCGCTCCCGTAGCCGCCCCCCTTGCTTCGGTAGCCGCCCCCGTCGCGGCGGTGGGCGAGGAAGAAGTCGAGGAGAAGCCGGAAATCGCCTGTCCCGCGTGCGGCACGATGATCTCCGCGGAAGCGGTCATGTGCTTCGCCTGCGGCCACCGTCTGCAGGAGGAAGTCGAGGCGGCTTCCGAGATCAAATGCCCCTCTTGCGGAACCATGGTCTCCGCGGACGCCGTCATGTGTTATGCCTGCGGCCACAAGCTCCAGGAGGATGTAGCAGGCGACGCCTCCGAGGTTCCGTGCCAGGCGTGCGGCACAATGATCTCGGCGGACGCCGTCATGTGTTATGCGTGTGGCCACAAGCCCGGCGGGGACACGGACAAGAAGACCGTCCCCGTCAAGAAGGTCCTCAAGAAGAAGCTCATCTAGCGCCGCATCGACTTGGCGGCATCACTTGAGCTGCGTAAGCTTGTGGCCGTGCGGGTAGTCGATCGCCCCGACGGGGCACACCTTAACGCACATCCCGCATTGCGTGCAGTCCTCGTTGAACGTCAGGTAGACCTCGTTCAGGAAGATCGCGTTCGTCGGACACGTGCCGACGCAGGCCCCACAGTGCATGCACAGCATGTCGTCGATCGCCATGATGCCGTTGTCGCGGACGGAGGGGCGGACCGCGACAGCGACCGCTTCAGGCATGCCGCTTCCGCCACTCCTCGATCGGCACGGCGAACTTCTTCTCGACCTCTTCGCGGAAGTTCGGGCCCGTGTTGTACGCGCAGAACGGGATGACCTTCCCGTCCGGCGTCGCGTAGTGGATGACGCAGCGCTTCACACGCTCGATGTCGTAGTTGTAGTTGTCCTGGAAGTGCATGCCGCCGACGTACATCGTCGACCAGCTGAACGCCGCCACGCCGGACTTGTCGCCCTTCGTGAACATCGCGTTCAGGATCCGCAGGAACTTCGTCAAGCCCATGCCCTCAGGCGCGCCTTCCTCCTTGAAGTGCTTCCGAAGGAGGTTCAGGGCCTTGATCTTGCTCGTGAACTTGATTTTCTTGTCCTTCGTCTCCTGCGCGAGCTTCCACATGTCCTCCATGAGGCCCTCGACGTCGACGAAGCGCGTGATCGGGATCGGGTCCTTGCCGGGCTCGAGGAACAGGTACGAGGCGAGGCCGCACGCGGGGTGGCTCGTGAACGCGGTCTTCGCGCTCCCCGTGAGGACGGACACAAGTTCGCTGATCGGCGCGACGAACGGCACGGGGTACCAGTCGTCCCGCGTCAGGAACCCGGTCTGCTGCTCGAGGTCGTATGCGAGGTCCGCGAGCGTGTATCGCAGCTTCCGGCGGTCCTCGTCCGGGATCCGGCCGGTGAGGGACACGGGCTGGTAGTTCACGCCTTTCACGACGTCGCTGTTCTTGATCGCGAAGCTCAGGATCTCGCCAGCCTGATCGTCATTAAAGGAGTTGACCATTGTCGGCACGAGTACGATGCTGGGGCGCTTGCCCACGGGCATCTGCCGGACCTTCTCGATGACCTTCAGCTTGACGTCGAGGAGCGGCCGGCCGCGGGCCTTGATGTAGTTCTCCTCCTTCAGCCCGTCGAACTGCAGGTAGATCGTGTGGAGACCCGCCTCGACCGCCTTCTCGAGGAAGCCTTCCTCCGTGGCGAACTTGATCCCGTTCGTCGCGACCTGGATCTGGGCGAAGCCCATCTCCTTCGCGGCGCGGACGACCTCGGGGAACTCGGGGTAGATCGTCGGCTCCCCACCTGCGAACTGGATCGCGCTCACGGGGACCGGGCGCTGCGCGCGTAGGACCGCGAACTCGTAGACGATCTGCTCGTACGTGGGCTCGAAGACGTACCCCGCCGCGTTCGCGTTCGCGAAACAGATCGGACACTTCAGGTTGCAGCGGTTCGTGAGGTCGATGTTGCAAAGGGCCGTGTTCGAGTAGTGGAGGTTGCACAGCCCGCACTCGTACGGGCACACTCTCGCATCAGGAATCTGAGGGTTCGCGATCCCGACGCCGTCGAACGCCCAGTTCTCGGCCTTGAGGTACAGCTCCGCGTCGGACCAGCAGACCTCCTGGAAGTCCCCGTGCTCGCGGCACGTTTTCTTCATCATGAGCGCACCGTTCTCGATGAAGAGCGTCGCGGGGACGATCTTGAGGCACTCGGGGCACAGGGAACCCGTGCGCCGGGGAAGCCCCTTCTGGAGCTTCGAGGGCATCGTGACGACCGCGTTTTCCTGCCGGGATTCCTTGTACATGGTCCGGACGAGGCCTACATTGTATTCCGTACCGCAAAGTGACATTTGGACGACCTTAGGTACGATGCAGCTTCAGGCTTCTAATAAGTATAATGTAGCAAACGCTACGACAAGTTACGGTCGGCGCGACAAGGCTCGTCCGAGCCCGGGGGGTGCGTCTGGCATCGACCGGAGGGCCAGTACGACCTCTTCTGCCTTTTGGTACCTTCCGGCGGGCAGCCGCTCAAGGAGCTCCGACGCGTGGGCCCTGCGGTCTTCCGCGAGGTCGATCACCCGCCAGCCCTGATCCCGAAGGAGGTCGGCCTTCGTGGCGGGGAACTCGCCGGCCTCTGTCAACACTTTCTCAAGCGAAGCGACGCCAACGGACCGGGTCGCGCGCGGGAACTTCCCCGACCGGACATACGTCAAGAACCGGCCTGCGTCCTTGTACATGCGAACGCCATGGAAGGCGTACAGGACGTGGTCGCCTTTCCGGGATTCCGCCCGTGCCTGGGCCTCCAGCAGCTCGTCGTCCGTGAACTCCCAGCGATTGCCCTCCCCTCGCCCGAACAGGCGACCGTATGTGATCGTCGACTCGGTCCGCGGTTTCTGGCGGGAGAAATCGACGGCATCCGCAATGTCAAGATCCTCCATCGCCGCCGCCAAGGCGGGCGGGAGGTTCCGACCGGAGTATGCCCGAGCCTCGAAGGCCACCGGACATGGCAGCCCGGCCGAGGCCAAGAGGTCCCGAAGGCCTACGATTTCGGGCTGGGCAATGCGCAGGCTGGCGGGGGTCGCGAGAACCACCGCGGCGGCGCCCAACTTCCTCGCAACCGCAGCGGTCCGCGCGAAGGAGGCCCGCGCGGCGGGGCTCGCTCGAAGGCGATGTCGGTGCGTCAAGTCTCCATTCGCGCGAACGGAGAATCGGAATCCCACCGGGACGCGGCGCCGCCAGCTCGCCACCGCCCGCAGATCGGGATGCTCATAGAACGTGGTGTTCACCTCGACGAACGGGAACGCCTTCGCGTACGCCGCCAAGGAATCCTCCCCGGGAACCTGGAAGTATCCCCAGCCGCCAGCGCCGACGAGTCGCTCCACGCGAGGAGCGATGCGTGTCGCCGCCAAGAAGCTCTGGGCGAGGGTTGCGAAAGTGAGTCGCGGCCACGAGGAGGACCACATCGTTAAGTCGGAGGTCCCCATCCCAGGCCTCCGATGTTCGACCCTTCCTGGTTCAACCTGCAGACGGGATTCCTCGCTACGTGGACGGGGATCCTCTGCGCGATTGTGCTCGGCTCCCTGATCCTGTGGATCCTCATGGGGACCTGGGTCTACCGGGACGCGGAGGGCCGGGGGATGGGCGGGGCCCTGTGGCTCATCCTCGTAATCTTCCTCGGCCTCATCGGACTGATCATCTACCTCATCGTGCGCGGTAGTCATCCTGTGCGGCCTCCGAGCGGACAATGGCCCCCGCCGGGTCCCGGCTACGCACCTCCTGTCCCGCCGGCCGCTGCAGCGACGGCGGCCACTTGCAAGGAATGCGGCGCGCCGCTCGTCGCCGGGGCAATCTTCTGCGCGAAGTGCGGCGCGAAGGTGTGACTCCGGGTCGCAAGCCTTACTACCGCGCCCCGTGATGGACGCCTCGTGGCGAAGCTCCGGTTCGGCTGTTCCGGCTGGGACTATCAAGAGTGGGTCGGACCATTCTACCGGAGCACGACGGAGTCAAAGCTCGCGGCGTACTCACGCGTGTTCGACACCGCGGAAATCAACAGCACGTTCTACCGCGTGCCGGAGAAGGGCATGGTCCTCGGGTGGGCGCGGTACACGCACGACGAATTCCGCTTCGCCGCCAAGGTCCCGCAGACCGTCACGCACGATCGCCTCTGCGACGTCGCGCTTGGCGCGGACAAGGAACTCCTCGCGTACTGCGAGATCATGCGGCCGCTCCTCGACGCAGGGAAGCTCGGCCCCTTGCTCCTGCAGTTGCCTCCCAGACTGCGGTTCAACGAGTCGAAGCTCCGCGAGTTCTTCGCAATCCTACCGCCGGAGTTCACGTGGGCCCTCGAACCGCGGAACAAGGCGTGGATGGTCGAGGAGGCGTTCGACCTCTTGGCTGCGCACAACCTCGCGTACACGATCGTGGACGAGCCGCTCCTCCCGCCCACGCTCCGCGTCACCGCCAAGACGGCGTACGTGCGATGGCACGGGCACGGGAAGGACCCGTGGTACGACTACCGGTACTCCGACGAGGAGCTGAAGGTGTGGGTTCCGAAGGTTCAGGAGGTGGCGGCTCGGGCGGACGAGGTGTTCGGGTTCTGGAACAACCACTACCACGGATACGCGCCGGAGAACTGTCTCCAGGTCCTCGAGATGCTCGGCGTGGAACTGACGCCTGCACAGGCGGGTGCGGCCAGGCGGATCGCGGAATTCCGGAAGGGGCTCGTGAGGACCGCGACGGGCACCGTGCGAACCGTGACGCTCGAGGACTTTGGCGGCGCTCCGCCGCCGGTGGGCGGGCGCGTGGAGGCGATGCTGGGAAAGTTCCTCGATCCCGGGAGGCTGGACCGCGCGCGGCGGTCGGAGTCGAAGGCCGTCGAGATCATCGAAGACGAGGACGCGTCCCTCGTCGCCCGCGTGAAGGACTACAGGGTCGTGTTCGACATCGCCGCGAAACGCATCGTGCACGACTGCGAGGACTGGGCGACGCAGCTCCGCGAGCGGCGGTTCTGCAAGCACCTTGGCGGCGTCGTCCTTGCCCTCCCCTCCGAGCGTGCGACGAGGCTCCTCGAGGAACTCGCAGCCCACAAGGACGATTGGACGTTCGCGCTGCCGGAGACTTGACCCTTGATTCGCTCGTTGATTGTCCTCAGGCGTTCTCTTGTCTCCGGTGGAGCGCCTTGAGTGCTTCGATATATCGCTCTCCATCGAACCGCCACGACAGGCTTGCGGGATCGAACAGCCGCCAATCCACGCGGCAGTACGACGGCTGGAAGAGCCGCTCCGTCGCCGCCACATCCTGGACGGACACGACGGGTGGGTGCGGACCGGCGTGGAACTCCCGGACGATGTCGAGGACGCCCATGAGCTGGTCGTTCGGGAGGAAGCAGGCGAGGAAGCACGTGTGTTCCTGTTGGAGACCCGGCTTCAGGGACGTGTAAATCCCACGCTCCGAGACCCTTTTGGCGGCTTCGACCATCGCCTCTGGTGACTTCGCCTTCAGGAACACGCCCACGAACATGGAGTTCTTCAGCGCGGTCCAATCGAAGAACACGCGCGGCTGGAGGAACACCTTGTCGAAGTCCTGAAGCACGGCGGTCCACTGCTCGTACAAGAGGCGCAACGCCGCCCCGGGCCGGTCCAAGGACTTCGCCAGGAACCCCTTCGCGAACGTGCGGATGTGGGCCTCGCCTTTCTCCCGGATCGCCTCCCAAACGTGCTGCGAGGAGACGTGCCCCCAGATGTGCTCCATGACGAGGGGGACTACGAGAGGGGACTTCGCGATGGGCTTGCCCACGCGGACGTCGAAGGGCCCCTTCAGATGGCGGCGGACGAGGTCCGCGAAGTACCGGTTGTCTACCTCCCCCCGGAGCGCCGCCGCGCCGTCCTCCGTGATCAGGTGGTGGAAGGGCGAGAAGAGGAAGTGCGTGTTCTTGCAGGGGAAGAGCGTCGCTTCTTCGACGAGGTCCAAGTCCTTGGCGACCCGCCAGAACTCCCGGAAGGACTTCATCGCGTCCCCGGGCACCCAGTAGCCCTGCGTCACGAAATGGCGGTTGTCTCCGAGGCCGACCTCGACGTTGAAGGAGGAGGCGAACGGGAGGATGCCGAGGATCCCCGGGTCCTTGACTCCCCGCGCCCACACGAGGACGTCCTGGAGGCCGAAGGCGTTCGCGCGGGGGTACGGGTAGTACACGAAGGCCCCTTTGTCCCGCAAGAACTGAATCCAGCGGTACACCGTTCGGATGTCCAAGGCCTTCCCAGCGGGGCGGAAGTCCCGGGCGATCTCGTTCGGGGAGAGCCAGCCCTGGCGGCGGGTGAGGAACGTGAGCATTTCCAGGAGGCGGGGATCGTAGAGGCGGAGCGTGACGGCGGGAGCGGAGGACAGGCTATTATAACGTCGGCTGTCAGGAACGCCATCGGATTTGACAGGGGGGCTTGATGAAGCGCCCGGGGATAGGGAAGGGCATGGCACAGTCGAACGCGCGGAGTGGAATGATGGCGATTGTCGCAGCGACCCTTCTCGTGGGGCTGCTCTTGATGCCTGCAGTCTGGGCCGCGGGACCGAAGCCCTGTCCCACGGGTGGGGTTTCGAACCCTCTCGCGATGAATCGCGACAGATCCGAGATCGCCTCCCCTTGTCCGACCGGGCCCGTGAAGTTCACGTACCTCGGGGGCTCCGGATCTGAGATGGGGGTTGGTATCGCTTACGACGCCGCGGGCAACCTGATCGTGGGGGGATGGACGACCTCCGCGAACTTCCCGACGACCTCCGGGGCCTACGACACGACGCCGAGCGTCGGCGGAGACGCCTTCATCGCGAAGTTCAACGCCGACGCGACCACGTTGCTTGCTGCTACCCTCGTGGGCGGTAGCGATGTAGAGGGCACCAGCGCGATGGCGGTGGACGGGGCGGGAAACATCTATCTCGCGGGTTACACCTATTCGGCAGACTTCCCGACGACCCTCGGATCGTTTGACAACTCACTGGCGGGTAACCAGGACCTGTTCCTCGTGAAGGTCGATCCGACCCTGAGCACCCTCCTGTACTCCACCTACCTCGGCGGGACCCTCTCCGACTCTGTCGCCGGGCTGGCCGTGGACGTTTCGGGGAACGCCTACCTCACAGGGTATGTCCTCTCGCCTGAATTCCCCGTCACTGCGGGAGCCTACGATACCTCGTTGGGATCCGCGGTCGACGTGTTTGTCACGAAGATCAACCCCGCGGGCGGCGGTCCTGCCGACTTGGTGTACTCGACGTTCCTCGGAGGCGGGTGGGACGAGTACGCCTGGTCCATCATCGCGGACAGCTCGGGGAACGCCTTCGTCGCGGGCCAGACATCATCCGCGGACTTCCCGGTTACGCCGGGTGCGTTCGACACGACCTGGAACGGGGGCGACGCCTTCGTGACCAAACTGAATCCCAGCGGAACAGGGCTCGTGTACTCAACCTTCCTTGGGGGACGAGGGGCTGATGACGCCCGGGGAATCGCTGTTGACGGTACCGGCAACGCCTACGTCACCGGCCGGACATATTCCTCGACCTTCCCCACCACCCCCGGGTCCTTCGACACCACGTTCAACGGTAAACCGGGGAATGCGCCCCCCGACGCCTACGTCACGAAGCTCAACGCGGCGGGCAGCGGTCTGGTGTACTCGACCTTCCTCGGTGGGAAGGCGTACGATCTGGGCCGGAGGATCGTCGTCGACGCGGGCGGCAGCGCGTACGTGGTCGGACACACCGACTCCTCGGATTACCCGGTCACCGCGGATGGGTTCGACACCGCGTACAACGGGAACCGGGACGCCTTCTTGACGCGCCTGAACCTCGCGGGTTCGGCCCTCGTGTACTCCACGTTCTTGGGCGGGACCGCCGAGGACCAGGGGCGGGCGTTGGCGGTAGATTCGCTGGAGAACGTCTACCTCACGGGCTACACCTACTCCACCAACTTCCCCGTCTCCTCGGGGGCCTACGACGCCTCCTACGATGGCGGCTCGGATGTCTTCGCAGGAAGGATGGCCTAGGCACGAGATCCCCACAGGCAACCTTTTGGCGGCAACGGTCGTCCCGAGGGCGTGGGCGTCAACCTCACCCCGATCGTCGTGAAGGAGACGATCTCCCTCGATCGGCTCGCGGGTCGGACGTTAGCGGTGGACGCCTCGATCGAGCTGTACCAGTTCCTCAGCATCATGCGCCTGCCGGATGGCTCTCCACTGTCCGACGGCAAGGGGCACGTCACGTCGCATCTCAACGGCATCCTGTTCCGCTCGACGAGGCTCATCAGCCAGCACCAGGCCCGACTCATGTACGTGTTCGATGGGAAGCCGCCGGAGCTGAAATGGCGGGAGATCGAGAAGCGGCGCGCCGCCAAGGCGAAGGCGGAACGGGAGTACGAGGCGGCGGTCGCCCGCGGGGACCGCGCAGCGGCGTGGTCGAAGGCGGTGATGACGACGCGCCTCACGCGGGAGATGAAGGAGGACGCACAGCGGCTCCTTGAGCTCCTCGGAATCCCTTGGGTCCAGGCGCCGTCCGAGGGAGAGGCGCAGGCCGCGTGGTTTGCGAAGGAGGGACGCGCCTGGGCGGTGAGCTCGAAGGACTACGACGCCCTGCTCTTCGGGACCCCGCGGCTCGCGCGGTTCGTCGGCGTACGGGGGAGGGAGTTCCTGCCGAGCAAGGGGGTGTCGCGAATCGTGCCCCCCGAGCTCATCGATTTGGCGGCGATGCTCCGGACGCTCGGGCTCACGCACCGCCAGCTCGTCGAGGCAGCGATCCTCGTCGGCACGGACTTCAACGAGGGCGTCCACGGGGTCGGGCCGAAAACCGCGGTCAAGCTGCTCCGGGAACACGGGACACTCGAGGAGCTCCCCGCGAAGGTACGCGACGTGCTTCCGGCGAACACGGACGACGTGCGGGCCTACTTCCTCGCGCCGGAAGTGGACGACAAGCCGGACATCCACGTGGGGCGACTCGACTTGGAAGGCACCATCGCATTCCTATGCGGCGAACGGGGCTTCGCGGAGGAGCGCGTGCGCTCGGCGATCCGCCGCCTGGAATCGATGGGGCCGAGGGCCCGCACGCTCGAGGACTTCGCGTGAGCCGCCAAAATCGCCGGTGACACGCACGGGCCAGGGTTTAAGAGCCCGAAGAGGGCCATCGACGGCCCGGCGGAAGCGGAATGGGCGTTTACGGCAAGGTATCGGCACTCGTGCTCGTGGTTGTGATCGCATTGGCGGCGTTCGGGGTCCTCGTCCCGAGGCCCGCATCGGCCCAGACGACGCCACTGGCCGAGGAAGAGGGAGGCGCGGACCTGCTGGGCGGCGGGGACCACCGGTTCATCCGGTTCGGCACGGACGCGGCGTTCGGCGTCCTCTGGGGGAACGCGACGAACCCGAACTACATCTATCTCGTCGCGATCAAGGCGCGATACCTCGGGCTCGCCGACGTGAGGACGGCCACCGGCGCCGTCGTGGACGAGGACCGGCCGATCAAGATCCACACGATCTACGCGTTCAAGCTCGACAGCCTCCTCGAGTTCAACGACACGAACGGCGATGGGATCGCGTCCTACACGCGTGCGTACAACGGCGGGAACTACACGTCGTACGTCGCAGGAGAACCGCTGCTGAAGCGCGTCTCCCTGAACACGTCCTGGACCGCGTCGCCGGTGACGAGGACGGAGATCGGCGAGAACCGGACATGGACATTCAGCCTCACCGCACAGAACGCGCCGTACGAGATCCTTGCCGGTTCGCCCACGAGCGCGACGCTCGACGAGGTCACGTTCACCTTCCACCTCGCGACGACGGTCGTCCACGTGGAGAACCGCACGGTCCCGCAATACTCCATCACGGTCGTCCGGCTCGGACAGGTGTACGTCCTGACGAACGTGACGCGCGCGGGCACGACGACGTGGACGGGAGACCGGCTCGCGTACACGGTGAAGTGGGATCAGCGCATCCTGGGCTGGGACTTCGATACCGCGAACACGAACCCGGGCCTCGTCCTCGAGTTCGGCGCGCTCGTCGCGAACCGATTCCCCGGGGACGCGCCGGCGTGGTTCGACGCCCTCGTTGTCGCCCGCATCCAAGAGGGAGGGACCTTGCGCTGGCGGGAGACGGCCGGCGAGACCTCGGCAGGCGAGAACACGTCCTACCTCCAGCCGCGGAAGATCCGCGACCCGTGGCTCCGCGCCGGCGGCGATTGGTCGTACATCGGACGGCTGACCTGGGTGTCGAATGCGACCGTGGACGGGAACCCCGCGACGGTGTACGCGCAGGTCCAGGGAGGGATCTTGGGCCTCGTCCGCACGGGGATCGCCACGTACGTGGGCTTCGCGATCATCATGGGCCTGAGCTTCCCCGGCGGGCAGGACATCCGACACGACCCCGCGATGGACTCGGACGCGCTCGTCCTCAGTACGGCCGCCGCACCGGGAGGCGGACTCGGCTCCGTCCTGGTCCTGGCGATGGTTAGCGTTCTTGCATTGGTCGGGGTCGCTCTCCTCGTCACCCGCCGGAAGCGACCGAAGGACCCTGCGGTCCAAGCGGTTCCGCCGTTCGAGGGTGAGAAGCGTTAAGGCGAGCGCCGTCTTGGCGACCTTCGATGGGTGAGCTTCGGTTCGACCCCGCCACCTTCCGAGCTCAGCACCCCGAGTTGTGCGACACCGCCAAGGTGCGCGTCCCGGGCCTCGGAGACCTGCCGCCGACGGATGGCGCGACCCCGTTCGATGGGGAGCTCGTCCTCCCGATGGCGCAGGTGAAGGACCCCGACACGCTCCCGAACATGCTCAAGAAGGGGCCGGAAGCGTGCGGGTTCTACGTTTCGTTCCGACTGTCGGACCGCTGGGGGCTGTTCATCAAGCGGCCGGCCCTCGTCGCCCTCAAGGAGGAATTCGCGCGGATCATCCTACGAGCGTTGAAAGGGTACACGGATCCCGCCACCGGCGCGACGAAAGCGTCAGTTGACGAACTCCTCGAGCGCATGTACTACGGCCTCGCCCTCGACTTCCTCTCGTCCCATCTGCGATTCCACCACGCGGTCGACGTGGCCGCGGCACAAGTCGAGCTTGACGAGGGGCAGGCGCGGTACGCGCCCTACCAGGACGTCTATTGGAGGGAGTTCGCGAACCCCCCGAAGGACCCGCGAGCGATCGGAAACCTCGAGGAGTGCCTCGCGAACTTCGAGGCGTTTCGGAGCTTCATGAACCCAAACTACACGGACGCGATCTCGAAGATCGTCGAAGGGTCGCTTGAGGAGAGGAACTCGCAGGAGTGGAAGGCGTTCTTCATCGGCGGGGGGGGGGGGGGGGGGGTCGCGAACATGCTGAGCCGCCAGCCGCCAGGGTACCGGGACATCACGAAGCTGTGCATCCGGAGGACGAGCGTGGGTTCGACGAACTATGTGCGGGTGATGTACTTGCCGGACGCTGAGGCGAGGGACCAGCGTACGAAGGAGATCTCCTCGCGGATCGCCGGGCGACCGGTCGAGGACACCATTCTGCCGGACGTGGTACCGGACCCGCCCATCTATTTCCTCTAGTCAGGGCGAACCCATGAATGCGACGAACTCCTCCTTCGTCCGCGGTTGGAGCGTGTAGTTCGTCCGCTTCTGGTTTCCGAGCGTGTCCGAGGGCGTCGGCCC
>Ga0209341_10005154_pt1 | contig 11907 bp, 16 predicted proteins | sample RifCSP13_2_FD_184020 | JGI IMG/M metagenome (GOLD analysis project Ga0209341, IMG submission 184020) | Soil microbial communities from Rifle, Colorado - Rifle CSP2_sed 13_2 (SPAdes) (version 2) | ecosystem: Environmental > Terrestrial > Deep subsurface > Rock core/Sediment | place: Rifle...
TCCCCGAACGGATGGATCGCTTGGAACTCCGCGAAGAACGCCGCCGCGGCCACGGCGGGCGGCAGGGTCCGCGCATCGTCCTCGAGCCATGCGAGCAGAGCGCGAACCTCGGCCTCCGTGCGATCGGGGGGCGTCGCCTCGAAGATCATCCGGGCCTCCGTGCGGCTGTAGACCCCGGTCGGCGCCTCCTTGAATGCCCCGACGGGTCCCGTGTCCAGGCCAATCCCGTCCGGGAAGAAGCGGGCGTGGAGTCCCAGGATGGAGTCGACCGAGACTGCGGGGGACCGCGCGGCGGCGTGGATCTCCTCGTACGCCTTGCTGAGGAGGATGACCTCCCTCTCCTCCGGGGTGCGGGGGTTTCCGGTGTCGAGGGCGCGCCGGGCGCCGAGAAGGTCGACCGCCTCCCCTTCGATCCGCAACGTGCTCACGACGTTCCGGAGCCGAGCGATCGCGAGAATCAGCTGATGAATCGAGGGGCTGAGGACCGCGGCGTCTAACCGACCGTCGAGCCGCAGGGACTCCGTCCCGCGCCCCGCGATGTCGTCCGTGACGACGAGGGACGGACGGAAGCCGCGGCTCGTGTCGGGCTTCGTCGTCATCGCCTCCAGTATTATGAATATGTTATTAATAAGTGTTGTGGGGTCCTCGGACAAAGTACCAGGAATTACTCAGTTGGATCATCCGCCTTATCGAGCGCCTTCTGGCGGACTTCTGACCCGCCAGCTACGCTTCCGTCAAGGACCGGACGAATCGTTTAATAACCGCGCTCCGGTGGACGCGCCCGTGGCCCTTCGGATCTACAACACGCGCACACGGCGGATGGCCGCGTTCCGCGCGGACGGCCCCGTCCGGATGTACGTCTGCGGGCCCACCGTCTACGCCCCCTCGCACATGGGCCACGCCCGCTCGTACGTCGCGTTCGACGTGATCCGCCGGTACCTCGAGTTCCTCGGCCACCCCGTGCGGGCCGTCGTGAACGTGACGGACGTCGAGGACAACATCACGAACCGCGCGCGGGAGCTCGGACTGTCCCCCGCGGACTTGGCGGCGAAGGTCGCGGACGCGTGGCTCGCGGACCTCGCGGCGCTCGGCGTGCGGCCGGCGGACGCGAACCCCCGCGTGAGCGACCACATCCCGGAGATCGTGGCGGTGGCGGAGGACCTCGTCGCGGCGGGACAGGCGTACGTCGTCGACGGCTCCGTGTACATGGACACCGCCAAGACGGGCGGCTTCGGGATCTTGAGCCACACGGACCCGCTCACGGCGGTCGTCGAGGAGGCGAACGCGGGCCCGCGGAAGCACCCGCTCGACTTCGCGATCTGGCGGCGCGCGAAGCCCGGGCACCCGTCCTGGGACTCCCCGTGGGGCCCCGGCTACCCCGGCTGGCACATCGAGTGCTACGCGATGGCCCGCAAGCACCTCGGCACGGTCGACCTGCACGGCGGCGGGCGGGACCTGATCTACCCGCACCACGAGAGCGAGAACGTGATCGCGCGGGCCCACGCGGGGACGGACTTCGCGCGCGTCTGGATGCACAACGGGTATCTAACCCTCGAGACGGAGAAGATGTCGAAGTCCCTCGGGAACGTCATCCCGATCCGCGACGTTTTGGCGGCGTACCCGGGCGAGGTCGTCCGCCTGTGCCTCGCGAAGATCCACTATCGGGAGAACGTGGAGTACGACAAGGACTGCTTCCACATCACCGCCGTCGAGCTGCAGACGATCCGCGACGCGGTCGCGCACGCGCGCTCCGTCGCCACCGCCAAGACGGCGAACCTCGTCGTCGCGAAGCTCGTCGACCGGACGCGGCACGCGTTCCTGGCGGCGATGGACGACGACTTCGACACGAACACCGCGTTCTACACGCTCCTCCAATTCGCGGAGGCGCTGTTGGCGGTGAAGGGGATGTCCGCGGAGGACCGCGACGGGGTTTTGGCGGCGGTGGGGGACTTCGGGACAATCTTCGGCGTCCGGTTCGCTTGAGCGCCTCGACGCCAAGCCCTCAGGGAATTCTTGCGGGCGTCGCCCGGATCAGCGGGATCAGTTTCGGCCTCCGGAGGCGCTTGGAACGCGGATCGACCTCGAGCCGCAACCCCTCGAGCGCGTAACACCCGAGGACCGTCGCGTCGCCCGGGTTCCCGAAGACCACGAACGTCTCCGCGGACTCTCCGCGATAGTGAACGTGGGCCCTCCCGACCGACCGGAGGATCACGCCGCCGTCGGCGATCTCGAGTTCCTCCCGCCACCGGGGTCGGACTCCGAGGGACGCGAGGAAGTCGGCCGGCACGAGCGAATAGAATGCGCCGGTGTCGACGAGCAACCGGAGGGACCTCCGGACCCCCCGTCCGTCCCGCGACCACTGCACCCGAGCGAACGTCATGCCCATGCCTCCGTGTTCCGCACCCCTTCTCATGGACGTTTCTGATACATGTACTCTCTCGATCCCGACACGTTCGGCCGGATCCTTATATGCCCCCCTCGCATCCGAACGCCTCCTCACGGGATTCCCAAGGTCGAGTTCAAGGCGGTCATCAACGACCCGAAGTCCGGGAAGTCGCACGCGCGGACGATCTCCGGCAACATCGCGAGCCAGCTCCCGACCCGGCCGAAGCCTTGATGGCCCGCTCCGCCCGTGCCACCGCGGGAGGATGGCGAAGGAGGACTGGGCCGTAGCCGCCCTGCGGCGCTCGCGAGCACGCCGAAGGGCGGAGTTCATCATAGCGATTGGGGGCGCGCTCCTCCTCGCGACGTATGCCATGCGGTCCGTCGTGCGGGAGTACGGCGGCGCCCCCCTGTACGCGGCCCTCGCCCTCATGATCGCGGGGTTCGGGCTCATTCTCGGCGGGGCCGTCCTGCGTTGGGTGGCAAGGGCCCGTCGGCCCTGAGGAGCGCCTCGCCCCCGGGGAACCCGGCGGAATTCAAGGGGCCCACGCGAACCGGAAGCAGGCGAGCTGCCTCCCCCACAAACCATGAGTGGGCAACGGCTATGACGATGCGTCCGGCCGAATCCTTATATGCCCCCTCCTCATCCGACGGACCCCACGGGATCGGAATGGTCGAGTTCAAGGCGGTCATCAACGACCCGAAGTCCGGGAAGTCCTTCGCGCGGACGATCTCCGGGAACCTCGCGGGCCAGCTCGCCGGGAAGAAGATCGGGGACGAGATCGACGGACTGTTCGTCCAGCTCCCCGGGTACAAGCTCCAGATCACGGGCGGGTCCGACAAGGACGGCTTCCCGATGCGCGGCGACCTCACCGGGCCGCGGCGCCGGGGCGTCCTCGTGAGCGGCGGCGTCGGCTTCCACCCGCCCCGCGGCGGCATGCGGAAGCGGAAGTCGATGCGCGGCGGCGCCCTCTCCCCGGACATCCTGCAGGTGAACCTCAAGATCACCCACCGGGGGCCGAAGTCGATCGAGGACGCCTGGCAGGAGAAGGGGAAGTGAAGGTCCCCGTCCAACCCGCGGTGAACATCGGGATCGTCGGGCACGTCGACCACGGGAAGACGGCCCTCGTGTACCGCCTCACGGGGGACAAGACGGACCGCCACTCCGAGGAGATCCGCCGCGGGATCTCGATCCGCCTCGGGTACGCGGACGCCGCGTTCTACAGGTGCCCGAAGTGCGAGCCGCCGAAGAACTACGGCGTCGCGGACACGTGCAAGAACTGCGGCTCGAAGGCGGAGTTCCTCCGCGCGGTCTCGTTCGTCGACTCCCCCGGCCACGAGACCCTCATGGCGACGATGCTGTCCGGCGCCGCGATCATGAACGGCGCCCTCCTCGTGATCGCCGCGAACGAGCCGTGCCCGCAGCCGCAGACGAAGGAGCACCTCACCGCCCTGAACATCATCGGCGTGGAGAAGGTCGTCGTCGTCCAGAACAAGATCGACATCGTCGACGAGGCGCAGGCCCGGAAGTCCTACGGAGAGATCGAGGCGTTCGTGAAGGGCACCGTCGCGGAGGGCGCCCCCGTCGTCCCGTTGAGCGCGCACCACGACATCAACATCGACACCCTGATCGCGCAGATCGAGGAGACGATCCCCACGCCGAGCCTCGACGAGAAGAAGCCGCCGAAGATGTTCGTCGCCCGCTCCTTCGACGTGAACCAGCCCGGGATCCCGCCGGAGAAGATCACGGGGGGCGTCCTCGGCGGCTCGATCCTGCAGGGGAAGCTGAAGGTCGGGGACGAGATCGAGATCAGCCCCGGGCGGCAGGTGATCGGCGGCGGCAAGTCCACCTGGGAGAACCTCACGAGCGAGGTCGATTCCCTCCAGAGCGGCGGGATGCCGCGGAAGGAGGTCCGCCCCGGCGGGCTCGTCGCGATCCGCACGAAGCTCGACCCGGCGCTCACGAAGGCGGACTCCCTCGTCGGCCGCGTCGTCGGCCACCCGGGGTCCGTCCCGCAGATGGTCATGAAGATGACCGTGGAGACGCACCTGCTGGACCGCGTCGTCGGCGTCGCGGAGGACCTCAAGGTCGAGGGGATCAAGACGAGCGAGCCCCTGATGCTCTCCGTCGGCACGGCCCTCACGGTCGGCGTCGTCACGAGCGCGCGCGGGGACAGCGCGGAGATGAGCCTCAAGATCCCCGTCGTCGCGGAGCCCGAGCAGCGGGTCGCGATCTCCCGCCGGATCGGGGGGAAGTGGCGGCTGATCGGGTACGGCGTCGCGAAGTAGCGGGGGCCCGTCGGGTGTCCGATGAACGCCGCGCGTCGACGGCGCAAGGCAAGCTGTGGATCGGGTCCCTCGTGATCGATTGCACGGACCTCCCCCGCATGATCGCGTTCTGGTCGGAGGCCCTCCGCTACGTCCCGCGAGATCCGCCGGAGCCGGACGGCGTCGTCCTGAAGGATCCCGAGGGGCACGGCCCGAACCTGTCGCTGAACCTGACCGGCGAGGGACCCCTGGAGCCCTATCGACTCCACATGGACCTCTACTCCTCGGACCCCGAAGGAGAGGTCGAGCGGCTCCTCCGCCTCGGGGCGACCCTCAAGAGGCCCGCGGAGGCAGGACGGGACTTCGTGACGCTCGCGGACCCGGACGGGAACGTGTTCGACGTGATCGACAAGAAAGGGTGGCGGTTCGGCCAGCGCGTGTGATCGGGGTCACCCGCGCAGGAGCTTGGCGGTGAGCGCCCGCGCGTCCCCGATCTCGAACGCACACCGCGCGTCGCCCTTCGCCTTGCACTCCGTCTCGATGCACAGCCACTCCCCGCCGCCGCGGTGCTCCGTGAACAACCCCGCGAGCGCGCCGCGCGTGTAGTCGCACACCGCGCGGAGCTCCCCGTCCCCCCGCTTCAGGACGCCGTACGCCTCGAACGCGACCGGCTCGTCGCACTCGATCGCCGCGTGGCCCGTGCCCAGGTCGATCTCGGCGATCGCGAAGCCGCCGAACCCGGACTCGCGGTATGCCCGGACCGCCGCCCGGAACCCCGCCTCCCCGCGCCCCGCCTCCCCGCGGGCGATCGCCCCCGCCGCGAACCCGCGGTAGCTCGCGAACGCCGCGTTATACAGCAGGATCGCGGTCACGTCGCCGAGCGCGTTCTCCACGCTCCGCCGCAGGCTCAGGAACCCCTCCGCGACGTCCATCAGGCACACGCGAACGCCGCCGGCCTCCATCTCCCCGTCCCGGACCTCGAGGGTCATATGTACTCGAGCACCTCCTCGACCTGGCGCGCAATCGACTCGAGCCGGAGGAGGATGAGCCCGAGGTTCGCGCCCTCCGAGACGATCGCCGCGAAGATCGCCTCCATCCCCGCGTGCGCGCACACGATCTTCCCGACGGACGACTGCACGATCGTGAGCTGGTACACGCCCCGCTCGAGCTCCAGGGTCGCGTTCAGGGACGCGTTCACGATCACCGCCGCCATCGCCGACATCCGCTTCGCGTCCGCGTGCGCGGGCAGGTTGTGGGCGATCACGAGCCCGTCCCGCCGCGCGACGACGCACCCCTCGACCCCCGGCACGTCCTGCAGCCGATCGACGAGTCCCTGGAGGAGGTCCACGGGGTTGGAGGTTGCCACGGCCACAGGAAACAATATCAGCGAGTTTCTATAAAGCTCATGGGAACATTCTCTTGCACAATCCCCTGGCACACGGGCCCGACACCGCCAAATAGGCCGCCCCCGTTCGTCGCGCGATGCGGGTGCTCAGGCGGGACCCGAAGACGGGGGAGATCAAGCTCCGCCTCGAATCGATGGACGACGTGTGGCACCTCCACAACCTCGTCGTCCCCGGGGACCTCGTCCGCGCGGTCACCCACCGCCGCGAGGAGGCGGTCGCGGACAAGATCCGCCCGGAGCGGATGGAGAAGCGGCGCGTGTACCTCGGGATCCGCGTGAAGGACCTGGAGTTCCACCCGTTCTCGGACCGCCTCCGGATCGGGGGGGTGATCGAGGAGGGGGAGATGGACCTCGGGCAGCACCACACGCTGAACCTGACGGTCGGGGACGACCTCGCGATCGTGAAGGTGTGGGCGCCGCACGAGCTCCGGCGGATCGAAGAGGCGGTCGCGGCGACGAACCGGCCGCGGATCGCGTGCCTCGCGATCGACGACGAGGAGGCGGTCCTCGCGCACGTCTTCGAGTACGGAATCCGGGAGGCGGCGGTGATCAAGTCGGGCCGCCAGGGGAAGATGTTCCCGGGCGGGCGGACGAAGGCGGACTACTTCGACGAGGTCCTCGGGAAGCTCCGTCAGACGGAGATCGGGGACGCACTCCTCGTCCTCGGCCCGGGCTTCGAGCGGGAGGAGTTCGCCGCCTACGCGCGGGAGAAGGCGCCGGAGATCGCCGCCAAGATGATCGTGCACGGGACGAGCCACGGCGGGATGACGGGGGTCACGGAGGCGCTGAAGGGCGGCGCCGGGGCGAAGGTCCTCGAGGAGTCCCGCGTTGGCGTTGAGACGCTGGCGGTGGAGAAGGTGCTCGAGGAGATCGCGAAGGGCGGGAAGGTCGCGTACGGGCCGGAGGTCGAGGGGCTCGCGGAGACGGGGGCGATTGAGACGCTCCTGATCACAGATTTGGCGGTGCGGACGGAGGCGGGGGAGCGGGTGATGCGGGCCGTGGATCAGGCGCGGGGCAAGGTGCTCGTCGTGAGCACACACCACGACGGCGGGAAGAAGCTCGCGTCCCTCGGCGGGTTGGCGGCGCTGCTGCGGTACAAGGTTGGCTAGCCGGAAGGATTCCCTGGGGTCTTACCCCTACATTCGTGCGAAACATGCAAATCTTTATGTGATTGTAGGGGTAAGTCCCTCCGTGGTCCGAGTTCGGACGCGCGCGGTCGGCGACCAGACGTACTACTACCTCGAACACTCCTTCCGGACCGGAGGGAGAGTTCAGAAGCGGGAGCAATACCTCGGCCGCAAGCTTCCCCGCGATTTCGCGGCCGTGCGGGAGCGCTTCCTGGCCGACCTCCGTCGCGAGCGATGGCACGCTGGGTTGGAGGCGATCCGCCTAGGGTACGCGGCGGAGCTCCGGAGGACGCCACCGTCCGCCCGAGAGCGCAACCTCGAGGCGTTCGCGGTGCAGTTCACGTACAACACCCAGAGGATCGAGGGCTCGACCCTCACGTTTCGGGAGACGGCGAACCTCCTCGTCCGCGGCGTCACGCCCTCCGAGCGCCCCCTACGGGACGTGATGGAGGCCGAGGCGCACCGCGCCGTCTTCCAGTCCCTCCTCCGCGAGAGGAAGGACCTGTCCATGGCCCTCGTCCTGCGGTGGCACCACGAGATGTTCCGATCCACGAGGGCGGACATCGCCGGTCGGATCCGCACGCACCAGGTCGCGATCTCGGGGAGCCGGTTCGTCCCGCCTTCCCCCGTCGAGGTGTACCCGCTCCTGCGGGAGTTCTTCCGCTGGTACGACAGCTCGAAGTCGTCCCTCCATCCCGTCGAGCTGGCGGGCCTCGCGCACCTGAAGTTCGTGACCGTCCACCCGTTCTCGGATGGGAACGGCCGGGTCGCGCGGCTCCTGATGAACTTCGTCCTCCACCGCCGAAGGTTCCCGATGCTCGACATCCCGTACACGGGGCGCAGCCGCTACTACGGCGCGCTCGAACGGGCACAGCTGCGGCCCGGGGACTCGGTCTTCCTGGAGTGGTTCCTCCGGCGGTACGTCAGCGAGAACCGACGGTTCCTCCCGAAGCGACACGGGCGGTCCTCGTGAGCGCGCACCACGAAGGCGGGAAGAAACCCGAGTCTCTAGGCGGGTTCGCGGCGTTGCTGAGATGCAGGCCAGTTGTGAGTCAAGTCCTATGCAGACCGCTAGACCTCCCGGAGAGCTTTTCCATATCACGAAGTCCATTCTCGGGAGCCTAGTGGGGGTTCGCAACGGCGAAGCTCATCGGAAAGAACTCAAGCGCGTTCGAGAGGCTGGATGACCAGAAACCGTGGGAGTTTCGAGAATTCGACCCCTCGCGACGGTTTGCGGTTCTGGGAACATCCGCGGTCGAACACGACATGCGAGCGGGAGTCTGGGACGCCGCCAGCGGAAAACTCGTCTGGGCTCCGGAAGGCGCGCAAGCAATCCGATGGAGTGCTCGCGGTGATGAAGTGGTTGCGGTCGGGCATAGGAGAGGACGATAGCACCGGATGGCTCAGGCGATTTTCGTGGCCCAGCAAGAAGGCCATCGGGGGAAGAGATCTCGAGCTCAAAGGATACATGTTCGTAGAGATTGCGATTTCCGAGTCGAAGGGAATTGTAGCCGTCTCCGCCATCGATCAGACGGATGTCTATATCGACCTGTACCCCACGCCTCAACGCGATCGCGCACTCGCGCCCAGCGCGAGTTGGGAGGGCCACGAGGGGAATCTGATCAACGGGCTCGAGTTCAGTCCCAGCGGTTCCGTGCTTGTTTGGGCGCTTGGCGGAGACTATTATTGGTGGACTCGACGTGAACTGCCTTCTCCGTCGGAAGGCGGTGTGTTCGACTTCGGCAGGGTCTTCGTTTGGCAAATTGCGGAAGATTCAACGATGAAACCGGAGGAGGTTCCGCTCTCTGTCGAACTCCCTGCCGGCTGGACGGCGGAAGACCCCGAGGATATGATGGATTCACAGATGACGCACGGGCCAGAGTTTGTCGACGACACAGATTTTCGCCTATTCTTGCCCACGGGGGAGTGGAGGTACTTTCGCATCACGGGCAGCGGAACGAGACACACCCAATCCCGGCATGGGATCAGAGTCAGGGATGTCGCTCATGTCACCCTAAGGACGAGCACCGACTAGCTCCGTGTTGATGTGACACTGTCACTCAATGCGTTCGTGTAACGTGGACTATGCGCGGCCGTGCGACTCGCCCTTCTTAATTGCGGTCGCGAGGATGTGCGCAATCCGAATCGGCTCGGGCAGCGCCCCACGCACCGTGCACTTCTTGATCGAGTCTGCGACCTCCCGCGGCCCCATCCCGGCGCAGGACACATAGAGCGGCTTATGCTCCGTCGCGACCCTCACCAAGTCTTGGCGGCGGAGCACCGCCAACCGCTCGTCGGCATCCGGGAACCGCGCGCGAAGCGCTCTCTCGATTGCCACCACGTCGGGCTCGTCCCGCGTGACCGTCGCGACGGGAATCCCGACCTCTTCGTGCAGCGCGCCGATGTCGACGACGTTGAAGCCACCAAGGGCCGCGCCGTCGATCAAGATTAGAGTGACAACCTCGCGGAAGCGGGACTTCCCGATCATCGCCGCCAATCTGGCGGTCGCATCCCGGCCGTCCACCGCCACGCGCGTTGTCATCGCGCCCTCCACGTACGACGGCGCCCGCACGACGACGCCGACGACTTCCGTCTCCGCGTCCCCGAACGCGAACGGCGCGTCGTCAATCCCGAGGAGGCGCGCCTGCGCTTTCATCCCTCACCAGAGGGGAAGGTTCCCCGTGACCTGGTCGATCAGGTTCTCCGGCGCCGGGCCGACGCCGAGGCACGTCGTCGTCCCCGGCGGGACCTCCGTGAGGCCCGCGTCGTCGATGATCGCGGCGGGCAACTTCAGCGCGCGCGCCTTCTCGTACAGCGCCCGGAGGTGCTCGAGGTCCCGCGCGCGGAGGACGACCTTCCGCTGCCCCTCCGACTGCCACGCCTTGTACCACCTCCCGTGCCGCTCCCGCGCCTCCTGCGCCGCCCCGAGGGCGGCGTGGGCGACCTGCACGGCCCGCTTCCCCTCGGAGATCGCGAGGTCCTGCCGGAGGACGAGCACCTGCTTGTATTCCATCAGTACAGCTCCGTTGCCCGCTCCTGCTCGAGCTTCTCCAGCGCCGCGTCGACCTCCCGCAGCCGCTCCTCCGCCTCCGTCCGCTTCCGCTCGTAGTGCTCCTTCATCGTCCCCGTGTGAAGCCGCACTCGCCGGTCCGCGTCCGCGACCACGCGCCGCCACTTCTCCCGCTCCCCCGCCAGTTCCCGGAACCGCGCGAGGACGTCGCGGTCAACGTCGAGGTCCCCGAGGATCGACGCCCGCTCCCGCGGCGGCGGCCGCTTCAGGGCGGGATGGAGCCGCCCGAGCCGCGGGTACGCGCCCCGCCACCAGCCCGCGGCGAAGAACGCGAGCGTGAGCGCGGACAGCCCGATCCACAGGTTCGGCGCGGTGAAGTACCCGAGGTCCGTCGCCGGGTTCACGCCGAGCGCGTTCAGGAAGAACCCGTACAGGACGAGGACGACGAGGCTCATCACGATCCCTAGCGTGATCCGGTACAGCGCGTCGTACTCCCGGTCCAGCTCCCCCCTCCGCGGGAACAGGAGGTTGATCAGCGTCCACCCGGGGAGGAAGAGGACGAGGGGGAACGCCAACAAGGTGTGGAACATTCCGGCCGCCCATCCGGGGGACTCGATATAAACGTTCCCGGCTCCCGCGGCACCGGACGCGCCGGGGAAGTCTCACCCTTGATATTAACGTCCAAAGGGCTTTATGGCGTCTGCCCCCGTGGCAGCGATCGAGAACGGTTTCGATGGAGAAGGGCCGCATCAAGACGTACGTGGCGGGGTTCGACGATTCGATCGGCGGCGGGATCCCCGAGGGGTACGTCGTCCTCGTCTCCGGCGCGCCCGGCACGATGAAGTCGTCCTTCTGCTTCAGCGTCGCGTACCACAACGCGCTCCGCACGGGCGTGAAGGCCGCGTACATCACCCTCGAGCAGGGGAAGGACCTCCTGCTGGAGCACATGCACAGCCTCGGGATGGACGACCCGAAGGCGTTCGAGCACCTGTCGATCCTCGACATGGGCACAATCCGGAAGAACCTCTCGTTCCTCCAGGCGAAGGGCTCGTGGCTCGACCTGTTCAAGATGTACGCGAACAACCTCGTGAAGGCGGAGGGGACGAAGGTCCTGATCCTCGACTCCCTCGACGTCCTCGAGGTGATGGCGAAGTTCGAGGACCTGCGCACGGACCTGTACTACCTGTTCGAGTGGCTCCGCAACCTCGGCGTCACGTCGTTCCTGATTGGGGAGAAACCGCTCGACTTCTCGCCGACCGGCCACCTGCGGGACGAGGCGTACCTCTCGGACGGGATCATCCACCTCGGGCTCCATCACACGTCGGACGTGTACGTCCAGCGCCGGATCCGATGCGTGAAGATGCGGGCGACGAAGCACGAGACCGGGTACTACGCCCTCGTGTGGGAGGACGGCCGGTTCGAGGTCACCCGCGCGGTGAGCGGGATCGGGTGAGCATCCGACGCATAGCGCGTCTTGTACCATGTGGATCTCGAAACCAGGATTGCCACCCTGATTGAGATTGTCCATCGTGGGCGCGAATGTCGACCTTGAGCCGACTCCGATGAACCCACGCGCACGGTCCCAGAAACCCCTCAGGCGGCCTCCATCGAGTCGTACCGCCGCGCAGCTCCGTTCGTCGTCAGCGCGAGAGCCAGCGCTGCCATGTCCGCGATGAACGCGACAGCGAGGAGGCCGAGCACGACATCGAACCGGT
>Ga0209341_10005155_pt1 | contig 11905 bp, 9 predicted proteins | sample RifCSP13_2_FD_184020 | JGI IMG/M metagenome (GOLD analysis project Ga0209341, IMG submission 184020) | Soil microbial communities from Rifle, Colorado - Rifle CSP2_sed 13_2 (SPAdes) (version 2) | ecosystem: Environmental > Terrestrial > Deep subsurface > Rock core/Sediment | place: Rifle...
GTTGTAGGCGCCGCCGAACGCCCCCGCCAGGAAACCAAACAGGTAGGCCCAGGCCGGGTGCGACAGCCGGGGAAGCCTCGGAGCGATGAGAGCGTAGAGGGAATACCCCGCGATCACCACGCCGAGGCCCGCCAGAGCGGGCCTGTCCGGGACGGCGCGCAACGCCACGAGGCCGACCGGCGTCCCCACGACGAGCGCCACGACCAATGGCCTGATGGCCCGAAGCCGGATGGACTGCCGCTGGCGTACCAGTAGCACGAGCTCGAGCGTGCCTGCCAGAAGCGCCACAAGGGGCGCGGCCGTTCTCAGGCCGATCCACTCCGGCAGCAACGCCATGGCCACCAGCACCGACCCGAAGCCTGTGAGGCTCTGCGTGAGGGAGGCGAGGAAGGCCACGATGTAGAGGACGATGTCTGGGCCCATGCTCACCTGAGGCGCCGCGGCCCCGAAGGAGGGATTCGCGTCGGCTCTCCCCAACTGCAGCGGGCGTGAAACGTCGGTTGTAGGGGCGGGTCTCCGAAAGTGCCGGGTGACCTTACCGGCGAGACCCGCCCCTACGAGGTTTTCGCGTCCGCCATCCCCCGTATCAACCCGCCAGGCTGACAAGTACGGCAGAAGTTGGTGATGCGCTGATTGGCGGTGATGGAGGAGATGGCCGTGCCGCAGCGAGGGCAAGGCTCGCCGGCCCGCATGTGGACGGCGAAGAACTCGCGCGGCTTGAGATGGATCGCCTCGCCCATCTCCTGGCGCACCTTTTCGGTGGATTCAACCAGCGTCGTCCGCAACGAGGAGTAGAGCCGGTCGATCTCCTCGGAGGTAAGGCTCGTGCGCTTACGGTATGGGTGGATCCGGGCGTGCCAGAGGATCTCGTCTGCGTAGGCGTTGCCGATGCCGGCCAAGCACGATGCCCGGGTGAGGATACCTTTGATTTCGCCCCGGAATGGGCGCAGCCGGCTCCGGAACTCTTCGGGGGAAACATCGAGCGCCTCAGGGCCCATCTCGTCGAAGGTGGGCACGGCCCCCAGGTCTCGCGTCAGGTAGAGCTGGCCCATGCGCTTGGCGTCCACGTAGCGCAGCTCTTCCGCAGGGGGGTCGAAGCGCAACACGACGTGGACCGGCCCGGCCTTGGGCTCGCTCGGCGCGCAGAGCTGAAAGCGGCCGGTCAGTTTGGGGTTGACAGCCAGTAGGTACGGGGATCCGGCGAAGGTGAGGAGGAGAAACTTGCCGCGGCGGGCCGCGGACTCCAGGGTGAGGCCTGTGAGCACCCGGGCGAAGCCCTGCCCCGTCAGATCGCGGACGACAATCGGGCCACCCCGCGGCGCAAGAGTGACCTGCTCAATGCGCCGGCCGGCCAGTCGCCGGGCCAGGACCTCGCGCACCACTTCAAGCTCTGGGAGCTCAGGCATGATTGCGTCCTTATCGACGATGTGGCGCGCCCGAGTTCACCGGCGAGCGCGGGAAGAAGCGCCCTTGCGGACGGCGCCTCGCTTTACGGCCCCGGCCTTGGACGGGCGGCGGCGCCGGCGCCTGAGCGGCTCGAGCATCGTGCCCCGGCACGAGGCGCTGCTGCAGCGGCAGGCGTAGATCTTGCGCAGCCGTGCGCGCTCACGGCGCGGGGCATCGAGGTGATAATCGTAGGTGATCTCCATACCGGGCTCGATCTCTCGGATCGCCTCGATGAAGATCCGCCCCTTCTCGAGCACCGTGTCACAGTTGGGCTCGCAGGAGTGATTGATGAAGCGAGCCTCGTTGCCATGGTGGCCGGCGTCGATCAGTGTGTCCTTGTCGAGATCGAAGAGAAGAACCGGCAGCTCGGGGTTGTCGTCGAGGTAGCGGCGGGCGGCTTCATCCGGCGTGATCCGCTCGCCGGCATACTCGATGATGCGCTTCCCTTTCGGGATACGGCGTTTGGCGAAGGCGCCTTTTCCCTGAATCGGCGATCGGCGAACTTTCAGCCACGTCTGTTTCGGCTGTGAGCGGGGAGGCATTGCGCGTGATTGTACCGCAGGCAAGCGGCGGGGCGGAGAGCTGCGCGGTAGGGCCTGTGCGCGAGAATGTCAGCGGGGGCGAAGCCGGCCCTGAGCCGGGGCATCGGATCGGATCGAACGGGCGCCCGTTCAATCCCCGGGAGAGCCGTCCGCATCGGATGGAACCCCAACGCAGGGCCCGCTGCTCGATCCGGCCCTGCTCACCTTTCTGGCGGCGATGTTCTTCGTCGAGGCATCCCGGACGATGACGACTGTCCGGGTGCCGGTCTACCTTCGGGAACTGGGCGCCGATGTAAGGCTGATCGGGCTCTTCTTCACGCTCTCGCTGGACTTCCCGCTCCTGCTCCGGATCTTCGGGGGATGGATCTCGGATTCGATCGGGCGGCTGCGGGCGATGCTGATCGGCGGCATCGCCGGCGTGCTCACCACCGTGGCCTACGCCGCCAGCAGGTCGTGGGAGACGGCGCTCTTGGCTCCCGGCCCCGCGCCCTCACGCGAAGCGCCGGGAGGCGAAGCCCCCGGCGCCCGCAAGCCCCACGGCCCCCTCGGGACGACGGCCTGCCTCCGCCCCCTCGCAGGCTCGTCTTGGCTTTCTCAGGCAGCCTGTTCCTTGGCCCTGGTCTGCTCAGGCCTGGCCTCGAGCCCTATCAGAGGGCTCGGCACATGGGGATCCTCCTGAGCCCTCTCGAACTCCTCCACCAATCGGTAGGCCAGCGCGGCGTAATCTGAGAAGTTGTCGGCCCTCAGAGCGATCAGATCCTTCCAGAGTTCAGGAGCGAACTCATACTCGGCGAGCAGATCGAGGATCCGCCCCTCCTCGTAGGCCTGCTTGACGGCCGGGTCGATGGCCGACCGCCCCAGCAGGCGATTGAGGGATTTCATCGACATTTCTACCTCCTTCGTCGCATCCCCCTGGCCTGAAAACCAATGGCAGCGATTTCGGTCGCTGCCAGAGGGGTGAGAAACTGCCCGGCTCTCCGGGCGGCGGGGCCTACGCTAGTGACCACCCCCTCCGCCGTCCTCTGGGCAACGAGTAATGGCCATGGCAACCTCCTGCCTGCGCACTCTGAGGGCAGGGTAGGGCGAATGGCCTGAAGAATCCCTGAGCTTCCCACGCCAAGGAGGGTCCCGGGGTGGCGGGGTGTCCGGGCCACCCTGGATCAGATCACGCGGTGACTTGGTAGTAGAAAAGAATGCGAGGCTTGCAGGGCTCTTGGCGTACGGGTGCTAGCGAATCAGCCGGGTGTAGGCCTCACGGAGGCTCTCGGGCGGGTCCAGCCCAAGCTCTTGGGCGAGCAGCCGCGTATAGCGCTGGTAGTGGCCGACCGCCTCGTTTCGGCGCTGGAGCGTGCCCAGGAGCTCGATATACCGCAGGTTGAGGTCGTCGCGCAGCGGCTCGATCTTCAACGCCAGGCGAACACTCTCCATGGCCCGCAGCGGATCACCGTAGACCAGGGCCTCGTCGGCATGCGCCGTCAGGAGCTGAAGGAATCGGCTTTCCTGAATGCGTCGCGTCTCCAGCACCCAGTCGGTGGCAAACTCAGGAAGGAAGGGGCCCGTGTATGCGTTGACGGCCTCGGTGAGGGCAAAGAAGCGGCGAGGATCCCCCGGGGCCATGCTGCTGGCCACGGCGGCTGAGTGCTCAAACTCTCCCACATCGTAACGGATGGGCCCGGCTGCATGGAGGCTGTAGAGGGACCCCTCGATGAGGATGATGTTCTTGCCGAGGGCGCGGCGGACGCCGTGCATGGCGGTGTAGAGGCTCGAGACCTGTCGGCCAACGGGGACCCCGGGCCAGAACGTCTCCAGCAAGACGTCGCGCTCGACCTGCTTCCGGTCTGCAAGGAAGAACACGATCTGTCGGGGGAGCGGCTCAAGATCGGAGATACGCTTGTCCTGGTGAAGGATGTCGGAGGCGCCGAGGGAGATGAGGCGCAGCTCTGGGGCCTCGGCCCGCGCGTCGGCGCCCGCCTGACGTCGGGCTACGGAGCGCATGAGCTCCACTCGCTGTAAGACGGCGCCCAGGATGGGATGCTCAGGGAGGTGCTGGAGGATGAACTCCCGCGTTTCGCCATCGTGCATCAACTCACCGGCCAACGTCTGTTCGGCGCCATGCCCGCCGCTCCACTCGAGCGCCTGGGCGAACCAGTAGATGGCCTGTTCCGGATCTCCGTCGGCCAGGGCGCCCTTCGCCAGGAAGTAGAGCAGCAGTGCTCGGTCCCGCGTGTGAAGTCGATGCGCGTGCTGCGCGAAGATGTCCTGCAGTCGGCGCCGCGCGTTCGAGGGCGAGGTGGAGATCAATAGAGCGGCGAGCTGGATGTCTGCCGAAGGTGGATGGACGCCGGTTTCGTCGAGGGCAATCGCCCGATCGATCCATTCAAGAGGAAGGGCGCCCGTTCGGCACCGGCGATGGAGGTTGCTGATCTGGGTATAGCCGTAGCGAAGCAAGACCTTGTTCTGCAATCGAGTGGCGATCCTGAGCCCTTGCTCGTAGAGGCTCCCGGCCTGGACGGGCAGATCGAGATCGGAGAATAGATCCGCCTGCCCGAACAGAGTGAGGGCTTCGCGCCGAGGGCTGGCGGCGCGATGCGAGTATTGGAGCGCCTCCGCAAACAGCTGCAAGGCCCGATCATAGTGGCCCTGGTTGTGAGCTGAGACGGCGAGGTTGTTGAAGGAGGTCGTGAGAGGCAAAGGCGAACCGAGGTCCATGAGCATCGCGTGGGCCCGGAGGAGCGCGTCATCGGCCTCGATCAACTTCCCCGCAGCAGTCTGGATAAGATACAGGTCGAAGAGCACGTTGGCGAGGGTGTAGGGATCCTGCGCCTGCTCCAGCAGTTGGATGGCTTCGGAGGCGAGCTTCTCTGCCTGTGCTGGATTTCCTCCGGCGGCGAAGATCGCCCTGGCGCGCAGGCGCAGGCACGTCGCCCGGCGCAGGGGCTGTCCGTGGGGAGGCAACAGGGCTTCCGCCTGGGAGGCCGCCTCAAGAACCTCTTCGGGCCGGTTTCGGTGGAGAGCGATCAGGCCTTTGACGCTCCACGCCCGGGCCAGCAGGATCGGGTCTTGCTTCTGCTGCGCCTGCATGGAAAACGAGGTAGCGAGGGCCCGATCCGCGGCGTCGAGGTTTCCCTGGTCGGTGTACGCCGTCGCCAGGTAGAGGAACACGCTGGGTGCTGGCTGGCCGCTCCCCTCCAGCCGGCGGGCCCAGGCTTCGAGCGTCTGGATCTGGCCGCGCTCGAACATCTGGGGCGCGCGCTGGTCCGCCAGGGCGGCGGCCCGCGAGGGGGCCCTGGCCTGCAGATAGAGATCGACGGCCTCCTCGGGGGAGCCGTGCTTGGCCAGATAGCGGGCGGCGCGCAGGCGTAGCGTTTGCAGTCGGCCGGGGTCCTTTCCTTGAAGGGACTCCATCAGGTAGGTGCGAAGCTGTAGCTGGTATTCGTAGGTCCGGGGGGTGTGCTCTGTGGCGACGACGAACAGGCCCTCGCGCTGAAGCCGCGTGAGGTGACGTTGGCTGTCATGGCGGCCCAGCACAGTGTCGCAACTTTCCGCCGTCATGACGGGCAAGACCGCGGATTCGAGCATGAAACGCACGAGCTCATCCGGCTGCCGGTCCAGGATGACGGCGGCGAGATACTCGTACACCATTGGCTGCGCCCGTTGGGGCAGCGCGCCTGTCGTGCCTCTCGTCAGGATGGGGGAAAGCAAGATGCCGGAGATCCACCCTTGAGTCTCCTCGAGCAGGCGGGTGAGATCCTCCTCGGGAAGGTCCGATCCCAGGCGGATCTTTGCCAGCGAGGCAAGCTCTTCGCGGGTGAGCGCCAAATCGTGTGCGCCGATCCCGTCCATTTCTGCGTCGACGACGAGGCGCGCCAGCGAGATTTCGGGCAGCTGGCGTCCGGTGACGATCAGAGTGAGATGGGCGGGCTGCTCCTCGACGAAGGCATCCAGGAACGTCATCACCGCCTGCGAGGCATTCACCAGGTGGATGTCGTCGAGCACCAGCATGAAGGGCTCGGGGATCAGTTCCTCGATGAGCTCAACGAACGCCCGGGCAAGCGCCTGGGGCGCGGAGCCCGCCAGGGCAGCCAGATCCGGCCGACCGCGCAGACGCCGAAAGCGCTTCTGCAGCGAGGCAGCCATGACGCTGGCCAGCCGCATCACATCGGCATCCGCCTCGCTCAGGCGAACCCAGCAGACCGGCAGCTCGGTGTGGGCGGCGAAGTCGGCCAGGAGGGCGCTCTTCCCGTAGCCGGGCGGGGCGACGATGGCGACGAGCTTGCAAGGCAGTTGGCTGTGCAGCAGATCGACAAGTCGCTCTCGATGGAGCTTCGTCCGATCGAAGGAGAGCGAAGTGATGGCGTGTGAAAAGGGCGAGGTGAGGCCGGGCATATGCTGGCCGGCGCGGGCTACCAGGAGCCCGCCACACGCCGGACAGGTTAAGTATAGCCATGCGGCGCCCGGGGGCGCCTTTCAATCAGCCAAAACGATCCGCTGCGCGTCGCGCATGTGAAAGAGGACGTGACCGTAGATCGCCAGGATCATGGTCTCGAGCGTCACCTCGCCCAGGGCCGGGTGACGCCCCAGGCGGTCGAGGTCCTCATCCCGGACGGACTGCAGCCAGGCGAGGGTCTTGGCGCGGGCGGCGGCCATGTCCGAGATCAGCACCGCTGAGGCCTGGGCCGCAAGCCGGCGGTGCTCGGAGGCGTTGAAGCCGTTGTAATCAAACCCCTCCGGAGCGCCGGTGCCGCCCGAGGCTACGTCCTGCACCAGTTGGAGCAGCTCGATCTCGGACGAGAGGAAATGCGCCAGCAGGTCCCGCATCGTCCATGGGTAGGGATCGGGATAGATCACACGGCCCCACTGCTCGCCGCTCAGGCCGGCCAGAATCTCCTGAGTCTTCTGCTGACCCTTCTCGAGCTTGGCGATGAGGGCGGAGACGCGTGGGCCGGGCATGGGGAGCTCCTGCGGGAGTCGGCGGAGGGATGGGCTTAGTATACTGCCGACGGCGGTAGGCCGAATCGAAGAGTCGAGCCCGCGACGAGGCGACCAAAGACTATTGCGGCCTCAGCGCAGCGAGCCGCTCGACCGTGGATCCCACAGGGGGACACAACGCTGGGCGAAGGATCGGGAATTCTTCGGGAGGCACTACGGGCGGGCTCAGTGAGAGCCGGCCTAGAAGAGTGCGGCTGCTCCCGATTCGTTAGCTCCCGCGAGCCTCAAAGCTCACGGCGCGCCAAGTATAATCGCTCACGATGCCCATCGACGACGCGATCGAAGCGCTGCGGTTCGACCGCCAGTTCATGACGAATGTCGCGGCCTGGGAACGGCTGCCGGCCCGCCCCGCGCGCTACGCCGACTTCCCGCCTCGCCTCGACCCGCGTATGATCCGGGCTTTGCGCGCTCTGGAGATCGCCCGGCTCTACACCCACCAGGCCGAAGCCATCGAAGCCGCGCTGGATCGCGAGAACGTCGTCGTCGTCACCGGGACCGCCTCCGGCAAGACTCTCTGCTACAACCTCCCGGTTGTCCAATCGCTGCTGGCCGATCCCGAGGCGCGTGCCCTCTACCTCTTTCCCACCAAGGCGCTGGCGCAGGATCAGGCCGCCGCCCTGACGGGCCTGCTGCGAGCCCTCGAGGCCGTCGATCAACTCCCGGTCCGCACCTATGACGGCGATACACCGCGGGCCGAGCGCCGTCCCATCCGCGACCAGGCGAGAATCCTGATCACCAACCCCGACATGCTCCACACCGGACTCCTGCCGCACCACCCCCGCTGGGCGAGCCTTCTGGAACACCTGCGCTGGATCGTGGTCGATGAGTTGCACGTCTACCGGGGAATCTTCGGCTCCAACGTCGCCAACGTCTTTCGCAGGCTGCGGCGCCTTTGCCAGTTCTATGGAGCAGACCCGCGGGTCATCCTCGCTTCAGCCACCATCGCCAACCCGAAAGAGCTCGCCGAGCGCCTGATCGAAGCGCCGGTGCGTCTGGTCTCACCCGATCTGGACGGAAGCCCCCGGGCCGAGAAGCACGTCGTGATCTTCAACCCGCCCGTCGTTGATCCGGGACTGGGCATTCGCCGGGCCTACACCCTCGAGGCGGCGCGCCTGGCCAACCAGTTCCTGCAGCGCGGCGTGCAGACGGCCGTCTTCGCCCGCGCCCGGAATACCACCGAGGTGCTTCTCGGCTATATCCGCGACGCGTTCGAGCAGGGAGGCGGAGCTCGCGAGGCGGTGCGGGGATATCGCGGGGGATATCTGCCCCTCGAGCGTCGGGCGATCGAGCGCGGGCTTCGGGAGGGCACAGTTCGCGGCGTCGTGGCGACCAATGCCCTCGAGCTCGGCGTCGATATCGGCCAGCTCGGCGCGGCCGTGATTGCCGGCTACCCGGGCACAATTGCCAGCCTGTGGCAGCAAGCCGGCCGGGCCGGGCGGCGATCCGAAGTCTCGCTCGCCCTGCTGGTGGCCTCCGCCGCGCCGCTGGATCAGTTCGTCGCTGCCCACCCGGCGTATCTCTTCGAGCGCTCCCCCGAGCACGGCCTGATCAACCCCGACAATCTGGCCATCCTGCTCCGCCACGTCCGATGTGCGGCCTTCGAGCTGCCATTCCAGGAGGGCGAGGCCTTCGGCTCGTTCGGCGATGTCCGGGAGATCCTGGAGTTCCTCGTCGAGCAAGGTGAGCTCCATTCCTCGGGGGGCGCCTTCCGCTGGGTGGCCGACTCCTATCCTGCCGAGGGCGTTTCGCTCCGGGCGAGCAGCGACGATGTGGTGGTCATCCAGAATGTCGGCGAGGGGCGCCCGGTCGTGATCGGCGAGGTCGATCGCGCCACCTCCCCCATCCTCGTTCATGAGGGCGCGGTCTACATCCACGAAGGCCGGACGTACATCGTGCGCCGTCTCGATTGGGAGAAGGCGATCGCCGACGTGGAGCCTGCCGAGGTGGACTACTACACCGACGCGGCGCAGGCCGTGAGCCTGGATGTGATCGAGGTCTTTGACGCCGACGAGAGCGGCGCGGCCCGCAAGGCCCACGGCCGCGTCCGCCTGACGGCTCAATCCACCTCTTACCGGAAGATCAAGCGTTACACCCATGAAACCCTCGGGTATGGGCAGATCGATCTGCCGCCTCGTGAGTATGAGACCACCGCCTACTGGCTCTGGATTGCCCCCGAGGTTGTGAAGCGCCTCGAGGCCGAAGGCGTGCTTCTGCCTCCCAACGACTACGGGCCGGACTGGCCGCCCGCCCGGGCGGCGGCCCGCGCCCGTGACGGCGGGCGCTGCCGGCAGTGCGGGGCGCCGGAGCGTGAGGGGCGCGTGCACGACGTCCACCATATCCGCCCCTTCCGCGAGTTTGGCTACGTGCCCGGTGAGAATCGCAATGACCTCCAGGCCAATGCCCTGGAAAACCTGATCAGCCTGTGCGCGGCCTGCCACCATCGCGCCGAGAGCGCCCGAGGAGCGCGGACCGCGCTGGGCGGGCTGGCACACGCCCTCTCCAGCATTGCGCCTCTCTTTCTGATGTGCGATCCGCGCGATTTGGGGATCCTGGCCGAAGTGCGCTCGAAGGAGACGCGGGGGCCCACCGTCACGCTCTACGACGTGGTGCCCGAAGGCCTTGGGCTTGCCGAACGACTCTACGAGCTTCACAGCGAGCTCTTGCCCGGGGCGCTTGAACTGGTGCGCGCCTGCCCTTGCCAGGACGGTTGCCCGGCTTGCGTGGGCCCGGTGGGCCCGGGCGGGCGGGAGGTGAAGGTGCTCACCCAAAGGCTCCTCGAGGCCCTGCTCGCGGGCCTTCTGTCTCCGTCTTGACCCGCTCCTCTGCCTCGGGCATAATCCCGCCCACTCCGCGAACGAAAAGGACTCGGATGTCACAACGGCTACACGCTAAGCTTCTGGCACTGATCCTTGCACTCGCACTCAGCGGTTGCGCCAGCTCCGCCGGCCCGTCTCCCTCCGTCGCTGCGGCGACCACCACCCCGACGCATGCCCCCATTTCCACCCCCACGGCGTCCTCGCCGATGCCCGACATCGCCGACTGCGATCCCGACGAAATCGTCACTTCCCTCCAGTCGGTCGTGCCCTACGCAGAGTTCAGCCTGAGCCAGAATGTGATCGATGATGTCCGCAACCTCAATCTCTGGTTTGTGGACCCTGCCCTCGATCCCCTGGCGGACGGCGACGGACTCGCCGGGAACCTGGCTTTGGCACGCTTCCATCTGGCGAGCGTGAGCCACAGGCTCAAGCAGGCGAGCGAGTGCGTCTCACTCCTGTTCACGGGACTGACCGGCATTGTCGTCGATCGCGACTACAACGTTTGGTTTAGCGGTCAGGTGTCGCCGGCGAACCTGCCTCAGTCCTCCAACCCTTCGGAGGGGGACCTGGAGGCGGCCGGGGATCGGTTTGTTGTGGGGTACGCTCGCACTCAGGCGGTTTCTTCCTCCGGCCGCCCAGCGGCTGAGACGGGGGCATGTCTTTGGCCGGAAGTGAGAGAGCGCTTGTATAACCATTTCGAGCCCGTCCGCCAGAACCTGGCCTTCTACCTGACGATCGACGATGACGGAGTGAACGTGTGGGCGCAGTGGGATGGGCCTCAGGATGCCGACGCCTTCTTTGCGGATCTACTGGCCCTGCGTACCGAGCTCACGTGCCTCTACCCGCCCGTTGACACTTTCTGGGGAATCTATCTGGATGGGACGGGCAGGGCTCAGGTTGTCGTGGCTGTTCCAGGCGACGCAGTGAGACAGGCTGACGACGAAGGCCTGTTGACAGAGCTTGAGGTCGTCTATCCCTATGTCCCAGAGTAGGCGCAGGGCTGGAAATCCCCGGCTCAGGAGGGCGCTCTCCGGGCGGGGAGATTGAGCAGTACGACGGCCGCCAACACCGACGCTCCGCCGGCCATTTGGCCGGCAGTGAGCGACTCTCTGAGCACGGCTGCGGCCAAGAGCGTTGTGAACACGGGCTCCAGGGTGGAAAGAAGTGACGCTGCCGTCGGACCCACCCGCGTCATTCCGGCGAGAAATGTGCCGATCGGTAGAACGGTGCTGAACACAACCATCGCAGCCATCACCCAGATGGCGCTGGGGGAAAGGCTCGAAGGAAGCGACCCCGTGACGGCCCCGGCTATGGTGAACGTGAAGAAGGCGCCGAGCGTGATCCACGCGGTGCTCACCAGGGATCCGGCGCGAGCGATGAGGCGGTCGCTGGCGGTGATATAGCCGGCGTACCAGACCGCCGAGGCGAGCACCAGGGCAAGCCCAAGCACGTCGGCCCGGCCAATCTCCTGCCCGGGCGAAATCGTCAGAACCACGCCGACCAGGGCAAGAGCCATGGCCGACAGTTCACGCCGCGTCGGTCGGCGGCGGTTGATGCCCCAGGCAAGAAGCGCCACGAACACCGGATAGCTGTAGAGTAGCAGAGCGGCCACCGAGGCCGGGATGCGTTGGAGCGATCCCACGTAGAGAGAGGCCTGGACGGCATACCCGACGGCTCCGAGGAGAAAGAGGGCGACCGTTCTCCGGAAGTTGAAGATGAATCGCACGCGGCGCAGCAACAGGAAGAGCACAAGGATTAGCGCTGCACCGCCGAACCGGAGCCAGAGGATCCCCGGAAGCGAGAGCCCTTCGGTGTAGGCGAACTTGGCCAGGATGGCGAGGGTGGAAAAGCCGGCGGCCGAGAGCGTGCACAGCCCGGCGCCGGTCCAACGCTGATGCATCGTCGCTCCGTCTCGCGGATCACCGGGTGAGAGAGGCGGCTCTTGGGGGTGCGTGGCGGTCATGGGGAAGGAGTCTCCGCGCGCTGCGGTCTGGCCCGGGGGTCAGGTCGAAACCCGGTAGACGATTCGTTCGTGGTATCCGGTGATCACCTTCATGTACCCGGTCAGCCAGCGGTCGACCTCCGGATCGCCGCTATCGACCAGCAGAGGCC
>Ga0209341_10005156_pt1 | contig 11903 bp, 11 predicted proteins | sample RifCSP13_2_FD_184020 | JGI IMG/M metagenome (GOLD analysis project Ga0209341, IMG submission 184020) | Soil microbial communities from Rifle, Colorado - Rifle CSP2_sed 13_2 (SPAdes) (version 2) | ecosystem: Environmental > Terrestrial > Deep subsurface > Rock core/Sediment | place: Rifle...
CGCTGATTTTATTGGAGCGGGCGAAGGGAATCGAACCCTCGACACTCAGCTTGGGAAGCTGATGTTCTGCCACTGAACTACGCCCGCCGAGATGCCACGGTTAGCACAGGGCCATGCGGCGGGAAAGTCGCACGGACGAGCCCCCCTCGCGCTCCCGGACGCTCGTCGGCGCCGCTCGAGCCATGCTAGTCTGGGCCACAAGGATAGTTCGGCGACGGAGCTGTGCGAGTGGTTGTGAGATCGGAAAGCTTCGATCTCCGGGAGATCGTGCCTGCAGGGCCGGTTGGAAAATTCTCCGACCCCGACTGGACCGCCAAGGGCGAGCGGCGCGCCATGGTGCCATTGGTCGGCCTGGCGACGCTCTGGATCAATACCGGCACGCTGTGCAACATCACGTGCCGCAACTGCTACATTGAATCGAGCCCCACCAACGACCGCCTGGCCTACATCACGGCGGCCGAGGCGGCGCCCTTCCTCGCGGAAGCGCAGGCCTTGGGCGTGCGCGAGATCGGCTTCACGGGCGGCGAGCCGTTCCTCAATCCCGAGTTCCTCGAGATGGTCGAAGCGGCGCTCGCGCGCGGCTTCGCGGCGCTGATCCTGACCAACGCCATGCTCCCCATGCAGCGCGCCGCCATCAAGCGGGGCCTCACGGCGCTCGAGGCGCGCTACGCCGGCCGGCTCGCGCTGCGCGTGAGCGTCGATCACTACACGAAGGCATTGCACGAGACCGAGCGCGGCGCCGGCAGCTGGGAGAAAGCGCTCGCCGGGCTCGATTGGCTGTCTGGCAACGGCTTCCGTGTCACCATCGCCGGACGCCTGTGCTGGAACGAAAGCGAGGCCGACGCCCGCGCGGGCTATGCCCGGCTGATCGCCGAGCGAGGCTGGGCCATCGACGCTCGAGACCATTCACAGCTCGTGCTGTTTCCCGAGATGGACGGCAACCGCGACGTGCCCGAGATCACGGCGGCGTGCTGGGGCATCCTGAACAAGCACCCGAGCCAGGTAATGTGCGCTACGTCGCGCATGGTGGTGAAGCGCAAGGGGGCGAAAGCGCCGGCCGTGCTGCCGTGCACGCTCTTGCCCTACGACCCGAAGTTCGAAATGGGCGTTACGCTCGCTGAGGCCGCGACGGCGGACGGCGGCATGTTCGACAAGGGCGCGGTCAAGCTCTGTCACCCGCACTGCGCCAAGTTCTGCGTTCTCGGCGGCGCGAGCTGCTCCTGAGCAGGCGGGCCGGGTCCCCTCGATAGGGAGCCAGGTGGTCCGTTTCGACGTCAATCCAGTTTCTTGACCAGCGCGTCGCGGATTTCCTTGAGGTAGGTCTCGCTCGGCGACGGCGCTGGCGCCGTCGCGGGCGCCGGCTTGCGCATCCGGTTGATTGCCTTGATCAGGAGGAAGATCGCGAGCGCCGTGAGCACGAATTTGATCAGGGCATTGAGAAATAGGCCGTACTTGATGGCGACGGCTTTGCCCGGGTCGAGATTGTCCTGCAACGTAATCTGCAGCGAGGAGAAATCCACATTGGCGAGGATAAGGCCGATCGGCGGCATGACGATATTGTCCACGAGCGTCGTGACGATGGGACCGAAGGCGGCTCCCATGATCACGCCCACGGCGAGGTCGAGGACGCTTCCTCGCATTGCGAACTCTTTAAATTCCTCGAGGATCTTCATTCGGTCCTCCGTCTCACTCGACGACCAGAGTTAGCCGATTATAGGCCTTTCCTTCACCGTCGTCCGTGACCGCCTCAATGCGCACCGGAAAACGGCCAGGCCCTTTGGTCTCGACTAGAAAGCCGATCGCATAGTGGTTTCCTTTTATGCGGTTCAAACGCTCGCCGATATGATAATTGTCATCATAATCTATATAGTGCCTTTCATTCGTCGCAGGGGCCCGCTTCCGCATTGCGCCCTCTTTCACGAACAGATTGCTCACTGATTTGACGACCGGCCTTTGTGATGCTTCGCCTTCGAACCCAACAACCATTTCATTTTGAACGTAGTGAAGGCGGGGCAGAATTCGAAAATCAATCTGCACCTCGCTGTTGGCTGGAACGCGCAACTCGGTGCAGGTTGGAGGATCTCCGGCTCCCGCTGCCTTGAAGCGGGCCTCGAACGGATGCCGCATTTTGCGGCTGCGCCAGGCGTCACGGCCGAAATTCACCCAGAGAACCACGCCCAGAACCGCCGTTGAGAGGCAAATCGAGATGCCTTGCAGCCATAGTTGTCCAGTGCTCATCCCCAGCCCCGAAAGCATGATCGCCGCAGCGGCCAAGGATACACGTTCGTCGGCCCGATCTGCAGTGGGCTATTGGTATGGCCAGCGGTCATCGATCGGATACATATCTATCGGCCCTTGCCAAGCTGACCCGCTATCGCCGCGGGACGTCCTTTGACAAGTCTCCATGAGAGACGGGAAGATGGCATGGGACCCGGCTGGGCCGCCTCACTCGCACCACAACTGGCCCTTTATTGACGAGACGCCGAGAGGCTCCGTCAGGGGGGCGGATAAGCCAAGGATCGAGAGGCTACGACATGATCGAGCGCAAGGAACGCAAGCCCTACTGGCGGCACACCAAGTGGCAGATGCTGGCCAGCCTCTTGCCCTTCCTGGCCGTGATCGTGGTCCTGCCGCTCTACGCCGACACCTTGAACGCCAACCGGTTCCTCGGCTTCCCGCTCGGCTATTTCCTGTCGCTGCACGGGATCGTCTTCATCGCCGTTATTACTGTCGCCACCTTCGTCAACCGCCAAGATGCCATCGACCACTGGCACGGCGCCCACGAGGACTTATGAGCACGCTCGAGAAGCCCTCGCGTGCGGGGGCGAGCCTGGGCGAAGGGGGATCTTGAGCCATGACGCTCGCGCAGCGCACGCGCCTCGTCAATCCGAGGCTCGGCACCTACTTCGGAATCTTCATGAGCGCGTTCGCCGCTCTGGCGCTTCTGTCGCTCATCTTCGAAGGGCTCGGCGCCCCGGGGGCGGCCCTGCGCTGGTTGATGTTTGCCGGGCCGCTCATTCTTTACGCCGTGATCGGCGTCGCCGCCTTCACCCGCGATCCGATCGACTACTTCGCCGCCGGGCGCCGCGTGCCGGCCTTTTACAGCGGCCTGGTGCTCTCTCAGACGGCCATGGGCGCCACGGGCCTGTTGGCCCTGGCGGGGGCCTTCTTCGTCATCGGCTTCGACGCGCTGTGCCTGGTCATCGGCGGGCTTGCCGGATTCGTCGTCATGGCGGTGATGCTCGCTCCGTTCCTGAGGAAGTTCGGCGCCTTCACCATCGCAAGCTACCTCGGGCGGCGGTTCGACAGCCGGATCTTGCGCATATTTGCGGCGACCCTTCTCGCCGTGCCCGTGCTCTTGATGCTCGCCGCCGAACTCCGGATGGGCGCGTTCGCAGCCTCCTGGCTCGTGCCTCTGTCGCCCCTGGTCATCACGGCAGTGCTCGTCGCCGTGCTCGTCGTTTCGCTCGGCGCCGGAGGCATGCGCTCGCTGACGTGGTCGGCCACGGCCCAGAGCCTCGCCTCCTTGATTGCGCTCCTGGTGCCGGTCACAATCGTCGCCGTGCTCGTGACCGGCCTGCCCCTGCCGCAGCTGAGCAGCGGCCCGGTGCTGCGCCTCTTGGGCCGCGCGGAGGCCGCCCAAGGACTGCCCCTCATTCTGCCGCCGGCGCTCGCTTTCGACATGCCGGGCGAAGGGCTCTCGCCCATCGCCAAGCGATACTCGGACGCCCTCGGCAGCGTCGGACCGGCGGCTTTCGTCCTGATGATGCTCTCGACAATGGCCGGCATTGCCGGGTCGCCGTGGCTGCTGCCGCGCGTGGCAACGACGCCGGGCGTCTACGAGGCGAGAAAGTCGCTCGGCTGGGCGACGTTCCTGTTCGGTATTGCCATGCTCACGCTGGCCGCGGGCGCGATCTTCATGCGCGATTATGTGATGGACATCGTCAAGGCCCCCGGCCCCACCAACATTCCAGAGTGGTTCAATCAGCTCACCGCGCTCCAGGTCGCGGCGATCGACACCGAGGGACAGCACCTCGGCGTGACCAGCTTCAGCCTGAGGCGGGACGCCGTGCTCATGATCCTGGCGATCGCCGGGGGGCTGCCGTCGGCCGTGCTGCATGTGGCGGCCGCCGGAGCCGTGGCGGCGGCGCTTGCCGCCGCCGGGGCCGCGACGGTCGCGCTCGGCAACCTGCTCGCCGAGGACGTCGTCTACGGTCTGTCGTGGGAGCCGGCCCCGGCGGGCATGAGGGTCGCGATTGCGCGCACGGCGCTGGTGGCCGCGGCCGTGCTCGGCGGTGTCATTGCGCACTCGGCGCCGACCGATCCACTGAGGCTGATGCTCTGGTCCTTGGCGCTGACCGGCTCGACAGCCTTCCCCATTCTCGTCCTCTCCGTTTGGTGGAAGCGGATCAACGCCTTTGGTGCTACCGCCGGGCTCGTGGTCGGGTTCTCCGTCGCCGTGCTGGCGATCCTCGGACGAGAGGCGGGGTGGATCGAGCTCGACAGTGCGCTCGCCGGCGCCCTCGGCATTCCAGCCGGCTTGCTGGCGACAATCGCTGTAACGCTGCTCACACCGCCTCCGAGCCGGCATGCGCTCGAACTCGTTCGCGAGCTTCGCGTCGCGGGAGGCGAGGTCCTCTACGACCGCGAGGTCCGCCTGCAGCATCGCCGCGGGCGCCACCTCGACTGACAGAGGGGCGCCACAGGCTTGCGCCGCCGGGCGGCGCGCTCTAACCCTGTGACCAACTCAGCTGAGACACGATCCCCATGTCGGCACGCGAGCGCTTGGCTCTCTATCCACCGATCGAGCCGTTCCGGCACGGCCGCCTCGAGGTCGGCAGCGGGCACGTGATCTATTTCGAAGAGTGCGGCAACCCCAGGGGCGAGCCGGCGCTCGTGCTGCACGGCGGGCCCGGCGGAGGGTCCAACCCGACCATGCGGCGCTATCACGACCCCGCGCACTACCGGATCATTCTGTTCGACCAGCGCGGCTGCGGGCGCTCCACTCCTCACGCCGCGATCGAGGACAACACCACCTGGCATCTCGTTGCCGATATGGAACGTCTGCGCGACCACCTCGGAATCGAGCGCTGGCAGCTGCTCGGCGGGTCGTGGGGCTCGACGCTCGCGCTCGCCTATGCCGAAACGCACGCCCGCCGCGTCACGGCACTCATTCTGCGCGGCATCTTCCTCCTGCGCCGGGCGGAGCTCGACTGGTTCTATCAGGCGGGTTGCAGCTGGATTTTTCCCGATGCATGGGAGGCCTTCGAGCGCGTCATCCCGCCGCCGGAGAGGAGCGACATGATCCGCGCGTACTATAAGCGCCTGACGGACTCCGATCCCCGGGTGCAACTCGAGGCCGCCAAGGCTTGGAGCGTCTGGGAAGGGACGACGCTATCGCTGCTGCTCGATCCCGAGCGCATCCGCCTTTTTGGCTCCGAGGCCTATGCGTTGGCATTCGCGCGCATCGAATGCCACTATTTCATCAGTGGTGGATTCTTCGAGCGCGACGACTATCTCCTGACCAACGCCCACCGTATCGGCGCCGTCCCGGGCACCATCGTGCACGGGCGCTACGACGTCGTGACACCGGTCAAAAACGCCTGGGACCTGCACAAGGTTTGGCCGCGCGCGGAGTTGCGGATCGTACCGGACGCCGGCCACGCGATGACCGAATCCGGCATCATCCACGAGCTCGTTGGCGCGACGCGGCAGTTCGCGCGCCCCGACGCGGCCGCATGACGCCAGGGCCATGTTAAGCAAGACCGCGTTCGATCGGCGACTCGCGAACAGAGTTGGCCGAAAGAAACGGCGACCGATGAGAAGCTAGATTGTGCTCTCTTGTTCCACTCGAGCGGGAACCGATCTAGTGTTGGGCGTCGAAACCCGAACTTGGAACGTCAATGGCCGACAAGCGCCAAGCCTCTCGCTTCGGCCCGGCCGTGCACCGGGCGCCGCCGGTCGCGCCAGCCGGCGCAAGCGAGGCCGTGAACGCGCCAGCCGACACGAAAACGCCGGGCGAGGATCGCGCACGGATCGCGATCGTGGACAAGAACCCGGTCATCAGGACGGGGCTCGCCGAGCTCATCGCCCGCGACGGCCGGTTCGACGTGGTGGCTGCGGCCACCACCGGCGCGGCTTTTCTCTCGCTTGTGGCCGAGCGCCCGATCGACATCGCCGTCATCGGGTGGTCGCTGCCCGACATGACCGGGGGCGAGGTGCTCGCCGCACTCAAAACCCGGCACTCGCCGACCCGCATCATCGTCTACACCGGCGAGCCCGCGCGCGACGTGCTGCGCCAGACGATCAAGGCCGGCGCGCGGGGCTTCAGCTCGAAAAGCGACGAGCCGGCCGCGCTCCTCGAGACGATCTCCCTGGTTGCCCGCGGCCGGCTCTGCTTCCCGTATGTCGACATCGAGGCGCTGAGCAAGGACCCGCTCGACGTCTTGACCGTGCGCGAGCGGGAGCTGCTCGCGGCTCTCGCCAACGGCATGTCGAACCTGCAGATCGCGTCCCGCATCGGCATCTCGCGCAACACGGTCAAATACCACCTGAAGAACCTCTACGATAAGCTCGGCGTGAACAACCGGGCGATGGCAGTCGCCCTCTACATGTCGAGACCGGGATAGAGCCGCTCCGGCTGGCTCGACGGGGTAGGCCGCGCCCTACCCAACAGAGATCAAACACCCCGCCTCACGGGGTGTTGCGCGCGCCGGGCCGATCCCCGATGCTGCCCCTGCGCTCGCGGGCGAGGCATTCCAGATCAAAATACGAGCTTTGACGCGGGGTTGCGGCTGACACGGGCGACAGGAAGTGTCAAAGTCGGCGCACACAAGAAACGCCATTAACCGACACCGGAGGAGACGCAATGAGCCTCATAACGCCCCATCTGTTCATTCCCGGCCCGACCAACATTCCCGAGGCCGTCCGCTCGGCCATGGATATCCGCATGGAGGACATGCGGAGCCCCGAGTTTCCCAAGTTCACGCTGCCGCTGTTCGAGGACTTGAAGAAGGTCTTCAAGATGCGGGACGGGCGCGTGTTCATTTATCCCTCGTCGGGCACAGGGGCCTGGGAGGCGGCGATCTCGAACACCCTCAATCACGGCGACAAGGTTGTGATGAGCCGCTTCGGGCAGTTCTCGCTCTTGTGGGTCGACATGGCCCAGCGCCTCGGATTGAACGTCCAGGTGTTCGACGAGGAGTGGGGCACGGGCGTGCCGATCGAGAAATACGCCGAGGTGCTCGCCGCCGACAAGAATCGCGAGATCAAGGCCGTCTTTGCCACCCATAACGAGACGGCGACCGGCGTCACGAGCGATGTCGCCGCATTGAGAAAGGCGCTCGACGCGGCGAAACACCCGGCGCTGCTCATGGTCGACGGCGTCTCCTCCGTCGGCTCGATCGACATGCGCATGGGCGAATGGGGGGTCGACTGCTGCGTCTCGGGTTCGCAAAAGGGCTTCATGCTGCCGACCGGCCTCGGAATCCTCGCCGTCAGCGCCAAAGCGCTCGAAGCTCACAAGTCGTCCAAGATGGAGCGCTGCTTCTTCTCCTTCGAGGACATGATCAAAGCCAACGACATGGGCTACTTCCCCTACACGCCGGCGACCCAGATCATTCGCGGGCTGCGGGCCTCACTCGATCTCATCGCCGCCGAAGGCCTCGAAAACGTGTTCGCGCGCCACACGCGGCTCGCCGAAGGCGTGCGCCGCGCCGTGGCGGCATGGGGCTTGCGGCTGTGCGCCAAGGAACCGAAGTGGCACTCCGACACGGTCTCCGCCATCCTGGTGCCGGACGGCATCGACAGCGCCGCTGTCGTCAAGACCGCCTACTACCGCTACAACACCTCGCTCGGCGTCGGCCTCAACAAGGTCGCTGGCAAGGTGTTCCGCATCGGCCACCTGGGCGCGCTCGACGAGGTCATGATCGGTGGCGTCCTGTTCGCATGCGAGATGGCGCTCAAGGATTGCGGCGTCAACATTCAGATGGGCTCCGGCACCGGCGCGGCGGCGGAGTATTTCCGCTCGACGGCGACCAAATCGGCCTCGAGCCCGGAGACGGTTCAGCCGCTCAGGAAGGCGAGCTGAGATAAGCGCAAGTGGAGCGCCGCTTGGCGCTCCGTCTCGAATCAAGAGCGCGGCGAGAGGTGATGCCACGGCCGTCGCGGCCGTGGCGCGCCCCTCCAGTGCCAAATCCTCGGGCTCTAGGGAGCGAACGCGATGAGTCACACGATGCACCACCTGCGCAAGCAGCGCCTGCAAAGGAGCGAGCTTGCGGTTCCGGGCTCCAACACGACGATGATCAGCAAGGCCGTGACCAGCGCGGCCGACTACGTGTTCCTCGACGTCGAGGACGCGGTCGCGCCGCCCGACAAGGAGCAAGCCAGGAAGAACATCATCCAGGCGCTGAACGACATCGACTGGAAGAAATCGGGCAAGACGGTCTCGGTCCGCATCAACGGCCTCGATACGCATTACATGTACCGCGACGTGGTCGACATCGTCGAGCAGGCCGGCGAGAAGCTCGATACGATTCTGGTGCCGAAAGTCGGCGTGCCCTCCGACCTCTACATGGTCGAGGCGATGTGCAACCAGATCGAGACGGCGAAGAAGCTCAAGAACCGCATCGGCCTCGAAGCATTGATCGAGACCGCCCTCGGCATGGCCAACGTCGAGGCGATCGCGGCCTACGGCGGCCGGCTCGAGGCGCTGCACTTCGGCGTTGCCGACTACTCGGCCTCGAACAAGGCGCGCACCGTCGTCATCGGCGGCTTGAACCCCGACTATCCGGGCGACCAATGGCACTTCGCGCTGTCGCGCATGACGGTCGCCTGCCGCGCCTACGGCCTGCGCGCCATCGACGGGCCGTTCGGCGATTTCTCCGATCCCGATGGCTACCGGGCCGGCGCCAAGCGCGCCGCGGCGCTCGGCATCGAGGGCAAGTGGGCGATCCATCCCTCGCAGATCGAGCTCGCCAACGAGGTGTTCTCGCCGCTCGCCAAGGAGGTCGAGCGGGCCGAGAAGATCATCGCCGCGCTGAAGGAGGCGGAGGCCCAGGGCAAGGGCGCCGCCTCGCTCGACGGCAAGATGATCGACGCGGCGTCCGAGCGCATGGCGAGGAACGTGCTCGTCGTCGCCGACGCGATCAAGGCCGCACAGGCGGGACGCAAATAACAAGAGAACGATTGGTTCGAGGAGACCCCCATGGACATTCACGAATATCAAGCCAAGGAGCTGCTGTCGAAGTTCAGCGTGCCCATTCCGCGCGGCGGGATCGCTTACAGCCCCGAGCAGGCCGTCTACCGCGCGAGCGAAATCGGCGGCTCGAGATGGGTCGTCAAGGCGCAGATCCACTCCGGCGCCCGCGGCAAGGCGGGCGGCATCAAGGTCTGCAAGACCGACGCCGAGATCGAGAAGGCGGCCGAGGGCCTGCTCGGCAAGAAGCTGGTCACCATCCAGACCGGGCCCGCCGGCAAGCTCGTGTCGCGCCTCTACATCGAGGAGGCGACCGAGATCGACAGGGAGATCTATCTCGCCTTTGTGATGGATCGCGCCGCCGAGCGCATCGTGGTCGTCTCGTCAGCCGCGGGCGGCATGGAGATCGAGGAGATCTCGGCCAAACAGCCCGACACCATCATCAGAGTCCAGGTCGACCCGGCGGTCGGCATGCAGGCCTTCCAGGCGCGCGAGGTCGCGTTCGGGCTGGGCGTCGAGCCCGATCTGGTCGGCAAGCTCGAGCGCGTGATCCTCGGCAGCTACCGCGCCTTCCGCGATCTCGACGCCACGATGCTCGAGATCAACCCGCTCGTCATCACGAAACAAAAGAGTGTCGTCGCCCTCGACGCCAAGATGAGCTTCGACGAGAACGCGCTGTTCCGGCGCCCGCAGATCGCGGAGCTTCGCGACAAGAGCCAGGAGGACCCGCGCGAAACCTACGCCAACGACCGCGGCCTCGCCTACGTCGGGCTCGAGGGCGACATCGGCTGCATCGTCAACGGGGCGGGCCTCGCCATGGCGACGCTCGACATGATCAAGCTTGCCGGCGGGGAGCCCGCGAACTTCCTCGACATCGGCGGCGGCGCGTCTCCGGAGCGGGTCACGAAGTCCTTCAAGGCCGTGCTGCGCGACAAGAACATCAAAGCTATCCTCGTCAACGTGTTCGCGGGCATCAACCGCTGCGACTGGGTGGCCAAGGGTGTCGTCGACGCCATCAAGGAGCTCGAGATCAAGATTCCGATCGTCGTCCGTCTCGCCGGCACCAACGTCGAGGAGGGACGCCGCATCATCGACAGCAGCGGGCTCACAATGATCAGCGCCGAGACCTTGGCCGAAGCCGCGCAGAAGGCCGTCGCCGCTGCGAAGAGCACCAAGGCCGCCGCCTAAGAGAGGACACGCACATGGCAATCTTCATCAACGAGAACACGCCGGTCCTGGTCCAGGGCTTCACGGGCCGCATCGGCACCTTCCACGCCCAGGAAATGATCGACTACGGCACCAACGTCGTCGGCGGGGTCACGCCCGGCAAGGGCGGCTCGACGCATCTCGGGCGCCCGGTCTTCAACACCATGAAGGGGGCGGTCGAGGAGACGGGCGCGGAAGCCTCGATCGTGTTCGTCCCGCCTCCATTCGCGGGCGACGCGATCATGGAGGCGGCCGATGCCGGCATCAGGTACTGCGTGTGCATTACGGACGGCATTCCGACGCAGGACATGATCCGGGTCAAGCGCTACATGCGCCGCTACAAGAAGGAGCACCGCATGATCCTCACGGGGCCCAATTGCGCCGGCACCATCAGCCCCGGCAAGGCCATGCTCGGCATCATGCCCGGCCACATCTACATCCCCGGACGGGTGGGCGTCGTCGGCCGCTCCGGCACCCTCGGCTACGAGGCCGCTTCGCAGCTGAAGGCGCTCGGGATCGGGATCTCGACGTCGGTCGGAATCGGCGGCGATCCGATCAACGGCTCCTCGTTCAGGGATGTGCTCGAGCATTTCGAGGCTGATCCCGAGACCGACGCGGTGATGATGATCGGCGAGATCGGCGGGCCTCAGGAGGCCGAGGCTGGCAACTACGTGCGCGATCACATGAAGAAGCCCGTGGTCGCCTATGTCGCGGGCCTCTCGGCGCCGAAAGGGCGCCGCATGGGTCATGCCGGAGCCATCGTGTCGGCGTTCGGCGAGGCGGCGGCCGAGAAGGTGGAGATCCTGAAGGACTGCGGGGTGGTGATTGCGCCCAATCCCTCGGAGATGGGCGCCACCATTCAGAGGACGCTCGCGGCAAAGTCGAAGGCCGCCTAAGCGAGGGCTCGCCTCCCCCTGCAAAGAGCGGGGGCGGGCCGCCTCGGCGCGCGGGTTTTGATCCAACGACGAGTGGCGCCGAAATCGCCGAGACGGCGGAGGACGAGGCCGTGGAACAGAAGCTGGCCAGCGCGCCCGGCACGCTCGACGAGTTCAAGCTCCGGGACGAGCTCAGAGCCCTTCGCGCCCAGATTCCGGACCAGCCGTCGCTCAATCCCATCGTCAACGTCGCCTTCGATCTGTCGCGCCGCCTCGAGGCCGGCCTGATCTCGTTCGACGCCTTGCGGGCGCTCGCCGGCCGCCTGATGGACCGCGCCTGCATCCAGCGCGCCCTGCGCTTGCGGGAGCAGATCGGCTACGTGGACGATGCCACGACGCTCGCCGAGTTCAGGGCGTTCGTCGCGGCAAGCGCCGGCGGCGCGGCGGGCGGCGAGTCGGCCTTCGAGCAATTCAAGGCCCGCTGGGGCCGGGCCCGCGGCGGCATCGTCTTGACCGCGCATCCGACCTTCGGGCTTTCGGAGGGGCTGTCGCGCCGCATGATCGAGATCGCGGTGGCCGGCAATTCGGCCGGTCAGGCGATCGGCCTTCCGCATCGCCCCGACGCG
>Ga0209341_10005158_pt1 | contig 11901 bp, 12 predicted proteins | sample RifCSP13_2_FD_184020 | JGI IMG/M metagenome (GOLD analysis project Ga0209341, IMG submission 184020) | Soil microbial communities from Rifle, Colorado - Rifle CSP2_sed 13_2 (SPAdes) (version 2) | ecosystem: Environmental > Terrestrial > Deep subsurface > Rock core/Sediment | place: Rifle...
CGACGGGCGACGGGAAACGGCAAACGAGAAACGAGAAACGAGAAACGGCCTACCGCCACCAAACCACTTTTCGTCCCTCGAACAGCTCGATCAGCGCCTGGTTGACCGGGTCCGGTTGCTCGATCGGGGTGAGATGCCCGGCACGGGGGACGATGGTGGTCCGGGCTCCCGGGATCGCCGCCGACAGTTCCTTGATCTGCGCCGGAGGGATGAGCTCATCCTCTTCGCCTCCGATCACCACCGACGGCACCGAGATCGTAGGCAGGAGGCCGGTACGGTCCTTGCGTTCCTTCATGCCTTCGATGGCGGCGACGAGGGTCTCGTAGCGGGTGCTCTCGACCATCGACCGCAGGCGGGCCTGGGCGCGCCGCGACGGCTCCCGGCCGAGCAGCCCGCGCACCATCTCGTCGGCGAGGCCGGCCCTGCCGCCGTCGAGGATGCGATCGATCATGGCGCTGCGCGCTGCCCGGGCGTCGGGAGCGTCTGCCCCCGCCCGGGTGTCGATCAGCGCCAGCGATCGCACCAGGTCGGGACGGAGTTCCCACAGCGCCAGGGCGACGTATCCCCCCATGGACAGACCGATGACGTCGGCGCTCCCGGCGCCGAGCGCCTCCAGGAGACCGGCGACGTCGTCGGCCAGCATCTCCATCGTCAGCACCGGATCGACCGTCGGATCCGACCTCCCGAAGCCACGCAGATCGGGGGCGATGCAGTGGCGCACGTGAGCCAGTCCCTTGAGCTGGTCGAGCCAGAGGCTGTGGTCGAGCGGGAAACCGTGGATGAACACGGCCGGCGGCCCCTCTCCCGATTCGCGGTAGAAGAGCATGTTGCCGTTGACGCGGGCATAGGGCATCGATCACTCCCGGATACGGTCGATTCGGCGTGAGTCTCACACACCTTGAGCACGGCGGCGCCGCCCCACTCTCCTGATGCGCCCCGCGGCTATGTCCCGGCCCTGCGGTAGCGTCGCCCCTGTGAAGAGGATGGTCATCGCGGCCTCGGCCTTGCTCGCCGCCTGCGGAACAGAAGCGTCCGGCGGCGGCGCCCCCGCCACCAACGCCTCCACCTCACCGGTGACCACCGGGGGGGCGACGACCACCCCGATCGGCGGGGGCGAGGCACCGCCGGGAGTGACGGCGGAGGTGGTGTCGGTGCTCGACGGGGATTCGATGCGGGTGCTCGTCTCCGGCCGCGAGGACGAGCTCCGGCTGCTCGGGATCAACGCTCCCGAGCCGGCCGAATGCTTCGCCGACGAGGCCCGATCGCTGCTTGCCGTCGCCGCCGGGGAGCCGATCGTCATCGTCGGAGACGGCCGCGACCAGTTCGGGCGCATCGTGGGGTACGCCTACCGGGGTGCCACCAACCTGAACCAGTGGATGCTGGCACAGGGTGGCGCCATCGCGATGAGTACCGATCACGAGCTGTTCTCCGACTTCATCGCTGCCGAGCAGGACGCCGTGTTGCGCGGCGTCGGGCTGTGGGCGCCGGGGGTCTGCACCGTAGCGGGGGGCTCCGCCGTCTTCATCTTCGAGGTCGAATTCGATGCCCCGGGCCGCGACGACGAGAACCCCAACGCCGAGTTCGTGGTGCTGGGAAACGATGGCGAGGCCGTCGACCTGACCGGTTGGATCCTGCGCGATGAGTCGTCGTCACACCGCTACGAGTTTCCCGACGACACCACGATCGGAAGCGGCGCCTTCCTGATCATCCGCTCCGGCTGCGGCGCGGACACCATCGAGGAGCTCTACTGGTGTGAGCCCGGTTCCGTGTGGAACAACACGGGCGACACCGCCATCCTCGTCGACGAATCCGGGGCCTTTGTGTCGCGTTTCCGGTATCACGGGGACTGAGGATCTCCTCAGAAGACGATGCGGGTTCCCCGGCAATCGAGACACAGGCTGGTGATCGACTTCAGCGCGCGGTGATCGCCGAGACTCTCTTCGATCCGCCGCAGCACCGCATCTGTGGCAATCTCCTTGCCGCAGCGAGTGCACATCCGCACCTCATGGCGGACCTGGATCCGAAACCCGGCTTCGATAGCGGCAAGATCGAGCCGTCGGTCGAGCTTGATCGCGCCACGGCCGATCTCGGGGCAACGGGTGAGGCAGGCGCCGCACGCGGTGCAGGCTGCCGCGGAGAACCCGATCTCGACCTGGGCGGTCGATCTCCGCACCTGTAGGGCGCCGGTGGGACAACCGGCGACGCACATCTCGCAACCCGTGCACGTCGTCTGATCGAGCGTGATCAACCCCAAAGGAGAGACGTCGTTCCGCTCCGGACCTGCCACGCCGAGGGCAAGGGCGACCGCGACGGCGCCCAATGGCCCGAAAGGATCGGGCACCCCCACCGGCGGTCCCGGTTCCCCTGGTAGCGCGCCGCCGAGCGGGACGATCCGGCCGGAGACGCTCGAGCCCTCGGTCCACTCCCGGGCGAACTCGACCGCCGCCGCCACCCGCTCCCCGGCGTCGTCCTCCACACCGCACGAACAGGCAGCGACCCCGACGGCGGCGAGACCCATGAGGAGCGGAGCCACGATCCAGTGGGGCGGGAGCATCCCGACACAGGGGACGACCAGGGGGTACCACCCGCCCGGGATGGCAGAGAGCGGCCCCCGGGAGCAGATGAAGACGACCCCTGCCGAGCCACCGGCCGTCTTCGCCAACGCGGCGACCTCGGCCTGGAGTTGCGCCGGTGTGCACGACGGATTCACCATGGCTCCCGTCGGGCACACCGCGACGCACCGCCCGCACGACACGCAGGCAACGCGATCGAGGTCGATCGCGCCTCTACGCCACGTGATGGCTCCGTGGGGACACGCGTCAACACAGGCGGCGCAACCCCCGTCGGCGCGACACGTCTTGTGGTCGACGGCAGGGCCTGCCCGGTACTCGGGCACCGCCAGAGTCAACAGGGCGCGACGGGACACCTTGTCGGGGACGACCATCCGCACTTGCGCGGGCAGCGAACCCGTGAACGCGGTGGCGCGAGCCTTCAGTGCGACGAGGCGCACCCCGAGTCGGACCTCGTCGGCGAAGTCCTCCGGTCCCATTTCCAGGACCGGAACCCCGAGCGGATCAAAACCGCCGCGCCGCAGGGCCCGCTGCACCGGACCGAGCGAGTACTCGCCGCGACACGCTGCCACCACGAGGGGGTCGCCCTCGACGCTCTCCGGCACCTCGGGTTTCACACACCACCCGTTCACGACGATCGCGCCGAGGCGCTCGGCTGCTCCCGACCTCAGGTGGTCACCACACACGATTGCGGTCACCGCGCCCGCTCCCCGTGGACTGCTCCCCGCACGAGATCCCCCTCGTGTGTCAGGAAGGCCACCGTCGCCGCCCCCAGCGAGGTGTAGACGCCGGTGCGGTCGTGGCGGATCAGCAACCGGTGAAACCGCGGGACCCAGCGCTCCAGGTTTGCGGTCAGCTCATCGAGATCGCGCAGCGCCGCTGTCAGTCCTGCCTCGTCCCCCGACTCCCGGCACGCCTGCTCGCTCGCGCACAGCCGCGCTCCCAGTTCGAGCTGCCACCCCACGTGATCCGGGGCTCGTCCGTCGTCGACGACGACCCCGTGGCGTCGCAACGCCGACTCGACCCGGGCGGCGATGGTGGCGGCGTCACCGGCCCTGACCGAACCGAGGTGTTGTGACTCCGTCGGGCCGCACAGGGCGCCGTCGGCAGCGGAGTCGAAGAGGCGCACGTACTCGCTCTCGAGCGTCGCCTCGTTCGCGAGGGCGAACCGGTCGAGCCAGTCCCACACCGCGGGGGCAAAGGCGAAGGCGTCGAGCCCGAGGCCGTCGAGAACCACGCCGGCCTGCACAAAAGCGTCGCGGTTGTTCGATCTCGGGCGGGCGAAACCGCGGGACAGGAGGCGGAAGCACCCCTGGCGGAGCAAGGCCACCTCGGCCGTCTGCATCGCGGCGGCCCCCTTGCCGTGCACGGTTCCCCCCCGTCAGTCGTCGTCGCGGTCGGGGAGTAGCTCGTACACCACGGCGGAGCCGAATGCCAGCATCACCCCGAGGATGAAGAGCGCCGGCGAGAACTGCAGTCTCGGCTGGCTGTTGCCCTCGCCGGAAGCACCCCAGGGGGCGGTGAGGCCGAAGTAGCTCACCACCATCAGCAGAACGCCGACACCGAGAACGAGCCAGAACCACACCTTACGGCGCATGGACTTCGACCTCCTCGGGCAACTCGACGATCGGGATGAACTTCATGAAGACGGCGATGATCAATGCGCCGAGCGCGAACAGGCCGAGGATGATCCCGTACTCCACCCAGGTGGGCACGTACGACCCCGGGGCGTACGGGAGCAGCGTTCCATGCGTCTGGGACGGAACTGCGATGAGCAGCCGCTTTCCGACCGCGGCGACGTTGACGGCAACGCCGATGGCAACCAGCCAGCTGGTCCGCCATCGCTTGGCAATCGCCTGCCAGATCAGAAGACCGAGCGACACCGCGAGAAGCGCCACCGAACCCCAGAAAATCCCTGCAAACTCGCCCGAGAGCAGCGCCCGAGTGACACCGACCTCCTTCTCGCCACCGGCGTACAGAGCCGTGAGCAACTCGGTGCCCACGAAGTACAGGTAGACGATCACGAGCACCATGAGGAGCCGGCCCAACCAGGCGAACACCCGGTCCCCCAGTGCCGTCACGTCGGGAAGAACCCGCCGCACGATCGCGGCCAGCATGATCAGCATGCCGATCCCGCTGACCCCGGCCAGCACCACGAACGCAGGAGCCTGGAGGGCGCTGTACCAACCCGGCCGTCCGATCTGGAGTCCGAACACGAAACCCAGGGTGGAGTGGGCCAGCACCAGCATCGGCAGGATGAAGATCGCCAGCCAGAAGGTCGTCCGCTTGTGTCGTTCGCGCTGTGCCGGCGTGTCGCGATACCCGGCGGCCACGAACCGGTGCAGTCGCTGCAGGGGACCCGGCACACCCGCCATGATGGCGGCGTCGCGCCTGCTGCTCAGGTACAGATAGACCAGGCTGGCGAACAGGTAGCCGGAGATCACCAGCGTGAAGGTGCCGAAGAAGGGGGACGTGGGCCGCGCGTAGAGGAAGAGGTTGACGATGCCCCGCAGCGGCTGGCCCAGGTCCGCGAGGATGGTCAGCCCCGCCAGAACCAGGCTCACCACCGTGAGCAGCTCCGCCATCCGCGCCAAAGGGCGCAGGTGCTCGAGGTTGAACAACCTGATCAGCGCCGCCACCGTGATTCCGGCAAAGCTGACCCCGACGAAGTACACGTCGAAGGCGACGTACAGCCCCCAGGTGGCGCCGCCCATGGTCCCGACGTCCCGCAGCCCCGTCACGATCAGGCCCTCGGAAAGCTGCCTGCTGTAAGCCACCAACCCGAAGCCGAGAACTGCGAGGGTCGCGGTGACAAAGAGCCACCATCTGGGCGTCAGCCTCCCGATCCCCTGGGGGAGTCGTTGCGTCGTCGGCATGATCGTCATCACTTCACCCCCGTCTTCACACGCTCGATCTCCCGATCCTCCTCGCCGGGCGGGTTGCCGCCGAAGTAGAACACGCTCGGGTCGGTCCCGGCCTCCTCGAGGAGCCGGAAATACGATCGGGTGTTGAGCATCTTCCCTAGGTCGCTTGCGGGATCATCGCGATCGCCGAAGACCAGCGCATGCACGGGGCAGGTGGCGACACATGCCGGCTTGAGGTTCTTCTCGATTCGCTGCACGCAGAACGTGCACTTCTCGATGACGCCCTTGGAGTGGCCGCCACCGGCAGTGCGACGCCGCTCCTCGCCGTACTTCAGGTCGAGGTCGGGGTTCTGGTACGGGGGGATCAAGCCCCCCGTCACGACTGCGAGGTCGGGGTCGCGCCAGTCGAGGTATTGATGCTTCGACGGCTTCCCCCAGTTGAAGTAGTTGACCCCGTAGGGACACGCCAGCTCGCAGTACCGGCACCCGATGCACCGATCGAAGTCGGTGAGCACGAGCCCGTCCTCCCGCTTGAACCTGGCCCCAACCGGACACACCTTCACACACGGGGCGTTGTCGCAGTGCTGACACGGCCTGGGCAAGAACGACAGCTTGGTGTCGGGAAACTCCCCCGACTCGAGGCGGAACACGTACATCCAGAACACGGATTCGACGGTGTTGTTCTCGACCTTGCATGCCTCCATGCAGGCCCGGCATCCCTGGCAGCGGTCGAGGTCGACCGCCATCGCGTAGCGCGGCATCAGCCCTCACCTCCCGCCCGAGATACCCGGACCTTCACGAGGTAGGTCGCGTCAGCCGTCTGTCCCGTGTATCCCTCGCCGGTGAAGTACAGGGTGTTGGGCGTCGGACCCTGGCTCGTCCCGGTGTTGAGTGGGTGGGTCCACCCTCCGAAGTGGTGCGGCATCCCGACCGTGTCGGGCCGCATGCCCTCAGTCAGCGCCGCCCGGGTCTTCACCCGCCGGGTCTCGCCGGTGAGGGCGTGGTGGGACTCGACCCACACCTCGTCCCCGTCGGCGATCCCCCTCGCGACGGCGGTCGCAGGATTGATGTCCAGGCGCGAGCGTGGAGCCAGCTCGACGAGCAACGGGTTGTTGGTGGTGCGTGATTGCTTGTGCTCTACCAGCTTGTAGCTGATCAGATACAGGTCGTAATCCGGTGGCGAGCCCTCGTAGGTGGGATCTCTCCAGGTCGGGAAGGGCGTGTAGTCCTGCCAGTAAGTCTGCTCCGCGCCCTTGGACTTCATCGCTTCCTGGGCGAGCAGCAGGCTCTCTCCGTAGAACCGATGGATCGCCCCGCCGAAGGGAGGATCGGCGGCGTAGCCGTACACCTTCGATGGGGGCATCTTGCCCTTCACGAAAACCCCGTTCTCCTCGAAGAACGCCACGCCGCCGGGAATCTTCTTGAAGTTCGCCCAGCGGTCGAAGATCTCCCGCACGGTTGGCTTGACGTCGAGGGGCAGGACGAACTCGCTCTCCTTCATACCGAGCGAGATGTTGACCTGGTCGAGATAGCCACCCTCTCCGTACAAGACACCAATTCTCTCCACGAGGTCGAGGTAGATGTCGATCTCACCCCGCGACTCGAAGAGCGGCTCCATCGGCGGCACCCGCAGCGCGGTGGCTTCGATGACCCCGTCGGAGGCGTCGAGGGGACCTTCGTACTTCTCGATCGTTGCCGCCGGCAGGACGACATCGCCGTAGTAGTCGGCCGTCTCCGAAATCCACGGACCGATCACCGCCACGAACCTGAACCGCTCGTAGCCCGCCATCATCGCCCGCTGGTCCGTAAAGGCTGCCAGCGGGTTCACATGATGCAGGATGGCGACCTCGGGGATCTCCTCGACGCCGAACCTGGCCGGGTCGGCCATCACCTTGGCGACGATCCCCGGGTGCCCTGTGTTGATCGGGTAGTACTTGCTCTTGGCCAGCGTGAAGTCGTAGGGCGGGTCCTTCACCTCGAGATTGCCGAAGGCCTCGTAGTTCTTGTGCACCTTCCAGGTGAAGTCGCTGAGGAGGCCTCCGGCGGCGCCGACCGCACCCACCAGCATGGCCACCATCGTCATGGCGCGGAGCGCCTGGAAACCGAGCTCCTGCTGGGCCATGTGGTACGACATGATCCCCACGGGCCGATACGGGAGCTCGACACCGTCGATCACCGTCGTGCTGCCGATGCGGGCGTTCTCGCCGAACTCCTCGGCAACCCGGGAGATGTCCTCGGCGCGCAGGCCGGTGACCTCGGCCGCCCACTCCGGCGTGTAGTCGGCGAGGTGACGCTTGAACACCTCAAAGGCGGTGAGGTAGAGGTCCCCGCCCAGCAGGAACCTCCCCTCGAGAGCGGGATCGGCCGCGGTACCCGCCGCAACGGCGTTGTTGGCGGCCCGATCGAACACCTGGGGGACGCCATCGGCGTCACGCAGGAACCTGCCGTCCTCACCCACCAGGTAGGGCCCGTCGGTGTAGGTCGAGAGATACGGCACGTCGAGATAGCCGCCGCGGATGAGTTCGCGGCACAGGGCGAGGGCCAATGCCAGATCGGTGCCCGGCTTGATCGGAAGCCACCTGTCGGCGTAGGGACCGGCGGCGCGCAATCTCGGGTCGATGTGCACCACCTTGAGGCCCCGGGCCCGGGCATTCAGTAGCTGCTGGTTGTAGGTGATCCAGCAGAACTTGTTCCCACCGGCATTGGTGATGTTCCAGCCCCAGGAGAGCAGGTAGTTGACATGATCGAAGTCGGGGTTCTGCACACCATGCATCCCGATCGTGTACTCCATGGCCCGGTATCCGGTGTCGGAGCAGTAGGCGCCGTGACCCAGTTTCGAGCAGTCGATGGCCTTGGTGAAGGCATCGTCGTAGAAGACCTTCGCCTTGCTACGGCCCTTCTGCCACAGCACGAGCTTGGGGTTGCGGGCGCGTACCTCGTTGACGCGGTCGGCGACCAGCGCCAGCGCCTCGTCCCAGGTCACACTGCGCCACTCCCCGGTGACCCCTTTGGGATTGGTGCGGATGAGCGGTGTCTTGACCCTGTTGGGGTCGTAGATGGCACTGATCTGCGCCTGCCCCTTCGGGCAGAGGGTTCCGAAATTGCGGGGATTGCCGGGATGCCCCTCGAACTTCACCACCCGGCCGTCAATGCGGCGGGCGATCATCCCGCAATCCTGCTTCCCGATCCAGCACGTGGTCGGAACGAAGTCCTCGACCAGCGGGAGCGAGGTGGAGGCCCTCCCGGTGGCTCGGCTCAGGATGTCGAAATCCCCGAAGAGGAGCTTCCTCCCGGCGACCACGGCACCCGCTGCTGCCGATCCCTTGAGGAACCTACGCCGAGTGACACCCACCGCGCCCACCTCCCTTGCCCTTACAGGGTTCGGGAGATTGTCCGTGGCCGAACCGCGACCGGGCAGGGCCCTAAGTCCCGAATCACGACCCGTCCGGCCTCGGATCAGCCTGCCTCGACGACCTCCATGACCCAGCCGTAGGCGGCAACGGTCGCGGACAGGCCCACGGTGGCCGCCCCCAGCGCGACGACGTGAAGGATCTCCGCCTTCGTCGCCCCGGCAGCAACAGCGCGGCGGACGTTGGACCGGACCGCACCGGGCGCCTGGGCGCCGATGGCGATCGCCAATTTCACCAGGCGGCGCTGCTTCTCGTCCAGGGGGCCCGCACCGTCCGAAGCAGCACCGACGGCGTCGATGGCGGCACCAACGTCGGGAAACGCCTTCCGGAAGCGGGAGTACACCTCGGGGAGATGATCGATGTTCACTCCGAATCTCCCTCTTGTTCGTCGCGACCTCTCCGGAGTTCTCTCAGGCTCTCCCCAACACTTCGGGCGAGACCGGGGAGCCGGCGCGCCCCGAACAAGAAGACGACCGCCAGAAAGATGAGCACAAGTTCCAGGGGTCCCAGGTTTGCAGCAACAGGCATCGGGCCTCCTTCACCTCATCCGTCGCGGTAACTCCGCGATTCCGGGGAGTTCGGCTGACTCCCCGGCAAAAGGTAGCCTTACCCGGTGCCCGTCGACCGCCTGCAGCGCCCGCTCCGCGATCTGCGGATCTCGGTCACCGACCGCTGCAACTTCCGCTGCACCTACTGCATGCCCAAGGAGGTCTTCGGCCGCGAGTACGAGTTCCTCCGTCGCGACCTGCTCCTCACCTTCGAAGAGATCGCTCGCCTGACGCAGGTCGCGGCGAGGCTCGGCGTGTCCAAGGTCCGCCTCACCGGCGGCGAGCCGCTGCTGCGCAAGGGCCTGCCGGACCTCGTCTCCATGCTGGCGGCCGTCGAGGGCGTCACCGATCTCACCATCACCACCAACGGATCCCTGCTCGCCCGCGACGCCGCCGCCCTCGCCGCCGCCGGACTGCACCGGGCCACGGTGAGCCTCGACTCGCTCGACGATGCGACCTTCATGGCGATGAACGACGTCGGGTTCCCGGTGGCCCGGGTGCTCGAGGGTATCGACGCGGCCGCGGCCGCCGGGCTCGGGCCGATCAAGGTGAACGTCGTGGTCAAACGGGGCATCAACGACGGGGGCGTGGTCGACATGGCGGCGCACTTCAAGGGCAGCGGCCACATCGTCCGCTTCATCGAGTACATGGACGTCGGCCACAGCAACGGGTGGCGGCTCGACGACGTCGTGCCGGCCGCCGAGATCGTGGCGGCCGTCTCGCGGCGCTTCCCGCTCGAACCGATCGCCCCCAATTACCCCGGCGAGGTCGCCAACCGGTATCGGTACCGCGACGGCACCGGGGAGATCGGTGTGATCGCCTCGGTCACCCGCCCATTCTGCGGAGGATGCACCCGGGCTCGGTTGTCCGCCGAGGGGAAGCTGTACACCTGCCTGTTCGCCACCGGCGGACACGACCTGCGCGCCCTCCTGCGGGGAGGCGCCTCCGATGACGACCTCGACTCCGCCTTGCGGGCGGTGTGGACGGCCCGCACCGATCGGTACTCGGAGATTCGTTCCGAGGCGACCGCCGGATGGCAGAAGGTCGAGATGTCTTACATCGGGGGGTGACGCACCTAGCGGTGTCCATGGAGTACCGTGCCGCCGATGGACTCCCCCGAGCGGATCCGACTCGGCAAAATGACCAACCCCGTCCGGGGGATCCTCCACGGATCGGCCGCGTTGCTCTCGCTCGTGGGGGCGATTCTGCTGCTGACCCTCACCCCCGGCAGTACCGGCCGCCGGCTCTCCCTGCTCGCCTTCGGACTCAGCCTGGTGGCGTTGTTCACCACGAGCTCGCTGTACCACTCGATCCCGTGGCAGGGGGTGTGGAAGAGGCGGATGCAGAAACTCGACCACACCATGATCTACGTCCTGATCGCCGGAACCTTCACCCCGATCGCCGCCATCGTGCTCGACGGATGGATGCGGTGGGGAACCCTCGTGGTGCAGTGGGGCATCGTCGCCTTCGGCGCGATCCACAAGGCGCTCTCCCGGAATCCGAAGCACTGGGCATCGGTGGCGCTCGCCACCACCCAGGGTTGGCTGGCGTTGTTCCTGCTGTGGCCGCTCTCCCACCGCCTGCCGGGCGAGCCGCTGGTGCTCATGGGAATCGGGGGGGTGTGCTACACCATCGGGATGTTGTTCCTGGTCACGGGGCGACCCCGGTTGTGGCCCCGGGTGTTCTCCTACCACGAGGCGTTCCACGTCCTGGTGGTGGTCGCGGCCGCGGTGCACTTCGCCGCCATCGCCGGCTACGTCGCTCGCTACGGCATGTAGGGCCCCGACACGCAACGTCCCGGGCGGTTCCGCTCAGGTCCGCTCAGGCGGGGGACATCCCCATCCGGCGTTCGAAGACCTCGGCCTTGTGCATCACTGCCGCGGGGATCTCCATGACCTTCTGCTGCAGTTCCCGGGCGCGCGACGTCAGCCCGGTGAGGTTCTCGATCCCCCAATCACGGATCAGCGGCAGCAATACCCGGTCGTGGTGGATCCGGAGGTTGTAGACGCCGGCGCGGGCCATGTCGACGGCCCGTCTCACGAATCCCGGGATCGACGTGCCCGGCATGGCGAAGTTGGTGAACACCCGATGCATCGCTTCGAGCATGGTCTCCGGCTCCTGCTCGAGGAGTGCCGCAGCCACCCCCCGGTAGAAGAGGAAGTGGTGGTTCTCGTCGGCGGCGATTCGCGCCATGATCTCGTAGGCCACCGGGTCGTCGGCGAGTTTCCCGGCGTTGCGATGACTCACCCGGGTGGCGAGTTCCTGCGCCGAGGTGTAGACGAACAACGCGGCGAGGTCGGATCGACCCGTGTGATGCCCGGCCTCCATCGTGCGCAGGCGGTCGTCCTCGAGTGCACGCGGATCGCAGTTGCGCGAGGTGAGCAGGTATGAGCGCAGCGCGATCGAATGCTGGCCCTCCTCGGCCGTCCACAGGTGGGTCCACCGCTCCAGCGCAGATTCCTCCGGCATGTGCGAGGCGATCTCGGCGTGGTAGTAGGGCAGGTTGTCC
>Ga0209341_10005161_pt1 | contig 11899 bp, 13 predicted proteins | sample RifCSP13_2_FD_184020 | JGI IMG/M metagenome (GOLD analysis project Ga0209341, IMG submission 184020) | Soil microbial communities from Rifle, Colorado - Rifle CSP2_sed 13_2 (SPAdes) (version 2) | ecosystem: Environmental > Terrestrial > Deep subsurface > Rock core/Sediment | place: Rifle...
GGCCGGGGGGGGCGGGATCGATGACGGCGAGTTCGGTGCGTGACCTGCTGGTCACCGAGAATCTGCCGGCGCGTGAGCTCGTGGCGCGCAAGCTCCGCGAAGCGATCCTCTCCGGCCGGTTCCAACCCGGCCAGCGGCTGCTCGAGCGCGAATTGGTCGCGCGCATGGGCGTCAGCCGCACCCCGATCCGGGAAGCGCTGCGGAAGCTGGAGCGGGAGGGCCTGGTCACGACCGTTCCCTACAAGGGGCCGACGGTGACCAAGCCCACGCCCGAGAGCGCCCGGGAGGTGTACGAGGCGCGCGCGGCGCTGGAGGGACAGGCCGTGGCCCTGTTCACGCGGCGCGGTGATCCCGCCGCCATCGCCCGGATGTGGGGCTATATTGAGGACGCCGAGCGGGCCCTCGGCGGCCGTCACCCCGGCGGGGTGCTCTCCGCGAACACGTCCTTCCACGACGAGCTCGCCGCGGGCTGCGGGAACGCGCTGCTGCGGGCGCTCCTTGCCAACCTGCAGGACCGCATCGTGCTCCTGCGCGTGGAGTCCCTCTCCTATCCGGGGCGGCGCGCGCGGTCCGTGGCCGAGCACAGAGCCATCGTGCGCATGATCGAGCGGGCGAACGTGGACGGCGCCCGGCGGCTCGTCGAGCAGCACGTCATGCGCGCCTGGCGCGCGGCGCACGCGCAGCTGGTGTCGGGGAGGAACGCGAAATGAACGCGCACATGGCGCCCACGGCGCGCCGCATCATGGACCAGGTGCTGGGGGTCAAGCCCGGGGAGCGCCTGGTCATCGTCACCGATTTCGAGCGCCCGCGCTCCATCACCGATCTCCTCGCCACCACGGCGGTGGTCTACGGGCTGCAGCCGGTCATCGTCACGATGCCGGCCCGGGAGATGGGCGGCGAGGAGCCGCCGGCGTCGGTGGCCGCGGCGATGCGGGAGGCCGACTGCATCATCGTGCAGACCTCGCACTCGATGACCCACACGAACGCGGAGCGCGCGGCGCTGAAGGCCGGGGCGCGCGTGTGCAACATCCGCGAGGTGGACGAGGAGATGATGGTCCGCGGGGGGATGACCGCCGATTACGACGAGGTGGACCGCATCACCCGGCGGGGCGTGGCACTGCTCGCCGCCGCGGCGCGGGCGCACCTGACGACGCCGGAGGGCACCGATCTCACCATGGACCTCACCGGCCGGCCGGCGTTCGCGCTGTCGGGCTTCGCCCGGGAGCGGGGGACGTTCTCGGGGCTGCCCGACGGCGAGGCGGCGATCGCGCCGCTGGAGGGCCGCACGCAGGGCGTGCTCGTGAATCCCTATCTCATCGAGAAGATCGGTCAGGTCACGGAGCCTTTCCGGCTGGAGGTGCGCGACGGGCAGATCGCCGGCGTGGAGGGGGGCGCGCAGGCGCAGGCCCTGGCGGCGATCCTGGCCCGCAAAGACCCCGGCGCGCGGAACTTCGCCGCGGAGCTGGCCCTCGGCACGAACCCGGCCTGCCGCATCATCCCGAAGAGCCGCGAGATCAAGAAGCGGCTGGGGCAGGCGCACGCGGCGCTGGGCGACAATCTCAGTCTGGCCGGAACGGTGGACAGCGCCATCCACCTCGACATCGTCATGTTACGTCCGACCGTCATCCTCGATGACGACGTGCTCGTGCTGGACGGCGGCACACCGGTGTTTGCGCAGGCGAAGTGAGCGGTGCCCACGATAAAGGGGGGAGATCGGATGAAACAAGTCGCGCGACTCGCAGGATTCGCGCTCGCGGTGGTGCTGGTGATGACCGTGGGCGCGATCGGGCAGGGGTCCTACCCCACGAAGCCCATCACGCTGGTGACGCACAGTAGCGTCGGCGCAGGCGGCGACATCTTCCTGCGCAACCTGGCCAAGAATCTCGAGGGGATCGTGAACGTGCCGATCGTCGTCGAGAACCGCGCCGGGGGATCGTCCGCCCGGGCGGTCACGCATGTCGCGACGAGCCCGCTGGACGGCTACATCCTCTACGGCTCGACGCCGACGATGCTGCAGACGCCGATCCTCACCCGGACGCCCAACTCGTTCCTCGACCTGCAGCCGGTGGTGAACGTCTTCTTCGACCCGATGATCCTCTACGTGAAGGCCGACTCGCCCTGGAAGACGCTCACCGACATCATCAACACGGCGAAGCAGCGGCCCGGCACGATCCGCTTCGGCGCGGCCACGCCCGGGTCGGTGGAGCACATGATCGGCCACCAGATCCAGAAAGTGGCGAAGATCCAGGTCCAGCCCGTGACCTTCGAGGGCGGCGGTGACCTGCTCCTGGCGGTGCTCGGCGGCCACGTTGACCTCGGCGTGGGGGAGTTCGCGGAAGTCGCCTCGCAGGTGCAGGCGGGGCAGGTGCGCGTGGTCAACTCCTTCACGGCGGCCCGCCTGGCGGGGACGACCATCCCCACCGCGAAGGAGCAGGGCGTGGACATCGTCGTCGAGAAGTTCCGGGGCCTGCTCGGGCCGAAGGGGATGGATCCGGCGGCGGTAGCTTTCTGGGAGTCCGCGGTGAAGCGCGCCCTGGCCCGGCCGGCCTACCGCGCCTACTACAGCTCTGTGTACCTGCTGCCGGCGTACATGGACCACGACCAGTACAAGGCGTACCTGCATCGCATGAACCAGACGCTCAGAAGGTACATGAAAGAGATTGGCGTGATTAAGTAAGAACAGGAGGTCGCTGCGGCGCTCCGGCGCCTCGCGACGACAGTGCGGCGAGCCGATTTCTACATCGGGCTGGGGCTGCTGGCCGTGGCGCTGGTGTACTTCCAGCAGTCGTTCAGCATCCTGCGGGGATTCGCCTCGGACCGCCTCGGTCCGGCGTTCTTCCCGCGGATGCTCGCGCTGCTGCTCGCGGCGCTCGCCCTCACCCTCATCATCCGGGCCGGGGCGGGACGGTCCGATCCTTCCCGCCCCCCCACGATCCGCGCCGGGATGCTGGCCGCGGTGCTGGGAGTGCTCGTGCTCTACGCCGCCGTCCTGCCTGCGCTGGGCTTCCTCATCGCCACGCCGCTGATGCTCGCGGCGATCATCTGGTCCCTTGGGCTGCGGGCCTGGGCGTCACTGGCCGCCGCGGCGCTCGGCGTCACCGTGGTGCTCTGGTTCGTGTTCGCCAGGATGCTGCACGTGCTGCTGCCCCCGGGGCTGCTCTGATGCTTGAACGCTTCGCGCTCGGCGCGGAGATCGCGTTCCAGCCCCTCTCGCTGTTGATGATGCTCCTCGGCGTGGCCTGGGGTATCCTCGGCGGCGCACTGCCGGGAATCTCGGGAAGCATCGCCATGGCCCTGCTGCTCCCGCTCACCTTCGGGATGAACCCGGCGGTGGCGCTGATGATGCTCGCCGGAGTGTACATCGGCGCGATGTACGGCGGCTCGATCACCGCCATCCTGATCAGCACGCCGGGCACGCCGGGGGCCGCCGCCACCGTCATCGACGGGTACGCGCTGCACAAGAAGGGGATGAGCGGCAAGGCCCTGGGTGTCTCGCTCATCACCGGGACGATCGGCGGCATCGTCAGCGTTTTCATCCTTGTCGCCCTGGCCGTGCCGTTGTCGAAGGTCGCCCTGGCCTTCGGTCCACCGGAGTACTTTGCGCTGGGCGCTTTCGGTCTGGCCCTGATCAGCAGCTTCGTCGGCCGCGACCTAGTCAAGGGCGCCATCTCGGCCGTGCTGGGACTGATCATCGCCACGGCGGGCACCGATCCATTCTCCGGGACGCCGCGCTTCACGTTCGGCGCGATCGACCTCCTCAGCGGGGTGGAGCTGGTCGCAGGCATGATCGGACTGTTCGCCGTCTCAGAGATGCTCCACCAGATCGCGGAAGGCTCGGCCTGGGAGCGGATCAAGGGGAAGTTCACGACGAACCTGCCCACACTGGTCGAACTGTGGAGGCTGCGCATCGCCACCTTCATCGGCATCGTCATGGGCACGATCGAGGGATTACTGCCCGGCGGGGGAGGGGCCATCGCCGCCTTCATCTCCTACAATGAGGCCAAGCGGTGGTCCAAGCATCCGGAGGAGTTCGGCCACGGCTCACTCGAAGGGATCGCCGCTCCCGAGACGGCGAACAACGTCGTCACGGGGACGGCGATGATCCCGCTGCTCACGTTCGGGATCCCGGGCAGCAACGGGGCGGCGATCATGCTCGCCGCGATGCTCCTGCACGGGATCCGTCCCGGGCCGCAGCTCTTCCAGGGCACGCCGCAGATCGTCTACGGGCTGTTCGTGGGGATGCTCATCGCCAACGTCATGATGCTCGTTCTCGGGTTCATCGCCCTGCGCCCGTCGATCGCCATCGTGAATGTGCGCCCGCCCTTGCTCTACGCGTCGATCCTGGCGCTTGTCCTCGTCGGGGCGTACTCGATCAGCAATCGTATGTTTGAAGTCTGGGTGGTGCTGATCACAGGGATCATCGGATACGGGATGCGCCGCTTCGGGTTCAACATCTTGGCCACGGTGCTTGGACTCGTTCTGGGCTTCATGGTCGAAGCGAATCTGCGGCGCTCCCTGCTCATCTCGCTGGGGAACCCGTGGGTCTTCTTCACGCGTCCCATCTCGGCCGGGCTCTTGGCCTTCGCTATCTTCACCTTGCTCTGGCCCATCGTGCGGCAGGTCAGGGACGACCGGCGGGCGCGCCGCGCGCTGGCTCCCACGCAGGCCTGATGGATCTCGAGCTCCGGGGTCGCTCCGTACTGCTGGCGGGTGGGACCCGGGGGATCGGCCGCGCCGCCGCGGAGCTGTTTGGGGAGGAAGGCGCGCGGGTCGCCCTCCTCGCGCGCGACCTGGCCGCCCTGGACGACGCCGCCGGCCGCGTGCGGCAGCGCGGCGGGGAGGCGGTGGCCATCCGGACCGACGTCACGGATGCCGCGGAGACAGAGCGCGCCGTGCGCGAGGCGGAAGCGGCGCTCGGACGGTTCGATGCGGTCGTCCACGCGGTCGGCCGGGGCTTCCGCGGTCCGTTCCTCGAGTTGAGCGAGGCGGCGTGGCGCGAGGCGTTCGAGGTCGATTTCTTCGCGGCGCTCCGCCTGATCCGTCTGGCCATCCCGCACATCCCCCGGGGCGGGCGCGTCGTCCTGCTGGGGTCGGCTTCGGGGAAACAGCCGCACCTCGGCCAGTCGCCGAGCAATGCCGCGAAGGCGGCCCTGGCGAACTTCACGCACAGCCTTGCCGACGAGGTGGCTTCGCTCGGGATCACGGTAAACTGCGTGGCCCCGGGACGCATCCTCACCGAGCGCCGCCGCCGGCGGCTGATCACCGAGGGCGAGCAGCGCGGCCTCTCTCCCGAGGCGGCGTTCTTCGAGGACGCGCAGGACGTCCCGCTCGGCCGGCTCGGCGACCCGGAGGAGGTCGCGGCGATGATCGTCTTCCTCGCCTCGCCCCGCTCCAGCTACGTCACTGGACAGATTATCGTCGTGGACGGAGGCCTGGTCCGGACCTACTGATGCCTGCGGTCTCCGAGTCGCGCTTCGGCGGCGACGAGCTCCTGCTCGCCCCGCGCTTCACCTGGATCCCCTGGGCGATCTTCCTCGGCGCGTTCCTCCTCGCCGCAATCCTCCCGCTGCCGGATGGCCTGACGCGCCCCGGCGCATACGCGCTGGCCGGACTGCTGGCCGCGGTCGTGTTCTGGGCGAGCGGTGTGCAGGATCCGTCGCTGTCCGGGCTGCTCATCGTCACGCTGATGACGGTGCTCGGCGTGATGCCCTTCGAGCGCGCCGTGGCCGGTTTCGGCACCGAGTTCGTCTGGCTGCTCGTCGTCACGTTCGTGCTGGCGCGGGCGATGGCGGAGACGGGTCTCGGCCGGCGCATCGCTCTCGCCCTCTTGCGTCGCGCCGGCGGACACCCGCCCCTCGTGCTCCTCGCCCTGCTCGGCTCGGTGCTGGTGCTCTCGTTTATGGTCCCGACCGCCGCGGGCCGCATCTCCATGATCCTCCCCGTGGTGCTCGGCATCATCGAAGCCGGGCGCATCCCGCCCGGCTCGCGTTTCGCCAAGGCAATGCTCATCGGGACCTCCCATGTCTCGATCATGGCGGGCGTCGGGCTGATAACAGCGGCCGGGGCGACGGTCTACGCCGCGGGTGCGTTCGAAAATCTCATTGACGTCCGCTGGACCTATCTGGCCTGGCTCGGCGCGTTCTTCCCGCTGGTCGCCGTGTTTACGATGCTGGTCTGGCGCATCTTACTGTGGATCTTTCCGCCCGAAGCCGGGGAGCTGACCGCAGGCGCGGAGTACGTCACGGAGGAACTGCGCCGCCTTGGCGGGCTGAGCGTCTCCGAACGCAAGATGCTCGCGGTGTTCGCGCTGATCTTCTTCCTCTGGGTGATCGGGCCGCGCTGGGGGATCACGACCCCGCAGGCCGGGATGATCGGGACCATCCTGCTCCTGCTCCCGGGGCTGCGCGTGCTCACCTGGGAGCGGGCCATGGCGGCGATCCGCTGGAACGTCATCATCCTTTTCGGCATCTCGCTGGCGCTGGCCGACGCGCTGGAGCGCTCCGGGGCGGGGGCCTGGCTCACCGCCGGCACGCTGCGCATCGTGGAGCAGCCCTCGCCGATGGCCGTGGTCGCGGTGATCTCGCCCCTGGTCCTGCTCATCCGGATCGGCTTCGTGAACAACCTGGGGATGATCGCCGCGGGGCTGCCACTGGCGTTCACGTTGGCCAAAGGGTGGGGGCTCGACCCGCTGTGGACCGGGATGGTCGTGGTGATGACGGCCGGACCGGGCTTCCTGCTGCCGACGCAAACCCCCACAGGGATGATTACCGTCGGCTACGAGTACTACACGATCCGCGATTACCTGCGGTCGGGGATCCCCGCCTCGATCGTCCTGCTCGCCCTCACCTGGCTGGCGGCGCTGTTCTACTGGCCGTTGCTCGGCTATCGGCCGTAAGTGCGACGCGGTTGGGTCAAGTCGACTCGCCCGGGCGAGTTGCACTAACCTATGCGGGTCACTTCAACTCGTTCCGAAACGAGTCGCACCAGCCCACGCGGGGCATGGACGCCGGAGATGCCAGCCGCGGTCGCCGACGAAGAACCACACCGCGCCCTCGGCGACGTAGTTGAGTTGCTCCGCGTCGTGGACGTGCGGCCGGGAGTGATAACCTGGAGGTCGGTGCGCCACCATCAGGTCGGCGAACCGCCCGCTGGTGAACGTCGTCTCGAACGTTGTCCCGGCTTCGAGCGTGACCTGCCGGCGAGGGACCGTGTCGCGGGAGGCTTTGAGGCTCATGCCATCAAAGGTTCGCATCACGGCCGGGGGTTCCCGCGCCGGCCGGCCTCTTCCGCCGCGCCCGTCACATTGCGAAGTCCTCAGGAGGGAGTGAGTCGATGGACCCGCAGGTGCGTCCGTTCGTCCAGAGCCTGGACAGGCTGCATCAGGATCTCTTCGAGGCGGTGGAGCCGCTCACTGACCGCGAGGTCAACTGGGCTCACCCGCAGCTTTCCAACACGATCGGCATCCTCCTCCGCCATTCCGCGGGAAGCGAGCGGTACTGGATCATCGAGAGGGTCGGCGGCCGTCCGGTCGTCCGCGACCGTGACGCGGAGTTCGGCCGGGAGCCGCTGGCAAAGGACGCGGTGGTCGCGGAGCTCAGGGCGGCCTACGACGAGGTGCGCGGCGTGCTGGAGTCCCTCCGCGCGGCAGATCTGACCCGTGAGATCGAGTTGACCTACCGGGATGAGAAGCGCACCGTGGCGGCCGCCTGGGCCCTGCTGCACTCCCTGCAGCACACCTCCTACCATCTCGGCCAGATCCAGATCTTCAAGAAGATGGCCGCTGCCTGAGGGCGAGCGCGGTCCACCCAAACCAGACGATGAAGAGGATGCCCGCCACGGTGTAGCTGGCGAACTGCAGTGAGCTGCCCGGGACGGTCGACATCGGTGAGTCAGCATAGACGATCGCGGTGCGCCCCACGGCGAGGGCCTTGACGATCCTCCCGGCCATTCCGGCATGCTGCCGCCGATCCCGGTCGTGGAGAGGAAGAGGCCGGCGTTGCCGCCGGCCTCCCCGCTACGTGTGGCCACGGTCCCTCACCGCACGATGATCGTTCCCTTCATCCCCTCGGGCACATGCACCAGGCACCAGTACTCGTACGTGCCGGCCTTGGCGAACGTCAGGCTGTAGCTCTTCGGGAAGTTCGGCGGAGCCTCCGGAGGATACAGGACCGCCGAGTTGACGAACGCGGTCCCGTCATAGGTCTTCCCCCCCGCCGGCTTCAGGGCGACCGGGTTGAGCTGAAGCTTCGGCGGCCCCTGGGCCTGCGGTTGGACGAGAACGAACTCCGGGGGCTTCTGGCCGCTGGTGAACGTGACGGTATGGATCTCGAATGGATCCCGCATGGTCCAGGTCACGGTCGTGCCCACCGCGACCCGCAGGGGCTGCGGGGTGAACCTGAAGATCGAGTATCCCGAGCGCAGGTTGCCCCTCAGGGGCACCACGACCTCGCTCCCTTTCTTCGTGGTGGCGGACTGTTTCCAGGCGCTCTGTCCGGCCTGCAGTGATGCCGCCATCTCCTGCTTGCCGCGCTGCGCCGCGGACGCCGGGGAGCCCTTCGCCGCCCCCACCATCACCTTGCCGCTCATGCCCGGACCATGCACGATGCACGTGTACGTGTATGTCCCTGCCTTCGTGAACGTCAGGGAGTAGCTGAACGGCTTCGAGGGGTCCGGCGGCAGACCGGAGTTGTGATACCCTGTGCCGTCAAACGTCGCGCCGCCGGCGGGAACGAGCACGCGGGGGTCAATGAAGACCTTGTCCCCCTCCTGCACCTCCAGGCGGGGGAGCTGTGTGCCGCCGGGGAAGGCGATGTTGTGGAAGCCGATGACCTGCCAGGTCACGGTGTCGCCGGCGGCGATCTCCAGCGTCCGTGGAAAGAACGCGTTCAAGACGATCGATATATCCTGCGCGCCGCCGCCGGCAATGGCGGTCCAGGTTTGCTTTGCGCCGGCCGCGGGCAGCGCCGCGGTCGAGAGAAGCAGTAGGGCCAGCCCCATGAGTAGGGCGACGTGCCGTTTCATTCTATCCCTCCAGAGATGCGTCATGAGCCAGATGCGTCATGCGCCGTTGATGGACTGTCCGAGACTCCCCTCCGGTTCGTCTAGCCCCCTTTCGTCGTGCGGAGCTGTTCAAGATCGCGCAGCACGTCCTCACTCTCGAAGCCGAGTCCGTAGGCGCCGAGGACCACGCCCCGCCGGTCGATGACAAACGTGGGAAGATCGTGCTCCTGGGCGGCGCCGCTGGGCCGGACCATGACCCCGTAGGCACGGTAGATCCGGCGCAGCGACGGCGCGTCGCCGGTGAGGAAGTGCCAGCCCCGAGCGTCGGCCCGGTAGCGCCGGGCGTACGTGGCCAGGACGGGCACGGAGTCACGGGCCGGATCGGTCGTTACCGTGAGGAACACGACGTCGCGCGCCCACCAACCGCGCGCGATCAGAGAGCGCTGCACCCGCGTGAGCACCGCCGTGGTCAGCGGGCAGACGTCCCGGCAGTTCGTGTAGATGAAATTCAGCAGGACGAGCCGTCCGCGCAGGTCACCCAAGCGGACCCGGCGGCCCTCCTGGTCCGTGAGGGTGAAGTCGGGGGCGGTCCGGCCGATCACCGGGAAGGGTGGAGGACTGCCCTGGCCGGAGGAGGGCGCGGCCCAGATGAACAGCGCCAGCACCACGAGGATGCCGGCGAAGAGACTGCGTGAGCGCACAAACACCTTCAGGGCCCCGACCTCGCCGCGACGATCGCTTGATACGCGAAGATACCCCTATATTGGACCGGAAGGGTCCACTTCCTGTCAAGTGCGGTGTGAAGTTCCGGCGGTGATGCGCGCCCCGCGGGTGTGCGCTGCCACCGCTCCGTGCCCTAGGATCCGGGGGTGAAGGTAAGCATGATGCGCCGCAGCAGGGCGGCATCCTGCTCCAGCGTCGGTGATGTGGTGGTGGTGGTCGCCGTGACGACGTAGGCGCGGCGGCCGGCGAGTGTGTACAGCTGCATCTGGTAGATGCCGAGCCCATCGTTGCGCCGCCAGGTGTAGTAGCGGAGGATGGCGGAGTGCCCGCCGATCTGCGTCCGGTCGGTGCGCAGGCGCTGGTAGCCGCCGAAGATGAGGGCGATCTTCGACTCGGTGACGGATTCGTACTGATCGAGGCTCATCGCTCGAGGCATGGTCTCCGACCCGACGCTGACGCTGACGTGCATCCCGCCGGCTCCGGGGATCTCTGGGCCCACCACCGCGAGACCGACCACGCCCTGCCGTTGGACCACGTCCCAATCCGCCGGGTAGCTCAGCGCGAATCCCTGCGACGGATGGACGAACCGCTTCCATCCTTCCGCGGCATCCGCGCCCACCGCGACGGCGAAGAGCCCCAGCACGATCAGGACGGCCACAGCACGTGTCATCCGGCTTACCTCCGGGAGCGCCAGTGTTCCCTGTGACGAACGTGCCGCCGGTGCGCGCAGTTTAGACATGCGCAGAGTGGACGGGCGCGGCGCGCGGAGCTGCACGGAGTCTCGAGGTGCGCGAGCCGGCTCGTGTCTAGGCTCGGAACCGCAGGGGGTATGGAACAACGAAGTCCCGCATGACTGTCGCCGGTACGTTCATCCAGGTCGTCTCTCAGCGGGCGCCCCGGGCCGTGCGCTCCGTTGCCGCCGGGCTGGCCCTGGCCGGTCCCGCTGCCGTGCTCGGCTTCCTGCTCGCCCGCCCGGAATACGACGTGCCGCTGCCCTCCGCCACGGGATATTTCTACGCCGTCACCTTTGTCTCGCTGCTCGGCGTCGCCGTCTCCGCCGGGATCGCCCTCGGGAGCGGCCGGCTGCGGGACGCGCGGGCGTTCTTCCTCATAGTGGGCCTCTTCGGAGTCTCCGGAATTTCCCTCATCCACGCCGTGGCGACGCCCGGCGTGCTGGTCGCGACACCTCCCTGGGAGGGCCTCGCCGCGCGGCTGAGCCTCGTTGCCGGGAGTGTGGCGTTCCTCCTCAGCACGGTGCGATGGGGGCAGGCCGGGGACGCGCGGCTCTCGGTATTGGGGCGCCGGGTGCTCATCGTGCTCGCGCTGAGTGGGCTGGCTCTCGCCGTGCCCCCTCGCTCCGCGCTGCTGGGCTCCGCATCCACCGGGGCGCCGGTCATGGCCCTCCTCGCGCTCGCGATGTTCATCGTGGCCGGTGGGCCGGGTGTCGGCCAACCCGGGCCACGCCGCGCTCGCCGCGGCGATGGTCTACTTCGCCGAAGCGCAGGTGGCGCTGTGGCTGTCGCCGGCGTGGACGCTGTCCTGGTGGGGCTCCCATGTTCTCATCCTGGTCGGGTTCCTCGCCTCGGTGACAGGCTTCGGGCTGACCTCTGCCCGCCGCCGGTCGCCGTCCGGGCTGGTCGAGGCGCTGTTCCTGACCGAGACGCTGAACCGGCTCGAGGCCTCGTCCGCGGAGGCAATCGTGGCACTTATCGCCGCAGTCGAGGCGCGCGACCGGTACACGGACGGTCACTCGGCACGGGTCTCGCAGATGGCCGTGCTTACCGGCGAGGCAATGCACCTCCCCGGGGCGGCGCTGCGAGGGCTGGAGCGGGCCGGATTGATCCACGACGTCGGCAAGCTCACCGTCCCCGACGCGATCCTCCGCAAGCCGGGACGCCTCACGCCCGAGGAATATGAGGTGGTCAAGCAGTCTCCCCTGCGTGGCAATGAGGTGATCGGCCGGATGGCCTCACTCCGGGAGGAGCTGCCCGGCGTGCTCCACCATCACGAGTGGTACGACGGCAGCGGTTATCCGCACGGCCTGCGCGGCGGGGACATCCCGCTGGCCGCGCGGATCCTGGCCGTGGCCGACGTCTACGACGCCCTCACCTCGGAGCGGTCCTATCGGGGCGCGCTGAGCGAGGACGAGGCCCTGGCCCATCTCCGGCAGATGGCA
>Ga0209341_10005163_pt1 | contig 11895 bp, 10 predicted proteins | sample RifCSP13_2_FD_184020 | JGI IMG/M metagenome (GOLD analysis project Ga0209341, IMG submission 184020) | Soil microbial communities from Rifle, Colorado - Rifle CSP2_sed 13_2 (SPAdes) (version 2) | ecosystem: Environmental > Terrestrial > Deep subsurface > Rock core/Sediment | place: Rifle...
CCGGAGACGGTGACCGTCGTCGTCTCGATGGCCGCCTCTTCGCCGGTTGCCTGCCCGACCGCCCAGCCGATCAGTCCTGCTCCCAGTACCACGGCAAGCGCGACGGCAACGAGGATTACGGTGAGTGCGCCTCGACCGCGTGCGTGCCGGAAGGCCATCGCACGCGCATTATCCCCACACCTAAGACGAGGCAAGTGAGTCGACCGGTCGTGTTGATTGGCCTCGCCCGCGTGGCCGGGATAGCCGGCTTCGTGGTTCACGACTTCTTCACGCCGGCCGCCTAGCCTGCCGCTCGCTCCACGACCTGGAGGTCACGACGTATGAACTCGCGCTCGACGTTCTGGATTGCCGCGGCCGCACTCCTGACCGCTGCGCTTGCCCTTGCCCTCGGGTTCGTGGCCGTCGTCCGCGCCGGCGACGAGGAGACTGCCGCTCAAGCTCAGATCGAGTCGATGGACATGGAGGGCATGGCCCACGGAGCGGCGGCGCCGCAGGAAGGCGTTCCGAATACGAGTGCGTCCCGTGGCGGGCGGCCGCTCGGACACACGACCAACGGCGACACCTGGGTCTTCAACCTCACCACCAGGCCCGTGAAGTGGGAGATCGTCCCCGGCGTCCGCGTCACGGCGTGGACCTACAACGGGACCGTGCCTGGGCCCGAGATCCGGGTGCCCTACGGACAGAAGGTCCGCGTCGTCGTGAAGAACGAGCTCCCCGAGCCGACGACCGTCCACTGGCACGGGATCGCCGTTCCGAACGCGATGGACGGCGTGCCCGACGTGACCCAGGATCCGATCGAGCCTGGACAGTCGTTCACCTACGAGTTCCGCGCGATCCCAGCGGGCCGCGACTCGAAGGGCGGCACGTTCCTCTACCACTCGCACTTCGAGGAGGACCGCCAGGTCGGGCTCGGCCTCTCGGGCGCATTCGTCATCGAGCTGCCGAGCGCCCCTCGGTACGACGTCGAGCGGACCGTGATGATCGGCGAGTGGACCTTCGACCCGGCGACGGGCGAGACGCGGCCGCCGATGGAGATGGAGGGCTCGCTCCCGAACTTCTTCACGCTCAACGGGAAGAGCTTCCCGGCGACGGAGGAGATCGAGGTGGAGCGCGGCGACCGCGTTCTCCTGCGACTCGTGGGCGCCGGGCAGTTCGAGCATCCGATGCACCTCCACGGCACCGACTTCCGCGTCGTGGCGAAGGATGGGCACCCGGTTGCCGCCCCGCTCGCCGCCGACGTCGTCCAGGTCGCGCCTGGCGAGCGCTACGACCTCGTCTTCACGGCGACCGAGCCGGGGAGGTGGGTCTTCCACTGCCATATCGGCCATCACCTGACGAACGACGGCGACGACCCGGGCGGGCTCATCCTCGTGGTCGACGTCGCCGCATAGGAGAGAGGAGAGTTCGGTGAACACGAAGACTGCGGCGATAGTCGTCGTCGCCGTCGTCGCGCTCGGCATCGCTGTCGCCCTCGGCGCCGCCGCGCTCATCGGCGACGGAGGCTCTGAGAGCGCGCCCGCAGAGGAGCACACCATGGTCCAGGGGACCGTCTGGGTGGCGAACGAGGGCGGGAACAGCATCACGGCGATCGACGCGGCGACCAACAGCGTCGTCGCGACGCTGACGGGCATCGAGGGTCCACACAATCTCCAGGTGTCCCCTGACGGCAAGACGGTCTGGGCCGTCAGCGGGCACGACTCGATGGCCGCGATGCTCGACGGCGGCACGTACGAGGTCCACGGGGTCGTCCCGACCGGAGAGGAGCCGGCGCACATCGTGCTCACGCCCGACGGGAAGCTCGCCTACACGACCAACGGAGCGGAGAACACCGTCACCGCGATCGACGTCGAGGCAATGAAGCCGATCGCGACGATTCCCGTCGGCGCCTTCCCGCACGGGCTGCGGCCGAGCCCGGACGGTCGCTGGATCTACGTCGCGAACGCGAAGGGCTCGACAGTGAGCGTCATCGACGTCCGCTCGAACCGCCGGGTCGCGGATATCGCGGTGGGCCGGGCGCCGGTCCAGGTCGGATTCTCGCCGGACGGGCGCTACGCGTACGTCTCCCTCAACGCCGAGAACGCGGTCGGAAAGATCGATGTCGCGAAGAGGAAGCTCATGGGCAAGCTGACGGTCGGCGTCGGCCCGATCCAGGTTTACGTCAGCCCCGACGGCAAGTATCTCCTCGTCGCAAACCAGGGCACGGAGGCGGAGCCCGGCACGACCGTCTCCATTGTCGACACGGCGAGCTTCGCGGTCGTCGACACAGTGGAGACCGGAACGGGCGCGCACGGCGTGGTGATCGACCCCTCGAGCCGGCACGCGTACGTGACGAACATCTACGGCGACGACGTCGCGGTGCTCGACCTGGCGGAGCGAGCGGTGGTCGCCCGGATCCCCGTCGGCCGGTGGCCGAACGGGATCAGCTACTCGCCCCTTGCCCCCGCGACGGGCACGTCGAGCGTCGAGCTCGAGATGCCCGAGATGGAGGAGATGGAGCACTGACTCGCTCCATCCGTCTCATCGCCGTCGTCGCTGCCGGCCTGGGCGCGATCTTCGGCGCGACCGCCAGCGCGAGCGCCGATCCCTCGATCAAGGACAAGCGCGCGCAGGGGCAGGCCATCATCGCCGAGATACAGCGCCTGGACGAGGAGGTCGCCGCAGCGGCCGAGCGCTGGAACGGAGCGAACCTCGAGCTCGAGTCGCTGACGAGCGACCTCGACGAGACGCGAGAGGATCTCGAACGGGCGCGGCGGATGTACAGGCTGTCGCAGGAGCGGGTCGCTCGACGACTTCGCGACCTCTACGTGAACGGCGTCTCCGACTCGACCCTGGAGGTGATTCTCGGTGCGCGGAGCCTCGACGAGATCGTCACGGGGCTCGATGCGACCCAGCGAATCGCCACCCAGGACGCCCAGATCGTCCGCCAGACAAGGGCACTCCGGACACGTGTGGCCGAGCGCGAAGAGAAGTTGACCGAGGCGAAGGCCAGGCAGGCAGCGATCGTCGAGGGTCTCGCCTCGGAGAAGCGGGCGATCGAAGGCAAGCTGGCCGAACGGCAGCGTCTGCTCGCCTCGGTGAAGGACGAGATCGCGCGCCTGCAGGAGGTCGAGCGCCGCCGCCAGGCGGAACTCCGTCGTCAGGCAGAGCGCGAGCTCGAACGCCAGCGACGAGCGGCCGAAACGCAGGCACGGGCGCGCACAGAAGCCGACGAGGCCGCCGCTGCGACCCCGGCGTCACCTGGCGACGGCGACGGCCTGTCCGGCACAGCGCTGGATGCGGCGGACTACGTCCCGCCCCCCCCGGACGCGAGCAAAGGCGCCCAGGTGGTCGCGATCGCGCTGCAGTACCTCGGCGTGCCGTACAAGTGGGGTGGCGCTTCCCCGGAGACCGGCTTCGACTGCTCGGGGCTGACGATGTATGTCTATGCCCAGGTGGGCATCAGCCTGCCTCACCTCGCCGCCGCGCAGTACCGGATGGGAGTCCCCGTCCCCAAGAGCGAGTTGCAGCCCGGCGACCTCGTCTTCTTCAACCGACTCACCCACATGGGGATGTACATCGGCGGCGGAAACTTCATCCACGCTCCTCGCACCGGTGACGTCGTCAAGATCTCCCCGCTCTCCGACCCGTACTACGTCGCGAACTGGGTGGGTGCCCGGCGCGTGCTTTGATCGTGGTCGCTGCGAGCGTCAGAACTCTATGCGGGAGGCGCCGACGATCGCCTCGTCTCCGTCCACGAACCGGACAAGTGCCTTTCCCTTCCCGTCGTAGTCGGGTGACCAGACGACCACCACAGACTCCTCGCCGTGGACGCGGCACCGTCGCCCGTCCTCGCGCTCGAGCCCGCGCCAGTAGCGCACGAACGGATTCTCCTCCCACTCGCGGCCGATCGTCGTCTCGTCCGTGTGTCCCGGCAGGACGCGCACTTCATGGGGCAGCGCCATCAGCACCTCCATCACCGAGCGGCGCATCTCGTCGGCCGGCCCTCCGCCGACCGAATCCAGGAACAGCGTGTCGCCCGTGAAGCAGAGCTCACCGCCTGCGAGGAACGAGACGCCGTCGTCTGAATGCCCCGGCGTCGCGAGCGATTCGATGCTCAACCCGCCCGTATCCACCGGTCCGGTCGTGACCTCGAGGCCGTACCGGCGGACGAGCTCGTCGTTTCCCGCGACGTGATCTGCGTGGCCGTGGGTCACGAGAAGGTGCGTCGGCGTCAGTCTCTCTCGGTCCACAACCACGAGCAGCGGCTCGAGCGGAGCGCCGCTGTCGACGAACACGGCCGTCCCGCCCGGCTCGTCCGCCAAGAGGTAGGCGTTCGAGAGCCAGGAGGGGTGCATGCTCTTCTCGACCAGCATCGGCAGGGATCGTAGGCCACGAGCAGGAATCCGGCTCGCAGGGGAGAATCCCGCGCGGCCTGTAGCAATCGACCGGGGGGTTCAGATGCAGACGATGGACATGATGTTCGAGGAACGGGAGGTCGTCGAGGAGGCCGCCGACAAGTGGTGGCTGTTCCTGCTGACGGGTATCGCCTGGCTCGTTTTCGCCCTCCTCGTGTTCCAGTGGGACTACACGACCGTCGCGGCGATCTCGTACCTCTTCGGCGTCGTGGCGATCGTCGCAGGGGTCAACGAGTTCTTCCAGATCGGCGTCTCGACCAGGGGCTGGAAGATCGTGCATGGACTTCTCGGCGTGCTCTTCGTCATCGCCGGGATCTACGCGCTCATCCATCCGTACGACACCTTCAAGACGCTCGCCGCCCTCGTCGGCTTCTTCCTGCTGATCAAGGGCATCTTCGACATCACGGTCGCGTTTGTCACCAAGGCTCAGTTCGACCTCTGGTGGCTGCAACTCGTCGTCGGGATCGTCGAGATCCTGCTCGCCTTCTGGGTGGCGGGGAACTTCAAGGAGAAGGCGATCCTGCTCGTGATCTACGTCGGCATCGTCGCGCTGGCGCGCGGGCTCACCGAGCTGTTCCTCGCGTTCAAGCTCAAAGGACTGAAGAGGAAGCTCGCGTCCACCTGACGCCCGAACTGTGGTCGGGAGGGCCGCCCAGGCGGCCCTTCCCTTCCGTTCAGGCCGTTGGCAGTTCCCCGTCGTCTCGTCTGCCTCCCGTGTATAGGATCGCCGGAATGCGTCGGACCGCCCTCGCGCTCGTCGTTCTCGTCGCTGCAGTCGGTCTCGCCGCGGCAGGCTGCGGGGGTGAGGAGGAGGCGACGCCGACGCCGGAGACGGTGACCGGGACCATCGAGACGGAGACGACGGCGACGGAGACGACCGAGACCACGACGACCGAGACCACCGGGACGGAGACGACCGAGACCACCGAGACCGAGACCACCGAGCCGGGCGGGCTCGAGGGCGACCCGGTCGCGGGCAAGGAGATCTTCCTCGCGACGCCGCCTGGCTGCGGCAATTGCCACACACTCGCGGATGCAGGCACGACGGCCACCGTCGGCCCGAACTTCGACGAGACGAAGCCGAGCGAGACTTTTGTCGTCGACCGCGTGACGAACGGGTTCGGGGGAATGCCCCCCTTCAAGGACAGTCTGACCGAGCAGCAGATCGCGGACGTAGCCGCGTACGTCTCGCAAGCGGCAGGCGGGAGCTGACCGCAGTCACCACCTTGTGGCTCTGAGCCACTTGGCTCGGCACGTATCGAGAATCGGCCCGCTCTAGACTCCGTCTCGTGATCGATCTCAAGGCGGCCCGAGCCGATACCGACCGCTGGCGCGCCGCGCTGTCCCGAAAGGGCGCGGCTGACGCATTCGACGCCCTGCTCGAGGCCGACGAGCGCTGGCGCTCGCTCATTCCGAAGGTGGACGAGCTCCGCACCCGGACGAAGCTCAAGGGCAAGCCGTCGCCCGCCGAGCTCGAGGAGCTGCAGCAGGTGAAGGAGGAGCTGAGAGAGCTCGAGAGCGACCTCGCGCAGGCGGAGGCAGAGCGCGACCGGCTGGCCCTGCTCGTGCCGAATCCGCCGGACGACTCCGTGCCGGACGGTGAAACGGAGGAAGACGTCCTCGTGGTGCGACGGGTCGGCGAGCCGCCCACGTTGGACGAGGTCAAGGAACACACCGAGATCGGTCGCTTCGACATGGAGCGCGCGGCGCGCATCGCCGGATCGCGCTTCGGCTACTGGATCGGAGACGCCGCCCTCCTTGCCCTCGCTCTCTATCGGCTCGGGCTGGACCGCCTCGTCGCCAAGGGATTCGTGCCCGTGCTGCCGCCGGTTCTCGTTCGCGAGGAGGCGCTCGTCGGCACCGGCTGGCTGCCGGCAGACGACCCGAACGTGTACGAGATCGAGAGTGAAGGCCTCTACCTCGCCGGCACCGCCGAGATCCCGCTCGGCGGCCTCCACCTGGGCGAGATCCTGGACGCCGAGGATCTCCCTCTGCGCTACGTCGGCTTCTCGCCCTGCTTCCGCAGCGAGGCGGGCGCCGCGGGCAAGGACACGCGCGGGATGTTCCGCGTCCACCAGTTCAACAAGGTGGAGCAGTTCGCGTTCACCCGTCCCGAAGACTCGTGGGACGAGCACGAACGCCTGCTCGCGAACACCGAGGAGCTCGTCGCAGAGCTCGGGGTTCCCTACCGGGTGGTCGTGCTCCCGACCGGGGATATGTCGAAGGCCTCGGCGAAGACGTACGACGTCGAGCTCTGGTTCCCGTCGTACGGCCGCTACCGGGAGACCGCGTCGATCTCCAACACGACCGACTTCCAGGCCCGCCGATTGGGAACGCGCTACCGAAGCGACCACGGGCCGGAGCCCGTCCATACGCTCAACGGGACCGCCGTCGTCGATCGCATGGCGCTCGCGATCATCGAGAACTTCCAGGGCGGCGTGCCCGACGTCCTGCAGGGCTACGGCGCCCCCGCCGAGATCCGCTCGTAGGCGTCGGTCACAATGGGTTCCGGTGGGGTGCCGGAGCGGTCGAACGGGGCGGTCTTTGGCGGCTCAGGCGCGTCGAGAGCCCGGCATAGCGACGGCAACGATTCGGCTCCAATTAGCGCCAACACCGTACGATGGTTGCCCATACCGCTACGATCATTGACTGTGCGTACGACTCAGCGGAAGGGCGACATCGCGACATCCCGCGCCATCGCCTCGTTTACGGCGATGGGCTACGACGTCTCGATCCCGCTGACGGAGTCGGCCGCATACGACCTCATCGTCGATGACGGTCATCGACTGGCGCGAGTCCAGTGCAAGTTCGCCGATGACCGTCGTCGCCAGGTCGATCTGCGGAGGATTCACTCGAACTCCTCGGGGTACGTCGTGAAGCGGACGACCGAAGGTTCCTACGACTGGCTGTACGTCCTCGACGGAGGTGACTCGGAGTACCTGATCAAGAAGTGCCTTGCAGAACGACGGTCGGTGACGCTGCGCGACGCAGACAAACTTGGAGCGGTGGCAGAGTCTGGTTTATTGCAGCTGCCTTGAAAGCAGCCGGTCCGTCCAACAACGGACCCGGGGGTTCGAATCCCTCCCGCTCCGCTACGACTCCAACTCGGACGGTCCCGACGGCGTGTACCGCTTACGCCTGCTGGTAGGCCGCACACCGTTGTGAGAGACGAGGTGCGCCCCTCAGCGAGGACGCCGAAGCTCGAACGCGATTGCGCGCCGGCCGAGCCCGGGGTGCCCAAGAGCAAGGCGACGATCTGCTCCTCGACGAGCGGCGAGAGCTGGTTCGACATGCGCGGCCTTCTCCACTCGCGCGGACGCAGGATCTCGAGCCTCTGGCTCGATCATCCACGTCCGTGCTCGCGCCGCGTCGCGGAAACCGTTGGGCGTGCAAGCGCCTCGTGGGTTCGAATCCCACCCCCGCCGTCGAGCAAACGAGCGGGATTGTGCGGCTTCAGGCAGATCCTCTGTCCGTCTACTTCTTGCCGTTCCCCTTCCCGTTTCCGTTGCCGTTTCCGTTCCCCTTGCCGTTGCCGTTGCCGTTGCCGTTCCCGTTGCCGGGCGGCGAGGAGCCATTGCCCGCCGCGGTGGGCGGCGCGGCCGGTTGGACTTTCTTCCCTGACTGTTTCGTCTTCTTCGGCTTCGGCGACTTCCCGGGCTTGCTGCTGCTACCGGCCTGATCCGACGTTGCGGTCGGCGCAGCCTGCTGGTCGTTCTTCTGCTTCGCCTTGGCCTGACCGGGCTTGCTCGTCGCCGAGTTGTTCGAGCCCGTCGCCTTCTTGGGCTTCTTCGTCTTCTTCGTCTTGTTGCTCGATGCCGGCTCGGTGCTCCCGGTCGCCTGCTGGTCCTTCTTCTTCACTTTCTTGACCTTCGCGCCGGCCTGTTGCGTGGCTGCACACGGGCCCTCCGTGTCTCCGTGGCGGAGGTGCGCCGGCCACGCGTTGACGGACACGGTGATCGTGTTCTTGCCCTTGTGGCAGATCGTGATCTTCTTGCCGTACTGGTACTGCGACGGGTTGCCGTACTGGTACTGCGCCAGTGCGATGGCGGTCTGTGCCAGACCGGCGCCGCCGAGCGCTGCAAACGCGACGAGCGCGACGGCGGACGAGACTGCGGCTGCGATCAGCCTGTACCTGCGGTGGTCACCCCTCACCCTGCGCTCCCTTCATCTGACGGCATTTCGACGAGCCCGAACGCTGCGGTCGCGCACCGGCTCGTGCCTTCTATCGGCGCCCCAGGTCCTGAATCTCAGGGCTGAGGGGGTTCAATTCCCTCGCACGGGTGATCGCACGCCGCGCGGCGGGCCCTTTCGAGACGATTGCGAGGTCGAACCAGAGCCTCCACTCTTCCGGGGCGCGTCGAATCGCCTCGCCCAAGCTGCGTCGCGCATCGGCGTCGGCGCGGTCTGCGAGCTGCGCCTCGCCGAGGAGCTGCCACGGCTCGTGCGACCACGGCGCCCATGTGCGTGCACGGCGGGCTGACGCCGCAGCGCCCTTCGTGTCCCCGCGCTCGAGCGCCTCCACACTTTCCGCAATCGCCCGGTTGCCGACGTGCGCGACGAGCGCGACTGCGAGTGCGCACGCGACCACGGCCACCCCCGCTCCGCGACGGACCGCCGTCAGGGGGACGGGTGCGGCGGTGCGTGCCTCGGCGACGAGGGTCACGGCACAGGCCAGCGCAGTGAGCACGAGAACCGGCAGCTCCCAGTCCCAGTCAAGCGCGGAGTGGACGAGGAAGGCCGCATAGGCCGCGGCAGCCGCCGGCCCGAGCGCGCCGTGACGGGCCCGACCGAGGCCGGTCAGGGGCGCGCCTAGCGCGACGAGCAGGAGAGCGAGCCCGACCGGTCCGAGCTCTGCGAGGGTCTCCAGATACAGGCTGTGTGCATCGCGAGCGTTGTGTGCGACCGGCCGCTCTTCCGTCCAGCGCCGCTCGAAGCCTCCGGCCCCTTCCCCGACCAGGGGCTCGCGCTCCACCATCCGCGCGGCGACCCGCCAGTAATCCGCACGCCCATGGCCCGAGACCGAGAGCAGCCGCCGGTCGAGCTCGCCCGAGGTCGCGGGCGGGTCCCGACCGAACGCCTCGAGAGCGCGGTCGGCGACCGCGACGGGCCCACCCTCCCGCACGACCGCACCGAGTGCGAGCGCTGCCGCGCCGATCGCCACGGCAGCGACGACACGTCTACCGGTCGTGCGAGAGAGGCGCCGGCGCCCCGCGACGCGCGGGAGCGCCCAGGCCACGGCGGCGCCCGCGCAGCTCAGAACGGCGATCTGCCAGGCTAGGCGCTGCCCCTGCGTCTGAGCGGTCTCGAGCGTCTCGCCCGCTCGCGTGAGAGCGCTGTATCGCGAAGCGAGCAGGATGCCCGCCGCGGGGGCGAGCGTGAGGATGGCGAAACCCCCTGCCGCCCGCGGTTCGAGTGCGAGCAGAACGACGATCCCCACGAGCAAGGCGACGACCGCGCCGCGGCTGAACGTGAAGTAGAGGGCAACCCCGAGCGGAACGAGCGCGGCCCCTGCGGGCACCCGCAGCATCGATTCCCCACGCAGCGCGAATCCGGCCCCGAGCAGCACGCCGAGCGCAAGGAGCAGGCCGAGCGCGTTCCAGTACCCGATCGGCTCGGCCAGCTGGTACCCGCTCGCGGGGTCGTACGCGCCGCCGACGTGCCCGGGGAAGAGCCGCGTCGCGAGCGCGTACAGCGAGACCGCCGTTACACCCGCGACGACCCCTGCGAGCAGTGACGTGACCCGCTCCCGCGTCACCACGAGAACGAGTGCCGCCGCGGCGACGGCATAGAGGAGCCCCCGCTCTGCCTCGAGCACGGGCCAGGCCGCCGCGGGCGCCCACGCGGCCGACGCGAGTGCCCAGAGTGCCAGCCCGGCGAGCCCGCCGACGAGCGCAAGGGATCGCCGGTCGAGCGACACCTCATCCGCGGCCAGCACCGCGGTCAGGGCGACGAGAGCGAAGGCGAGCGTCAGCAGACCGTGGTCGGCCGGGTGGTAGCCGCCGCTCGCGAACGCGAGCGTGACGACCGCCGCACCGGCGGCGGCGCCCGGCGCGAGGATCGTGAGGGACCTGAGGCGGATACGCCACGTATCGGCCGGCAGGCCCGGGAACCCGAGCAGATCGCGAAGTCGGTCTGTGTTACGGTCGGCGCGCTTGGTGAAGCAACCCGTGGACTCAAAGGGGAGGAAGCCATGAGGTCGTTCTTGCGCCGGCATGTCACCCATGTCGTTCTCGTCGCCTCGGCCGCCGCGCTCGTGGCGGTACCGAGCGCTCTCGGCTCTCACGTCACAGATGGAACGGACGTCAAGGTGACGCAGGACAACAACAACGTCGACGGCGGGACGCCGAATCCGAGCTTCGACGCGCAGAACCGTCAGTCGAACGAGACTACCGTCTCCATCAGCCCGGCGAATACGAACATCGTCGCCGCGGGTGGAAACGACTACCGGATGGTGACGGTCACAGGCGACGTCTGGTATGGGCTCTACGTCTCTGCGAACGGGGGCACGACCTGGTTCAACACCATGATTCCGGGCTTCCCGTCGGACACGTCGGCAGCCGGTCTCGCCTCGCCGCTGCTTGGCCTGGATGCGTCGGGCGATCCAGTCGTGCGCTTCGACGCCGCGGGCAACCTCTACGCCGCCGGGATCGCCTTCAACCGCAACTTCGATCAGCCCGATCGTCCCGTGGACACGGTCGTGTACGTGGCGACGTACGACTACACGCCCGGGACACCGGGCGGGACGAGCACGCCGAACTCCGCGGCCAACCCGCCGAACTTCACCTATGCGGGAACGACGGTGGTCGACAGCGGCGCCGTCGGGTTCGCGGTGCCCGGCGTGATCGGCTTCGCCGGAGACTTCACGGACAAAGAGTGGCTGGAGGTCGACCTCAACTCACCGACCGCGAGCCCGTGCTCGGGGAGCGTGTACGTCGCGTGGACGAGCTTCCACGGCGCCTTCGGCAACTCGCCGATCAAGTTCGCTCGCTCGACCGACGGGGGCGCGAGCTTCTCGCCGCACAAGACCGTCTCGACGGGCGGTCCCGGAGGGACGCCGAACAACCAGGGCGCTGACATCGCCGTCGCGTCCGACGGGACCATCTACCTCGCCTACTCGGCCTTCGAGCGGAGCACCGGTACGAGCTCGATCAACCTCGTGAAGTCGACGGACTGCGGGAAGAAGTGGAGCCAACCGGTGGTCGTGGGGACCGTCAGCGATCCACAGGCACCTGGTGTTGCCTTCCGGACGCCGACGTTCGCGTTCGTCGCCGTCGACGACTCCAACCCGAGCGTCGTCTACGTCGCCTACCAGAGCCTCGCCGGCGACTACGACATCTACGTTCAGCGCTCGACGGACGGCGGGACGACCTGGGGGGATCCGGAGCAGGTCAACGATGATCCGGGCGCACGGCACCAGATCTTCCCGACGATCGAGGTGTCGAACGGCGCCCTGCACGCCGCCTGGTACGACTTCCGGAACAGCGTCACGGCCGCCAACGAG
>Ga0209341_10005164_pt1 | contig 11895 bp, 15 predicted proteins | sample RifCSP13_2_FD_184020 | JGI IMG/M metagenome (GOLD analysis project Ga0209341, IMG submission 184020) | Soil microbial communities from Rifle, Colorado - Rifle CSP2_sed 13_2 (SPAdes) (version 2) | ecosystem: Environmental > Terrestrial > Deep subsurface > Rock core/Sediment | place: Rifle...
TCGACCGAGGTGATGACGTCGCCGGGGAACAGCTCTCCGTCCGCCGGGCACTGCGGCTCCGTCGCGACGATCAGCGCGCCGTCACCGTGCGCGCGAGGATAGTCCTCGACCGCACGCAGCGCGACGGCGGTGGCCGCGATCTTGCTCTGATCCATCTGCGAGATGCCACGTTGCTCGACGACGTCGATCGGCACGTCCGAGGGATACACCACGTCCGCGGGGACGATCGCCTGCGTGTCATCGAGCCACGCGACCAGCGCCGACAACGGCGTGAGCTGCCGGTACCGCACGGTGGTCAGCTGCAGACTCCCCGACGGGTCGTATCGGGGCCGATCGCCCGCGTAGCTGATCCGGGACAGAACATCGCGAGCCGGCCCGGGGCCTTCGGAGTAGTACGGCAGGGGCACCCACGCCGCGGCGACGAACACGACGGCGACCACGACGAACGTTGCGGTGCGGGCGGGGTGGGCCGGTTTCCACATCCCGTCGATGCTACGGGTCGGGGGGTACGCTGCGCACATGCCCTACCTGTTGGTGCTCGTGGCCGCCCTCGCGTCCGGCGTCGCGGTCGCCGCGTACACCCTGCGTCACGACCCCGTCGCGGTGGCGCCGCCGCGTACGTGGTCACCGCCGGCCGTGGATCCGGCCCCCGAGTCCCTGGCACAGGGTCGCCGCAGCCAGCTCCCGTCCACACCCACGGCGCAGACTCGGGTCACCGGCATCGTCGGACTCCTGATCGCCGTCCTGGCCGGAGCCGGGATCATCGCCGGGGGTTTCTACCTGTTGTGGGAGGCGCTCTCGCGAGCCCTCGGCGGCCCCTAAGGCACCTCGGGGGTGACGTCGCGCAGTTCCATGAGCAGGTGAGCGCTGAGTCGCCCGTCGTCGCGGAGCCTGCCCTCCAGGTTGTACCGCCCCGCCCAACCCTCGAGCGCCGCCGCCGTGGCTTCGTCCAGGGCGCCGGTCTGCTCGCCGTCGAACGCGGCAGCTGCGGCCAGGCGTCGCTGCAGCTCGGTCACCAGCTCGGGCGTCGCCTCCAGCACCTCGTCGTTGCGCACCAGCATCGTGTCGTCCCACACCGCGAACGCGCGGGCGAGCTCCGCGGGCGCGTCCACGTGATCGTCGACGCGCACGTCGATGTAGCGGTCGTTTCGTCCCTCATACCCGCCCTCGGCTCGCACGACGAGCAATGCGGCCGATTGCCTGCCACGACGGTCGCCACCGGTCGCATCCGCCGCGAGCAACGCCGCGAGGAGTCGGTCGCAGAGGTCACCCTTCGTCGCCATGAACACACGCGCGAGCTCCGCGACCACCCGCTCGCCTACCAGGATGTTGCCCTGAGCGGCGAACCCGTCGCCGGTGATCCCACCGGCCCATGACATGCAGTTCGACCCGGTGAACGAGGCGGCACCACCGGACGCGTCGACGAACCCGACCTGGCGCTCCTCGCGGTCCTCGTCGGGCTCGATCACCGCGTCCAGCGCGGCCCCGGCCGGCAGACCGCCTCCCATCAACCGCAGCCCGTCCGGGCCGTAGTCGGTGTTCGCCCACGACTGCGTGGCGACCGCGCCGACGCCGGCTCGCGCCCACGGGACGACGGCCCCCACACAGGGGAACTTCGAGGCGACCGCAACCCCGAGGTCGCCGTTTCCCGGATCGAACGCGACGATCGAGAACGTCATCGGCTCACCCGCCTCGCAGGCCGCACCAACTGGAACGAGGATCGATAGCGCTCCAGATGCTCGAGCATGTGCCCCGCGCCCCGCACCACCGTTTCGCGCGGGTTCTCCGCGACGTGCACCGGCACCTCGCACTCCTGGGCGAGCAGCAGATCCAGGCCGGTCATCAGGGCGCCGCCGCCCATCAGGAACATGCCGGTCTCCAGCACGTCGTGGGTGAGCTCCGGCGGCGCCTCCGCCAGGGTCCTGCGGGCGGCGTCGATGATCCGCTCGATCGGATCGGTCATAGCCTGCCGCACCTCGACCTCGTCGAGCTTCACCTCGACGGTGTTGCCGGTGGATAGCTCGCGGCCGACCACCAGCGCCGCCCGGCCGCTGCCCATCGGGAACGCGGACCCGACGGCGCGCTTCACCTCATCGGCCGCGCGCTCGCCGATCGCGACCCCGTAGTGCGCCCGCACGTGCTCCTGGATCGCCACATCCAGATCGAATCCACCGACCATCACGGTGTGGCCGGACACGATCCCGCCCATCGATACGACCGCCATCTCCGAGCGCGCGCCGCCGATATCCACGATCAGGCTGCCCACCGGCTCCTGGATCGGCAAACCGGCGCCGATCGCGGCCGCGAGCGGCTCGTCCACCAGCGTCACCTGCTTGCCTCCGCTCATCGCCACGGCCTCTTCCAGCGCTCGACGCTCCACGGGCGAGCTCCCGGACGCGATCGTGATCAGGACGCGCGGCTTCGGGTAGCGCCCCGATAGCGACCGGCGGATCACGACCTCCAGGAAGCGCTGCGTGACCTCGAACTCGGTCATCGTGCCCTTGCGCAGCGGGCGCATGCCGACGACCTCGCCGGTCCCGCCGCCGATGATGCGCCAGGCTTCTTCGCCGACCGCGATGACGTCGCCGCTCACCGCGTGCAGGGCCACGACCGTCGATTCGTCGAAGACCACGCCCTCACCGAGCCGGTAGACCAAGGTGCTCGCGGTGCCGAGGTCGATCGCCAGGTCGCGGCCCACTCAGGCTCCCATGACCCAGTCCGACTCGCCGCCGGCTAGCGACTCCTTCTTCCAGATCGGGACGTCGCGCTTCAGCTCCTCGATGCCGAAGCGACACGCCTCGAACGCCTCGGCGCGATGCGGCGCGGACACCGCGACCACGACGGTGGTCTCGCCGATCTGCAGGGTTCCGGTCGCGTGGAGCAACGCGACGCGGCACACGGTCCAGCGCTCGAGCACCTGCTGGGCGATCTCGTCCAGCCGCCGCTCGGCGAGCTCGTCCCACGCCTCGTAGGTCAGATCGGTGACCTCGGCACCTTCGCCGCTGCGGTTGCGCACCGTGCCGACGAAGACACACGTGCCTCCGGCGGCCGGGTCGGCCACGGCCGCGAGCGCATCATCGAGGGATGGCGGCTCCGTCGTGACACGCACGAGGGATCGTTCGACGGACACGCGCCCATCGTAGCCGCCCCTGGCGAGGGGCCCCACGGTGTCGCCCAGCATTCGCGCGGAAGGTCGTAGGCTGGCTTCTATGGGTACGCCCGGTGTTCCGTTCGGCATGGATCCCGAATCGTTGCGCGATGCGCCGCTGTTCCGCGAGCTGCAGCGCGTGATGAGCGGGTCCTCCGGCCCGGTGCAGTGGGAGCTGGCTCGTCAGCTCGCCGTGGCGGCAGCCGCCGAAGCGGGTCCCGACCCGGAGTCCGGCGACGGGGCGCTGGCCGGGATCGACGAGGCGGTCCGGCTCGCGGAACTGCAGGTGCTCGACGTCACGGGGTTCGCGCCGGTTGCCGACGTCGTTCGCGTCGAGCTCGTGCGGCGCGCCGAGTGGATCGCGAGCACCATGGACGAACTCGGTCCGCTGGTGGAGCGAGCGGCCGTGCGCATGACCGACGCGCTCGGTCGTGCCCTCGCCCAGGAAGCGCCCGAGGAGGGCGCGCAGCACGAGGCGCTCACCGGACTCGGGGTCGGTTCCACGCAGGCCCTGATCGCACAGCTCGGGCCACTCCTGCAGGCCACGCAGGTCGGGCAGGTGTTCGGTTTCCTCGCCACGCGCGTGTTCGCCGGCAACGACATCGGCGTGCCACGCCCGTCGGGTCCTCTGCGGTTCGTCGTGCCCAACATCGAGCGCTTCGAGACCGATTGGTCGCTCGACGCCCGGGAGTTCCGCACGTTCGTGGCGCTGCACCAGGTCGTGCACCGGCTGCAGTTCGCTCAGCCGTGGCTGCCGATACACGCCGCCTCGGTGGTCGACGACTTCCTCGCGACGATGACGATCGACGTCGAGGCGATCCGCGATCGCTTCTCCTCGCTCTCCCCCACGGACCCCGAGGCGTTCTCGGCCGCGTTCGCCGGCGAGGAGGGCTCGATGTTCGGCGTCGTGCTCGACGACGAACAGCGTCTGAAGCTCGATCGGATCCGCGCGCTGATCGGCGCCGTCGAGGGATACGGCGACCACGTGTCGACCGCGATCGGCCGGCGGTTGCTCGGCACCTACGACAAGATCGAGGAAGCGATGCGGCGCCATCGGGACGACGAGGAGCTCGATCCGATCTTCGCTCGGCTGCTGGGAGTGGACGTGGGGCGCGAGCACGTGGCGGCCGGACGCGTGTTCTGCGAGACCGTCGTAGAGCTCACCGACGAGGCCACCCTCGCCGTGATGTGGACCTCGGTCGAGGCACTCCCGGGGCTCGCGGAGCTCCAGGAGCCCCGGCTATGGCTGGCCCGCACCGTGTGAGTCAACGACACGCGTCGCGTTCGGTATCCTTCGCGCCATGCCAGAGCTGATCGTCGGAGAACTCGTCGCCGCAGCGGTCGTGGACGCTCGCGTCTGGGACGCGCAGGGCAACATGTCGCCTGACGGCATCTACCTCACGGGGCAGCCCGGCCCCGCACTGCCGTTCGTCCTGTTCCGTGCCTGGAAGGTCCCCGTGGGCATGGTGCAAGAGGAGATCCGTCTGTTCGGACCGTCGGGTCGGATGCTCTATCGATGGGGACCCGAATACCGCCAGATGAACGGCATGTTCGACCTCACCACCGAGTTCGACGAGGTACCCCACGCTCTGTTCGAGGAGAGCGGCACGTTCGTGGCGTCCTTCGTGCTCGATGACCAGGTGCTGGGCGAGATCGAGGTGCCGGTCTACGTGCAGTCGGCCCCGCCCAAGCTCCACAAGGACGTCGAGGAGGGCCTGAAGAAGTCCGACGTGATCTGGGTCGGCGCGGACCGGAACGGCCGCCGCCGCACTGCGCCTGCGTGGTTCGCCTACAGGAACGGCAAAGTGCTCGTGCTGTCTCAGCGTGAGCCGGGCCCCGCGGAACAGACGGTGCCGGGTGTGGGAACCGCGAACGAGTTCGTGGTCATCACCCGCCGCAAGCTCCGCGACACGGCGCTCGACGAGCTGAAGGCCGCCGGCCGCGTGCTCGAGGGGGCGGAGTGGGAAGCCGCAGCCACGGTGCTGGTCGACCGGCGCCGCTCCCGCAACGGACCGCCGGCCGAGGCGTTGGCACGCTGGCGCTCGACGTGCGACATCCTCGAGCTGACGCTCAGCGCGCCCGCCGGGTGAGCCCTACCGGTTGATCGGGCGGCCGAGCGCGTCGGCGATCGCCTGCAGCTTCTTGCCCAGCGCGATGATCTCGTCGGGCAACAGGGCCTGGGCGCCGTCGACCATCGCCTCCTCTGGCCGCGGATGCACGTCGATCATCACCGCATCGGCCCCGGCGGCCAGCGCGGCGCACGCCATCGGCGCCACCAGCGAGTGCTTGCCCACCGCGTGCGACGGATCGACGATCACCGGCAGGTGCGACTCCTCCTGGGCGACCGCCATGCCCCCGAGATCCAGCGTGTTGCGGGTGGAGGGCTCGAACGTGCGGATCCCGCGCTCGCACAGGATGACCTCGGAATTGCCCCGCTGCGCGACGTACTCGGCCGCCTGCAGCCACTCGTCGACCGTCATGGCGAGTCCGCGCTTGAGCATGACCGGCTTGTTGGTCAGCCCGACCTCCTTCAGCAGCTCGAAGTTCTGCGCGTTGCGCGTGCCGATCCGGATGCAGTCGGCCACCTCGGCGACGTGCGCCACCTGGGAGACGTCGACGACCTCGATGATGAACGGCAGGCCGAACCTGCGACGCGCCTCCTGCAGGATCTCGATGCCCCGATCCCCCAGGCCCTGGAAGGAGTACGGCGAGGTCCGCGGCTTGTAGACGTCGCCGCGCATGATGGCGGCGCCGGCGTCCTTGGCCGCGCGCACCGCGGTCATCGTCTGCTCCTCGTTCTCCACCGCGCACGGACCCGCGATGATCGTGAACGAGTCACGCCCCACCGGTACGGTGCCGACCTTCACGATCGTCGTCTCGGGGTGCAAGTCGCGGGCCACCATCTTGTAGGGCTTGCCGACCTGGATCACATGATCGACGCCGACCATCTGGCGCCAGTCGATCGCCTTGAACCGGTCGGTGTCGCCGACGAGCCCGACGATCGTGTGCACCGTTCCCCGCGACACGAACGCCTCGCCGCCGTTGGCGCGCACGCGTTCGGCGACGGCGTCGATCTCGCCGTCGGTAGCGTCCTGCTTCATCACGATGACCACGTGGTCGAACCTCCTCGTCCGGCCCGGTCCACCAGCCCGGGAAATCGAAACCCCGGGCGGTGTGGCCCGGGGTCGCTGGCTGGCGGGAGCTGCTGGCGACTACGCCGGGTCGAGCCCGAAGTAGAAGAACCAGAAGCCGTTGCGGCATTGCATATGCGTCATGGTGACAGAACCTGCCCGGCGGTGGCAAGCATCCACCAGCCCCCGGCGTCGACCGCCTGGCGCGACTGCCACGCCGGATCGCTTGCGGGGTAGTCGACTCGATAGTGGCCGCCCCGGCTCTCGAGGCGACGGGCGGCCGCGCCGGCCATCAGCCAGGCGACCAGCGTCGCCGACCGAGCGCCGCCGGGATCCGTCGCGCCCGCGAGGTCGGCCAGCAATGCCTCGAGCTCCACGCCGTCGCGGCGAACGCCCAGGAGGCGATCCGCGTGATCGCGGATCTTGCGCAGCGCCATGGCCCCCACGGGCAGCTCGGCCAGCGCGTCACGCGCCGCCGCGCGCCTGAACGCGTCGCCGTCGGCGAGCGCCGCGCGGCGGCCGAACACCAGGGCCTCGGCAAGCGAGTTGGATGCGAGACGATTCGCCCCGTGGACGCCGGTGCTCGCGACCTCTCCGGCCGCGTAGAGCCCGGGCAGGGTGGTCGATCCCCACAGATCGGTCAGGACCCCGCCCATGCAGTAGTGGGCTGCCGGCGCGACCGGCACCGGCGTGGTCGCGATGTCGAGGCCGACCTCGCGGCACTGCTCGTCGGCGGTCGGGAACCGGTGGGTGACATCGGCAACGGCCGTCGCGTCCAGCACGACGGGCCGGCCGGTCTCCTCACGCACGTGGAGCACGGCGCGCGCCACGATGTCGCGAGGCGCGAGGTCGCCTTGGGGGTGGAACCGATCCATGAACCGCGCGCCGTTCGCATCCCGCAGCACCGCGCCCTCCCCGCGCAGCGCCTCGGTCAACAGCCGCGCCGGATGTCCCGGCACATCCAATGCCGTGGGATGGAACTGGATGAACTCCAGGTCGGCCAGGGCCGCGCCCGCGTCCCACGCGAGGGCGAACCCCTCACCGACCGAGGTGTCCGGACCGGTCCGTCGCCCATAGATGCCACACGCGCCACCGGTCGCGAGCACGACACGGTCGGCGGCGATCAGCGCACCGCCCTCGATCCGCACACCCGTGGCCGCGCCGTCGCGCGTCTCGATCCCGACCGCGCGGGCGTCGACACGCACGATGCCGCCGTGCCGTTCCACGACCTCTTCGAGGAAGCGGTGGAGCGCGCGGCCGGAGCGATCGCCGCCGGCGTGATGCACGCGGCGCGCGCTGTGACCGCCTTCCAGCGCCGCCGTGGTGTCCTCGTCGAAGCGCATCCCCATCGCCTGCAGGGACGCGACGGCCTCGGGGGCCTCCCGCACTAGCACGTCGACCGCCGCCGGATCGCACAGGCCGGCGCCCGCCGCGATCGTGTCCGCCGCGTGACGCTCCGGACTGTCGTCGGCACCGCTCACGGCCGCGACCCCGCCTTGGGCCCACGCGGTCGCGGTGAGCTCGGCGGCGCCGGGCGCGATCACGGTGACGGCGCCGCGATCGGACGCGTGCAGCGCACACCACAGCCCCGCCGCCCCGGCGCCGATCACGACGGTGCGGCTGCTCACTCGCTGAACACCGGACCGGCGGCCATCGTGCGTCCGGCCGTGGGGCCGATGGCGATCATCCGCTCGACCGCGCGACGCGCCCGCTCTGCGATGGCCGCGGGCACCTCGATCTCGAAGACCCCCTCACGCAGCGACGTCAGCAGGTTCTCCGGCGTGATCATCTTCATGTACTTGCACTCCGCCTTGCGGTCGACCGGTACGAACTCCTTGTCCGGACTCGCCTTGTGAAGCTGATGCAGGATGCCGGTCTCGGTGGCCACGAGGAATCGGTGCTTGGGCGAGCGCTCGGCCGCCGTCACCATGCCGCCGGTCGACAGCACCTTCGTGCGATCGGCGGGCAGCTCTCCCTCGCCGAGGAGCCACATGACGTTCGTCGTGCAGCCGCACTCCGGGTGCACGAACAGCTCCGTATCCGGCTGATCGGCCATGAGCCGCTTCAGGTCGCCGGGCTGGATGCCGGCATGGACGTGGCATTCACCCATCCACAGGTGCATCGAGCGCCCTGACTGCCGCTCGACGTGCGCACCCAAGAACTGATCGGGAAGGAAGAGGATCTCCCGGTCGGTGGGGATCGAGTTCACGACGTCGACCGCGTTCGACGAGGTACAGCAGATGTCGGACTCCGCCTTGACCTCCGCGGTCGTGTTGACGTAGGCGACGACGACCGCTCCGGGATGCTCCGCCTTCCACGCGCGGAGCTGATCGGCGGTGATCGAATCGGCCAGCGAGCATCCGGCCTCCAGGTTGGGTAGCAGCACGGTCTTGGTCGGAGACAGCAGTTTCGCGGTCTCGGCCATGAAGTGCACGCCGCAGAACACGATCGTGCCGGCGTCCGTCTCGGCGGCGAGACGCGACAGGGCGAGCGAGTCGCCGACGTGATGCGCGACATCCTGGATCCAAGGCACCTGGTAGTTGTGCGCCAGGATGACGGCGTCGCGCTCGGCCGCGAGCCTACCGACCTCCGCGGCCCACTCGTCGAACGACATCGTCGGGTGCGTGTCAGTCATCGATCCCGATCACTTCCAGCGACAGGTCGAGCGACGGCGCCGAGTGCGTGAGCCGGCCGACCGAGATCACGCGCGCGCCCGCCTCGACGAACGAGGCGATGTTCTCCAGGTTCACGCCGCCGGAGACCTCCAAGCGCATCGGGTCGCCGACGCGTCCGATCGCCTCACGCACCAGCTCCGGCGTCGGGTTGTCGAGCAGGATCCGCTCCGCCCCCTCGGCCAGAGCCTCGTCGAGCTGTGCCAGCGTCTCGACCTCAACCTCGATCGGCACGCCCCCGGACTTCGCGCGCCGCACCGCCTCGGTGACACTGCCGGCGATCCGCACGTGGGTGTCCTTGATCAAGATCGCGTCCGACAGCGACGCGCGGTGCAGGGCGCCGCCGCCCGCGACCACGGCGGCGCGCTCCACCTCGCGCAGGCCCGGCAACGTCTTGCGGGTGCACAGCACCCTTGCAGGCGACGCGGCCTCGACGTAGGCGCGGGTGAGCGACGCGATTCCCGACAGATGACCCAGCAGGTTCAGCGCGGGCCGCTCGGCACGCAGGATCGTCGCGGCGGGGCCCTCCAGCAGCGCCAGCCGGTCCCCCGGCGCCACTGCCGCTCCGTCGTCGTGCTTCCAGTCGATCGACACGTCCGCGTGATCCTGCGCGGCAGCCGCCGAGAACACCGCCGTGGCGGGCGCGGCGCCGGCCAAGACGCCGTCCTGCTTCGCGATGAGCTCCGCCACGCACGCGGTGAGGGCCGGCACCGTCAGCCGCGACGTCAGGTCACCGTCGGGTGCGTCCTCCGCGAGGGAGGCGCGGGCGAGCAGATCGAGATCGTCGGCCACGGGGTCTCCTTACTGGCATCGTATCGCGGCTCGGCCGATGCTCCGTGAGACACTCGCCGCGATGCAGGATGCAGATCGCCTTGGCGCGTTGCGCGCCCTCGTCGCCGACGCGCCGTTCTACCGGTGGACCGGCATGACGATCGCGCATGCCGAGTCGGGATCGGTGACGCTCGTCCTCGAGCTGGCGGACCACCACCTGAACGTCCAGGGCCTCGCGCACGGCGGCGTGGTCGCGACGCTCGCAGACGCCGCGATGGGACTCAGCCTGCGCAGCGCACTCGAGCCGGGCCGGCGTCACGTCACCGTCGAGATGGGCGTGCACTACCTGCGGCCGGTGATCCGGGGTCAGGTCCGAGCCGTCGGGCGTGCCGTGCGGATCGGCCGCGAGATCGCGTACGCGGAGGCCGACGTGCTCGACGCGAACGACCGGACGCTCGCGCGCGCGAGCGGCACATACAGCGTGACCCGGATGTCCGGGGACTAGTACTCGACGTCGAGGGTGGCCATCGCGTCCGCGAGCTTCCCGAGTGCCCCCGCGAGCCCCATCAGCAGGCCCATGTTCCCGTCGATCTTGATCTTGCCCATCATGAACGAAGTCACGGGGTTCGCCTCGCGCGTCGCCAGCGCCACCGCGGTCTCGTAGCTCTGCGTGATCGTCGCGTCCGGGTTCTCCAGATCGCCCACGCCCAGCTCGATCTTGCCGTCGGCGACCACCGTCCAGTAGTGCGCGACCTCGCCGTCCGCCTTCGTGATCACCTGCTGGATCCTCGCGGCAGCGGTGCCTGCGGCCGCCGCGAACTCCTCGCCACGGTTCACGGCGTCCATCACCTCGCGCGCCCACTCCTCAGACAAGAACCGGATGCTCAACGATCGCTCCTTCCACCCAGAACTGCACAGCCTACCCAGCCGCCGCGCTATCAGCCCGAGAACAGCTCGGGCGACGTGAAGTGTGTGTCATCGCCCAGGAACCACATCGTGCGTCGGTCGTTGTCGACCTTGACCGTGTTGATGCTCGCGTTCGCCGGCAGGAAGAACATCTCCTGATCCTGCACGCCGAGGATCTGGCCGATGTAGGCGTTGATCACGCCCCCGTGACACACGATCCAGATATCGCCGTCGGGGTGCGCGTCCAAGACGCCTTCCACGGCCGCGACGACCCGCGAGCGGAACGCGTGCACCGGCTCGGAGTTCGGCGCCAGGACGAACACGGGATCCTGCAGCAGGATCCTCGAAGGCATCTCGGGGTGTTCGCCGAGCAGTTCCTCGAACTCCTTCAGCTCCCAGTCGCCCGCGTGCCACTCGGCCAGGTCGTCCAGATAGGTCGCCTCCTGCCCCGTCGATTCGAGGTACGGCGCGACGGTCTCCCGGGCCCGCGTGAGGGTAGAGCAGTAGATCGCCGCCGGCTCGGGCATCATGCGCAATCGTCGGGCGAGGGCGAGCGCCTGCTCCCGCCCGATCTCGTCCAGCGGCGGATCGGCCGTCAGGCCACGCGCCGTCTGGGCGTGCCGGGTCGAGCGGTGGTCCGCCTTGCCGTGACGGATGAGGTACAGCCGTCGCTCGCTCATACGCTCTTCGCCGGGTGTCGCGCGCGCCAGTCGGCGGCGTAGCTTTCGACGTCCTCGCGCAGCCACACGCGCCCACCCGCCAGCGAGGCGATCGGCTCGGGGAAGTGCCCGCGGTCGATGTAGGTGATCACGCGGCGCTTGTCCCAGCCCATGATCTCGGCGGACTCGGCGACGCCGACCAGATCCGGGATCACCTCGACGGTCAGCGTCGCGTCCTCGCCCGCGACCGTACGGAGCTCGTCGAGGCACCCACGCCGGGACGTGCCGGTGACCTCCACGAACATCGGGGCATCCAACACCTGCGCGTACCAGCGGCCGCCGAGCTGCCACATGCGCGCGCGAACGGGATCGGGCATGGCGCGAATGGTATGACGGCGTCGCTCATCGACGCAAGGTCCCTACCAGCCGCAGCACGGCAGGATGTACTGGCAGTTGGGGCACTTGTAGTGCGCGTGCTCGGGCTCCATCGGGTGCCCGCACAGATCGCAGGGCAGCCGTTTCGAGTCGGTGATCGGGATGCAGGCCGGCGTTTCGACCGTATCGACGTCCATGTGCCCGATCCTATGACCCGGCGGAGTTCGATCGGC
>Ga0209341_10005165_pt1 | contig 11893 bp, 7 predicted proteins | sample RifCSP13_2_FD_184020 | JGI IMG/M metagenome (GOLD analysis project Ga0209341, IMG submission 184020) | Soil microbial communities from Rifle, Colorado - Rifle CSP2_sed 13_2 (SPAdes) (version 2) | ecosystem: Environmental > Terrestrial > Deep subsurface > Rock core/Sediment | place: Rifle...
ACACAGAATCTTTCTCCAGACATGCCGCGGATGTAGGCTTCCCCTCCGGTAGCACCATAGAAGGCTACGTTGCCAATGATGATATTTTCCTCTGGAACGAATGTTGATCCCCTAGGTGGGTAGACTATAATCTTACCACCTGAAAGTCCCTTGCCTATATAATCGTTTGAATCACCCTCGAGTATGAGCGTTATGCCACGCGGAACAAATGCGCCGAAACTCTGTCCTGCTGATCCTTGGAAGTGTAGTCTAATTGTGTCCTCAGGGAGGCCTTCGGCTCCGTATCGCCTGGTAACCTCGCTACCGAGAATAGTTCCCACAACGCGGTTAGTGTTACGGATGGGGAGTATTGCTTCAACCGGCTCACTGCGCTCAAGGGCTGGCTCACATAGGTTAAGAAGTACACGGTTATCAAGGGCTTGATCCAGGCCATGGTCCTGGGGAATCTGGCAATACCGACCAACATCAGGAGAGGCATCAGGCTGATAAAGTATCTTTGAGAAATCAAGCCCTTTTGCCTTCCAGTGGTCAATTGCCTTCATCATTTCAAGCTTATCTGTCCGTCCTACCATCTCATTTACTGTACGGAAGCCGAGCTTTGACATCAGATCACGAACCTCTTCGGCTATAAATCGCATGAAGTTGACCACGTGTTCCGGGTTTCCCTCAAACTTCTTACGGAGCTCTGGGTTCTGGGTTGCCACTCCAACTGGACAGGTGTCTAGGTGACAGACGCGCATCATAATACAGCCTAGTACGACAATTGGTGCGGTTGCAAAACCGAACTCTTCTGCGCCAAGAAGCGCAGCTATGACAACATCCCGACCAGTCTTGAGCTGTCCGTCGGTTTCTACAACAATTCGACTGCGGAGGTTGTTAAGAACAAGGGTCTGGTGGGTTTCGGCTAGACCCAACTCCCATGGTAGACCGGCACTGTGGATACTGGACTGGGGTGAGGCGCCTGTGCCTCCATCATGACCGCTTATTAGTACCACATCAGCGTGGCCCTTTGCTACACCAGCAGCGATAGTGCCAACACCGACTTCGGAGACTAGCTTGACATTAATCCTAGCTTCTGGATTCGAATTCTTCAGATCGTGGATCAACTCGGCAAGATCTTCGATCGAGTAAATATCATGATGCGGAGGGGGTGAAATCAGACCAACACCAGGAGTCGAATATCTTACGCGTGCTATCCAGGGATAGACCTTGGCTCCCGGTAACTGCCCCCCTTCGCCTGGTTTTGAGCCTTGAGCCATCTTGATTTGTAGCTCCTTAGCGTTGACCAGGTATTGACTAGTAACACCGAACCTTCCCGAAGCAACTTGCTTGATAGCACTATTGCGTGAATCACCGTTACTATCGGGTATAAAGCGCACGGGATCCTCACCACCTTCACCTGTGTTGCTCTTAGCGCCAATTCTATTCATGGCTATTGCAAGGCTTTCGTGTGCCTCCTTGCTTATGGAGCCATAAGACATCGCCCCTGTTTTGAAGCGCTTGCAAATGGATTCAACCGGCTCGACTTCCTCAAGTGGAATAGGATTAGGCGTAAACTTTAGTTCTAAAATCCCTCGTAAGGTACAGAGCCTTTTAGTCTGATTGTCTACAAGTTCAGAATATTCTTTGAAGACCTTATAGTTATTCGTGCGACAGGCATACTGAAGCTTGTGTACAGTCTCCGGATTGAAGAGATGATGTTCTCCGTCTTGTCTCCATTGATACTTGCCACCGACATCAAGTGTCTTGCCGTCTACCTGACGGTCGGAGAAGGCGCGCTCATGCCTCATGTGTACCTCTTTCGCAATAACGTCAATCCCCACGCCTTCTACGCGTGAAGAGGTCCAGGCAAAGTACTTATCAATCACTGTGTGGTTAAGGCCAACAGCCTCAAAGATCTGGGCGCCGCGGTAACTTTGGATAGTGGATATCCCCATCTTCGACATCACCTTGACGACTCCCTTAACAATGGCTTTATTATAATTTTTCACAGCCTCTTTATAAGTTATATCCGTAAGCAAGCCCTCCTTGATCATGTCGTCAAGGGTTTCATACGCAAGGTAGGGATTTATCCCCCCAGCGCCATAGCCGATCAAAAGGGCAAAATGGTGTACCTCTCGCGGTTCTCCCGACTCTAGCACCAATCCTACTTTAGTGCGTGTGCCTTCACGAATAAGGTGATGATGGAGACCCGATACGGCAAGAAGAGCCGGTATTGGTGCGTTTTCACGATTTACACCACGGTCGGATAGAATCAAGATGTTCGCCCCCTCTGGTATAGCGAGGCTAGCTCTTCTATAAAGCTCTTCCATTGCCTTCTCCAGTCCTGGACCTCCCTCTGAGACTTTGAAGAGGATTGGCAAGATCACTGACTTGAATCCGGGGGTATTTATATGTTTGAGCTTATTCAGTTCCTCATTTGTGACAATTGGCGTTTTAAGCTTGATCCGGTGGCAGCTTTCGGGCTCGGGTAGAAGTAGATTACGTTCGGGGCCAATGGTTGTTTCTGTTGCAGTTATGATCTCCTCACGTATTGCATCTAGCGGAGGATTAGTAACCTGTGCAAATAGCTGTTTAAAATAGTTGTAGAGCAACTGAGGTTTATCTGAAAGCACTGCAAGCGGTGTGTCATTACCCATAGACCCGACTGGTTCAACGCCGTCCTTTGCCATTGGAGCCAAAATAATGCGAAGCTCCTCAAATGTATAGCCAAACGCCTGTTGGCGCTGAAGAACTTCTTCGTGTGGAACTCCTTTAGCCCTGTAGGAGCCTTCTGGTAAGTTTTCAAGTGCTACAAGGTGTTGATTGAGCCAGAGGCGATAAGGATGCTCAGTCGCTGTTCGGTGCTTCAACTCCTCGTCTGTAACGATGCGTCTCTCTTCGGTATCAATGAGAAGCATGCGACCAGGCTGGAGACGCCCCTTCTGTAACACACGTTCAGCCGGAACATCAAGCACTCCTACCTCGGAGGCCATGATTACTAGATCGTCTTTTGTAACGTAGTACCGCGAGGGTCGTAATCCATTCCTGTCTAGCACCGCCCCAACCCTTACCCCATCTGTGAATGCCATTGAGGCAGGACCATCCCATGGCTCCATAAGACAACCGTGATACTCGTAAAATGCCTTCTTTTCATCGCTCATGCTCTCGTGGTTTGACCAGGGTTCTGGGATCATCATCATAACGGCGTGGGGCAGAGACCGACCGGCAAGCACGAGAAACTCCAAGCAGTTATCGAACATAGCCGAGTCACTTCCGTCTGGATTAATGATGGGAAGAATCTTAGGTAAGTCATCCCTGAAGAGATCAGATGCAAACATGGACTGCCGTGTATGCATCCAGTTGATGTTTCCTCGTAGGGTGTTTATCTCCCCGTTGTGGATCAAATAACGATAAGGATGGGAGCGTCCCCAACTGGGGAATGTGTTTGTGCTAAATCGCGAATGGATAAGTGCGAGTGAAGTTTCGATATCACTATCCGTGAGGTCTGGATAGAATCCCTCAACTTGGAGAGCAGTGAGCATGCCTTTGTAAACGATAGTCTTGTAGGAGAGGCTTGGCATATAAAAGTATTCACCACCCTTCATTCCTGAGTAACGAATATCCCTTTCAGCACGCTTGCGGATGACATAAAGTTTTCGCTCGAAAGCCATGTCGTCCTGGATCTTTGAATTACGTCCGATGAAAACCTGTCTCACGCATGGTTCACACAACCTGGCAGTATTTCCTATAGATGCATTATTAGTGGGGACAGTACGCCATCCGAGAAGGTATTGGCCTTCCTCTATTATAATATCTTCTAAACGCTTTTCGCATTCACGCCTGTCGTATGGATCAGGTGGGAGAAAGACAATACCGATACCATATTCTCCTGATGAAGGCAGATAGATACCTATTTCGGAACAGACTTTCCTGAAAAATGCATGTGGAATCTGCATGAGGATACCTGCGCCATCACCCGTGTTGGCTTCGCAACCACAAGCACCGCGGTGGTAAAGATTCTTAAGCACGGTAAGTGCATGACGCACGATATCATTTGACTTTTTACCTTTAGTATTAACAACGAATCCAATGCCACAGGAGTCGTGTTCGTATTGAGGGTCGTATAGACCTTGTTTAGGGGGGAATCCAAAGGGCTTCATGACACAACTTTTCCTCTCTCCCTTAAGACCTAGTATTTAAAATACTACACTGAACTTAAAAATAACTCAAATTTCCAGTTGTAAATTTTTAAGAAAGAATATTCCTGAGCTTAACGAAATGATCTATAAACTTACATTCCTCAACTTTTCTTTGGTAATGTATCCTAACTCAATTAAACCGCTAACGATTTTACTTAAACTTTCTTCTTGCGATTCTTTATCTGTTTCAACTATTATTTCAGGGTTTAGTGGCTCTTCATAAGGATCAGATATACCGGTAAAATTTTTAATCTCGCCGCTTAGGGCTTTCTTATACATACCCTTAACATCCCTACTTATACATTCTTCTAAAGTGCATTTTACGTAGACCTCAACAAACCTACCTATTTCTCTGCGTGCCTCATCTCTTATCTCGCGGTAAGGAGATATGGCACAAGTTATTGCAACCGCTCCACACCTGGTGACAATTTTGGCTACATAGGATATTCGGCGTATATTTTCGTCTCTATCTTCTTTAGAGAATCCTAAACCCTTAGAGAGTCTCAACCTCACTTCATCACCGTCTAGCACCTCTACATGAAAATCCATGTCGTTAAGTACCTTCTCAAGCATCCTTGCCAATGTGCTCTTTCCAGAACTTGGTAGTCCAGTAAACCAAACAGTAAAACCCTTCATTTTCTTCTCCTTAATGTTACTTTCATAAGAAAGATTTTAATCGTTAATAAACTAGGGCTTGTTTGTTAGTTGTTATGCTAAGTTAAAACGTGTTAATTTGCAATTAACCCGCGCCCTCTTATGTACTTTGGTCGAGAGGTAGAGTAAGGATTTAAAGTGAGCTCTGAAGACTCACCTTCATTAAGTTTGAAAAACCCAAGCGCTCCAATCATTGCAGCGTTATCTGTACAGGCTCTGAAGACTCACCTTCATTAAGTTTGAAAAACCCAAGCGCTCCAATCATTGCAGCGTTATCTGTACAGTATTTTGGCGAAGGAATAAAAAGGGAGATTCCTTCTTCTTCAAATCTTTTTTTTCCAAGCTCTCTTAGACGTGAATTACACGCAACTCCTCCTGCGATAACAACAGATTTAACTCCGCTTGATAGTGCAGCGTTGACAGTTTTTTCCACTAGTGTCTCAACAATCGCTTCTTGATAACTTGCACAGATGTCCTTTAAGTTTTCTTCATTAAAATTAGGGTTCTTCTTCAAGTAATACACTAAGGCTGTTTTGATTCCACTAAAGCTAAAGTCAAATGAAGAAGATGTAATAAATGGACGTGGAAAAGTAATCGCGCTCGAATTCCCTTCTTTTGAAATTCTATCGATCTCTACACCACCTGGATAGCTTAAACCAAGGAACTTAGCCGCCTTATCGAATGCCTCTCCCGCCGCATCGTCTCTTGTTTTACCAAGGAGTTTGAAATCAGTGTAACCATTCACTAGATAAAGGCTTGTGTGTCCTCCTGAAACCACTAGTCCTATAAAAGGAAAGGTCATTTCATATTCAAGATGAGCTGCTGAGATATGCGCTTCAAGATGATCAACCCCTATAAAAGGAATCCCAAGGGCGTAGGAGATTGCTTTCGCTGTAGAAATTCCAACCATAAGTGAGCCGATAAGACCGGGTCCGTTTGTTACTGCTATCCCTTCAATGGCTGTAAGTTCTACCTTTGCCTTAGCGAGAGCATCTTCAATTACAGGGATTATTGTCTCAACGTGTTTTCTTGATGCAAGCTCAGGTACTACTCCACCAAATTCTTTGTGAATTTCTATTTGAGAAGCTACCATGTTTGAGAGAACGGTTTTCCCATCTTTAATCACAGCGGCTGCCGTCTCATCACACGATGATTCTATACCAAGTACAAGGGATAACATAGAAGTTTATTTTACAGGATTGTTTAATATTCACAAATAAAGTTTATTCCAATCTTCAATCATTGCTCAGTTCTATTGGGAATAAGTTTCCAGATCTAGTTATGCTAACAATAAAGGGCGGAGGATGTTTAAAAATAAACTTTTTGATTGCAGGAAGTGCATTGATAATTCTTTGGACTATTTCATGACCTGATAAATTTCCCCTACTTAATATAAACATTCTGATTTTTCTTTTTTTTACGATTTCTACTACGGCGGCTCGATAACGGATCTTCTTATCTTTAGTAAATACAATCCAACCCTTTTTCCCAACAAATTTTAACCATTCTTCATCGGTGGTATTAGGTTCAAAATAATCATCTAGAACTTCCACCTTAATATTCAGATCAGGATTTGAAAGAGCTTCAGCTACAAATCTTTTTCCTATAGCTCTGTCAAGAAAGAATATAAGTGGATCAGGCAGCTTCTCGCCAAAGCTCGCATCGAATCGCCTCTTCGATTTCTTTTTGCGTGCAGTCATAGTCATACATTAAATCAGCTATTGATTCCCCGGCTCTATAGCGTTCAGCGATAACTTCGACCGGAATGCTTTTAGCTGCCAAAACTGGTCTACCAAATGCGATTTGAGGATCAATAATAATTAATCTAGGTTCGTCAGGCCCACCAGTTCTTGAGAAGGGGTATAGTCTTACAGGTAGGCCTTTAGGGTCACGTTCGATTCGTTTTAAATATCGTTTTACAATTTCTTCGAGTTCAATCTGCTCTTCTTGTGTAATATTGATTAAAGTGCCGTATTCATGTACAAAGAGGTGTAATCCATCGATTTCAAATTCCTTATCCGCTAAGGGATGTTCTGAATGGAATTTTTCACTTATATACTCAATAGCTTGCCTTACTTTAGTCATTGATATAATGTATTTTCTACGTATAGCAGCAAGCACATAGGCTTCGACAAGATTCACGAACGAAAGTGAAGGGGGCTTATCTTGAGCAAGAGCAATTAATGGCTCAAAACCACGTTGTTTTCCTACCCATGCGCGAAGGGTTGATACAGGTAATCTTAAATAAAAAGCCGCTTCGCTCACACTATAACAGGGTATATAACGGATATCTTTTTTCATTTTCCATATCCCTATCCCTATTTTCTTTAAAACATGAGTAACTAATAAGATTGTTAATACCAAAAAATTTTTTGTCAAGTTTTGGTATATAGTTTTTAATTCACAGTTTGACACATATATCAAATCCTTATATCATAAAAACTATGAGTATAAAAGATAATATTCCAACTCAAAGTTTTATAACCCGGGCTCCTTACCCCCGTTCTAAAAAGATACATGTTAAAGGGAAATTGCATGATATTAAAGTCGCTATGCGTGAAATTGAGTTGGATGATTCTGATCCGGAGTTTTCTACAAACGGCAATTCAAATAAAAATTATCCCTTAACGGTTTACGATACCAGTGGTCCCTATACCGACCCAAATGTAGAGATTGATGTTAGTAGGGGTTTGCCCAGTATTCGGGAAAAATGGATTTTGGAGAGAGGTGATATAGAAAGATTAGCCGATTTTTCATCTGAATTTGGAAGAAAAGGTCTAAGAGATTCAAAGCTCGATGAAATTCGATTTAAACACATAAAAAAACCTCTTAGAGCTAAAGCAGGCAAAACTGTTACCCAAATGCATTATGCACGAAGGGGCAGTATTACCCCTGAGATGGAATATATATCCATACGTGAAAACCAGCGAATAGATGAATTAGGGAAGCAGATGAAAGATTTAGCGAGATACCATAAAGGAGAAGGTTTTGGGGCCAATATGCCGGATACTTACATAACTCCGGAGTTTGTTAGACAAGAGGTCGCTAGTGGAAGAGCCATCATACCCAGTAATATCAATCATCCCGAAAGCGAGCCGATGATAATCGGCAGAAACTTTTTAGCAAAAATTAATGCCAACATTGGCAACTCGGCTGTGACTTCAAGCATAGAGGAGGAGGTAGAGAAAGCCGTTTGGGCCTGCCGCTGGGGTGCAGACACAATAATGGATTTATCAACCGGCAAGAATATTCACGAAACAAGAGAATGGATTATTAGAAATTCTCCTGTTCCTCTGGGTACAGTGCCTATCTATCAGGCTATAGAAAAGGTTGGTGGGAAGGCAGAAGAATTAACATGGGATATATATAGGGATACACTAATTGAACAGGCAGAACAAGGAGTAGATTACTTTACCATCCATGCAGGAGTGCTACTAAGATATATTCCTTTAACAGCAAAGAGGGTAACAGGTATTGTTTCGAGAGGCGGATCTATTATGGCAAAATGGTGTTTGGCGCATCGCAAGGAGAGCTTCTTATATACTCATTTTGAGGAAATCTGCGAAATTATGAAGGCATATGATGTGGCGTTCTCATTAGGGGATGGCTTGAGACCTGGCTCTATTGCTGATGCAAACGATGAGGCTCAATTCGCAGAGCTAGAAACCTTAGGAGAATTAACCAAGATCGCTTGGAAGCACGATGTACAGGTCATGATTGAAGGGCCCGGGCATATTCCCATGCATTTGATTAAGGAGAATGTGGATAAGCAACTCGAAATTTGCCATGAGGCTCCTTTTTATACTCTGGGTCCGTTAACGACGGACATAGCCCCTGGCTATGACCATGTCACCTCTGCTATTGGAGCAGCTATGATAGGTTGGTACGGTACAGCAATGCTTTGTTATGTAACGCCTAAGGAGCATCTAGGATTACCTAATAAAAAGGATGTGAAAGAAGGGGTGATCGCTTATAAAATTGCTGCTCATGCTGCAGATCTGGCTAAGGGGCATCCTGCTGCACAGCTTAGGGATAATGTTTTAAGTAAGGCACGATTTGAATTCAGGTGGAGCGATCAATTTAATCTCTCTTTAGACCCTGATGCCTCACAGGCAATGCATGATGAAACCCTTCAGGATGAGTACTTTAAAGAAGCCCCATTTTGCTCTATGTGCGGCCCAAAATTCTGTTCTATGAGAATAACTCATGATATAAGAAAAATGGCTTCGGAAATAATGGAAGAAATAGAAGCTATGTGAACTTAGTTAAGACTACCTAGTCTATCGCTTTTCTTAAAAACCATCACTCATAATTTTGCCCCTATAAAAACGACCATGATTGATATGCATGTACATTTTTTTCCTCCAGGGGTATTTCAGGCGATATGGAGATACTTTGAAACCCCTAGTAACGGTTTATGGAATATCAAATATAAATTGTATGGCGGAAAGCTAATACAAACCTTGAGAATGGAGGGTGTAAAGCGTTTTACTAGCCTTCTCTATGCGCATAAACCAGGCCTAGATACTTTGAAACCCCTAGTAACGGTTTATGGAATATCAAATATAAATTGTATGGTGGAAAGCTAATACAAACCTTGAAAATGGAGGGTGTAAAGCGTTTTACTAGCCTTCTCTATGCGCATAAACCAGGCCTAGCTCAATATCTAAATGATTTCGTCAAAGAGTCAGCAGATCATTTCCCTGAGATGATTCCTTTCGGGACTGTTTTCGCTGGAGATGGTAGTTCCGAAAGGGTTGCAAGAAAGATCTTCGAGGAATATAAATTTTTTGGGATTAAACTACATCCCTTTGTTTCAAACGAGAATTTAGATGATCCACGGTTTTTCCCTGTCTATGAAATAATGCAGGATTATGGAAAGGTTCTAATCTGTCATCCAAGCTCAGTTCCAGTTTATCTAAAGACCGATGGAGCGAATCGGTTAAGAAATGTCTTAATCAGATTCCCCCGTTTGAAGGTTATTGTTGCCCATTGCGGCGCCTTTGAATATGGGGATTATTGTGTGCTTGTTGATGATTTCGAATACCTTTATTTTGATACAGCTATGAATTGCGTTCATACAAAAGCCATTCCAAATAATTGTCCAGGAAGAGAATTCTTTTTGAAAAATCAAGATAGAATACTTTTCGGATCGGATTTTCCTAACATCCCGCATGCATATTCGAATCAGGTTGCAGCTTTGAGGAAATTAAATCTAGGTGAGAATATAGAAAGAAAAATATTCAACGACAATGCCTTGAACTTGCTTGCTTTGAAGGAGTTCTAGATGTCAGGTTGTATCATCTACCTTTTTTGGTTAGGTCACGAGTCTTGCTCGTAACCGTTATTGCCCACCAGGATCCCCATTAAATCGGGGACTGGCGGGCTTCTCCCTATCGGAGGACGATAGAAAGGACTGATTGACTATTATTTTATCTTCCCCCTATAAGGGGGAAGATTGAGATGGGGGTGTTTATTATTAAATTGTAAAACTTCGGTTTTCATGCGGGCTTAGAAAACCTCAGCTATATTGTGAAGGTTTCCATCATCGAAGTGCGTCAAGTATCTGCGATTGCCTTGCTCCTTGCTGATTCCGGCATTAACTGTTTGATTCATAGTCTGATCTTCACAGTTCACTGAACAAAGCATGTCCTGAATGAAAAACTCCCAACTTTACCTTCTCCCTTAAAGGTAGAGTTGTATAGACCGGGGAAACAGGTGGGTGAGAGGGGGTGAATGTGTTAGCAATGAACTTCTTCCTCCCCAAAATAATTGCGCAAGAGATGGATGTTGTATGCCTATTAGAATGATAAATCTGGGGTTTTTCGCATAAAAGGGTAGACTAAAAGCAAACCTAGAGTCGATATAACACTTAAGACTACAAAAACCCAGGAAAGTCCCATTTCATCATATATAACTCCAGCAATTAGGGGTCCAAGAGCCATCCCGGCACTCATAGCGAAATTAAAAACAGCCATGACGCTCGCCATACCTGTAGTTCTTCCTTTCACCGTCATAATAGCATTGGTAGTTGGAAAAGAAAGGGCACTGCCTATAGCCATAACCATGTTCCAAAATAGAAGCTGCAAGAAGTTGGTTGAAAATGGGATTCCCATAAGCCCTGCTGAAGCAATTATCCCACCGATTATTAGCATGTTTATTCTGTTTGCTCTGTCAGCTAGTTTTCCAAATGGTTGTTGAAGTAGTCCCATAACAAGAATGTTCAACATAAGTATCGTACCGATTTGGGAAAGACTCAAATTTATTGACAAGGCAAAAATAGGAACGAATGTTACGATTGAAGAGATTGTAATTAGGTGAAGAAACCTTACAGATAAAACTACAACTAGAAGCCTGTCTTTTAAAATAGACTTGTATGAAATTGAGTTACCATCCTTCTTTATATTCTCACTTTCAGGAAGCATAAAAAATGTTATAACAAGTGATGCAAAACTAAGAATCCCCATGCCAAGGAAAGCCTCTTTGTAACCTAGGACATCTGCAATAACACCTCCTAATATAGGACCAATAGCCCATCCAATGAAAAGCGAAATTCCGAATGTACCTAGGTATTCGCCTTCCTTTCCTATCGGAGTTATATCCCCTATATATGCAAAAGCTATAGGGAGAACAAATGCGGCAGCGGCTCCGTGAAGAAGCCCGACTATTATTAGCCCCCAAGCTGTTTTCGCATATATATAACCAAACGAAATCAGTGTGTATGCTAGAAGCCCAAAAATCAAAAAAGCTTTTCTACCCTTCTCGTCTGACAACTTTCCAATCGGGGGGGACAGGATAGCCCTTGAAAAGGAGATCCCTGAGTAGATGATTCCAAGTTGAAGACCGGTGGCTCCAAGGGTCTTTGAATACATACCAAGGAGCGAGGCTATCATTCCGCTTCCTATGTTCGTTACAATTGAGGCGATAAATAGCACATAAAATATCTTTTTTGAATTATCCATTTGGGAGGGAGGAAATATAACATAGTTAAGGTAGGGAGGGAAATTATGGAAAGAAAATTAGATTGAGCTAAGCGTGTTTGAATTTGTGATGTTAGA
>Ga0209341_10005166_pt1 | contig 11890 bp, 12 predicted proteins | sample RifCSP13_2_FD_184020 | JGI IMG/M metagenome (GOLD analysis project Ga0209341, IMG submission 184020) | Soil microbial communities from Rifle, Colorado - Rifle CSP2_sed 13_2 (SPAdes) (version 2) | ecosystem: Environmental > Terrestrial > Deep subsurface > Rock core/Sediment | place: Rifle...
GAGCCGCTTCCGTTAGAGCCGACCGCCACACCCGGCGTGTTCGTGTTACCGGGAGCGCGCGTGGGCGACGACGTGTACGACCTGCGAGTCGAGCTTCGCTTCTAATGACCCAGGGCCGACGCTCGAAACCGCGTCGGCCCTGAACTCTGGTGCCCCCAAGCGGGATTCGAACCCGCGTCGCCGGCTTGGCTCTCTCGCAAGATTGGCCCTGAAGCCCCGTGGCAGTAGAATCGGTTCGGCACCCGATTGTTCGGGCCGGAGGTTGCCATGCGGTGGCTCTACCTGCTCTCGATCTGGCTGCACCTGGTCGCCGCGGCCATCTGGATCGGCGGGACCATCTTTCTGGCCGCCGTGCTCGTTCCGATGATCCGGCGACCTGAGTACCGGGCCCAGGCCCCCGCGATCCTGATCTGGGCCGGCGGGCGGTTTCGGGGCATCGGCTGGGCCAGCCTGGCGATCCTGGCGGTTACCGGCGTGTTCAACCTGATCTATCGGCGGTTCCTGTGGCTCGATCTTGACACCCCGCGCGGCTGGGGCAGCCCATTCGGGCACATCCTGGCCGCCAAACTGGTGGCCGTTGCGACCATCGTGGGGCTGAGCCTCGTCCACGACGTTGTCGTGGGCCCTCGCGCGGCGGCGGCGATGCGGGCAAGCCCGGGATCGGCAGAGGCTCAACGGTTGCGCAGGGTGGCGTCCTGGATCGGGCGCGTCAACTTGCTGCTCTCCCTCATCGTCCTCGCGCTGGCGGTCATGCTTGCGCGCGGCCTCCCATAGCCGGCCCGACGGCAGTATCAAAAATCCGGTCTGCACCCGATCATCACCGGGCCGGTTTTGCCCTATCGTGGGGGTCAAGATCGACCGCGGCCTGCCCGGAGGCACGGGTGAGCCACAGACTGCAGGAACCAACCGGACGGCCCTGCCTCTTCGATCGCGCGCCGGTGATGCTGTACTGGGAGATCACCCGCGCGTGTGACCTGGCCTGCGTCCACTGCCGGGCCGAAGCCGTCCCCGATCGCCACCTGCGCGAACTCACCCTTGCGCAGGCGGCCGGCTTTCTCGCCGAGGTCAAAGCGTTCGGGCCTCCCCTCCCACACCTGGTCATCACCGGCGGCGATCCGATCAAGCGGCCCGACCTCCACGACCTCGTGCGGGAAGCAGTCCGCCAGGGCATCCCGGTGTCGCTGGCGCCCAGTGCCACGCCCCTGCTGACGGCTGATGTGCTGGCCGCCCTGCAGGAGGAGGGTGTGGCAGGCCTGAGCCTCAGCCTTGACGGCTCGACCGCGGCGCGCCATGACCGGCTGCGGGGCGCGCAGGGGTGTTTCGCCCGCACCGTCTCGGCGATGCGGGAAGCCGCCGATCTCGGCCTGTCCATTCAGATCAACACCCTGGTCAGCGCCGAGACGCTCTCCGATCTGCCAAACATCTTCGACCTACTGACGGCGCGGCGCATTGCGCGGTGGAGCCTGTTCTTCCTGATCCCGACAGGACGCGGACGGCTGCTGCTCAACATCACGCCTGAGGAGGCCGAACGTACCTGTCATTGGCTAGCCACCCGGGCGTTGCATGCGCCATTTGTGATCGCTTCGACCGAGGCTCCATTCTACCGGCGTGTAGCCCTCAAACGAGCGATGCATGCCGGCCGCCGCGTTGGCGACTCGGTGGCGCGGTCGTTTGGCATCCGCGATGGGAACGGCATCGCGTTCGTCTCCCACACGGGCCAGGTCAGCCCCTCGGGCTTCCTCCCGCTGGTGGCGGGCAACGTCCGCGAAACATCGATCGTCGATCTCTATCGTCACTCGCCGTTGTTCGGAGCCATCCGGGACGTCAACCGCTATCGAGGCAAGTGCGGAAACTGCCCGTTCAAGATCATCTGCGGCGGCTCACGCGCGCGGGCTTATGCGCGCACCGGAGACTACCTCGCGGAAGATCCACTGTGTCCCTACCAGCCGCGGGTGGCCGAGGCCGCAGTCCGCAGCCCCGCAGCGCGCGTTCACGCGTAGTCGGCCCTGGTAGGGCGAGCCGCGGCTCGCGCCAGCGAGGGTCAAGCGGCGCGCTTGACCGTCGACCTCCGGCCATCCGGGCTCTGGAACTCGGCCCGCTCGCCCGAGTTGAGCCGAGGCCCCTCGCGGCCTGCTACCGTTCGCTCGGCCGTTCTGATCAGCCGCCGCTCGATCTCTCCCAGCCGCTCTCTGACCAGTTCGCACGCGTAAAGCAGATCGTCGTACACCGCCTGCTACTCCCCCCGGGGTCAGCACTATCGCGATCAGCGACGTGCATACCAGGACAAGCATAGGCGCGTGCCGCCCCACCGGATATCGGGCGGGGAACCGATCCACGCGCTGAGAGCCTGGCTATGGCGCTCCGGTATGCTCACCTGACAAAGCCGGACGCGAGCGCGAAGTTTAGGAGGGCGAGCCCGCTGGATAGTCTGAGAGCAGGAACATGAATCGTCGAAGCGCCGTTCACACTGCAGAGAGGGCTCGCACGAGCTCCAGGGGGGTAATCGATGGATTTCGCGCTGCTCATTCTACGGCTCACCGTTGGGCTGTTGCTGGCCGGCCATGGTGCCCAGAAACTCTTCGGTTGGTTCGGGGGCCACGGTCTTCAGGGGACCTCGGGATGGCTCGGTTCCATTGGTTTCCGCCCACCCCGGTTCTGGGGATTGCTGCTGGGGATTTGCGAGTTCGGCGGGGGTCTTCTTTTTGCGTTAGGGTTCTTCAGCCCGCTGGGGTCGCTTGGAATCGCTGCGTCAATGCTGACGGCTATCGCGAAGGTCCATTGGCCGAAAGTTTGGGCGACCGAGGGAGGCATTGAACTGCCGCTGGTGGACTTGGTGGTAGTCGTCGCCGTGGGCGTTGTAGGGCCCGGGAAGTTCTCACTGGACGATGCGATTGGCACAGCACTTCCTGAGCCCCTCGCCCTCATCGGCCTGGTCCTGGCCTTGGCGGGGTGGGTAGTCGCCATCGCGACATCGGTCAAGCGCCCAACACAGGATGCGGCAAGCAGGGCTCACTAGCCTGGGCGGGAAGACTGTTAGAGCAGTCGCAGGGTGGAGGATTGGAGGGCTTGGCGCGTGAGACGGAGTCCGTGACGTGCCTACCGTTCACGCATTTTCGGTCGGGGGGGAGGGTTTTCATGCACAGGGAAGGGTATTGGCTGGGACTGGTCGTAGCAGCCGTTACCTGTATCCTGTATGCCGCAGCCCCGGCACCCAGCGCAACCTGGCGGCATGTTGCCCGTTTCGTCCTAGAACCCTGCGAAGCCGACCTCCCAAGCCTTGCGGCTTGCCCGCGGGCAAGAAGTCCAGTCCTTCAAATTGAATCGACGCTGTGGAGATTCTCCGGGCAGTGTGAGATGTACTTTCTAGGTGCCTGGTCCGCAGTCAATCCCCCCGGGTTTCTGAAGCCTCTCAAAGTAGAACTGGCCGACCCTAGTCGGCGCGACTCTACTCGAACCTTCTATTTCCAGGGGCCTGGCAGGTTCTTTCTCTTCAGTTCTGCTATCGACATCGCTATTCGTGTTTCCGTTGAGCAGTCCCCCTAGGGGTACCTACCCACTCCCACGAGCATTCTCCGCTTACATCAAGAGACTACAGAGGAGGTGGACACTGAAACCCGCGCCAATCTTGCCTTTGGTGCCCCCAGCGGGATTCGAACCCGCGTCGCCGGCTTGAAAGGCCGGTATCCTAGGCCAGCCTAGACGATAGGGGCAAACCGGGCTTCAGTATAGCACGCGACGTCACGCCCACGCCCCAGCGTCACATCGTCCCCCGCACCAAGCCGCCGTCCACCTGATACGTCCCCCCGGTCAAAAAGCTCGCCCGCTCAGACGCCAGGAATACCGCCAGATCGGCAAACTCGCGCGGCTCGCCCAGCCGGCCCAACGGGATCTGCGAGATCCACAACCGCTGCCGGGCGTCTTCGAACGTTGCCCCCTCGCGGGTCGCGTACTGCTGTGTGAGCTCGACGAGCCGGTCCGTCGCGATCGGCCCCGGGCAAAGCGTGTTGACAAGAATGTTGTGCGGCGCCAGCTCGACGGCCTGCGTCTTGGCCAGGCCCACGACCGCCAACCGCACGGCGTTGGACAGCACAAGATTGGGCAGCGGCTGTTTGACGGTAAACGACGTCACGTGCAGGATGCGGCCCCACCGCTGCTCCTGCATCGTTGGGATCACGGCTCGCGAGAGCCGCACCGCGGACAGCAGCAGGGTCTGGACCGCGGCTTCCCACTGCGCGTCGGTGAGACCCGCTGCCGGGCCGGAGGGCGGACCACCCGCGTTCGTGACCAGGATGTCCACCCGTCCCCACCGCGCGAGTGTGACAGCTGCGAGGCGATCCACATCTTCTGCACGACTGACGTCACCCGGCACCGGCAGCACTTCCCCCCGTGCCGCCGTCGTGGCCGGGCGCGCAGCGATCGCCTCGGCTGTCTTCGCGAGGGCCTCGGCCGAGCGAGAGCAGATAGCCACCCGCACGCCTTCTGCCGTCAGTCCCTCAGCGATCGCTCGACCCAGGCCGCGGCTGGCGCCGGCCACGATCGCCACCTTGCCATGAAGTCCCAGGTCCATGCGGAGGCCCTCCCGTTCTGGCAATCCAGATGACGCTGCGGCGGAGCGCGGCCAGACGGGACTTGGCGACCGGCACATATGTCTCCTTCCCATCGTCCATCAAGAGGCTCCAGACGTGGCGCGACCAGGGCACGAGTGCGCGTACCCGACGCATGTTGACCAGGTACGCACGGTGCGTTTGCAGGAAGCCGTGGGGGGCCAGGAGTGGCTCGAAACGCGCCAGCGGCGCACGCACCGGGTGCACGCCATCGTCGGCGTGAACGAGCGACGCGCCGCCGCGTGCTTCCACGAACCGGATCGATTCCGGCGCGAGCGCGGCCTGGTGATCGCCGTCAGGCACGAACAACCGGGGCACCGGGTGGACCAGGTGCGCCAGACGGGCGCGCACCCGGCGGATGGCGTCGGCCACGCGCCGGGCAGTAAGGGGCTTCAACAGGTAGTCCGCCGCCTCCAGCTCGAAGGCGGCCGGGGCGTAGTCCGCGTATCCCGTGGTGAAGACAATGACCGGCCCCGTGAGGGCGCCTGGTGAGCCCGTCCTCAACCGTCGAGCGACTTCAATGCCGTCGAGATCGGGCATGCGCACGTCCAGGCACACGAGATCGGGGCTGGTTCGGGCAACCGCGGCAAGCAGCTGCTCTCCGGCTTCGCACTCCGCGATTGTTCGCACGCGGCAGTCCGACAGGAGCGCGCGCAAGTGCCCGCGAGCACCGGCCTCGTCGTCACCGATGACCGCCCGCATGGTGGTCGTTCCGGTCATGGCGCGGCACCGGGCGTACGTGGCGCGCCCGTCGCGGTCCGGGGCGCGAGTATGGCCGGGATGGTGAGCGCCGCCAGCGTGCCGCGACCCGGCCGGGTCAGCATACGCAGTCGCGCCGCCGAGCCCCAAAGGGCGGCCAGACGCTGCCGAGCACCGGGCACGCCCCACCCCGCTGCGGCCCGTGCCGGCAGCGGCCTGAGGAAGCCCGGGCCGTCGTCGCTGACGGCCAGGTGGAGGACCCCTGCGCCGAGCCGTGCGGACACACGCACACGGCCGCCCTGCGTGCGGCGCGCCACCCCATGGCGGATGGCGTTCTCCACCAGCGGATGCAGGATGAGCGACGGGACGGCGATCTCCAATGTATCCCGCGGGCAACGTGCGTCGAATCGCAGGCGGCTGCCCATCCGCGCGCGCTCCACTCCCACGAGCGCGCAGACCATCGACATCTCGTCCGCGAGTGGCACGAGCACCCGCCGCTCCCGGAGCAAGTCGCGCAGGTAGGAAACGAACTGCGCCAGCAGGTCCTCCGCGGCGTCCGGGCGCCGCCGCAGGAGCGACCCCACGCTGCTCAGGGTGTTGGCGAGCAAGTGGACGTGCGCGTTCGCCTGCCAGACGGGGAGTTGACGCACGCGGCGCGCTGCGACACCAGAGCGGACGGACCGGCCCATGGAAACCTCCGAATCACGGCGGCCGGGCGGGAGGGATCGTCTCCAGGCGCGCCGGAGCGTTTTGCAGTCCGGAGATGGGGACCAGCCTGGTGAAACCGTCTCTCGGCTCGAGAACGCACAGGGCCGGAGAGAGGGTTCTACGCGCGGCGGTGCCCCGATGGTTCGGGACCGCCGCATGGTGATCCTGCCGGAGTGCCGCGGAGCGGCTCGAGTGCCCTCGGACCGGCTCCCCATCCACGATGCGGCGCAGGCGTCTCAGTCCCCGCGCCTGGATCTCGGCAATGCGTGTGATGGACAGGGCCAACCGGGCAGCGACCTCCCGCAGCGTCAGCCCGTGAACCAGCCGCAGGACCAGGACGCGCCGGTCGCGTGGCGGCAGGTCCGCCAATCCACTCCAGGCGCACCGCAGCAGGTCGGCCTCAATGGCACGAGCCTCTGGACCGAGCGAGTCGTCCTCCGGGACCCCCAGGGCGGTATCGAGCTCGAGGAGCTGCACGCCACCGGCCTGGTACTGCCCGCCGGCAAGGGCGATCGCGCGCTTGCGGGCCCGACGCACTCGACGCGGAAGCGGATCACGAGTGCGCAGGCCGTCGAGGATGGCTCCCCGAATACGGTGGCCGGCATAGGTGGAGAAGCTCACACCGCGAGAGGCATCAAATCGACGCGCCGCGTCGAGCAGACCGAGGACCCCGTCGCTGATCAACTCGTTCAGCTCGACCGTCGAGGGTAGTCTCCGGCTCAGGACCTTCGCAATGGCGCTCACCAGTGCCAGATGCTCGTCCACCCGGACCGCGCCGGCACTGCCGTCAGTGTTCACCGTCCACCACCCGGCGCCGTGCGTCCGCGGCCACGGCGCAGGCTGCATCATGCCTGACGGCCACGCGGTCGGGACATGGCAAGCGGCCACTGGGAGCGAACTCCCGGCCAGCGGTGCCGACGGTGGCTCGAGCGGGACGTCCGCCGATGGGCCAGTGCGCTATGATGAGGACATGCAGATCGCGGTCGGAGGCATCCGGATCGGCTACGACCAGGACGGTAGTGGCCCACCGGTCGTCCTCATCCATGGGTTCCCAGTGAACCGGACGATGTGGCGCCCGCAGGTCGCGGCGCTGCGCGATCGTTTCACGGTCATCACGCCGGACCTGCGAGGGTTTGGGGAGTCCGATCTCCCGACCGGAACGGTGACCATGGACACATACGCCGCCGATGTCCTCGGGGTGCTGGATGCCCTTGGCCATCAGCGGTTCGTGCTGGGCGGGCTCTCCATGGGCGGGTACGTGGCGTTTCGGATCATCGCCGCGGCGCCGGCGCGCGTCCGCGCGTTGATCATGGCCGACTCGCGGGCCGCCCCGGACGCCGACGAGGCGCGCCAGCGCCGCTACGCTGCCGTCACCCGTATCCAGCACGAAGGACCGGACGGCTTCCTGCGCGACTTCCTCGGCCCGCTGGTCGGTGCGACGACCAAGGCCCAGCGGCCGCAGGTGGCTGAGGCGATGCGACAGATCACCGGCACGCCACCGGCACAGAGCCTGACGGCCGCCCTGGTGGCCATCGCGGAACGGCCCGACAGCCGCCCGCTGCTGCCGTCGATCGCGGTACCGACCCTGGTGGTCGTCGGCGAGGAGGACACCGTCACGCCGCCGGCGGAGTCCCGCGCGATCGCGTCAGCGGTTCCGCGGGCCCGCCTCGCGACGATCCCGGCCGCCGGCCACTTCTCCAACCTGGAGGTCCCGGAGGCCTTCAACCGCGTCGTGCGGGAGTTTCTGGAGGAGTTGCCTTACCCGCGCGCCTCGATCGGCACGTAGGCGCGCCCGCGCGGTCCGATATAGTCCGAGGCCGGCCGGATCAGCCGGTTGTCAGCATACTGCTCCAGCACGTGGGCGGTCCAACCCACGATGCGGCTCACCGCGAACGTGGCCGTATACAGATCCATCGGGATGCCCAACGACCGGTAGACCGACGCCGAGTAGAGATCGACGTTGGCGTGAATGGGGCGCTGCGCGGTCACGACTTCTTCCACACGGCGTGTCAACTGGTACCAACGCGGATCCCCTACCCGCTCCCCCAGCCGCTGGGACATCGGCCTCAAGATGCGGGCGCGGGGATCCTCGGTGCGGTACACGCGGTGGCCGAAACCCGGCACCTTCTTCTTCGCGGCCAGCATCTCGAGGATCACCGGCTCGACGCGCTCGACGCTGCCCATCCGCTCGAGCAGCCGCATCACGTCCTCGTTCGCACCTCCGTGCAGCGGGCCTTTCAGCGTCCCCACGGCCGAGGTGATCGCGGAGTGCAGGTCGGAGAGCGTGGCCGCGGTGACCCGGGCCGCAAAGGTGCTGGCGTTGAACTCGTGGTCGGCGTGGAGGATGAGGGCCACCTCCAGCGCGCGCGCGGTCTCGGCAGCAGGCGGCTTGCCGTGCAGCATATAGAGGAAGTTGGCGGCGTGGCCGAGCGTGGTCTGAGGCGCGAGCGGGATCGCGTCTGAGCGGAGGCGGTGGAAGCCGGCCATGACTGCCGCCACCTGCGCCGTCAGTCGGACGGCCTTGCGCACATTGGCCGCCGGTGTGCTGTCGGCGGCGTCGGGATCGAAGTGCCCCAGTGCTGATATCGCGGTCCGCAGCACCGCCATGGGCTGGGAGGTCTGGGGGAGTCGCTTGAGGATGTCGAGGATGGGCGGCGCAAGCGTCCCGGCGGCCAGCAGATCTGTCTTCAGGCGGGCGAGCGCCGCCTTGGTAGGCAGGTCGCCGTGCCAGAGAAGGTAGGCGACCTCTTCGAACGTCGAGCGCTCCGAGAGCTCGATGGCATCGTAGCCACGGTAGAGCAGCTGCCCGTGCGTCCCGTCGACCAGGCAGATCGAAGAGGTGCCGGCAACGACACCCTCCAGACCCTCAGACGCGGGCGCGTGGCCGGGCTGTGACGCCATCTATTCTCCTCAGGAAGCAGGCTGCGACTAGTGTATGGTGCCCGGCGACTGGTAGCAAGACGGCGGCCAAGAGCGGCGTGCGCTACGACCCGGCCGCGCTGGCGTGCCGCCGGTCCAGGTCGCGGAACCGGCCATGCTCCTTGTGGAAGAATACCTCGATGGTGTCCGTCCTGCCATTGCGGTGCTTCGCGATTCTGATCTCGGCCAAGTGCTCCTTACCCTCTGCCTTAGCCTTGGTTGGTTCATAGTACTCTTCACGATAGATGAACAGCACGAGATCTGCGACTTGCTCGAGCTCGCCCGTCTCTCGGAGATGCCACAATTGCGGTGCACGGTTCCCGGTCGTCTCCACTACACGCGACAACTGCGAGATCGCAACGACGGGGACCTCAAGTTCCTTCGCGAGTGTTTTGATTGAGCGGACGATTTCGGAGACTTCCTGCATACGGTTCTCAGAGCGCCTGTACGATTGAACCAACTGCAGGTAGTCGATAATGATCAACCCGAGCCCATGCTCCGCCCGAAGCCTCCGCGCCTTCGCGCGCATCTCAATCGCCGTAATACTCGCGGCGTCATCAATAAAGATCGGGGCTTCGCTGAGCCGCCCCATGGCCGTAGCCAGCCTCGGCCAGTCAGCATCCTCCAAACGGCCTGTGCGCAGCTTCGTTGAGTCGACGCGTGCTTCGCTACACAGCATACGCTGTACGAGTTGCTCCTCGTTTGTTTCAAGACTGAAGATCGCGACCGGAATGTTCCGCTCAATAGCCGCGTGCTGTGCGATGTTGAGCGCCAAGGTCGTGTTGTGGACACAGATGTCGTTGGCGACGAAGTTGTGCGTCTCGGGCACGGTCAGGTCGTAGACCTGGAAGGCGCCGATCTCCTCGATCGCCGTGACTTCCTCCCACATGACGTCCACGTCGTCGAGCAGCGAGCGCTGCGCGTTGCGCGCCCACCGGCGCAGGCGCTCCCATCCAAAGACACCGCACTCTCGGAACAGCGCGAGCGTGGCGCTCCCCCCCAGGACGAGCGTCGCGCCGTCGAGGGTCGCGGGCACGCCAAACCGCAGCAGCAGGTGCTGCACGCCACGGGCCATGCGCCGTGACGGCAAGGTGGCGCGGACCCGCGTACCGTCCGCGAGCTCCTCCACCTCACCCGCGGCGCCCAGCAGCCGGTTGAGGAAGAGCGTCAGCTTCTCGCGGCGCAGCGTGAAGACCGCCCGCGGGATCGCGCGCGCGCCGGGGGCCAGCGCCAGTTCGGGATAGCGCCAGAGCAGATCGGCGACCGCGGCGCCGCCCTCCGCCCCGCCTCCGATGCCGCCGTTCCCGAGGCCGCCGACGCTCGTGCGCGAGGCGGAAAGACCCCGCGCCGAGGTGATGATGGCCTCGGCGGCAGACGCCGCGTCGGCAAAGTCCTCCGCGATCCTCGGCGATGTCGGCAGCCGTCCGCTGCACAGATACGCCAGCAGCTTGACCTCGTGGTCGGGCACCTCAGCGCGGCCGAATACCGGCAGGCGCCGCGGCACCGCGATCAGCGAGCCAGGGGCGAGCGCGGCGAGCGGCTCCCATCCCTGCGGCGTGAGGAACGGATGGGTCAGGGTCGTCTCAACCTGCCGCCCACCGTTGGTGGTGACGCGGAAGACCGGCTTGATGCCGTCGTCCACGAAAAGGCTCGGCGCCGCCGGCCGAAACCGGTTGTCGCGGTCGAGGGTCACCAGCGTCCCGCGCCCGGCCGTCACCATCTCCTGAATGGTGCGGAGCTCACCGGTCGTGGCGTCGGGGACCTCGGCGTCGAACTTCAGGCACTTGCCCATAGCCGGCCGCGCGGCGATGATAATCAGATCGGACGGTTGTAGCCCAGATGTTAGCCTATCGAGATCTGTCAGGCCCGTCGGAACACCGGTGATTGTCTCTTTGTCGCGGTAGCGGCGATCAATCCCGTCGAAGACTTTGCGCACCGCCTCGGTGACTGGCTGAAACTGCTGTCGCATCTGACGGTTGGCGATTCCAAAGACCAGCTTCTCAGCTTGATCCACCAGTAGTTCAACATCCTGGTCTTCGCGGAACCCCATCCCCACAATCTGCGTGCCGGCCCCGATCATCTGCCGCAGCATCGCCTTCTGCACGACAAGGCGGCCGTAGTACTCGACGTTGGCGGCGGTGGGGACGGCGTGCAGCAGCGACGTGACGTAGGCTGCACCGCCTACGTCATCGAGAATGCCCCGGGCCCGCAGGCGATCGGTGACCGTCACAAGATCCGCGGGTTCGCCCCGATCGAACAACTCGGCGATCGCCTCGAAGATCCGCCGGTGCGCGTCGCGGTAGAAGTCCTCCGGCCGTACGAGCTCGACGACGCGGGCGATGGCGTCGCGCTCAAGGAGCATCGACCCCAGAATGCTCTGTTCCGCCTCCAGATTGTGGGGCGGTACGCGGTCGACTGGAGGTTGGATGCTCACAGCGAACTCCCGTTCGGGATCTGGCCGCCCCATACTATCGAACATATGTACGGTATGTCAAGGTGGCGGCGGGCAAGGGTCACGTCCTATGAGGTTGGGCATGTCTCTGTGTTTTACCTTTGGGATACCTTTGGGATCACCTGTGAGCAACGAGATTTCTTGCGGGGATAACCAGGGGGAAACCCTGTGGCGCACCTGTGGACTAGAGGGTGCCTACAACGTTGAGATCGACGTGCACGACGACACCCGCGCGCAGGCGGATGGGGACTTTGAAAAACCCCTCGATCTTGATCGGTTCGTCGAGCTCGACCTGCTTCCGCGTGACCGCGATGCCCTTCGCCGCCAGCGCATCGGCGATGTGCTGCGAGGTCACCGATCCAAACAGCCGGCCGCCCTCCCCCGCCTTACCGCGGATCTCGAGCACGAGCCCCTCCAGACGGTGCGCCTGCGCGCTGACCTGATCGCGCTCCCGGTCCGCGCGATGCTGGACCGCCTGATGCTGGCGCTCGAGCGACCGGAGCGCGCC
>Ga0209341_10005168_pt1 | contig 11886 bp, 9 predicted proteins | sample RifCSP13_2_FD_184020 | JGI IMG/M metagenome (GOLD analysis project Ga0209341, IMG submission 184020) | Soil microbial communities from Rifle, Colorado - Rifle CSP2_sed 13_2 (SPAdes) (version 2) | ecosystem: Environmental > Terrestrial > Deep subsurface > Rock core/Sediment | place: Rifle...
CCATTGGAACCTGCCCGGCGGGTTCCTCGACTTCGGGGAGCGGCCGGAGGAGGGCGCGCGCCGGGAGTGCGAGGAGGAGCTCGGCGTCCCCGTCCGCATCGACGGCCCTCCCGAGGTGTACCTCTCCGGGTTCCCCGGGAAGCCGACGTTCACGATCGGGTTCGTCTACCTCGGGACCCTCCCGTCCGAACAGTTCCGCCTCAAAGAGGACGAGATCGAGCGCGTAGAGTGGCTTCCAATCGGGGAGGCGCTGGCGGGGACGCGGAACCCGTTCGCGAAGTGGGCGATCGTGGATGCGTACCGCCTCGGACACCTGCCGGAGATCGCGGTGCGGCGCCACACGCCGCCCAAGCGGGCGCTGCGAGAGAGCGGCCCTGTCGTGTTCCTCGACCGGGACGGGACGATCAACCGAGACCGGGAGGGCGGCATCCGCACACCCTCCCAGTTCGCGTTCCAGCCCGGCGTGAAAGCCGCCCTCCGGACGCTCCGCTCCCTCGGCTACCGGTTGGCCGTGATCTCGAACCAAGACGCGATCGCGTGGGGCTGGATGACGGAGGCCGCGCTCCGTCGGGTCCACGCGAAGATGGTCCGCGAGCTCGCCGCCGCGGGCGCGCCCTTGGAGAACGTGTACTACTGCCCGCACGAACTCAGGGACGGATGCGCCTGCCGGAAGCCGGAGCCGGGAATGCTCTTGGCGGCGTGCAGGGACCTCGACGTGAGTCCTCGGGACGCGTGGATGGTCGGCGATCGGGCCGATGACGTGCGTGCGGGGAAGGCAATCGGCGCGGCCACGGCGCTCGTCGGCAGCGGGGACCGCCGTCGAACGTCCGCCAAGGAGTTGGCGGCGTCACCGCCCGACCTCGTCATCGACAGCGTGGCGGCGTTCGCACGGACCCTCCGCGCCGGGACGTTCCCGCCCCCGAGGCGGCTCGCGTACACGTAACGGCGGTTCGGTCTCCCGGGTGATTGCCGCGAAGGAATGCCTAAGTAGAGGGAGTTTCGTCGCCCCAGCGCCCGATGGACTTCCTCCTCCTCGTCCTCCTTCTCCTCCTGTGCACGCGCCTCGCCGGCGAGCTGTTCCGCCGAGCGGGCCACGCCCCGCTCATCGGAGAGGTCCTCGCGGGGATCCTTCTCGGACCGGCCGTCCTCGCCGTCGTGGACCCGTCGCCCCTGAGTCCGACGGGCGCGGTCTTGGCGATCCTCGTCCCGTTCGGCATCCTGTTCCTCGTCCTCTCCGCAGGCATGGAGATCGGTGCGGAGGGGTTGCGCCAGGTGCTGCGGGAGGGGACGGTCCTCGTCGCGGCGACGGAGTTCGTCTTCCCGTTCGGGCTCGGGTACGCGCTCGGGCAGGCGATGGGGATGGACTTCGTCGGCTCCTTGTTCCTCGGGACCGCGATGGCGGTAACCGCGCTCCCCGTGAGCGTCCGCATCCTCATGGACCTCAACCTGCTCGGGACGAAGCTCGGACGCGCGATCGTCGCGGTCGCGGCGGTGAACGACGTCACCGCGTTCGCCCTCCTCGGGATCGTCGTCGGACTCCAGGCCTCGGCCGGGGGACCCGTGCCGATCACGGACATCGTCCTCGACACCGCCAAGGTCCTCGGGTTCGTCGCGGTGATCTATGCGGTCGGCTGGATCCTGAAGCAGAGGCCGAAGGCCGAGGGGTCCCGCCGGTACTTCGCGAGTCTCGTGGCGGCGATGAAGTCCCCAGAGGCCGCCTTCGCGATCGTCCTCCTGATTGCGGTCGCGATGGGCGTGGGGGCGGAGTACCTCGGCCTCCACTTCGCGATCGGCATCTTCTACGCGGGCGTGTTCCTGACCCGGGAGACGGTCGGCGAGGGCCACTTCGTCCTCGTGCAGAACGCGTTCCGCGGGATCAGCCTCGGCTTCCTCGCCCCCATCTTCTTCGCCTTTGTCGGTCTCAACGTCGTGCTTTCCGTCTCGAACTGGTCGGTCGTGTTCATGGTCGTCCTGGTCGCGTTCGTGGGCAAGGTCGTCGGCGGCCTGATCGGCGGGTCCCTCGCGGGGATGCGCGGGCACACGTTGGCGGCGCTCAGCGTGGGGCTCAACGCCCGCGGGATGATGGAACTGCTCCTCGCGCAGGTCGGGCTCGCGGCCGGCATTATCAACGTGGACTTGTACTCGGCGATCGTGATCATGACGATTGTGACGACGCTGTCCACCCCGCCAATCATGAAGTATCTGCTGAAGGGCGTGAAAATCGACTGATCATCCGTCGAGGCTCGCTTGCGTTCCCCTCGGTTTCCGCAGGTTCGCGACGCGCACTCCGAGCATCCGCACCGGCCGCCCGCGGGCCTCGAACTCCGCAGCCAGCTCCCGCACGGTGGCCATCAGGACGTCGCGGTCGAGGGTCCACGTCGGCAGGGTCCGGTCCCGGGTGTGGGTCACGAAGCCTTCGAAGCGGATCTTGATGCCCGCCGTGCGGAAGATCATGTTCGCGTTCCGCGCCCGCACGTAGACGTTGTCCGCGACGCTGTCGAGGGTCCCGAGGATGGTGTCCCAGTCATCGACGTCCCGCTCGAACGTGCGCTCGACGGAGATCGACTTCGGGTCCGGCCGCTCCTGGACCGGCAGCTCCTCGATCCCGCGTGCGATCCCCCACAACCAGACGGCGTTCCTCCCGAGGACCTTTGTCAGCTCCTTTCCCGGGTACGCCGCCAAGTCTGCGATCGTCCGGATCCCCAGGTCCGCGAGCACGCGTTCCGTCTTTTCTCCGACGCCGCTGATGGCGTTCACGGGCAGCGGTCCGAGGAACGCTTCGACCCGGTCCGGCGGCACGAGCGTGAGACCGTCCGGCTTCCGATGTGTTGCCGCGATCTTGGCGGTGGACTTGTTCGGCGCGACGCCGACGGAGCACGTGAGGCCTTCTCGGTCCCGCACGGCCTTCTTGACCCCGAGGGCGTAGTCGCGCGCAGAATCCCAGGTCGTCTTGGCGGTGACGTCCAAGTACGCCTCGTCGATGCTCGCCTGCTCGAACTTGTCCGCGAACTCGCGGAGGATGTTCATCACGCTCTCGGAGACGGTGCCATACAACGCGTAGTCGGGTCGCCTGTACATCGCATCTGGGAGCTTCCGCCACGCGAGGGAAATCGGCATGCCCGCCGTCACGCCCTGCGCGCGCGCCTCGTACGATGCCGCCATCGCGACGCCGCGCCCCTTGCCCTCGTTCGGGTCGGCACCGACGATCACGGGCTTCCCGCGCAGCTCGGGATGCTCCCGGACCTCGACCGCCGTGTAGAAGGAGTCGAGGTCGACGTGGAAGACGATGCGGGCCACGGGGCTCCATCGCGCAGGACCGCCAAAAGGATTCGTCTAGTGCACGTCGAACTCGTTGCCCTCCGGATCGAGCATCGTGACGAAGTACCAGTCTCCGTCCTCGTCCGCATGGTGCTTCGTCGCCCCGAGCGCCAACGAGAGGATGCGCTCGACCTCCGCGTCGATTCGCCTTCGCCGCTCCTCCGGCGGGACCTTCCGCCCGCCGCTCGCGTTCACATCCAGATGCAGGCGGTTCTTTTCGAGCTTCGGCGTGTCCATCTTCTGGAAATAAATCCGGGGACCCTCTCCCTCCGGGTCGACGCACGCACTCCCGTCGTTCCACTCCTCCTCCGGCACGCCGATCGACGCGAGGAACGCCTCCCAAGTCGCGAATCCTTCCGGCGGATCCTGTAACTTGTAATGAAGGACGGCCGTGTAGAACTCAGATAGTCGGTGGGGGTCCGCGCAGTCGTAGACGATCTGGATGCCGAGGGCCATGGCTCCGGAGAAGGCATCCCCCGCCAAATCGGTTTCGCAGGGTTCGTCGAACGTGTCCTATGCGAAGTCCGCGAGGCCTCGCTGCCTCCCGCCGCCCGCCGCCGGGAAGCCGACCTCCATCAGCCCCGCCAACCGGCGGAACTCGTTCACGCTCGCGGGGCCGAAGCCCGCGTAGTGGTTGTTGAAGAACACGAACACCTGCTTCGCGTCACCCGCCTGGCTCTCCAAGTTCCGGTACCACTCGCGCATCTCCGTCGAGCGGTCCTTTACGGTCTCCTTGAACTCCTCGATGTCCCGCTCGCCGACGAGGCGCACGTAGACGAAGTCGGCGGTCACGACGGGCGGAGACGTCACGTACTGGTTCTCCGTCCAGGCCATCGCGACGTTCTTCGCGCGGAGCATCGCGTACACGTCGTCGCGGAACCACGACTTGTGCCGGAACTCGATCGCGTGGCGGATCTTCGGTTCCATTAGGTTCAGGAATTCCTTCAGTGCCGCCAGGTGGGTGTCGTACTTCACGCTCGGCGGGAGCTGGACGACGAGCGCGCCGAGCCGGTCCTTCAGCTCCGCCATCGACTTGTACATCCAGGAGAGCGGGTCCTCGACGTGGACGAGCTTCTTCTCGTGCGTGATCTTCTTCGGAAATTTGGCGGTGAACAGGAAGCCGTCCGGGACCGTGCGCCGCCAGTTCGCGGTCATCGTAGGCTGCGGGATCCGGTAGTACGAGGAGTCGATCTCGACCGTGTCGAACGTGCTCGCATACAGCTTGAGGTACTCGGACTTCGGCGTGCCCTCCGGGTAGAAGCCACCGAGCCAGTCGTCGTACCCCCAACCGGAGCAGCCAATCCGGAGTTTGGAGGGGAGGTCGGCCTTCGCCACGTCTCGTGCCATCGCCGGGGCCGGGAAAAACTTTGGGACCGCGGTGCCGACCGTCGCCGGCTTAAGTATCGGGGTGGGTTCCAGCCCCGTGGTCCTGCTCGTCCGCTACGGGGAACTCGCCCTCAAGTCCGCCTACGTGCGCCGCGCGCTCGAGGATCGACTCGCGGCGAACGTGCGGACGATGTTCGCCGTCAACGGAGTCGAGTGCGTCGTGAAGGTCGAGCGCGGCCGCCTGTTCGTGCACGCGGAGGACGAGGCCGCGGCCCTCCGCCTCCTAGGCCGAGTCTTCGGGATCGTTTCGATCTCTCCCGCCAACGAAGGGAAGTCGGACCTCGAGGCGCTCACCTCGCACGTGGTCGACTACGCGCGAGGCGTCCTCGCGACGGGGGATTCATTCGCGATCCGCGCTCGGCGGTCCGGGCAGCACCCATACACGTCCCAGGAACTCGCACGCGTTCTTGGGCGCGCGATCCAAGACGCGATCCTCGGATTGGCGGTGGACCTCGACGCTCCGGACCTTGCGATCCACGTGGAGGTGCGCGGGCCGCGAGCGTACGTCTTCCATGAGGTCGTCGAGGGGCCCGGCGGGCTTCCCCTCGGGAGTCAGGGAGACGTCTCCGCGGTCGCGGGGGACGAGGACGGGATGGTCGCCGTGTGGCTCTTGATGCGACGGGGATGCCGCGTGCGCGTCGCCGGTCCGGACACGGTCGTTGCCCCCCTCCAGAAGTGGGATCCAAGCCTGGAGAGGGATACGTTCGAAGCGACCGCGGGGGGCGGAGTCCCCCTCCCGGGGCCGACGGCGGCCTACGTCAACGACCGCGGCGAGAACTCGCTGACGCTGGCCCCGCTGGGGGGTCTCCCGCGCGCACGAATCCTCGCCCTGGCCCAACGGATCCGCAACGCGTGACCCCGTCGAGGCGTTGCCTGGAACAGGGGGCCAGCGCACGCACGATCCATCACAGTTTCCCGAGCACCTCGAGCACGACGAGCGCGTCTGCGAGGAAGACGACGCCGATGAACAGGAGCGCGACGGACCGCGCCCGGAGCGCTTCGAGGCCCCATCGGGAGCCCACGTAGGCGCCCCCGAGCGCAAGGGGGAAGAGGATCGGGATGATTCCGAACTCCGGCCGGAGGCCCACGCGAACCGCGAAGATCACGAACCCGAAAGCCGCGGTGGGGATGATCAGCAGGGAAGAGGTCCCAATCGCGGTCCGGGTCCTGCGCCCGAGGATGTACGTGATGATCGGGACGTTGAACACGCCGCCGCCGACGCCCGCAGAGCCGGAGACGAACCCACTGGCGGCGGTCGCGACGGACGCGGCCGTCATCCGCTTCCCACTCAGGCGGGCGGGGACGTCCTCGTCAACGCTGTTTCCCCGCCGCCAATCGTTGAGGAGGAGGATGGCGAGGACGAACAGGAGGCTTGCAAAGAAGATCTTGAAGTTCCGGACGGTCAGGACGTCGATCGTGAACGACGTGCCGAGGATCGCGCCGAGCAACGCGCCGGCGACGAGGCGCTTCCCGATCCGGAGGTCGACGAAGCCCTTCCGGCGATGGGTCAGCGTCGAGCTGATTGCGGTGGCGGCTGCGAGGCAGAGGGAAATCGGCACGACGATGTCGTCGTCGTCCACGTACATCAGGAGGAGGATTGGGACGTACAGGCCGCCGCCGCCGAGGCCGACGTTCGCGAACGTGAATGAGACGATGAACACGAGGAAGGCGATCACCGCGAGCACGAGGGCGTCGGCCACACCGCGCGGAGCGGAATCGCCGGGATAAAGGTGACGGCGACTTCGCCCTACTTCCCCTTCCGCTCGTGCGCCCCGATCGACGGCCGCACCTTCTCCGCGCCCGTCCCCTTGTACATGAGCCCTCGGCCCTTCTTGCCCGCCGGCGTGAGGCCCCGGTAGACGCGACCCGTATGCTGGGGCTCCGCGATCCAGCGGATCTTCGGGTCCGCGCGGATCACCGGATGCGCCGGGTCCACGAGGAGGACCTCGTAGTACTTGTGCATCCCGTCCTCCCCGATCCAGTACGATGCGAGGACCTCCATGTTCGGGTACCGCTTCGCGACGCGCTCCTCCGCGATCCGCTGAATGGACTTCGCCATCGTGATCTTGAGCATCCCCCGCCGCTTCGGGTGGCGCCCGCCCATCGGATTGTGCTTCCGGAGCCCGCCTCTGCGGACGCGCGCGCGGACGACGACGAACCCGGGCTTCGCCCGCCACCCGAGCGTACGGGCCCGGTCGATCCGAGTCGGCCGCTCCAGGCGCACGAAGGACTCCGACCGCCGCCACTCCACCATCCGCTGCTGCCGCACGTCCTTCAGCCAGCTCTTCCGTGGGTTCTTCCACGCCGCCTTCACGTGCCCGTACAGGTTCCGCGGGCGCGCCGCCTGCTCGCCCTCCGCCCCGGGGGGGGCCGTTCCTTCGTCCGCCATCGGATCACCTCTGGATTTCGTGGCTTCCCCACTGAAGGGACATCGCCGGACCAGAGAGAGGAGGCCTAGACGAAGGGCGTATTAAACGGTATCGTCCCCGCGCGTTCCGACGTCCGTCATGGGCGAACCTATTTATCCCTCGCCCCGAATCGATTCCGCGGGGTTGTCTCCATGCGGGGAGGACGGGGTAGGGCGCTCTCGATTGGACTTTTGCTCGCGTTCGCCGCCAGCCTTGCGCTCGCTGCGCCGACGGGCGTGAGCCCCTCGGACCGCCCGCCGCCCGCCCCCACAGGGGTGGGGATCCCGGAGGCGGATACGGATCGGAACTGCTACCTGCCGGGGGAAGAGGTCACCATCTTCCTCCGGAACGTGGGCACCGGCCCATTGCGGTACACGAACCGACCGAACTTCATCGTGTGGAACGAGACGACCGGGAACGTCCGCGACGCGCGGGGCGGGTACCCGGACGAGGGCGTCCTCCTGCAACCTGGGGAATCCTTTGTGATGACGTGGAACGGCCGATGGGACCGCGACGACGGATTGAGCAAGGGCCAACTCGTGCCCGCCGGCGACTACATTCTGTCGATTCTCACCCTGATTGGTTTTCCCTTTCCGGACCTCCTCGAGCTCGGCAGCGCAGCGCTCACGATTGGACCGTGCCTTGCCCAGATTAGCGCGGGGGCGGACCAAGTCGTGCCGGAGGGCGCGACGGTGACCTTCCGACCGATGATCAAAATCACCGGCAACGCGACGGTCACGTCGATCACGTGGGACCTCGACCCCGCGAGGGACGCGAACGGGGACGGGAACGCCACGAACGACATCGACCTCGTCGGTGAGAACCCGGAGTTCACCTGGGGGGACGACGGAGTCTTCCCCGTGGTCATGAACCTTCGCGGCTTCGGCACCGTCCAGGCTAAGACGCGCGTGGACCAGGACGTTGTGTTCTCAATCGACTCCTCGGGGAGCATGGCCACCGCCGACCCGACGGACCAACGAAAGGTGGCTGCAAAGGCGTACGTGAGCCTTCTCGTGCCGCATGACCGCGCCGCCGTCGTGGAATTCGACGACTCCGCGAGCGTTGTCGGGGGCGTCCACCTGACCGAGGACTATGAGCGGATCCGGACGAACATTGACAAGGTGGACGCCGACGGAGGCTCCTTCCTCGCTGGCGGCCTGCAGCGCGGGCTGCGGGAACTCGCGGACTACGGCGAACCGAGGCACACCTGGCTCGAGATCTTCATGACGGACGGGTCTTCCACAGCCCTCCAAGACGGCCACCGCCTCCCTGTAGCGATCCAATTCGCGAAGGACCTGGGCGTTCGAGTGTACGTAATCGGAATCCGCCCTGACCCCTCGGACGAACCCCGCCTCCAGATGATTGCCCACGAAACCGGCGGCAACTATTACTCCGCTCCGCTCGTGTCGAACATGCAGGCCATCTTCGACGAGATCACGTCCGAGTTCAACGATTCAATCGGACAGTTCTTCGTCCTCTCCGACGAGGTCGTCGTGCACGTTGGAAACGTCGTGCCCTCCATGATGATGGATACGACAACGCCCGTGAACGTCACACTCCGCGTGGCGGGAGAGAAGTACCACGACGTGACGCTTACGCTGACAAAGGATGGGACGGTCATCGGCACGGCGAGCGTGCTTCGCGTCCCGGGTTCCCCGGACGAGCAGATGGCGGTGGTCGGCACGATTGACTTCGACATCGCGCACACGTACGCGATGCAGGTCGTGTACACGCCGCTCGACGATGCGATCAACGGGCAAATGAACGGCGCGGACCCCGTGTGGGTCCTCCTCGGGCTCGAGAACGGGACCGTCCTCGAGATCCATCACACGTTCAACGTGCAGCAGCCGGACGGCTGGGTGTGGGACGTCTCCGACGTCGAGGGCCTGTTCCTCGGCCGCGGGTTCGCGCTCGCGGCGCACATCGCGGACCCCGGCTCCGACGACATCGTCGCGACGTGGGACTGGGGCGACGGGGCGGTGGACGTGCACACGTACCTATCGAACGGCGTTTCGGCGGACCCGTACCCGAGCCCGGAAATCGCACCCGTGAACGTGACGGACGTCGGCCTCCACACGTACGCGGCCGCGGGCACCTACACGATCACGTTGACCGTGACGGACGATGACGGCGGGCAGACCGTCCTCACGTTCTCCGTCACGGTCGGCTAGGCGGGCTCGGGCAAACCTATTTACCGCCAATCCCGCATCGATTCCCGGGGAGGGGACAACCGTGTCCTCGCACGTCCGGGGGTGTCTTGCGCTTGCGCTCGTCATGATTGTGTCGGCGCTGAGCGCTCTCGCGGCGCCCGCGGGATGGTCCCGCGGTCCCACTGATTCCGCCGCCGACCCCGACGGTGGGGACGAGGGAACCCCCGCCTCGGACCCGCGGCCGCCCGGGCCTGCGTTCCTCCTCCAAGGCCGGCCGAGCGTCCGAGTGGACAAGAACTGCTACTTCCCGGAGGAGGCCGTCCTAATCACGCTGAAGAACGTCGGCGCAGGCCGCCTGTTCTACGATTCCGAACCGAACTACGAAATCGTGAGCCCGACGATCGGGGCGGTCCGGATGATTCTCACGGACTGGGTCCCCGCGGACTTCATCCTCCGACCCGGCGCGGTGAAAGGCTTCGTATGGACCCAGCAGTGGCTTGCGGAGGACGCGGACGGGAACCCGATCCACGTTGGCGAGTTCGTGCCGGAGGGCGAGTACCGGGCGATCGTAAAGGTCCTCCAGGGGTCGATCGTGGAAACACTCGGCGACGCTCCGTTCATCATCGGCGCGTGCAACGTGCAGGTAAACGCCGGCGAGGACGTATTCGCCGCGGAGGGCGAACCGTTCGTCCTCAACCCGGACGTCTCGAAGACGGGGCCCGGCGCGAACATCACCAGCCTCACGTGGGACACGGACCCGGCCGTCGACGGGAACGGGGACGGGAACCCGACGAACGACGCGGACCTCGTGGGGAGGAACCCGGAGGTCACCCTGCGCGACGACGGGATCTACCCGATGACGCTGAACGTCCGCGGCTTCCTGCCGAACGCGACCGTCGGCGTGAAGCAGGACATCGTCTTCACGATCGACTCCTCCGGCTCAATGCAGTGGAACGATCCCTTGGACCTGCGGAAGGACGCGGCAAAGGGGTACGTGGACCTCCTCGTCCCGGCGGACCGCGCGGCGGTCGTCGACTTCGACGAGAGCCCGGTCCTCGTGAACGACCACCCCCTGAGCGCGGACTATCCGCAGGTGAAGGCGGACATCGACCTGATCGACTCCTTCGGCGGCACGTTTATCTCCCCGGGGCTGCAGACCGCGCTCGACGAACTCCAGCACCACGGGGACCCGGACCACATCTGGGTGATCATCCTCCTCACGGACGCGGAATCGATCTTCGAGGACGACGAGCTCTTGATCCCGATCGCAATCGAGCGGGCGATCCAACTCGGCGTCCGGATCTACACGATCGGGCTGAATGTGCCCCCGTTCCTCGAGCCGCTCATGCGGCGCATCGCGGACGACACCGGCGGGAGGTACTTTCCGTCCCCGGACGCGGGCTCCCTCTTCGACATCTACCAGGAGATTGCGAACGAAGTGCGGAAGACGCGGGGCTCGTTCTTCCTCGCCTCTGACACCCTAACCGCCACGATCGCGAACGTCGCCCCCGGCGCCTCGTCCTCGCTCGACGTGACCCCGGCGGGGAACGGGAACGTGACCCTCCGCGTCGCGGGCGAGAAGTGGCACGACGTCACCCTCGTGATGACCCGCGACGGTCGGGAGGTCGGGCGCGTCTCCGTCGTCCGCATGCCGGGGAGCCCGGACGAGCAGGCGACGACGCTGACGGATGTGGTCCTCCTCGAAGGGAGCGCGAACGTCGCCCGGATCGAGTACACGCCCCTCGACGACGCGGTGAACGGACAGCCGAACGGGGCGGACCCCGTCTGGGTCACCCTCCACCTCGACGACGGGACGGAGGTCATGTACCAGCACACGTTCAACGTCGAGCACCCGGGCACGTACGTGTGGGACGTCGACTTCGCGGGCGTCCCATTGACCGGCGGGGCGCTGTTGGCGGCGATCACGACGACGATCACGGACCCGGGCTCCGACGACCTCTTCGTGTCCGTCGACTGGGGCGACGGGACGCTCGAGGCGCGCACGTACTTCGCGAACGGTGTCTCCCCGGACCCGTTCCCGAGCCCCGGCGGGACCCCCGCCGCGGCCACGGACCTGGCGGTGCACGCGTACACGGCCGCGGGCTCGTACCTCGTCACGGTGACGGTCGCGGACGACGACGGCGACGTGACCGTCCTGACGTTCACGATCGACGTGTAACGCCGTATATACGGACGGGAGTGTAAGGCCGCCATCCGTAAGCCCCGGGCCGCCCATGAACGTCCGAGGTGCAGCGCATGGTCTCCGAACCCAAGGTGCGCGACGTGATGACGACGGAGGTCCACGGGATCAGCGAAGAGTCCTCCGTCCTCACGGCCGCGCGGGCGATGGCGGATCGCGGCATCAACTCGCTCGTCGTGTGGCCGATCGAGCGGGACGAGCCGTACGGCATCCTGACCTCCAGCGACGTCGTTGACGCGATCGCGGACGGCCGGGACCTCGAGGCGACACGTGTGGCGGAAGTGCGGACGGCGCCCCTCGCGCTCGTCACCCCCGGTGTCCGCGTGCGGGATGCCGCCCGGATGATGACGCGCCTCAACGTCCGCCACCTCGCCGTGTTCAACGGGAAGACGGTCGTCGGCATCGTCTCGAACTTCGACCTGGT
>Ga0209341_10005170_pt1 | contig 11882 bp, 12 predicted proteins | sample RifCSP13_2_FD_184020 | JGI IMG/M metagenome (GOLD analysis project Ga0209341, IMG submission 184020) | Soil microbial communities from Rifle, Colorado - Rifle CSP2_sed 13_2 (SPAdes) (version 2) | ecosystem: Environmental > Terrestrial > Deep subsurface > Rock core/Sediment | place: Rifle...
CCCGAGCCGTAATCCGCTCGTCGTCCGCGTTCGCGACGAGCAACGCGGACGCCGTGGCGCCTTCGAGAATCTCCGCCTTGGCGTCGGCAATGGCATCGACCGACGCGAAGAAACCCAGGTGCGCTTCGGCCACGTTGGTCCAGACGCGCACGTCGGGCTCGGCGACGCCGACCAGCGTGCGGATCTCCCCGGCGTGATTCATGCCCAATTCGACAACGGCGATCTCCGGACGCTGCCTCAGCTCGATGAGCGACAGCGGCAACCCGATGTGGTTGTTGAAGTTCCCCTTGTTGCGGACCACGCGGTACCGCGTCGAGAGAAACTCGCTCGTTACTTCTTTCGTCGTGGTCTTGCCGGCGCTCCCCGTAATCGCCACGACTTTCGTTCCCGACTCGCGCCGGACTGCGCGCGCGAGACACTGCAGCGCGACGGTCGCATCGTCGACCTCGATGACGGCCGTGCCCGGACGACGCTCGGCCGACGCCTTCGCGCCACATTCCGGACCCCGGCCGCGCGGCACGATGACGCCGGCCGCTCCGCCGGCGATCGCGGCCGAGGCGAAATCAGCTCCATCGAACCGATCGCCGCGAACCGCGACGAACAGCTCGCCCGGTGCCAGCGTCCGCGTGTCGATCGAGACGCCGCCAAACTCGCGGGTCTCGTCGCCCGCCGCCAGGGCGCCGTGGACGTATGCCAGCGCCGCAGTCACCCACGCCGCGGTCAGTCTGATGTCGCTCACCGCGGTTTCACACGACGCCAGACTTCGTTCGTCGTCGTGCCAGCGCTTCCCCGGCCACGGCGACATCGTCGAACGGCAGCACACGATCGCCGACCACCTGATCCTTCTCGTGCCCCTTGCCGGCAATGAGCACCAAATCGCCCGGCCGCGCCAGCTCGATCGCCTTCACAATCGCGGCCCGTCGATCGACGATGGTCAGCACGCCCACGCCGTTGTCTCGGCGCGTGTCGGGCGTAATGCCCCGCTGAATCTCTTCGATGATCCGGTTCGGATCCTCGCTGCGCGGGTTGTCCGACGTGATCACGATCAGATCGCTCAGCCGGCCGGCGACCACGGCCATGAGCGGTCGCTTCGTGCGGTCGCGGTCGCCGCCGCAGCCGAACACGGTAATCAGCCGGCCGCTTGCGAGCGGCCGTGCGGTCTCGAGCAGATTACGCAGCGCGTCGTCGGTGTGCGCGTAATCGACCACGACTGTCACTTCATCTTTGGGCCCGGAGACCATTTCGAATCGTCCGGGTACGCCGGCGAGCGATGCCAGCCCGCGTTCGATCGCGTCGAAGGACATGTCGAGGGCCGTCGCGGTCGACACCGCGGCGAGAATGTTGTAGACGTTCGGACGGCCAACGAGCTTCGAGCGCACGCGCAGCGTGCCGCGCGGCGTCCGCACATCGAAGGCGAGGCCGTCGAGCGAGGAGGCAAGGGGTCCGGGCGTGATGTCGGCCGGACGGTTGATCGCGTACGTGACGGGACGGCCGCCGACTTCGACAAGTGCCACGCCACGGGGATCGTCCACGTTCAGCAGGCTCGGAGCGTCGCGCGGCAGCATTTCGAACAGGCGACGCTTGGCCTTGAAGTACTGGTCCATGTTGCCGTGGAAATCGAGGTGGTCTCGCGTCAGGTTCGTGAACACGCCGGCGGCGAACGTCATCCCGTCGACGCGCCTCAGGGACAGCGCGTGCGAGGACACCTCGAGCGCGCAGGCGCCGCACCCGCGGTCGACCATCTCGCGCAGCAGGGCCTGCACGTCTGGCGCTTCGGGTGTGGTGCGCGTCGCGTCGCGAATCTCGTCGCCGATGCGATACCCGACCGTGCCGAGAATGCCGCAGCGCACGCCGGCGGCCTCGAAGATGGAGGCCAGCAGATACGCGGTCGTCGTCTTCCCGTTCGTACCGGTGATGCCGATGACCCGCATCTCGCGGCTCGGATCGCGATGAAACGCCGCGGCGAGGAACGCGAGTGCCACACGCGCGTCACGCACCACCACCCACGGCATTGCAACGTCAGCGGGCGCCGCCTCTTCGGCCACGATCGCGGCCGCGCCGCGCGCGATGGCCTCGCGGGCGAACGCGGCGCCGTCGGCGTGCTGGCCCTTGAGAGCGACAAACACCTGACCCGGCGCGACGGCGCGGGAGTCGTACGCGATGCCGGTGACGACGGTGGACCCGGCTGCGACGCCCGACGACCGAGCCGGCACCATCACCTCGCCATGGCGCAGCGCGTCTTGCAGGGCGAGCCAGGTCATGGAGGTCATGGACGCACCGCCGAGCCCGCTTGACGCGATACCGCGCGCGCCAGGAGGACGCGGCCCGTGCCGCCGGGATCGACCGGTGCTCCCGCCTGCGGATCCTGGGACACCACGAATCCATCTCCTGAGATCTGCGCGCTCATGCCCAGCTTCACCAGTGTGCGAAGGGCTTCGCGGGCACTCAGCCCGCGCAGGTCCGGCATCGCGCCGGGCGGGCCGTCAGTCACCAGGCTCACGACCGGCTCCGCGGGCGCGGCGCTCGCCCTCGGCGCTGAGGCGCTTGCGTCGTGTCGCGCCACCAGGACGGGCGCCGGGGCGTTGACGGTCGGACCGACGCCGAGATACTGGAGTGTCGCCTCGGCGATCTTCTTGAACACGGGCGCCGACACCCAACCGCCGGTGTTCGGGTACACATGTGGCGCATCGGTCACGACGATGATGGCGACCGCTGGATTCCTGGACGGCACGAAGCCGACAAACGACGCGTTGTAGTCGGTTGTCGAATAGCGCCCGTTCACGAGTTTGGCGGACGTGCCTGTCTTGCCCGCGATCGTATAGCCCGGGATCTGCGCCCGCGTCGCCGTCCCGTGCTGGTTCGCGACCACGCCTTCCATAATTTCCGTGAGCGTGGCGGCCGTCGCGGCGCTGATCGTGCGGCGCGCGACCTTCGGCTGCACCGCGTAGCGCCGGCCGTCGCGATACACCGCGCGGATGACGCGCGGCTCGATCATCTCGCCGCCGTTGGCCACCGAACTCACCGCGCTCACCATCTGCAGCGACGTCACGCCGACCTGATAGCCCATGGAGACCGAGGCGAGCGCGCTTTCCGTCCACTTCGCCGGATGCCATACGATACCGGGGCTCTCGCCGGGGAAATCGGGCGACACCGGCTGCCCGAAGCCGAACAGCCCGACGTACCGGCTCAGGCGCTCGGTGCCGACGCGGAGGCCGATTTTGATCGCGCCGATGTTGCTCGACCGGATGATCACGTCGCTGAACGACAGCACGCCGTAGTTGTGGTGGCCCGCTTCGGTGACCGGCTTCGGCCGTCCGGCAATGTGGATCACGCCGGGGTTGGTGTCGATCATCGTATCGATCGGCATCACTTTTTCTTCGATCGCCGCCGACGCGGTGACGACCTTGAACGTGGAGCCGGGCTCGTAGAGGTCCTGCACGGCCCGATTGCGGCGGGCCGCGTCGTCGAAATCGCGATAGGCGTTGGGGTTGAACGTCGGCTCGTTCGCCATCGCCAGAATCTCGCCGGTATGCGGATTCATGACGATGGCCGTGCCGCCCTCGGCGCGGTTCGCGATGACGCCGGTGTGCAGTTCGCGCTCGGCGATGTGCTGCAGGTATTCGTCGATCGTCAGCTCGATGCTGGATCCGGAGGTCGGCGGGCGCTCGAAACGGCTGAACGCGTGCCGCTTCGCGTCGGTCTGGACGAGGACGGTGCCCTTCCTCCCGCTGATCTGCTTGTCGTAGGTGAACTCGACGCCGTTCAAGCCGGTGTTGTCCAGACCGACATATCCCACGAGGTGCGCCGCCAGCTCCTTGTTGGGATAGAAGCGCTTGCTTTCCTTGATGAAGCCGACGCCGTCCAGATTGAGCGCCGCCACGCGGCGCGCCTGATCGGGCGCAACCTGCCGTCGCACGTACGTGAACGCGCGCGACCGCCCCAGCTTCTCGACGATCGACTGCCGCTCGTTGCCGGCGCAGTCGCCCAGCGCGTCGCACAGCTTCGTCGCCGCGTGTTCGGCGTTGTCGATTTCCGTCGGGACGGCGTAGATGGTGTCGGCATCGACGCTCGTGGCCAGGACGCGGCCGCGCCGATCGAGGATGTCGCCGCGCTTGGCCGGCACGGACTGTGTGCGCAGCTGCTGGCGTTCGGCGCGCGCCACGAGCTCGGCGTGGCTGACGATCTGGAGGTACACGAGCCGCACCTCGATGCCGACGACCCACAGCGCGAGCAGACACGCCACGGTGACGATCCGTCGCTTCAGGGTTCTGCGCCAGTCGACAACCGGCTCCCGCACTCTCGCCGTCCTTACTTCGTGCCACGTCAGCGCGCGCCTGATACGGTCAACGATCACGACAGACGCTCCCGAACGTGGCAGCCATCGCACTTCACCGTTGGGCGATAACCGATTTCGCCGGCGGGTCGGCCGGCGTCACGCGTTCGATCACAATCGCTTCGGCGTTCGACGGGGCGACAAAGTGCAACTGTTCGGTGGCGAGCGCTTCGATGCGCTTCGGCGACCGCAGCGTCTCGACTTCGAGACGCAGGCGCCGCCCCGCCTCCTCTTCGGCCGCCTTCTGGCGCTGCAGTTCTTCAACCTGATAGCCGTGGCGCAGCAGCTCGAAGTGCTGCCAGGCCGAGCCGAGCAGCACGACCACGAGAAAGGCGGCGATGCCGACCGACTTCCACAGCTCGCGCTGCCGCGCTTCGTCCACTTCGCGGACGATCGGGTTGTTGCGAATGTCCTTCTTGATGGCGTATTCGAACGATTCCATCTTCGCCCTCTTGCGGGTGCGTCCCCGCTAAGCCATCCGTTCCGCCACGCGGAGCTTGGCGCTGCGCGCGCGGGGGTTGCGTTGCACTTCGTCGTCGCCTGGCACCAGGGGTCTCTTGGTCAGCACCTTCACGATCGCGTCGCGCCGATCGAGCGCGCGAAGCGTGTGTTTGACGATGCGGTCTTCCAGTGAGTGAAACGAGAGAACGGCCAGACGCGCGCCAGCGCGGAGCCGGCGCGCCACGGACTCAAGGAAACGGTCGAGTCCCTCGAGTTCGCGATTCACCCAGATGCGGAGTGCCTGGAAGGTGCGCGTGGCAGGATCAATGCGCATCGGCCCGCGCCGCGGAATGGACCGCCGCACGATTGTCGCCAGTGTGCCGGTCGTGTCGATTCGCCCGTCACGCCGCGCCTGGACGAGCCCGCGGGCGATCCGGCGCGAGAACCGTTCCTCGCCGTACTGGAAAATAGCGTCCGCCAGCTCCTCCTCCGTCGCCTGCGCGATCAGATCCGCGGCGGTCTCGCCGCTCGACTGGTCCATGCGCATGTCGAGCGGTTCGTCACGCTGGAAGCTGAAGCCGCGGCCCGGCGCATCGAACTGGAGGGACGACACCCCCAGATCCGCGAGGGCACCGTCGATGACATCGATGCCGCGGGCGGCGAGCACGGCGTCGAACTCGCGATAGTCGGCGTGCACGAGTTCCGCGCGAGCGCCCCAGGGGGCCAGCGTCTCCTGCGCGCGCGCGAGGGCGTCGCGGTCGCGGTCCAGCCCGATGACGCGTGACGCGCCAGCCTCGAGCAGCGCCTGCGTGTGGCCGCCGAGTCCGACCGTGCAGTCGACGAACACACCGCCCCGCGCGGGGAGGAGATACTGCAGGATCTCGGCAGTCATGACGGGAACGTGCGTCATCAGATCCCGAATGCCGAGAGCGCTTTCGCGTCTTCGTCCGTGAAGGCGTCGCGCTGCAGTTTCGTCAGGAATCGATCGTGGTTCCACACGTCGAGGTAGTTGTATTGGCCGAGCACGTCGACATCGCCGTTCATCGTGGCGGACTCGCGCAGGCGGACGGGAATGATGACGCGGCCCTGCACGTCGAGTTCGGCCAGTTGTCCGAAGTAGTTCACGCGGTCGAGATAGCGGAGCTTCGCCGGATGCGTCGACGGCGCCTGGCCAAGCTTCTCTTCGATCTCGAGCCACACGGGCATCGGGTAGACGCGGACGTACTCGCCGGTCAAGCTCGTGAGGAAGAGTTCGCGCCCGTATTTGTTCTCGAGGAGCGAACGGAATGCGTTCGGCACCTTGAGCCGGCCCTTGTCGTCGATCCGGGCTGGCGCGTTGCCCCTAAACACGAAAGACGACTCCACTTTTCTCCATAATTTTCCACCGAGATAGTAGGAGAGTAGTGCCGTGCGTGTCAACCGCAAAATCCACAGCTTCAGTAAGTTACGCCAAATGTTCGCCTTTTAATCGCCTGTCCTACTATCGGATGTGGTCATGTGGGCGTCAGACCGCGATCTAGACCCCCCGGTTGACCCCCAACCAACGATTTCCACTTTCGACGGTGGTACGATGCGGGCTCCAGTCATGCTCAGGGCAGCCCTCATCGGCTTCGGATCCAGCGGAAAAACCACGCTTTTCCAGCTCATGACAAGCGCCCGGGAGGCCGGGCGGGCGGCGCACGGCAAGGGCGACGTGTCGGTCGGCATCTCGAAGGTGCCCGACGCGCGGCTCGACCGCCTCAACGCGATGTACAGCCCTCGTAAAGTCGTACCGGCGACGGTCGAATTCACCGATCTCGCCATGCCGGGCGGCACGGGCGGCGCGCAGGCCCTCGTCGACGTCGCGGCGTTCAAGAACGCCGACGCGCTCGTACACGTGCTGCGCGCGTTTCTGGACCCCACGGTTCCTCATCCCTCCGGCTCGGTCGATCCCGCGCGCGACGGGCAGGCGATGGAAGACGAACTCATCCTCGCGGACCTGGGCGTCGCGGAACGCCGCGTCGAGCGCATCGAAAAGGATCTGAAGAAAGGCCGGACGACGGAGCTCGAACGCGAGCGGGACGTCGTGACGCTCTGCAGGACGACGCTCGAAGCGGGTCGGCCGCTCCGCGCCCTCGATCTCAAGGGCGAGGACCTGAAGCGGCTGCGCGGTTTTCAGTTTCTGTCCGCGAAGCCCCTCCTCATCGTCATCAATCTCGATGAATCTCAGCTCGCCGGTGGCGGCGACGCGGCCACGCGCATCGACAGGGCGGCCGACGCGGCCGGGCTGACCTCGTTCCTCTCGCATGCCGCCACGGCGGCGGTCGCCGTGTGCGCGAAGATCGAACTGGAGATCGGGCAACTCGAGCGTGCGGATGCGGCAGCGTTCCTCGCGGACCTCGGACTGAGCGCCTCGGGCCTCGACCGCGTCATCCGCGCCAGCTACGACCTTCTGGGCTACATCTCATTCTTCACGGTCGGCGAGGACGAGAACCGCGCATGGTCGATTCCCCGGAACACCCCCGCGCAACTGGCCGCCGGCGAAATTCACAGCGACATCGCGCGCGGGTTCATCCGGGCCGAGGTCGTCAACTACGACCACCTCATCGGCCGCGGGTCGATGGCGGCGTGCCGCGACCACGGCGAGGTACGTCTCGAGGGCAAGGAGTACGTCGTGCAGGACGGCGACATCATCAATTTTCGGTTTGCCACATAACGGCACATGGCGCCGATCCGCACCGTCCTCGTCTGCGAGGCGCTGGTGCCGTTCGTTCACGGCGGCGCGGAGCCGCACGTGCGCGGCCTCGTCGGCGAGCTCCAGCGACGCAGTTACCGGGCCGAGCGCGTGTCGATTCCGTTCAAGTGGTACCCGAAGGAAGAGCTGCTCCATACAGCGAATTCGGGCACACTGAGGGCGACCTCCGCCTGCGCGACACGCTGATGGCACTCGACAACGACGTCCTCGCCGCCGACCACAGGTTTGCCCAGGCACCGGGCGACGCGGGATACGATCGCGCGCGCACCATCACCATCACGTGGGACGGGGTCGTGGATCGCCTGATGGGCTCGCCCGCCGGTTCAGGGAGCACGGTGCCAGCGTGACGGCGATCGTGTCCCAGGCCGCGGCCACCTCGATTGTCATCCCCGCCTTCAACGAAGCCGCTTCGATTGCGTCGCTCGTCGCCGGGTTGCGCGGAGCCGCGCCGTGGCACGAGATCCTCGTCATCGACGACGGGTCCGCTGACGAGACCGGCGTGCTTGCGGCGGCCGCCGGCGCGCGCGTCATCCGTCATCCGTACAACACAGGCAACGGTGCGGCCGTCAAGACCGGAATCCGCCACGCGACCGGGGCGTTCGTCCTCATCGTCGATGCCGACGGCCAGCATCAGCCAGACGATGCCACCCGGCTGGTGGCGCACCTGGATGCGTACGATCTCGTCGTCGGCGCGCGCTCCCCCCAGACGCAGGCGGGAGTGGCGCGGCGAATCGGCAACGGACTGCTGAACCGAATCGCGAGTTACCTGACCGAGCAAGCTATTCCCGATCTGACATCCGGCTTTCGGGCCGCGCGACGCGATTGCCTTCTGGAATTCCTGCACATGCTGCCAAACGGGTTTTCCACGCCGACGACAACCACGCTGGCATTCATGAAGGCGGGCTACAGCGTGCGGTTCGAGCCGATTCACGCGGTCCCGCGTCAGGGGCTTTCAAAGATCCGGCTTGGCTCCGACGGCGTGCGGTTTCTGCTCATTCTGCTCAAAGTCATCACGATCTTCAGTCCGCTCCGAATCTTCCTGCCGGTCAGCGCGGCGTCGTTCCTGCTCGGCTCGGCGTACGCGGCGTGGACGATCGCGACGCAGTCACACGTGACTAACTCGTCGGTCCTGCTGATTCTGTTGAGCGTCGTGATCTTTCTCGTGGGCCTCGTCTCTGAACAGATTTCGTCGCTGCGCTTCGAAGGACGGCGACCGTGACGTTGCCATCGACGCTCGTCATCATCCCAACGTTCAACGAACGCGAGAACATTTCGGCGCTCGTCGCCGATCTGCTGTGCACCGGCGTCCGCGTGCTCGTCGTCGACGATCAGTCGCCAGATGGCACGGGCGAGGCCGCCGACGACCTCGCCCGACAGCATCACGGCCGCGTCGAGGTGCTCCACCGGACAGGCGATCGAGGCTTCGGTCGTTCGTACATCGACGGCATTCAGCGCGCGCTCGCCGAGCCGGTCGAGCTGATTTGCCAGATGGACGCGGACTTCTCGCACGACCCGGCCCGCCTTCCGGATCTGCTCGCGGCGGCGCGCGACGCCGACGTCGTGATCGGGTCGCGGTACGTGGAGGGAGGCGCGATCGTCAACTGGCCGCGGCGCCGTTTGCTCCTCAGCCGCTTCGCGAACGCGTACGTCCGCGCGATCACTGGCATCCCCGCGCGCGACTGCACGAGCGGCTATCGCTGCTGGCGCCGTGACGCGCTGGCTTCGCTGGCCCTCGACCGCTTCATGTCCGACGGCTATTCGTTTCTCGTCGAGATGCTGTTCGTCGCCGCGCGCCAGGGCCGCCGCATCGCGGAAGTGCCCATCACGTACGTCGAGCGACGGGAAGGTAAGTCGAAGATGTCGCGAGCCGTCATCTTCGAGTCGGCGATCACGCCGTGGCGCCTGATCGGGTCGCGTAGAACGGCGCGGCAGACGGCGCGTTGACCCCTTTTCGTGCTATGGTTTAGAGGCTTTCTTCAATGTCAGATGCTCCCGCCAACGCGCCCGCAGGCTTGAGCGTTTTCTTCCCGGCGTACAACGACAGCGGCACCATCGCGAGCATGGTGATCCGCGCCGTCAAGGCCGCCTCGGAGTTGACGCCGGACTACGAAGTCATCGTCGTCAACGACGGAAGCCTCGACGCGACCCCGGAAATTATCGAGGAGCTGGCGCGCACGTATCCGCACGTCCGCGCCGTGCATCACCCGAAGAACCGGGGCTACGGCGGCGCGCTGCAGACCGGGTTTCGTTCGGCGACGAAGGACCTGATCTTCTACACCGACGGCGACGCGCAATACGACCCCGCGGAACTCTCGCTGTTGTGGGCGGGGCTGACCCCGGATGCCGATCTCGTGAACGGGTACAAGATCAGCCGCTCGGATCCGCTGCACCGCATCATCATCGGCCGCATCTACCACCGCGTGGTCAGCCTGCTGTTCGGCTTGACGGTGCGAGACGTCGATTGCGATTTCCGGCTGATGCGCCGGTCGATCTTCGAGCGCATCGACCTCGAGAAGACGAGCGGCGTCATCTGCCTAGAGATGATGAAGAAGATTCACGACGGCGGTTTCCGCATCGTGGAAGTGCCGGTTCACCACTACCATCGTGTGTTCGGCAAATCGCAGTTCTTCAATTTCCGGCGCATTTTCAAAACGGGCGTCGACGTGCTGCGGCTGTGGTATGCGCTCGTCATCCGCCGCCGGCATCTCCGCGGGGATGTCCGGCCACTCGTGGCCGCGGCGGGCCGATCCGACCGCGCTTATTCGGGCGCGCCACGCCCGTGACCGCGGACGACCGGTCGTTCTACCGCGGCCGCGCCGTCATGATCACCGGCGGCCTCGGGTTCATCGGTGCCAACCTCGCCCGGCGCCTCGTGGAGTTCGGCGCCGACGTCCTCCTGGTCGACTCACTGATCCCCGATTACGGCGGCAATCTGTTCAACATCGACGGCATCGCCGATTGCGTGAAGGTCAACGTCGCCGACGTCCGTCAGCAGACGACGATGAATTATCTCGTACGCGATCGCGACGTGATTTTCAATCTCGCTGGCCAGGTGAGTCACATCGACAGTATGCGGGATCCCTACACCGATCTCGAGATCAACTGCCGCAGCCAGCTGACCGTGCTCGAGGCGTGCCGCAATCACAACCCGAAGGTGAAGGTCGTCTTCGCCGGCACGCGGCAGGTGTACGGGCGGCCGGATTCGCTGCCGGTCGACGAAACCCATCTCGTGCGACCGACCGACATCAACGGGATCAACAAGGCCGCTGGCGAGTATTACCATCTGGTCTACAACAACGTGTTCGGCGTCCGGGCCTGCTCGCTGCGCCTCACCAACGTGTACGGGCCGCGCCAGCTGATCAAACACGACCGGCAGGGATTCATCGGCTGGTTCATCCGGCTCGCCATCGAAGGCAGGCCGATTCAGATCTACGGCGACGGATCCCAGCTCCGCGATTTCGTGTACGTGGACGACGCCGCGGACGCGTTCCTGCGCGCCGGCGCGAGCGATATGTGCAACGGCGAGGTCTTCAACGTCGGTGGCGATCGCCCCGTGAGCCACCGCGAGCTTACAACCCTGCTCGTCGAGGTCGCGGGTTCGGGATCGGTGCAATATGTCGGCTGGCCGCCCGAGAAGAAGGCAATCGACATCGGCAGCTTCTACGCGGATTCGACGAAGTTCACGCGCGTCACCGGGTGGTCGCCGTCGGTCTCGCTCGAAGAAGGACTTCGCCGGACGGTCGCCTTCTACCGGCAGCACTTCGACAAGTACGTGACCGCCGAATCCCGGCCGGAGTCAGCATGATGTCCCACCGCATCCCGTTCAGGCCGCTGGTGCCGGACGAAGACGCCGCCGACGTGGCAGGCGCGATCGCGCGCGTCATCGCGCGCGGGTGGTTCGTCCTCGGGCCCGAAGTCGAGGTGTTCGAAGCGGAATTCGCATCCGCCATGGGAGCCGCCCACGCCGTCGGTGTCGGCACCGGCACCGACGCCATCGCCTTGATCCTGCGCGCTCTGGGGATCGGAGCCGGCGACGAGGTCATCACGACGCCGCTCTCAGCCGCGTACTCGGCGCTCGCGGTGATGATGGCCGGTGCGCGGCCGGTGTTCGCGGACGTCGATCCGGTCCGCCTGACGCTCGATCCCGATCGGATTACCGGTCTCGTCGGCCCGCGCACGCGCGCGATCCTTCCCGTGCATCTCTACGGGCAACCGGCCGACATGGCCGCCATCGAACGCGTCGCGTCCCGGCACAACCTCGCAATCGTGGAAGACTGCTGCCAGGCGCATCTCGCCACGTGCGGCGGACGGCCCGTCGGCACCATCGGCGTGGCGGGAGCGTTCAGCTTCTACCCCACGAAGAATCTCGGGGCG
>Ga0209341_10005179_pt1 | contig 11859 bp, 11 predicted proteins | sample RifCSP13_2_FD_184020 | JGI IMG/M metagenome (GOLD analysis project Ga0209341, IMG submission 184020) | Soil microbial communities from Rifle, Colorado - Rifle CSP2_sed 13_2 (SPAdes) (version 2) | ecosystem: Environmental > Terrestrial > Deep subsurface > Rock core/Sediment | place: Rifle...
GGCCGGAGCGACCATAATGGGCACCTTCGTCATTCTCTTCCAGGAGTTTCGTCATGGCTCAAGTAACCCTTCGCGCCCAGTCCGGTAGGTCGGCCGGCAGCCGGGTGTCCGGTCGGATTCGTCGGGGCGGACAGGTGCCCGCCATCGTCTATGGCAAGGGCATCACCGCCATCAACGTGACCGTCGATCATCACGACCTGGTCCAGGCGTTGCACACCGAGTCCGGGCTCAACGCACTCATCAACCTTGAGATCGAAGACGGGGGTGAGATGCTCACACTTGCCCGCCAGGTGCAGCGTCATCCGTTTCGAAATCAGATCAGACATGTCGATTTCGTTCGAGTCGACCTCTCCGAGACCGTCGAGGGAGAGGTGCCGCTGCATTTCATCGGTGTGGCGGCGGGCACCAAGGACGGTGGGATCTTCTCGGCATCCCACAGCACGGTGGCCGTGGAAGCGGTCGCCACCAACATCCCCAACTTCATCGAGGTGAGCATCTCCGAGCTCCGGCTCGGCGACGTCCTGCGGGTCTCCGATCTGCCGGTGCTGGAAGGCGTGAGGTACGTCGAAGAACCCGACGAGGTGCTCGCGACCGTTTCCGTCATCGTCGAGAAGGTGGAGGAGCCGGTGGTGGCGCTACCGGTCGAGGGCGAGGTGCCCCCCGAGGAAGCCGCCGCTGCCTCCGAGTAGCCCGCTCGCCCTCGTCGTCGGGCTGCGCAATCCCGGCCGCGTCTACCTGGGGAGCCGGCACAACGTTGGCGCCGAGATCGTCGACCACTTGGCCGGCGGTCACGACATCCGATGGAGGCGAGGTCCGGTGCGGATCCCTGCCGAGCTGGCTGAAGGACGCCTCGGCCGCAAGCGCGTGGTGCTCGCCAAGCCCATTCGCTTCATGAACGAGTCGGGCGAAGCCGTTCGGGCCCTCGTCGACTACTTCAAGTCCGATCGACTCCTCGTCGTCCATGACGACATCGATCTTGCTTTGGGCCGGCTCCGTCTCCAGGTGGGGGGGGGGAGCGGAGGCCATAACGGCGTGAAGGCGATCATCGCCGTCCTCGGCGCCGGCTTCCCTCGGCTTAAGGTCGGAGTGGGACGACCGCCCGGATCCCAGGATCCTGCCGACTTCGTGCTGGAGCGGTTCTCCAAATCGGAGCGGAGCGAGGTAGACCTGTTGGTCCCCGACGGCGCCGAAGTCGTGGAGCGCTGGCTCACCGACCCGGCCCGCGCCCAGGAGCTGGCCGCTCATCGTGGTCGTTCGTAATCCGATCGCCGGGCTTCGGTTGAATAGGTTCGCCTCGGCATGACTGAGTTCGTCGGGGCCATCGACCAAGGCACGACCTCCACTCGATTCATGGTGTTCGACCGGAGAGGTCGAGTGGTGGCGTCAGGCCAGCGAGAGCATCGTCAGATCTTTCCTCGACCCGGGTGGGTGGAGCACGACCCGGACGAGATCTGGCAAAAGACCTGCGAGGCTATCGATGCAGCCTTGAGCTCCGGAGGTCTTCGAGCGAGCGACCTGGCAGCCGTCGGTATCACCAACCAGCGGGAAACCGCGGTGGTGTGGGACCGTGCCACCGGCAAGCCCGCGGCGAATGCCGTCGTGTGGCAGGACACCCGTACCGCCGAGTTGGTGGCCCAACTGAGCCGGGAGGGCGGCCAAGATCGTTTCCGCCGCCAGACCGGCCTGCCCCTCGCCACGTACTTCTCGGCGCCCAAGGTCTCCTGGCTGCTTGATCACCACGGTTTACGCCGTCGCGCCGAGGGGGGGGAACTGGCGTTTGGGACGATCGACTCGTGGCTGGCTTATCATCTGATCGGCGAGCACCTCACCGACGTGACCAACGCCAGTCGCACGATGCTCTTCGACCTTCACGACCTCGACTGGTCGCCCGCATTGGCCGACTCCCTCGGCGTCCCCCCCCCGATGCTCCCCCGGGTGGTTTCCTCCAGCCAGGTTTACGGCGAATGTCGCGGTCCCCTCGCCGGTGTGCCGCTGGCGGGAATCTTGGGTGATCAGCAGGCGGCGCTCTTCGGTCAGGCCTGTTATCAGCCCGGGGACGCCAAGAACACGTATGGAACCGGCTGCTTCTTGCTCCTCAACACCGGTACGACCCCAGTGGATTCCACGAGCGGGCTGCTGACCACGGTTGGCTATCGCCTCGGTGATCAACCAGCGGTTTACGCTCTCGAGGGATCGGTGGCGATCGCTGGGGCCCTCGTCCACTGGCTCCGGGACAGCCTCGGAATCATCGCCAGCTCGCCCGAGATCGAGGACCTCGCCAGATCGGTCCACGACAACGGCGACGTCTATTTCGTTCCGGCGTTCTCGGGGTTGTTCGCGCCCCATTGGCGTAGTGACGCCCGGGGTGTGATCGTCGGACTGACTCGTTTCGCCACCAAGGGCCATCTGGCGCGGGCCGCCTTGGAGGCGACCGCCTTCCAGACCCAGGAGGTGCTCGCTGCCATGCGCATCGATTCGGGGGTCAACCTCCGTGAGTTGAAGGTAGACGGGGGAATGGTCGGCAACGAGCTGCTCATGCAGTTTCAGGCCGACCTCCTCGATGTCCCGGTGGTCCGTCCCCGGGTGGCCGAGACCACGGCGCTGGGGGCCGCCTACGTAGCGGGGCTGGCGGTGGGTTACTTCTCCGGGCTTGCCGAGCTGGCCGGTAACTGGGGCGAGGATCGGCGTTTCGTGCCCTCGATGCCGGCCGAGCAGCGAAGTCGACTTCTCGCCCGGTGGCGGCAGGCGGTGGAACGGACACTCGATTGGGTGCCGAGTTGACCCGAGACGTTTCTGCACAGGCGAAGGGCTCCGAGACCCCGCCCAACATTGTGCGGAAACGTCAATATCAGCACTTTGTCCACATTGTGCAAGAACGACGTGGCGTTGTGGGCTTGGTTACAGCCCCTCGGCGATCAGCTCAGCTTCGAAGAGTCGGAGCTGGCGGTCGATCTCCGACTCTGACCAATCAAGTTCGGTAGCCAAAACGTCGGCGATGGCCGGGGCGTCGACACGGCCGTGGTCCTTGGTGAACCACGACAGGTGGCACCGGCGGAGAGTTATGTCGGAGATCCGGGAGACTGCCTCGTGCCGGGCCGCGTATGCCACCGACGCGAGGCTGGTTTCGCCGTCGGACAGGATCGCAGTGAGCCGGCGGTCTGCCTGTCCCAAACCGGCGATCAGGGCAGCATCGCCGCCGTAGGCGGCCACCGCCGCTTCGATCACCGGGGGGGGGAAGGACGCTTCGGTCAATCGTCGCCGGCTCTCCGCCGCTCCGCTCTGCCCGGTCCCGACCATCGGCAGACGATGGGATGCCGACCTCTGGGTCACACCCAGGTGTTTCGCCAACCGGTCGGCCGCCTGTCTAGAGATTCGGCGATAGGTGGTGAGCTTTCCACCTGCCACTTGCACGTACCCGGGGGTGACCTCGGCGAACTCATGATCGCGAGAGGCCTCGGCGGTGGTGGCCGCCCGATAGTCGGCGAGAGCCCGGAGACCCGCGAAGGAAGAGATCGGTTCGAATTCAGCCACGTCGAGGAACATTCGCAGATGACGCATGAGGTAGTCGACGTCCTCTGGGAGCGGGGTTGGGTAGGTCGTGTCCCCATGGTGGGTCATGTCGGTGGTCCCCACCAATGCCCGACCCAACCACGGAATGATGAAGAGAACACGGCCATCCTCGGTTTCGGGCAGCACGACGGCGCGATTCCCGGTGGGGAGGTCCGTCGGGTCGATAACCAGGTGGGTCCCGCGGGAGACGACCATTCGCAACGGTTTCCCCCCCCCAGCCAGCTCGGGTGGGTCGAAGGCGCCGGTCGCGGCGAGCACCGTTCTGGTCTTGACCACGAATTCATTGGAGCCGTCGGCGACGTCGACCTCGAAGCCGTCACCGACACCTCGCACCGACCTGGCCTTCACTCGGTTCACCGCGACCGCCCCGTAGAGCCCCACTGCCGTCTTCAGGACGGTGATGACGAGTCGAGCGTCATCGGTTTGGGCATCGTGATATGCGAACCCACCTTTCAGGCCCTCGCCTCGGAGGGCGGGAGCCAAGTCCTTGACCTCGGCCACCGAGAGGCTTCGATGCCGCGCTCCGGGTCGGCCGAATCCCCCCAGGAGATCGTAGAGGGTTACACCCGCCCGTAGCGCCAGCGGTGCGCGCCAGCCCCGGGCCAGCCAGCGGGGGGCGTCGGCGAGGCCGAACTGACGGTAGAGGGGCACAACGAACTCGAGGGGCCGGTAGAGGAAGTCGACCACCTCGGCGAGCACCTTCTGTTCGGACAGCCCCTCGGCGACCAGGGCGAAATGGAACTGCGGCAGATAGCGGATGCCTCCATGGAAGAGCTTCGTTGAGCGGCTGGAGGTCCCCTGGGCGAAGTCGTTCTGCTCGACGACCGCCACCGACAAACCCCGTTGTGCGAGGTCGAGAGCCGTACCGGCCCCGATGATCCCGCCTCCGACCACGACCACGTCGAAGGGACCGTCCTTTAGCAATCGAGAGAGGTGATCAGACCGGGTCCAAGTCACCGAAGAAGGCTAACGCTCGCCGATATGATCGAAGCTCCGATGGCGAAGGGCTCCGGGCCCCCGCCGGGTATTAAGGAAAGACCTTCGGTGAGCATCCCCGACCTCTTGGCGATTGGGCGAGTGTTGATGGTGCCCGTCATCATGGCGCTGGTCCGCTCGGCGGATCGCTTCGACCAGGCAATGGAATGGGGGGCGGTCCTGTTTGCGGTTGCCGCCGGCACCGATTTCCTCGACGGCTATCTGGCTCGGCGCTGGAGCATCGAGTCGACGGTGGGCGCCATCCTCGACACCACCGCCGACAAGTTGTTGGTGTTCGGCACGTTGCTCGCCCTGACTTCGATCGAACGGGCCTCGATTTGGGCGGTGCTGGTGATAGTGATGAGGGAATTCGTGGTCATGGCCTTGCGAGGGATCGCCGCCATGAGCGGAACCCTGGTCCGTCCGACCTTCTTCGGCAAGGCCAAGGCAGCAGTGCAGTTTGCGGCCATCTTCCTGGCCTTCCTCCGTCCCTTCGAGCGTCTCGGTCCGATGTACCTCGACCAGTGGGTGATGTCGGTGGCAGTGGTGGTCACGGTTCTCTCTGGCTGGCAGTACGTGGCGGCGTTCTGGGGCGTGGTCAGAGGTGGCGAGTCCGTGCGCTCGTGACCGTTGCCGTCACCGGCGGATCCGGAGTGGTCGGTCGGGCGGTGGTCCGCCACCTCTTGGAAGCCGGCCGCTCGGTGCGGGCGCTTTCCCGGAGCGCATCCACCGCCGACGTAATGACAGCCCTGGGGGTGACACCGGTCCGCGGTGATCTTGCCGACTACCAGTCGCTGGTGGGGGCTTTTACGGGTTGTCGAGTCGTCTATCACGTTGCCGGTCTCAACCGAATGTGTCCCCGGCGTCCCGATGAGCTGCTGGCTGTGAATGTCGACGGGACCCGGAACGTGGTGCGGGCCGCCCGGGCAGCAGGGGTCGAAAGGGTGGTGTACACGTCGTCGGCCGCTGCCATCGGAGAAGCGGCCGGCACCGTTGGCCACGAAGGCTCACGGCATCGGGGCTACTACCTGTCCCACTACGAAAGGTCGAAGCACCTTGCCGAGCAGGTGGTGCTGGCCGAGGCCGCCGACCTGACCGTGCTCCTCAATCCTGCTTCGGTCCAAGGCCCCGGTCGCGCCACGGGAACCGGAAAGGCCATTCTCGACTTGGCCCGGGGCAAGCTGCCGGTGTTGGTCCGCACCCGGTTCTCGGTGGTCGACATCGACGATTGCGCTCGGGCTCATCTCCTGGCCGAGAAGGCAGGTAAGCCCGGGGAGCGCTACATCCTCTCCGGTTTCACCATGAGTATCGAGGAGGCGGCGACCCTACTCGAATCGGTCTTGGATAAGACGATCAGGGCTCGTTACCTGCCGCGTTGGATGGCGTTAGGGGGGGGACTAATGGTCGAGGGGCTTGCCCGCCTAACCGGCCGCCAGCCGCGGTTCTGCCGGGAGATGGTGCGGACGTTGTTGCATGGCCACGCCTACGACGGGACCAAGGCATCAATGGAACTGGGTTTCCAATATACGCCTGCCGAATCGACCATTCGCCGAACCCTTGCTTGGTTCGCCGCCGAGGGTCTGCTCGAAATAACAAACCCGGCTTAACGTTCCCGGCCGGCTGAGCGGCTCCCCTCAGGGGCGTCGCCGCATCACCATCCAGCCCACGACGGCCAGCACCGAAACCGCCGCCCCTGTCACCCAAGGTAGACCAGACCGACCCGCTGCCGGATCGCTCGAGGAAGGCGTCGAGGGAGTAGTGGCAGTCGGGGGCGGCGTGGTAGTGGTTACCACTACCGCCTCCGGTCCGTCCTCGACCACCGCCACCGCGAAGAGGTCGGGAGAGTCGAATTTCCGCAGCACCCGGGGGTTCCCGTCGAAGACGGAGGCTGTCATCAGGCTCCCCCACGAGGCTGCCACCACCTGATCGCCGGCAAGTTGCACACCGCGGTTGACCCAACCTTCCCAGGTGCCGCGCACCGAAAGGTCGGTATCGAAGAGCACCGTCGGACCCGCCTCCCCAGCGGCAGAAAGGAAGGCAAACTCGTCGGCATTGGTCCAGACGATCTCTCCGGTGACCCCCTGGCCACCGACCTCCACCCGTTCATATCGCGGTGTCGACGATGAGGTGTCGACGAGAATGACCTCCGACGAAGCACCCCAGCGGGAGCCCACCGAGGCCAGCCACGACCCGTTCGGGCTGGGCACCCACTGGCCGAAGTATTGGTCTCCCACGACGTCCACGGGCGGGAGGCTGGTGGCTGCGCCGGTGGCATAGTCGACCAGCACCGGCTGCTGGCCGCGCTCGCCCCCGGCAATGACGGCAATGGACCGCCCGAGATAGGCGTCGACGGCCGCGCCCTGCCACAGCATCCGAGAGGCGTCATGGTCGACGACCACGATCGCTGCCGAGGGCCCAACCGTGAATGCCGCCAATGAGCCGGCCTCGGCGTCGAGGCACGCCAGCCGAGCCACCGACGATCCATCGTTGGCAAGTCGGAGGGGTGTGGCGACGTGCCTCAAGGAGGCCACGTCCCGTACCGTCACTGCCGCACCATCCCGACCCGAGTGAGCTTCGACCAAGAACCGCTCACCCGGGCAGACATTCAGTGCGAGCGCCGCCCCCTCACCGTAGCCATAGGCGAGGGTTCGACCCTGGTCGTCGAGGGCCATGATTCGAACGCCGCCGAAGTTACCCCCGACCAGATACTTGATCGGACCCGACCCGTCGGGGGGGGGGAGCGGTGCGGCACCGGCGAGGAGCGTGGCCGGGTCGGTTTGCGAGCACAGCGACGAGTTGAGGGTGCCGTCACCTGAGTCGTAGACGAGGAGCCCGACTTTGTCGCCCACTGCGACACCCAGGCCGCAACTTGCGGAGTCCAAACTTGACATGATCGTCACCGGGTTGGGGATGTCACCTCTCACGACCGTATCCACCTCGAAGAAGAAGGGCACCTGGAAGCTGGAGTCGGCGACCCCGCCCACGAGTGGCGCCTGTCCCCGCGACAGCAGCGTCCCGACGAAGGCCCCATCGGCCTCGGCGAGGAACACCCGCACGTTCATCTGCATGCATGAGCAGGCGGAGGCCTTTTTGACGTCGAGGGCAAGGGCAGCCAGCGCCAAGGGGACCAATAGAGCTGCTCTGATCCGCATCCTTCCTGAGACGCTACCGGGCCGGCCAAGGTTCCCGGCCAGTTATGCTTCGCGCCGGGATGGGGTTCGGAAGACCTCCTTCGTAGTCGTCGGAGGCATGCCCAACCAAGGAGGTAAGAATGGGCAATCCGCAGGGCGTCTTCGGATGGGTGGACCTCGGAACCACCGACCAGAAGGCCGCCAAGAAGTTCTACGGCTCGTTGTTCGGTTGGAAGTACAACGATCTGCCCCTGCCGGAGGGCGCGGGGCCGGGCGTCTATTCGATGGCGCAACGGGACGGTCAGGACATCGCCGGGATCGGCACTGCCCAGGAGGGCATGCCGCCGGTGTGGAGCTCCTACATCATGATCGACAACGTCGACAAGGCCGCCGACCGGGTGGCCGGTCTAGGCGGCAAGGTCCTGATGCCACCGATCGACGTCTTGGACTCCGGTCGAATGGCCTTCGTCGCCGATCCCACCGGCGCCGCGGTCGGACTCTGGCAGGCCTACCGCATGGCTGGGGCCGCCTTGTTCAACGAACCGGGAACCGTGACTTGGAACGAGCTCGCCACGCGGGGAGTCGACAAGGCTTTGAATTTCTATGAGCAGCTATTCGGGTGGAGCTGGAAGGCGATGGAAGGAGCCCCGACGCCCTATCACATGGCCAACCTCGGAGAGCGGACCGTCGCCGGAGCCATGGAGATGAACGAGCAGTGGCCGGTGGATGTTCCACCTCACTGGGACGTCTACTTCTCGGTCGAGGACGCCGACAAGTCGGTCGCCAAGGTCGAAAAACTGGGCGGGAAGAGCCTGGCCGGGCCGATCGACGTACCCACGGTGGGAAGGATCTACATGATCGCCGACCCCCAGGGGGCGTCCCTTTACATCATGAAGGCGGAGCCTCGGAGCTGACGCCATAAGTCGCAAGACGAGCTGGGAGCCGGTTCTCCTCGAGCCGGCTCCCATCGTTGGCCTTCGATCGTTGTCGGCCCATTGCTTGTTTTCAAGAGCCCTACGGGCCCTAGAGTGTCCGCGGCGGGGGATCGAACGGGAGGAATCATGACGAAGAGACTGGTGATTCTGGGCGTCCTGTCGCTGTCGATCCTGGTGGCATTGCCGGCTTGGGCAATCTCCAATGGCGTCCCCGACGAGGGTGAGCACCCCCAGGTCGGGCAGCTCTTCTTCTACGTTCCCGACGCCGTCGATTCACGCTTCGACGACCCGGGATCCTGGTTTAACTGCTCGGGCACTTTGCTGACGCCGACCCTGGTCTTGACCGCCGGCCACTGCGCCTTCGGCGTGGGTGCCGACGGAACCTCCACTACGACTGGGGGGGGGTCTGGGAACGGTGGCAACGACGTGTGGCTCAGCTTCAGCGAGGTGCCCGACTACGACGGGGTACCCCTGAGCGCCAACTACGACCGCGACGAGAACGATCAGCGGTACATCGACCGAGTCGCCTGGCTAGGCGGCAACGACGACTGGGTACAAGGGATCGCCCACGCCCACCCGGAATACGACGACAACGCCTTCTTCCTTCACGACCTGGGCATTATCGAACTGAGCGAGCCAGTGATCGTGTCCGAATACGGTGAGTTGCCTGCACTCGGCTACCTCGACGCGCTGGTCAAGGCTGCCAAGTCCCAAGCCCGCTTCACGCCGGTCGGTTACGGCCTCGAGCGACTTCGACCCATCGCCGCGGAGGGCGGCGATACCCGTATGCGGGCCGATGCCAAGCTCAACAATCTGGTGAGCGGCGGAGGCGTCTATGCCCTCTTCTCCAACAACAACGGAGCGGTGCATCAGGGCGGGACCTGTCCGGGTGACTCGGGCGGGCCCATCTTCCTTGAAGGCACCAACGTGATCGTGGCCGTCAACTCTTTCGGCATCGCTCCCACCTGCCCCTCCGGCATCGACGGCGGGTACCGGGTGGATCAAACCGACGATCTGGATTGGCTGGCGACCTGGCTGAGCTGAGCCCGGCCGCTCGTCAGCGAAAGAGGTCTTCGGCAGGCGGCCGGACCAGATCGGTGGCTCGACCCTCTCCCTTCGGATAGGCGTAGCCCCTGACGATGGCCACCGGCACGGCCCACGACTTCCCCATCACGAGGTCGGCGGCGGCGGCGATCTCGTCGGCCACCGCTACCTCCGTGACCTCGAGGATCCGGCCAAGGTGGTCCGGTTGGCCTCGCATGTCGTCGATCGCCAGCATTCCCGCCACACCGATGGCCACGTCGGTGAGCCCCCGCCGCCACGCCCGGCCGAAGGTGTCTGTGATCACGACCGCCAACTCTCGACCCGTCAGCCTTTGGAGACGGACGCGCAACCCGTGGGCGGAGGCGTCTGGATCATGGGGAAGGAGCACGACCTGGCCGCTGGCGACGTTGGACCGGTCGACTCCGGCGTTGGCACAGACAAAGCCGTGTCTCGTCTCCGAGATGACCAGCTCGCCGCGCCGTCTCAACACCGCCAACGACTCCTCTTCGATGATCCTCCGGTGGGACGACCCGTCGGCAGGGTCGATTACCCGTAGCGCACCTTCCGCTTTGGAGATCACCTTTGAGGTCGCCACTACAACGTCGCCGTCCTCGAAGTCGATCGCCGATGCGGCTGCCGCCCCCACGATGATGCCCGCAAGATCGTCGCCGGGCATGATCTCGCCGATGTTCTCGACCGGGAGGATCAATACGGTCACAGCAACCCGATCACGAATTCGCCCAACCGAAGGGCGGCTTCGGGCGAGGAGATCCGGGTCGGCACGGCCTGGATCGATCGAACCAGACCGGTCAAGGTGTTGGCCTCTTCGGCATCGCCGACGTCGAGAACGAAGTCCGTGATCAGGCCACCATAGGCCTCGATGACTCCCCGGTTGCCGGAGGCGTAGCCGAAGCCGGCGAGGACCCGGTCGGCCGGCCCTTTCAGGGCCCGACCAGCGAACAACGGACTGACGGCCAGCACCCGCCCGGCCGCCTCCAAAGCTTCGGACAATTCGGGAATGGCCAAGATCGGCCAGATCGACAAGACCGGGTTGGATGGGCCGATTATCACGGCCTCGGTCGCGGCCAGAGCCTCCAACACTCCGGGCGCAGGAGAGCTTTCGCTCGCACCCACAAAACGAATGTCCAAGACGTCGTCGGCGTGGCGGCGGAGAACGAAGTAATCCTGGAAGGTTCGCCACCCATCTGCTGTCAACAATTGGGTACGCAGATTGTCATCGGTGGCTGGCAAGATCCGCGCCGTCAGACCAAAGGCTCCTGCAACCGCCTCGGTGATCCGGCTGAGGGGCCACCCCTCGGCCAGCCGGGCGGTGCGGAACAGGTTGGTGGCGAGGTCGGCGTCGCCGAGCCGGAAGCTGGTGTCGACTTCGAACCCGGCCAGGTGGTGCATCACGCGAAAACGGTCGTGGCTTCGTCCCCAACCCTCCGGCCCTTCGACCCCGGCCAACGTGTAGACGACGGTGTCGAGGTCGGGTGAGATATTCAGTCCATAGACCTGCTCGTCGTCTCCGACGTTCACGATGACGGTGAGGTCCACGCCGGGCACCGCAGCAAGGCCGCGAGCCAATCGCGCCCCTCCGACTCCTCCCGAGAGCATGGTCACACGCACGGTTAGACAACGGAATTATCGCCGACAGCGGCTGCTTCCGGGTGAACGCAGGACCCGCCATCAACTTTCCCCCGATTGGCAGAATTCGCGCCCTTCGGTCCAGAATGCCGGCTTGATGTTCGCCTCCGAGCATTCGAGCGGCGACAGCCGTAGTGCTTCCGCCGGAGGTGCCAGCGTCCCCACCGACGACTCAGTGGCGACCTCGAGGGTGGTCGCCGCCATATTGGCGGTGGGCAGTGCGGAGTTGGCGGACAGCCTGGCCGCCGTGGCCTCCCAGGATCACCCGGTCGTCGCGATCGTCGTGATCGGGAGGGTCGATGCCGTCCCCCCCGACGTCGCCGTTCATGCCACGGTCGGTGATCTGGTGGCGCTTATCCCTGGTGACGTGACCCACGTCTGGCTGCTCCATAGCGATTCCCGACCCCGCCGGGACGCGCTCAAGGCGCTCGTTCATGAGATCGAACGTAATCACGCTTCGATGGCCGGGTCGAAGGTGCTGGTCGCCGACCGGCCGGAAGTTCTCGAATCGATCGGGTCCGCCACCGACGTCTTCGGCGTCCCCTACTCCGGCCTCG
>Ga0209341_10005180_pt1 | contig 11859 bp, 8 predicted proteins | sample RifCSP13_2_FD_184020 | JGI IMG/M metagenome (GOLD analysis project Ga0209341, IMG submission 184020) | Soil microbial communities from Rifle, Colorado - Rifle CSP2_sed 13_2 (SPAdes) (version 2) | ecosystem: Environmental > Terrestrial > Deep subsurface > Rock core/Sediment | place: Rifle...
CGCGACCCGGAGCTCGTCCACGAGGGTGGACACATCCCCGATGTAGCCGCTTCCCGTGACGCCGATGTGATCGTCGACCACGTAGACCTTCTCCGCCGGCTCGAGGAGGGCCCGCGTGGGCTTCACCTGGCTCGAGAGGACGGCGAAGTCCTTCGTCTTCAGGCCGATCGTCGTGGATCCGCGGGAGACGGCCTGGAGGGCGTAGTCCACCTGGATCAGTCGGCCTTCGTTGCTGTAGAAGAAGGGCATGCGCCCCATCTCCGCCGCCATCTCAGTTCACCCCCCCGTGGAAGCGCCCGTTCGGGACGACGAGGACGTCGATCCCGTTCCCGCTGCCCGGATCGCGCTCCATCGCCGCCTTCACCGCCGCTTCGCCGAGCTTCTTCGCGGCCTCGAGGTCGAGGTCCTTGTTGTATCCCTGCTCGAGCACGCCGTAGGCGATCGGCGAACCGCTCCCCGAGGACATGAAGTCCTCCGAGGTCACGGCCCCGCTCATGTCGCTCGTGTACACGTGCGCGCCTTCGCGATCGACGCCCGCGACGACGAGCTCGACGTAGAAGGGCTGGTAGTTCTTCATGCCGTTGTAGACGATGTTCGAGATCAGCTTGGCGCTCTCCTTCACGGACAGGGGATAGCCGCGGCGCAGGGACAGGAGGCGCCGCTCCGCCTTCGCCAGGTTCACGAGGTACTCCGCATCCGACATCTGACCGGCGATGGCCACGGCCGTCGCGTCGTCGAGGGAGAAGAGCTTCTGGACCGTCTTGGATCCGACGAAGAACCCCTTCGAGGCGCGCTTGTCCGCCGCGAGAACCACGCCGTCCTTGCTCCGTATGCCCACTGTGGTGGTCATGGTCAAACCTCGACATAGGCCATGGCGGCGGTGGGGTATGTTGACTCGAACCTCGCGGGCTCAGTCACACAGAAGGTGTGGTCACCGGGCGGCTGCCTTGCCGGTCATCCATCCACTCATCCGCCCGGTCACCACACGGGTCGGGCCTATCTGGGAGGACCCGTCCAATTAGAGGACTTTGAGGCACCTCACGAAAACCTAACGCGTTGAGAGGCGGAGAACCACCTGTCACCGCAATGTGCGAGTCCATGCCGGCTCCGCATATGCGTTCCTCTGACAGAACGGGATGATGACGGCCCTGGGAAGCCTCCCAGGCGGCGGCTCCAGTTTCACCGTCGGCGTCAATGATAACGGTCAAGTCGTAGGGGCCAACCCCTCCGGAACTCAATTCGCCCGATAATGTCTCACTGCAAGTCCGAGCCACCTCCGAAACGACTTTTCCAGTGCACGCCTTCGACAGCGACCCAAGTCTTCCGCACACGCCACCCCCAGACCAACAGACCGAGCACGGTGAGTAGGGGGCCGATAGCGTCGAACCAGACCGCGACGAACAGCGGGTCCAGCTCTTCGTCGTCCGGGTAGGGCACGATGAAGCGTGACGAAAGGATAGCCCCTGCAACGAATGCGAGCGGCGCGTACGAATCCGACACACGCCTGGATCAATGGAATTCCAGCTTCGATCCGTTCCGATTCGAAGCTGTCATGGGAATCATTACGCACACAGCGCCGTCTCGCCGCACATCATCGCCTTTGAGCTCAACCAAGGCTTGTCCTCTTCATCCCTCCATGGGCATGAGAATCTGGCTGCCACTTCAACAATGAACTCCATAGAGAGAGAGGTTCGCGAGCAGTGCGGCAAAGACGGCTCCAATAAGGAGTTCCAGGCCCATGCATATCGCGAGTGCGAGCGAACCCGACCAGAGGGCAGGGACGCAGGCCATGGAGGACGACCAAGCTACCACGCCAGTTGGCACGTCGGGGCCTGCAGGAGCGTGGCACGATGCGCCGCAGCCTGCGCCAATCGCGGGAGCAGCGAAGAAACCCGCGAGGGCTGTGATACCGAAGACGCAACACATATTGCCGTCGTGCCATCTCCGCCCGGGAGGTCCCAGCAGCCTACGCCTCACGGGCTGCCCGGTTCGGCGCCTCGCTCCAGGCCTTCTCAGAGTCCGCTGGTCGACTCTCCAGAAGGAGATCCGGCAAATGGGGCGCTGGCGGCTCATCTGCTAGCCATCTGTCTGGCTTCGTCCAAGCGACCCGAGGAAACCAGGGAAGCCATCATCGAAAAGGAATCGACGAGGTTGCGACAGAAGCGAGTGTAGGGACCGGGTCGGCCAAGCAATCGGTACGTATGGCCGTCGACACAGACTGCTGCACGCCCGTGCGAGTCTACCCGTAGAACAGTCCAGCCGAACGGGAGGAGCAAGAGAGACCAGAATCTTGGCAGCCCTGCGATTCGAGCCATTCGGATTGTCACAGTCTCACGACGCAAGAAAACGAAATCGGTCAGTCTCTCCTGTTTCAAGAAACGTGCGAGTTCGCCCCAATCACGAAACCGGAATCCTTCGAGGGGAATCGTCATTGAAGAGGGCCGGTCTCGGCTCGAGCGAGTGCCTAGCATGGACTTTAGCAGTAGAGGATAGACGAGGTCCAGGGGATCTCGGCCCACTGTGATCTGAAGAGCCTTGAAGAGGAGCACTGGGGCAGCAGTGAAGAAGAAAAGGGCAGTCACAGCGAACACCGCAATCCACGGAGGATCCATGGTTCCGAGAAGAATCCACAAGACACTCCCAGCTAACAGGGAGATTACACCGGGCCACGCCACCAGCGTTTCATGACCGTCCCTCAGGACAGCAATCACAGTGTAGGCGAGCCCAAGAGCCAGCACCGCCGAGAGATAGACGATAGTACCTGCCGCAGTGCTAGGAGAGAAACCAGGCAGCAGAAGTCCGAGAGCTGCGACGACTAGGCCCGCTAGAACGACAATCGCAGCGGCCTTAGCGTAGCCCGAGAGCCGTCTGCTCATCCGTGACATGATTTCCAAACCCGTATGTGTTCGAAGAACTTCAAGCTACCAGAGAGATGGTATGAGGCAAATGTACCCCCAAACAGGGATGTATGTCCACGCAGTATTGTAGCAGTAGGTTATGGCACCGATGTATGTGGCGCCCAGCACAGCGGCGCAGATCAAGAGGCATGGGAGGCAGCCGACTTCGCTGAGGCAAACGTAGAAACACCCACCGAGGCATATCAGCAGTCCCCCGGGGGGTCGGATGTTGCCTACGCAGTTGTTGAACCGACTCCAACTCCAAACGGTCTTGAATGTCCAGCCCCAGTAGCCCAGCCAGCATCCAAGACCTGAAGGGTCAACCCGGTTCACCGGACTGTTCCCCGCATACTCGTACAGGTTCGTCCCATCAACCATCCCGGCGGGATCCTTCTGGACAAACCGACGAGCATCGGGATCGTACACCCGTGCGCGGTAGTGGTACAGTGCGGATCCCGGAGCGGAATCCTTCTCCCGCCCGGTGTACTGGAATGGGTTCGTCAGCGATCCGGAGACGGTCGTGTCGCCCCAGGGGCTGTAGTCGTACGTGTTGACGGTGTTTTGACTCGAGTCCGTAAGTCTCGACACGGACCCGAGGCCGTCCTTCTGGTACGTGTAGTACGACCCGCCCCGTAGCTGTTCCAGGGGCTCGTCGGCCCCGGAGCCGTGGGTGTACCGCGCTTGGCGGATGCCTGAAGAGTCGTATTCCGCCGTGATGTCGGAAAGGCCGCCCGCTGCAGCGAAGTCGTGGCCATAATACGTCGTGGCACCGGACGAGGTGGACGAGACACGCTGCCCTGTAGGCGCGTACGTGTACGCGTTCCCGGATCCCCAGCCGGTCAGTCGGTTCTCGTAGTCGTATGTGTAGGTTACTACTGCAAGTCCCGGGAAACTGAAGGAAATCCGGTTGCCGTTGTTGTCGTACGAGTACTCGACGGTGGTATGGCCGGTCGTCGCGTTTGAGAGACGGTCGTCTGCGTCATACTCAAGGTCAGTTGATGACGAGCTGACCTCCTGCACCAAGTTGCCCACGGCGTCGTACGAGTAGACCGTGGTGGCGGGTCCAGGTTTGACCATCCCAGCAAGGCGGTTCAGCTTGTCGTACTCGTAAGTCGTGGTGGAGGCGTCCGCAAGCTTGACGGAAAGGCGGTTCCCAACCTTGTCGTAGGTGTACTCAAACGATTCGACCACGGCCCCGCCGGACGACTTGGATTCGACCTTGGTGAGACGACCGGCAGCATCCAACGTGTTCGTCGTCGTGATCCCGTTCGGATAGGACGTAGACGTGATGCGGGAGTCCCGATCGAAGACGTAGGACGTGATCCGACCTTCAGGGTCCGTGATCTTCCACTGGCGGTTCGCCGCGTCGTACGCATAGGTGGTCGTGCCGCCCTCTGCATCACTTAGCGTCAGGCGGTTGCCGTTAGGGTCGTACGTGTACGTCGTCATCTTCTGGAACGAACCGTAATTGAATGTGACCGTCGCGACACGGCCGAGTTCGTCGTACGCGGTGGTCTTGGTGTATCCCGAGCCTGCCGCGGCCACGGGCTTGCCGTCCTCGTCGTACGACTGCGTGACCGTGGTTGCATCCGGGTATTTTGCGACGGTCACGCGCTCGAGCTCGTCGTACGTGTGCACGGTCGCTGCGCCGTTCGCGTCCGTCCGCCGGATGAGGTTTCCAGCGGCGTCGTAGGCGTACGAGGTGAAGAAGCCGTCCAGGTAGCCCTGGGGGGTCGTTACCTGTGTGAGGCGGTCGTAGCTGTCGTGCTCGTACCGCGTGACGTGGTTGTTCGCGTCCGTGATCGTGACTAGGTTACCGCGGAGGTCGAAGGCAGAGGAGGTCGAGTTGCCCAATGCGTCCGTCTGGACCCGGACCATGCCGTTCGTCACGTTCACTTGGAACGCGGTCGAGTTCCCGTTCTTGTCCGTCATCCGGATCAGGTCGCCCCGCGCGCTGTATGTGTTCGACGTGAAGTTGCCGAGAGGGTCTGTAACCTTCGTGACTCGGCCGTCCTTGTCGTACTCCGTCGTGGTCACGAAGGTGAGGGGCGACGTGACGGTCGTCAGGTGGCCCCAGGCGTCGTAGCCGTAGCGGGTGACTTGGCTTAGTGGATCCGTCACCCTCGTGAGGTAGCCGTTCGCATTGTACTCGTACCAATTCGTGTAGTGTCGGAAGTCTGTGGAGCGGTTCAGGAAACCCGCGGCATCGTACACGTAGTCTGTGTAGTCGCCCCGCGCATTCGTCGTCTTAATGAGGTTGGCCTTCGCATCGAACGCGTAGAGGGTCGTGTAGCCGCGGAACGTAGTCTGGGAGGACGTCAGGGCGGCATATTGGGTAGCCGTGTTCAGCTCGGTCCACGCGGACGTCGTGACGTTCCCTCCGGGGTCGGCACGGGAGATCAGGTCCGAGCGATAGTCAAAACCCGTGGTCCACGCGTATCCACGCCCGTCTGTGATCCGGATCTTGTTCATCTCCCCGTCCCATGCGTACGATGTCGTGTTCCCCGTGTGGTCGCAGCACGCGCACGTTCGGCCGGCGCAGCCGAGGCCGCAGATCGACGGCCCGCTGATCTGGGTCGGGTTGCCGAAGGAGTTCAGGGTCAGAGTGGTCGCGTAGCCGCGGGCGTTCGTGATCGTCCGGGTCGTCGCGGTCGAGTATGCGACAACGTACGCGCGGTACTGCCACTGAAGAGTGTTGTTGTAGGCCCCAAGCCAAACCTCGGTGGCGCGGTTCGACCCGTCGTATATGAACTTGGTCCACTTCCCCCCTCCGGTGTGGTCCGTCATCTGGGACAGCTTGTTCGAAGCGTACCAATATTGCTCGGTGCGTGCACCCATGGCATCGAAGACCTTGATCAGGTTTCCGGGGCCGTCGTATTCGTATCGCACCAAACGGCTGGCAGTGGACACCTTCACGGGGATCCAGTCAAGGTAGTCATACGAGGCCCCGGTGCCAACCTTGACGTACCGCACCTGCACCCGGAAGTTCGCGTCGGACAAGTCGGACCACCACCAAGTGGCCTTGTAAGGGGTGAAGTCGAGGCACGTTAGAGCGCCCTGGTCCGTCCCGGGCAGGTTGACAACCTGCTCCGTGCTCCAGGCAGTGCCGCCGTTCGTGCTGATCTTGACGCCGAGGTCGTCGTCGCCAGCAGTGTAGGCCTCGACGCAGGCCTCCACCTTCCAGATGCCGACGTCCAACGTGCCGGCGAACCCATAACCCGAAAAGGTGTGCAGGGCGCTGGACGTCTTCGTGCTCGCGTAGACGTTGTTCGAGCTGAAGGCATTCTGGCCGTTCGTCCAGCTCCCTGAGTGAGCCGTCGGGCTGTTCTGGGCCAGGCCAGCCTCTTGGTCCCACGCGCGGACGACGTGCCCGGAGGCGTCGTACCCGAAGTACAGGGCCTTCCCCGAGGCGTCGGCCACGGACGTGAGGCGGCCCGAGGTGTATGTTAGCACGAGGGCATTGCCGTTCTTGTCCATGATTTCTGAGAGGACGCCCGTAGGGCTGAAGATCTCGAGGCTTCCGTCCTTCATCCACAAGGTGAACGTGTTGTCCACGTTTTTGATGAGCCGCGAGGACACGCCTCGGGGCGCGTCGTACGTGCCCGTCGTGGCCTTGGGCTGGAACGTGTGCTGCGAGCCATCACCGTCGTTCCACGTCACGCTGCTGTCCGGGTTGAGCGTAAGGTACTCGTTGTAGTCGAACGTCCAGCCGTTCCCGAATGGACCCACCGTGGAACCCAGTAGACTGTTGTACGAGCGGACTACGGACAGAGTGAAGCCCTTCCCTCGAAGGGAAAGGTCGCCCGTAGAATACCAGACGTTGCCATTGACCGCATTCACGAGGCCGCCCACATATGGATACCATGCCTCGAATCCCGTGTTCGCGGCGGGGTTCGTGGCGGGGGTGCCCTCCTGAGTCGTCACGCTCGTCACGGTCGGTGTGCCCTCCACGCCGCTCGTGAGGACGGTCCGGACTTGGTAGTAGCGCTGCCGGTCTTGGTCCGGCAAGGGATAGTTGAATCCGGCCTTGACGTCGGCCTTGAGGTTCGTCCCCAGGCCCCAGGTGACGTTGTCCGCGGAGCTCCGGATTTGGAGGTGAACCTGGTTGAACGCATCCACGGTGCCGGCGATCTGGGTCTGGAGGGGTTTGTTCACCGTACCGGCGTCGCGGACCGCCTTCGACTCATACCCCGCTGCGGTGTTCCACAGGCGCACGTCGTCGACCTTGATCTGTGGCGTCGCGGACGTCCAGATCTCGATGTAGCCGCTCATGGGGGAAGGAGGAGTCGAGTCCGTGACGGCCAGCTGCCGCACACCTTGCCACCAGACCTCGAAGTAGTTTCCCGTGGCCACGATCTTCACCTGATAGGGTACGCCCGTGGAAATCGAGACGGCGAAGGAGCCCAAGGTGGTCGGCACTCCGTCAACCTTCCGGTAGAGATTCACCGAGGTCCCCGAGATGCTGAGCTCATACTGGTTGTTCCCCGTCGGTTCGTGTCTCCGGAAGTCGAAACCGACCGCGCCCAGGGTCAGGAAGGTCACTGTAAAGGCGAATTTCTGATCGTACCAAGAGGAACCGGCGTGAACGGCCGAGTTCGCGGCCAACTGCATCACCCCACCGCTGAAGGAGACCGTTCCGGAATCCGTGGTCCAGATCTCGTTCGTGTTGTCGTTGAAGTTGTCCGCGAGCCAGCCGATCTTCGTGGCGTGGTCACCCCTGTCCTCCGTCGCATCACGGTACAGGCCCGTCGCGGACGTGACCACGATGTCGTCGGTCCACGCGGTCATGGTCGGCTCGTAGGAGGCCGACCATCCGTGGGAGGCGACGCCGATCTTGCCGACGGTGAAGCCGTCATTCGGGTTCGTCCCGATTCGGTAGTGCACGAGCTTGAGCAGCGCGTCCGTCGAGCTCCGGACCGCCATCGTGAGCATCTGGATCGAGGAGTCGTAGCTGATGTAGAAGTGATACTCCGTGCTCACGTTCGCCGTATAGTCCGCGTCGAGTCGGAGGCTCCCGGAGGAATCTCGGTATCTCAAGTTGTAGTGTGGGTTTTGACCGAGGTTGGAGTCCCGGCTGTCGTAGAAGACCCAAATGCTACTTGCGGCATCCACCTGTGTGCTCCCCGCGCCCGCCAAGAAGAGAGGGTAGGCGCGCTGCCAGTTCCCCTGGACGGTCGCGGTCCAGCGCGCCACCACGAAGAAGTCCGCCGTGGTGTCGAAAGCGTTTGTCGTGTGGATGAACATCTCGTCCCCGGCGTCACGTCGATCGTTGTAGACGGACACACGCTTGTTTGCGCTATCCCAGGCAACCTCGCTGTTTGGCTGCGGATACTGCTTCGTGAAACCTTCGCTCGTGGAGTCGAAGGTGTACACAGACGTGTTCTGGCCGGACTCGATCGCGCTCGGGGAGAGGCCCGTAACCGTCTCGGGCGTCGACGGTGGCGGATTCGGCAGGGTCCCGTTCTGGTACTCCGACGCGGAGGTGGCGGCGTTCGGGTCCGGAGTCGCGTCCGGGGCCGCATCCGCCCGAACGTTCTGGGACATGCCTGCAAAGGACACCAGCACCATGATGGCGACGACCACTGCGGTAGGGACGCGGAGCTTCATTGCGGACCCCTCCACGCACTCGGGGCGAGGGGATGCATCCACGTCTCCCTCTTGAAGCGGCATGTTACCGGTGTAACATCTTCAAGTAGGATGCGTGCGAAACTCGGTTCCGTGGTCAATGTCCGTCCAAGGTTCTTGCTCCCGCGGCCGGAGGACTAGAGGAGGATCAGGCCATTCCTCTCCGCCCTCCGAAGAATCCGGAGGACGGCGATCCTCGAGAGACCGAATCTCTTCGCGATCTCGGACTGCGTGATGCCCCGAGGATCCTCGAAGTAGCCGCTCTCGACCGCTTCGTGCAGAATTTCGCGCTGTCTCGCGGTGGTCCCGTCCGGCGCGGATGGCCGGCATCGCCGGACGAGCCGAGCATCGCGGCCGTTCGCCTCCAGCCGATACAGGAGATCTTTCAGCGCCTCAAGACCCGGAGCCATGACGAACCACTTGAGATTCCCTTCCCCGTCGGCAACGGACCTCAGAACGCTTACGCCCGCCTCTTGTGCGATCCTGCATGCTTCGCACCCCAGGCTCTCGACGATTCCCGCGAGCCGCCGGGAGTCGACTTCGGAGAACCAGGCCTTGGTGACGGATGGATGCCCTCGGATCTCCGCGATTACTTCCTCTCTCGCGGTGGGCGGCACAAGGATCTCCACAGCATCCCTTGATCCCCGCGAACCGACGGGTTGTCGCGAGACCACGCCAACTTGGAAGCGGAGCTCCGACGACAGGTCGCAGATCCAGCAGGCCGGATCCCGCACCAAGATGACGGCCCCGCAGAGCTCCTCTACCTCGGAGGGCACATCACCGGGTAGCCCTACCCTTCCCCGAGGGCCCTTGCCGTTCATTCGGGGGGTCCTCGATATCAGCCAATGGCAGGCGGGCGAGAGATAGCAACAGGGTGAATAGATCCCTCCTGCCAAAGGAGTGGAAAGGCCGCAGAAGTGGGTCGGAGTGCGAGTGGTACTCGTAACTCTCGGAGCCCCGCACAAGGGTTTCGTGATCCCCTCGGCGTCGCATCCTGTAAGCTGCTCGTCGGGATCCGGCGGCGCGAAGGCCTCATTCATCGAGGAGATCCAGACCGCTCCCAAGTCTGGCGTCGGATGCTCGATGCGCGTCGAAGCGATGGGCCCAAGGGCGAGCGACGCGAGAACGCTTGCTAGGAGCAAGAGCAGCAACGCCACCGCGGCGAACGCCCGGGCGCGGGTCACAGCCCCCCACTAACCGACGGAAGAGGGTTGAACGTCATATTAATACTGGTCTCACAATGTTCTGTCTTGCCCCGAGCCACCTCGGTCGCTCATCAGGGATATGTCCGCCGGGGGGTAGCCCACGAATGTATCAACACCCTCCATGTGGGCCACTCTTCATCCAGGCAGTTGGCACACATGCCGGCTTATTACAGAGTGGACCGATCAGTGGGGGCGATTGTCGATCTCGCGCAGCCCGACCAGGTGGACGGCTTCCGCCACCGTCTCACCAAGCACGGTCGTCCGACGCGGTGCCTCTAGGCCGGTTCACGCAGAGACGCGCGCTAGAACGCGGATCGCGAGGCGCCGGAGGACGCTTCGGTGTCGGCGCCCATCCTCGCCGACGTGACGTAGAAGTCGGCCGGGTCTCAGCCGCGCGGGCGCATCTGATTGTCCGAAGGCCGCGTCCACGATGCGCTCCGCCTTGTGCGCCTCGACCACCACGGGCACGGGCCCGCCCCCTGGGAGCCTCCAGCCGGAGCTCCTTCTTCGTGACATTCGCCCCGATGGTCCATAGGTACCGGTCGTCGAACTGGTCGAGGACGCACCGGTGGATGAGGGATGTCTTCCCGACGACCGCCTCGCCAACAAGGCAGACCCTCGGCTTGAGGAAGAGGGGCGGGTGCCCTGGCTCCCTCCCATTGCAAGGAACGATTTGGCCCTACGCGTACTAACCCTCGTGCGGGGATGCTTCGTTTCGCTCTGATCCGGTTCCGGGTCACCAGAGGTGAGTCGGACCTGCGGGCCCACCCCCGACGGCTGGTGGGGCCCCGACTCCGAACTCTGCTTTGTCTTTGCGAGTGTCAAAGAGAAAGAGGTGACGAGGCATTCCGTTGGAGACCTCTATTGCGACGGCAGCGCTGATTCCGCTCGTCTTCCTCATCGGAGACCCGTGCGAGAGCACGTAATCGGCACAGGCATCCACGGAGGTGCCAGAACATTGTCCGTTTGTCGGTTAGGGAGACAACTCAAAGCGGGGGTCGCTGGTTTTCGCGCTAGCGAGTACCGAGCGTTGTTCAGGAGACGAGCCCGCTCATCGGTCCGCGCGAGACCTCGCTCGCGATCTGGCGGAACAGGAGATGGCCGAGGCGCGTCGCCTCATCGAGCTTGGCGTGGGACGCCACGCGAGCGACGACGGCAAGCTGACCCGCCCGAACTCGGGTCTCGAGTTGGATGGACTCATCCTCGAGGGCCCAGGAGAGCCGTAGCTCCTCGTGGGACTCGGAGAAGCCGTACCACCGGAGCGGCCCGACCCAGGTGCCGCGCAAGGACGCCACCAGCGCGCGCAGGTCGAGATCCGCTGGCAGGCACGTCTGGAGGATCGTCACGCCCGGTTGGTCTGAGGTCCACTCCCTCGGGCTGATAATGCCCATGGCCTTACGGGTGACCCGGTACCCGAGTTCCGTTTTCTGGACCAGTTCGTCGTCGGCGAGGCGGTGGAGGGCCCGCGACAGTTGCTCGGGGTGGATGCCGAGCCTGCGCCGGATTCCTTGGAAGGCCACCTGGGCCGAGGGGTCCCGGGAGAGGAATTCGAGGACCTCGCGGTCGTGCTCCCGCAGGTCGTCAATCTCCTCCGCGGTCGTCGTCCCCGCCGAGCTCGGGACCATCGTCTCCCCTCACAGTCGGGAGTTTCACATAAAGCTGAGGGTCTCCGAAATGCCAGTGAGAATCACGGGTCCTTGGGAACCTCGGCCATTCGCGTCTTGGTGGCTTCTGAGATCTTGTCCTCGCGGTGGACCCGCTGCAGGGGCCCCGGGGCCCACCAATTGTACTTCCCCGCGAGGACCATGATGGCGGGCACGAGGTAGATCCGCACGACCATGGAGTCTAGGAGGATGGCGAAGGCCAGCGCGAACCCGATTTCCTTCAGGAGCGGTGAAGGGCTCAGCATGAGGGTGAAGAAGGCCCCGGCCATGACGATTCCGCACGCGGAGATGATCCCGCCTGTCCGCGTCGTCGCCTCGGCGATGGCCTCGGGGTCCGATTTCCCCTTCGCCACCTCCTCCCGCACCCGCGTGATGATGAAGATGTCGTAGTCCATCCCGAGCCCCATCGCCATGACGAACAGCGCGAGGGTGAGGATGAAGATCACGTCGAGGAGGTGGCGAAGGGGA
>Ga0209341_10005182_pt1 | contig 11857 bp, 9 predicted proteins | sample RifCSP13_2_FD_184020 | JGI IMG/M metagenome (GOLD analysis project Ga0209341, IMG submission 184020) | Soil microbial communities from Rifle, Colorado - Rifle CSP2_sed 13_2 (SPAdes) (version 2) | ecosystem: Environmental > Terrestrial > Deep subsurface > Rock core/Sediment | place: Rifle...
CGATAACCAGGTCGCTGTTCGCGGCAACCTTCATGCTGGGGCAGTTGCGTGGCTGATCTTCCAATGCATAGACGGCATAAGGCGCGAACCCAGGCTCGCCCCCTGCCACCGATCGCGTTCGCACCCAGTAGCTATCTTGCCCCGCCAGCGCCATGATTACTGCACCGTATTGCCTGGCAATTATCACTTCGACGTATCGGAGCTCGGTGTGCACACCGCCAATGCTAAACAAAGGCTCCGTATTCACTGTAACTTCCGTGTCCAAGTAACCGTAGCTTTGAGCGACGGTGCAAGCTGCATCCACCGCAAGTCTGGCCCCAGGGATACTATTGTTGCACGTGTCGTGGAAAGGGTCGTCCCAGCCCGTGGTCTTCAGCCATTTCTCGCGCGCACCAGCCAGGGCCGCAGCGTCAGTCGCGTTGTACGCCTGGCGTTGGTGGAAGAAGATAAGTCCACCATCGATGATCAGGCCAAGTCCGAGCATGATTGGGATCATGGCCAGGCCTAGAAGCATAGCCACTTGGCCCTGTTCATCCGCCACTAGGATAAGCAGACGGTTCAGAACGCGGTTCATGTTATCGCCTCGCAACCTAAGGCGGCTCGCAACAAGCTATCGCCATCTCGGAAGTGCTCCTCAGGTTCATCGTAATGGAGGATGGCCCGAGGACCCGAAGAACGCCGCTCAAGAGCGGTAGATCATACACGTAAGTAGCCTGAACCTGCACGTGCTGGCCTACGCGGGCAGGGTGCCCGCTTAGCCATTGCGCCGTCACTGTCAGTTTGGCCGGGTACAGAGCGAAGGCATATCGGCACACGGTCGTCCACACCGGTTGAGCATCATCTCCCGCTGCTGCGGGGAAGGGCGTATCACAAGTCGTCGGTGCTTCATCTGTAACCCGCCCCGTTTGGCCCAATTCGGATTCCGCGCCCCTCACGATCGCGTAACGCGCCCCCTGGCGAACCGCCTCTGAGAGGTTGTTGTAGCCCCATACCGCCAGGCCAAAATCAACAATTCCGATCATTAGGAAGAGTAGCGGCGTCAGGATCAACGCAAACTCCACCGCGGACGCGCCGTCTTCCCTCGATGCCAAACCTGCGATCCGATGAGCGAACTGCGTCATAACGAGGCAACTCCGATGGGCATGCGCGCGGTCCTGACAATGATGATGCTAGCTGGCGTGCCAGGGGCAAGACTCCCAACGCCAGGCCAAGGCACCCAGGTGTTGAATTGATGCTGCACTGTAACAACCAAGCATGGGCATCCGTTGCCAGATCCAGCGGCAGTGGTGCTCAAGGCAATATCACTGTCTTGCACGGTGAAGCCAGCTATGTCGTCCTGCACTCGACCTTTGATTTGGGTTACTGTGTCTGCGTTCGTGATGTCGCAGCTGCTGGCTGACTTGTAAACACAATAGGCGGCACCGGTCCTCGCAGCGTTGGTAACTGTAATCGCAGCAAACGCAAACCGTCCAAAATCGATGGCCCCTAGGACGATCAGCATCAGCAGCGGCAACAACAAACCGAACTCCATGGCGGCGGAGCCGCGCTCGTCGCGGGCTATCATGCCTCGCAGTCGTGTCAACACCGTGCTGCCCTCGCGCCCCTCGTCCTCATAGCGTGAATCATACTGCACCGCTAGCTAGTGTGCGGCAACGCGCCACCGGCAGACAATTGCTCGAAAGGATGATCTTTCGCCGGATCGGCGCCACCGAGGTCAGGCTCAAGCTCGCCACGGCGAGTCGCCTTCGGAGACCTGACCCGCCGCCCTTGTGGTGCGCTAGCCGGCCCATCGCAGGGCCCCCGCGGCCTCGGTCCTGTTGCGGGCGTGCAGCTTGCGCAGCACGTTCTGCACGTGCTTCTTCACGGTGCTCTCGCTCACCACGAGCAGGTCGGCGATCTCGCGGTCGCGCTTTCCCTCGGCGATGAGCTCCAGCACCTCGCGCTCCCGCTCCGTCAGCGACGTCTCCACGGTTGGCGCAGGCTGCCTCACCGGTTGGCCCGCCTCTCGAAAGTACGTCAGCACCTTCGTGGCCATCATACGGTTGATGGGCAGGGCGTCGTTCTCGCGGAAGCTCCTGAGGCTCCTCACCATCGCCTCCGGGGAGAGGCTCTTGGTGAGATAGCCGACCGCCCCGGCGCGAATGGCGTCGAAGAGGTCGCTCTCGAGGGTCGAGACGGTGAGCATAACGACCGGCAGGCCCGGGAACTCGCGGCCGAAAAGCTCGGTGGCGCGTATGCCGGACATGCCCGGCATGTCGATGTCCATGAGGACGAGGTCAAGCGCCTCTGGGCCGAGCGACCTCACCTTGGCCAAAGCCTCCTCGCCGTCGCCGGCCTCCGCGATGACCTGCATGTCCGGCTGCTCGTCGATGACCTCCGCGATGCCTCGCCGGAAGGCCGCGTGGTCGTCGGCGATCAGCACCCGCATAGCCTGTCCTGAGCCTTGTCGAAGGGCTCGTGAGTCGCCGGCCATGCCAGGGTCCTCAATCATGCGCGGAGCCGCGCCGTCAGCGTCGTGCCCGCGCCCGGCTCGGACTCGATCCTCAGCTCGCCGCCGCGGCTCTCCAGGCGTTCGCTGATCGACTGCAGGCCGACGCTGTCGTTGCCGGGCGGGAAGGTGGCGTCGAAGCCGGCGCCATCGTCCTGGACCTGGACCTCGATCTCCGCGCCCTTCGCCGTGATGGAGACCGACGCGCGGGTCGCCTGGCCGTGGCGGACGGCGTTCGAGAGCGCCTCGTTGACGATGCGGACCACGTCGAGCTCAGCCTGCGCGCCTATGCCGCTCGCCTGGCCCCTGTGCGCGAAGAGCACCTCGACGTCGTGGTTCTGTGCGAACTCCTCACACAGGCTGCTGAGGGTGTTGATCATCTCCTCCCAGGAGCTTGTCTGCCGTCGCAAGGCCAGGATGGCCTGGCGCGCCTCCAGCAGGGCCGATTCCGCCAACCGCTTCGCCGTCTCGAACTGGCCGTTGCTGCTGCCGTTCGACTGCCGGCGGAGCGTCAGGTTCAAGAGGGCGAGCTGTTGCGCCAGTCCATCGTGCAGCTCGCGCGAGATACGGCGGCGCTCCGTGTCGGCGGCCCGCGTCCCGACGTCGTGTATCGCCTCGCTGACAAAGCTGGCGAGCAGGACCACGTAGGCGGCGAGCCGGCAGGCATCGCCCATGCTGACATATTCTGGGACCGGCGGGAAGGCGACCGAGTAGAGCTGGCCGAAGAACAGCAACCCTAGCGCGACGGCCAACCAGCTCACGCGGGCGCTCTTCGTCAGGGCGGAGAGGCTCGTCAAGCCCAGCCACGCGCTGGCGAGCATCAGGGCGACTACGCCGCTCGCGAGCAGCAAGACCAGACGCTGGCCTGGGAGGAAATCGAGCAGGGGCCCGCCACCCGCGATCAGCTCTCGGGTCTCGGCCGAGAACAGCTCCGGCAGCGGGCCTCCAAGCTGGAGGACAGAGACGATGGCCAGCCCGACCACGATGATGACGCCGATCGCGGCTTGGGCGCCTTCCGCGCCTTTGCTCAGGACCACCTTGTCCGCCCCGATGAAGCCGGCGATGAAGAACCCTCCGGCGGCCGCGCTCATGAGGAGGAACAGGTAAACCGTCAGCTCCTGCGGCCCGCCTGACGCGGGCTGCTGGAGCGCCGGCAGAACGACCCCAAGGAACAAGTTGCCGAGCCCCAGCATTCCGAACGCGAGGGCAACGAAAAGGCTCAAGGCCGCGCCGGTAACGCGGAAATGCCACAGGCCGAGGATGAGCGTCAGAAAACCGGCAAGGGCTGCGGTTGAAGAGATCGCCACGGCCAGGGCGGGGTTTCTGAAGGCAATTGGTTGGCCCGGCAGTAGGAACTGGGCCGCCGTCAGCAGTGACAGGCCCGTGAACAAAACCAGATGACTGCGAAGGCCCGGGCCTTCCCCTCGGAAGCTTTCATTAGGGACTTGACGGGGTATGGAAGCTGATGTCATTGTCTTCGCGGCGCACGCACTCCGCAGACGCCGGGGTACGGCGGACCCTCGCCGCGCTCAGGAGCTGCAAACCCGATTATCTGGTCTCCGGCGCGGATGAACTGGCGGTGGCGTCTCAGGAGCATGCTGCTCGGTTTCTCGGGGCCCGTGCTTGTGTCGGTGTGTAGCCACCGTAGCGCAGTGGCGCGCGCTGAGTCAACGCTATAAGCGTGAGAAAAGCGTCAAGGGCGCTCGCGGCGCGTCGTTCCGGCTTTCGTAACGCTTTTACTAGTCGAACGTTACTATAGCCGATGGTCACTCTAGACCATGGCCGGGAGCCGACGCGAGGGTGAGAATTCAGGAAGGACTGTCGGGGCGCAGCCCCACGGCGGTTGACGCCAGGCGGCGAGCCGGTAGACTGGATGATGGTGAAGACCACAGGGCGATGAGACAGCGAGGACGGTGAGATGGCGGACAGCGAGGCTGACCGATCCCTCCGGGACGACCTCGACGACGACTCGGGCCGGTCGGCGGCGCTGGCGCAGCTCCGCGGCCTGGGCGACGAGGCGTCCCACCTCGTTCCGGAGCCCCACAGCCTCGCGGAGACGGGCCTGGGCCAGCAGTTGCTCGCCGAGCTCGTCATCAAGACCATCTACCACGGCGGGAGGCTCACCGGCCACGACATCGCCCAGACGGTCAAGCTGCCCTTCATCATCGTGCAAGAGGTGCTCGCGTACCTGAAGGCGGAGGGGTTCGTGGAGGTGGTGGGCAGTCAGGGCGTGAGCGAGCAGGCCTACGAGTATAGCCTGAGCAACCGCGGCCGCGAGAAGGCCATCGAGGCCATCAGGCGCAGCCCCTACCACGGCCCGGCGCCGGTGCCGGTGGACCAGTACATCAGCGTGCTCACGCGCATGCAGGCGGAGCAGCCCATCATCAACCGCGAAGCCCTCGCCCTGTTTGCCCAAGACCTGGTCCTCAAAGACGACATGGTGCAGATGATCGGCCCCGCCATCAACTCCGGCGAGCCGATCTTCCTGTACGGTCCAACGGGGAACGGCAAGACCTCGCTGGCGCTGGCGCTGGGCCGGTCCATCGCGAGCATGGAGCCGGTCTTCGTGCCCTACGTGGTCGAGGTCGGCGGGCAGCTCGTCCGCGTCTTCGACCCGGTCATCCACCACGAGGTGCAGGAGGAGCGCTCCGGCGTCTTCTACCTCTTCCCCGGCCTTGCGAGCAAGCCGGCCTTCGACCGGCGCTGGGTGCAGATCCAACGGCCGCTGGTGGTCGTCGGCGGAGAGCTGACCATGAGCAAGCTCGACCCGTCTTTCGAGCCGGCGGAGGGGCTGTATCACGCGCCGCTGCAGATGAAGGCGAACGGGGGCACGCTGGTGATCGACGACTTTGGCCGCCAGCCGATGCCGCCCGCCGACCTCCTGAACCGCTGGATCATCCCCCTGGAGCGCCACACCGACAACATCTCCCTCGCGACGGGCCAGACCTTCGCCGTGCCGCTGCAGCTCGTCGTCATCTTCGCCACCAACCTCGAGCCCAGCGATCTGCTGGACGAGGCGTACCTGCGTCGGCTGCCGTACAAGGTGCCGGTGGAGAACCCAACGCCCGACCAGTACCGCCTCATCTTCGAGCGTATCGCCGCCAAGAAGGGCCTGGAGTACGGCGACCGCGAGATGGACTACCTCTTCTCCTGGTACGGGCGCGAAGGCATACCCCTGCGCGCCTGCCACCCCACCGCCCTCGTCTCCCACGCGCTGCAGATCTGCAGCTTCGAGGGCTTGCCGCCGAGTCTCAGCACGCCCATCGTCGACCGCGCCTGCGCCCTCTACTTCGCCGGCAAGCGCGAGTAAGGCCCCCCTTACGGCGGGTCAGGCTTTAGCCTGACCATGATGAGGCGCAGCATTGCCTATGCAGCGGGGCAGGCTTCAGCCTGACCAACTCAAGTTATGAGCGTTTATCGACGATTTGACACTGAAGGATACCCATCTTTGGTCACGACGAACGCCGCGAATCGCCGTCCCGTGTTCCACTCGGATGCCGCTGCGGCGCTGCTGATAGAGATCATCTACGAGGTCCGCCGAGAAACGGCTTTTCCCCTCCTGGCTTTCGTCGTCATGCCGGACCACATTCACCTGGTGCTCAGCCCATCATCTGTCGACAGCCTCGCCAAGATCATGCAGCTGGTCAAGGGCCGCTTCTTCGCGCGGCGGTACCACAGCGAGTCAGGTGATCGAGGCTCACTGTGGCAGAGCCGATACCATGAACGGGCGTTGCGAGCGGAGCGAGAGCTGCTTGAGGCGATCGACTATGTTCATCGAAACCCGGTGTCAGCAGGGCTTGCCAGTGCGCCTCAGGATTATCCTTGGTCGTCTGCAAGTGGGCGATTCGCAGTCGACCTCGCATCCTATCTCGGTCAGGCTGAAGCCTGACCCGCCCCATATAAAGAGGAGCTCTTAGCCTCGCGCCCGGGGTGTCCAGAGGGGCGAAGCCCCTTTGACGGGGGCTTGGGGGTGTCCCCCAGTACGTTCCAGGGCGGGCGGGCGGGAAGGATCAGGTCTCAAGAGCTGTAGAACGACATGGCCACAGCGGTCCTCATATCCGAGCGCATGCGACCCGAGCACCTTTCTTGCCAAACGAAGCCAAATCGCGCGATTGGCTGCGGCCCAAGACGCTATCCTTGCCCCGTCAACGCCTCATGGTCTAGGCCCGCCCTTCAGGGCGGCGGCTCTGCGCTCGCTAGCCCTGAATCAGGCGAGGGACGAAGGGGAGCAGCACGAACAGCAGGCCGAGGATGGTGATGCCGGCGTACAGGATCACGCCGGTGCGCAGCGGCAGCTCCTCGTCCTGCTCAAAGGACAGCCGCTGGTAGCGCAGCGCATACGAGGTGGTGCGCGCCTGGATCTGCAGGGCCTGCTGAAGGATGGGCTTCTCGACGAGCTGCGAGCCGGTCAGCACTTCGCCGAGGCGGCGCCCCTGGTCCCTCCCAAGAGCGACCGCGTCATCGAGCTGCTTCTGGCTGATCAGGCCGCCCCGAAGCAGCATCTCGCCAAGCGGCTTGACGTAGCCGCGCACGCGGGGGCCACAGACGGCGCAGTCCAACTGGCGGCGGTGGCGCCTGCCGCAGGCCGGGCAACGGACGCCACGGCGCAAACCAACGACATGCCCGACCAGGGCCGCCGAGGAGCTGAGCACCGCCACAAGGCCCACGATGGTGATCGGGCTCTGGCGTAGGTAGTCTATCGCAGCGAGCCAAGCCGGCCCGGTCTTGGTCGGGGGAGGCGGCGGCACGCCAACCTGAAAGCCGGCCTCCCTCTGGACCGATCGGTTCAGGATGTCCTTCACGGTGACGCGCATGGTCTGCTTCCCGCCGGTAACGCCGCTGAGCCCGGCGCTGAGCGAGAACCGGTACGGTGGACCCGAGAGAACGCGCGGTGGCTGGCTATCGATGGCGTAGGTCACCTCGGACGCCAGGGCGACGTCGGGGCCAATCTCGACCGTCACCAGCGTCTGCGTGCCTTCGGCTAGCGCCTCTTGCCGGATGTCGACCTGCAATTGCGGCAGGCTGATCGTGAAAACGGCCTCACCGGAGGCGGCTCCCCCGCCGTGGTCCACGGTCAGCTGAAGCGTGCGCTCGGGCGCCGCCGCGTACCGGGGTGCGCTGTACGCGAGCACGTACGCGCTGCGGAGCCGGTTGGAGACCGCCTCATACGCCTGGCCGAGCTCCGCAGGGCTCGGCGACGTCAAGCTGCTGCCTCCCGTCTGGTCGGCCATGCTCTGTAGGATGTTGCTTGGTGCGGCGCCGACGCCGATCGTGAAGACGACGACGCCCTGGGTCTTGGCCAGCTGGATCCCTTCCTCGAGGCGCCTGGCGCTCTGCGTGTCCTCGCCATCGGAAAGGAGGACCACGACCTTGCGACGTAAGGATGCCTTTGAGACCTCTTCGACGCCGATGTACAGGGCGTCGTAAAGCTTGGTGTTGCCAATAGCCACGAGCCCGCTGATAGAGCGGCGCAGCAGCTCTCGGTCCGTCGTGAACGCCTGCACCTGGCGGACCTGGCTGCCGAACGAGAGCACGGTGACTTGGTCCTCGGGCGTCAGCCGGTTGACGAACTCCACGGCTGCCGCCTTGGCGCGCTCCAGAGGCTGTCCCTGCATGCTGCCACTGACGTCGATCACGAGGGCGACAGCGAGATTGAGCCCGGCCTCAACGAACGGCGTCAGCGTCACGCTGCCGACCGCGTTCCCCTGCTCCTGCACTTGGAGCTCGCCCGCGTTGACGCCCGATATGGGCAATCCGGCCGCATCGGCCAAGTCGACGATGGCGCTCACCTTGGGGTAGGCGGACGCATCGACCTGCTGGATCACGACCCTCGCCGGCTGCTGAGCGAGCGCGACAGACGCCGACGACAGACAGAGCGCCAGGCCAAGGGCCGCAGCGACAAGCCGCACGAGAGAGATCATCGGATAGGGGAAGCCCGCATCAAGGAGGCGCGGCGCGCCGGCACTGGGAGGGTCTCTGGTGGTGAATGGCCGTTACCTCTGGGCGGAAGCGGACCGAGCGCCTACCGGCTCGTTTTCCCGCTCATCGGAGCGCCAGCGAGACATGAACCGGGCGACACGGCCCAGCCGCGGCGGCCGGCGTGCGCCCGAGATGGCGTACAGGAGGTCGAAGATGCGCTGGGTCGCGGGCGAGCCAGGCACGCTCTGCACCAAGGGTATCCCGATCTGGGCCGCCTGCACAACAGCGGGGTCGGTAGGGATCTCCCACATCACCGGCAGGCCCAGGCCCTCTTCGATGGCCTCTCTCTTGAGAGCGTGTTCCATCGTCGCCTGGTTTACGATGACCTTGGCCTTGTCGTTGAACAGTGGGGTCTCCCTTGCCGCCGCCAAGACGGTGCGAGCGGTAATGAGCGCCTGCATATCGGGTATGACCGTGAACAGGACCAGGGTTGCAGCACCGAGGGCCTGCTGCGCCGCAGGCGTCATCGGGGCAGGGCAGTCGACGTACATATGGTCGAAGGCGAGGCTGAGCTCCTCAATGAGTCGCAAGACCTCCTCGGGCTCGGGAGCCTCTTCAGTGCCGCTCTCAACGCGAATGATGGTGAGCGGCCCATAGGAATAGACGAGATGGTTCTCGAGGAGGTCGGCCAAGCGTTCGTCCAGGAACGAGCTGAGCGTCGTGGGCGAGATCTGCCGGAAGTTAGCCGGGTCAAGCAGGGCAGGGATGCCCCCAGGCTGCGGGTCCAAGTCGAGGAGAGCGACCCTTTCGTCGCTCAACATAGCCTGGCCGTAGGCGAGGTTCAGTGCGAGGGTGGTCTTGCCGGTGCCGCCCTTCGCGCCAAAGACAACGGTGATCTCGCCGGGGGCGATGACCTCGTCCACTCCTCCTCGAAGGGCGAGGCGGCGGCGGTCTGCCACGAGGATGGCTCGCCACAGCAGTTCCATGAGATCGCCCGGCTTGGTGGAGTCCGAGAAGGCGTCGGCGGCGCCAGCCCGCATGACCTGCCGGGCGAGCTGGAAGGGGGCGGAGGCGAGATTATCAATAAAGGTGACAACAGGACGACCGTCACTTACGAGCGCCGCCATCTCCACCGCGCGTAGAGAGCGGATGAGCGGCTGCCTGACCACGACGACGATGACGTCGTAGTCGCGCCGTCGTAAGTGCTCGACCGTCTGGCGGCCATAGCCAAACACGCCTATGACATTGCAGCCGGCGGCGTAGAGCTGGCGATCGAATCCTTGCCCGGTCGGGGCTTCGTCTATGAGGAGTACGTTGAGCGTTCGCTGCATTACGGGTCCCTCTAGGTCTGATTACTCTGCCGGCCGCCTGGTTGGACTGGTCGCAAGACACGCTGCAACAGCGCGGCTACCGCTGGCGCCCAGCTGGGCCACGTCTGTCGCTCCTCGACGAAGAGCCTGAATGCGCCGGCTATGATGATGATGAACAGCGTCACCAATGCGGAATTGAAGAGTTGAGCCAACTGGCCCCCGATCCCTAGGATGCTGTAGCCGATCATGAAGAGCAGGATGCCTCCAACCAGCGCGAGCACCTGGGCCATGACGCGACGCACCCAGTCGGACATGCCGGGTCGGCCCAAGATAAGCTCACCAGCCAACCGAATCTGGTTCGTGGCGATGGCGACGAGGCCCCAGAGGAGCGGCAGAGCGAGTGAAACAGGAGAGCTCCCAAGCGCCTCCGCCCACCGTTCCACGAACGCCGCAACCGACTTCGTGCCCCCTTCCCATGTCAACTCGCCACCTTCTTTCGTGCCGATCTCGATCCAAGTGAAATCGAAGATGCCGCTCGGGTTACTCAGGACCGCGCCTGTACCCACAATTGAGGCTTCTTGGGACTTGAACCCTGTGACAACGGCACCGCTGGCTGTGCCATCATTCGGCGGATAGGAGGTGAAGCCAAGAACGGCCGCAACGGCGATGGCCATCACGCAGCCGAATCCATTCATGAGACCACGCTTCGCGCCATAGAAAATGCCGATGAGAAAGGTGGGGAGGAACCCAAGGCCCATGGGAAGCAAGAGCAGTCCTGGGGTGGAGGCCAGAAGAAGGGCGTGCTCTCGGCGGTCTTCATACACGCCTAGGAGCAACATGAGGGTGAACACATACCAGATGGCGGCGGCCGGCGACTCATAGAGGATCGCCCAGCCCAGCACGACCGAAGTCAGTAGAAAGCTGGCGGGCAGGGAAAGCAGGGCCAGCACCAGGAAGAGCCACGGTAGGAAGTCCACCCAGCCAGCCATGGCCGAACCTCGGAAGTACGAGAGGTGTGGGAGCAAGGCATCGCTGACGACGAACAACAGCAGCCCGTACGCGATACGCAGCGCGAGCTGCTTCGCGCCGCTTGCCAGTGGATCCTCCCCGTGCCGTGACGCTGGCGCAACACTCAGTTCATCGAGCCATGCTGCCATCTGCTTTGCTCCTCTCGCTGTGCTCAGACGGAGTCCGAAACCGGAATTCCGGGCAGTCCGCAGCACTCCGCCTCTAGCAGTTCCGTAAGCGCTCCCTTAGGGTAGCCCGCGAGGATGAGGAACGCAAGAGGGCAACTTGTCACCCATTCGCAAGAAAACAGGAAGAAACAGGCCGGGGGTCGCTTTACAAACCGACATGCGGCGTGGAAACTGGTTCCGATGAAAGGCGCCTCAGGAGAACCGATGATCTCGGTCGTTATCCCCGTCTTCAACGAGCGGGAGAGCCTGGAGCCACTTTTCAGAGAGATCTTGAGCGCGCTGGCGAGCCGCCCCTTCGAGATCCTCTTCGTGGACGACGGTAGCACAGACGCCTCCGCGGAGACGTTGGACCAGCTACGTTATCTCGATGGGCGAGTGCGGGTGCTGCGCTTTGCGCGGAACTTCGGCAAGTCAGCTGCGCTGGCAGTGGGCTTCAGGGAAGCAAGAGGCCAAACGATCGTCACCCTTGATGGCGATCTTCAAGATGACCCCGCTGAGATTCCCGCGATGGTCGCACTCCTGGAGGAGCAAGCGGACCTGGTCGTCGGCTGGAAGCAACACCGGCGCGACCCGTGGACCAAGCGATATCCTTCGCTCCTCTTCAATGCGGCAACAAGCCTTTTTACCGGCGTGCGACTGCACGACTTCAACAGCGGCTTCAAAGCCTATCGTCGCCGTGTCGTGGAAAGCATCCCGCTGTACGGCGAACAGCACCGTTTTATCCCGGCCCTCGCTCACTGGAAGGGCTTTCGGGTGCTGGAGATCGCCGTCAACCATCGCCCACGGAGCTTCGGTCGATCGAAATTCGGGGCGACACGGTTCCTTGCGGGGCTCTTCGATCTCTTTACCATCGTATTCCTCACGCGGTTCCGGGCAAAGCCACTGCATCTGTTTGGCAGCATGGGCTTCCTGTTCCTCCTCGTGGGACTGGCCGTGAACGCGTA
>Ga0209341_10005183_pt1 | contig 11855 bp, 17 predicted proteins | sample RifCSP13_2_FD_184020 | JGI IMG/M metagenome (GOLD analysis project Ga0209341, IMG submission 184020) | Soil microbial communities from Rifle, Colorado - Rifle CSP2_sed 13_2 (SPAdes) (version 2) | ecosystem: Environmental > Terrestrial > Deep subsurface > Rock core/Sediment | place: Rifle...
GCGGTTTCCGTAGACGGCCTGCTCGATGACTTCGGAGGCAGCCGCGGCCAGCTCCTCGTTGGCGAGGCGCCGGGCCTCGATGTCTTCGAGGAGGGCGAGCGCGGCGCGGTTCGTGATCTCGGTCATGCCGCGGTCCCCGGCTCACGGACCTTGCGCAGCGCCCCCATGACGGCCTGGTACTCGGCGCCCGTCGGAACGAGTCGCCCGTGCTCGGCCATCGAGAGGATGGCCTTATCGACCCCGGACAGCTCTGCGAGCTTGCGGATGCTGATGCCGAGCGCGACCCGCTCGGGCCCCCAGGCCAGACCTCCAGTGCGCAGCGGCGTGGTGCGTGCCTCCATCACAGGACACGGTAGCATCGCTCGTTATAACCTGTCAAGAGGGAAAATGGAAAGGCCCCCAGCGCCGTTACTCGCCGCGGGGAGCGAGATGGGCACTGGGGGCCGGGGGCCGCGCCGGAAGGGTGCGGCGCGGTCAGTCTTGGGGAAGGCGGCGGATGGCGAGGAGCAGCGCGACGAGGGCGATGATGACGAGGACGACGAAGGCCGCCTCTTCCATGGCTCAGTCGGTGCCGACGCCGAGCCGCTCGCGGAACCAAAGCAGGGCCGCGGGCAGATTGCGCCGGAGCGCGGCGATGACGGCGCCCGCGATGGCCAGACCGGCGACCGCTGCCTGGCCCTTCGCCTCGTCGAGCGTGCCGGGGATAACGAAACTCAGCAGGAGGACCGCGGCAATCGCGCCCTCGACAGCATCGACGATGAACTTCCGAACGAACAGGGGCATATCCTCTCCTCTATCTCGACAGGTAGACATCGAGCCGCGCCTGGTAGAGCGCGAGCTTCAGCGGGTTGCAAGCGCAGGCGGTGAGCCGCGCGATGTAGGTGCGGAGTCGAGCGATGCTCGCGACGTATCGCGAGGGCGCCACGCTCGCGATCGCGATCCCGAGCGGCACGGGCGGGGCAGCGGAGTCAGTCGGACAGAACGCCACACCATCGGCACCGACGAGGCCTGCCGTGGTCGCGAGTGCCAACGGGTTGTAGTCGCGCGGCGCGTCGGGCAGCGTGTTGTCCCGGGCGTTCAGCGCCACCGCAGCCGCGTACTCGTCCGACGTCAACACGAGCGAGCCGGGCATCAGGCCGGGACGCACGCCGGCCAAGTCGAGCGGAGCGGCGAAGTAACCGTTCCACCACTTCCGGGCGAGGTTCGGGGTGAACTCGATGCCGCAGGCGTTCATGCCGACGATGGCGCCGGTCGAATCTTTCACGACGGCCGGGATGTAGACCGCATCGCCGGTCGTAATCAGCGACGGATCGGCACCATTCGCCGCGGCCGGGATGATGAGTCCGACCGTCAAGACCGCCGCGAGGATGAGCCTACGCATGGGGAACCTCCTTCTTCGGCAGCGGGAATGTGAGGGGGACTTGGCGGATGACGATGAGCGGCGCGCCCCGGTCCCGGCGACCCTCGGAGCGACCGACGAGGCGTCCCAGCCGCAGCGCCACGAAGATGAGCAGCAGGCCGAGCGCGATGACGAGCGGGTCCATCACTTCGCCGGGACCGCCGCGAGGATGGCGGAGCCCGCGGCATTCGCGGCCGCCTGCCGTGCATCGTTCCAGCCCTGCCGTGCTGCGGCCGTGCAATCGCCGGTCGTCGAACTTAGACGTATCGCCGTCGGCGTGACGAGGACCACCCGACGCACCCCGCCGATCGTGACGAAGATGGCGCGTTTCGGCCCGACGCCGTAGGGGCTGGTGCGGCTGGCGAAGGCATCGCTCAGCGTGGTCAGCTTTGTCGTGCCGTCGAGTTCGTACAGCGGCGCCCCAGCGGGCGTGTCGATGAGCGCTGCCGTCTCGCTGGTGATCGGTGCCATGACTCCCTCCAACATCGGGGCGACGAGCTGCGCCGCTCCCGTCTTCGCGACGAACCGGAGCAGCTCAGCCTTGGGCATCCGCTCGCCTTGGTATGTCCCCGTCGGTGCGAGCGGGTCACACCACCAGACCGCATCACTCGTGTCGAGCCGCATCGCGAAGGCGGCGTGGTCGGCTGTCGAGGTCGGCGCCCAGCGTCGCCAGTGCGAGCCCACCGGCCATGCCGTCAAGCCGCCACTGACGACGGCGGCATGGCCCGGTTCGAGACGAGTCCACAGATCGGCAGCGGGGATCAGCTTGGGCAGCGTCCAGCCGTAGCGCAGCTTGACCCCGGCGGCGAGGTTGCCGAAGTTGCTGGGACCGAGGTCGTCAGACGCCGCGCGCAGCGCGTCGCCCTCGGCATGCGTGGCCGGGATTGCCGAATCGTGGACCGCTCGCAGCCATTCGACCGCGCTCATCCAGAGGCAGTCGTACCATTTGCCGGTCTGCCGCTCGCTGACATGGACGTGGCCGGGCGGCGGGCTCACATCGGTATCCCGAGGAACTGCCGGATGACCGGCGCGAGGATGTTGGCGAGGAGGACGAGCACAGCCACGACGCCGAGCGCCCTCGCCATCGTCTTCTCGATGGAGTCGAGGCGCGTGTCGTGGTGTTCGATCAGGGTGGCGAGGTCACTGTGAATCTTGCTCGCCACGTCCAGTTCACGAGCGATCTGGTGCCCCAGACTCTCCATGAGCACCTCGAGGCGCGTCACGCGATCAGCCAGGCTATCAGGCACCCGTCGTGGTGGCGTCTTCATCGGGATCGTCGCGCAAGACGTCGAACTCCTTTCCCCCCGCATCGGTCCAGGTCGGGAAGCAACGCGCGCAGCGCTCGACCGGCCCGTCCTCGATCTCCAGCGCGTCCACGTCGAACTGCGTCAGGTTGCGGCGGACGACGCGGGCATCGTCGACGTTGCATTCCTCGAAGGCCGGGTAGTGGTGGAGGTGGCCGTCCTCGACGAGGACGTAGCGGTCATCGGCCATGGGGTGCTCCTCTCAACGACCAGTGATGACGTGCTCTAGATGCGATCTAGCGAAAATGTCGAGGGCTGAAGACTGTCGGTGCCCGCGCTCGATTCGAAATCGATACGGACCTCATCGCCTCCGACGAGTTCATCTATGAATGTCAGACCGATCCAATCGTCTGCGCCACCCGGCGACCCGTGCAAATGCTGGATGATCGAAGCACTATTGATCTTCAGGACGATCCGCAAGAACCCAGTTCCCGCCGCCAGGAGGCGAAGGTTCACCACCGCGCAATACGTGCCGTCCTCGCCCGAGGGCACGATCAGGACATTCGCCGTGTCGGTGAACGATGGGCTGGAGTCTCGGACGATGGTCGGAAACTCGACCTGAGTAAGAACACCTGCGGCGAAGGTCTGGCCGGTGGGCTGACTGATCCGTGCCCCGACCGTTCCGCCGCCGCTCGGAGTGACAACGATGATGCCTGCTCCACTGCTCATGGGTACTGTGCCACGACGCTGACGCTGAACCCAGTGTTGACGATCGTCGTGGAGGGCGAGAGCACGAGGCGCGTCACGACGAGCGGGTTGCTCGCCACTTGCACGGGAATCTGGACGCCCTGCCCATCGGCCCATGCCCAACCGGTCGGGCGGACCCAGCGCAGGATGAGCCCGCCGAGGAGCGGTTCGACGCGGAGCTGGCTGACCGTGGCGCGGACCATGTAGATCGTGCTCTTGTGCGGGTTGACGAGCGGGTTGCCGAACGAGAGGCCCCATTCGTCTCGCTCGGTGGCATCGAGGACCGGCGAAGGGACATTGGAGCCCTGCGGTCCGAGGGCGAAGTCCACCGAGATGCCGAAGTAGTAGCCGGCGGGATTGAAGCCCTGACCCCTGGGCAGTTTCGCCACGATCGACACATCCGCGGCCTGCTTCGCCGCGGCGGCGGGGGTATTCGGCGGTGGAGTTACCGCCCCTCCGTAGTAGAGCCGCTGCAAGAGGTCCTGTTGCGCCTTCTGCCGGTCGTAGATCGTGGGCTGCTGCGCGAGCTGCCGCGAGAACGAGGTCTGCTTCGTGGACCGCGCCGCGATGGCGAGGAGTTCCTGGCGCAGCTCGTCGTTGATGAGGCCCATCACTGCACCTCGACGAGCAGTTCCATCGTCCCTACCACGTCATCGGGCGCGAAGCCGACCACGCGCACGGTGCCCGTGACGCCCGCGCTCGGACCCTCAGTCTGGAGATCCAGCGTGTGCGTGGAGCCGGTCGCGACGGTGGCCCAGTCGCCGCCGATGTTGGCGAGTTGCACAGTCAGGAGCCGCGAGGGCACGGACCACTTCGCGAGCAGCGCGTTGGCATAGGCGATACCGTCCGGCCACGGGACCTCGATGGGCGGGAGCTGGTCGGTGACCTGTTCCGTGACGTCCGACTCCGCAGAGGCTGGCGCCTCGTAGGCCACTTCCTCGCCGACCTCATGGATCGAGGCCGTGGTGTTGAGTTGCCCGCGGATGACGGTAAGGACGTTGCCGCTGATCGAGGTGACCCGGACCCACTCATCCCCGCCGATCTTCGCATCGAAGGGCGCGGGCGGGAAGCCAAAGGCGTTGACGACTGGGAGGTTCACCGCGTCGGCCGTGATGCCGTAGGCGAGTTGCGTGCTGAAATCCTGGTCGCCCTGACCGTAGGGCACGAGCCGCCACGCCAATAGGGTACGGACCGCTCCGGCGATGACGGTGCGGACCTCGACTTCCTTGCCCACGCCATCGCGCCGCGGGTCCCATTCGGGCATCCGGCGCCACTCGAAATCGAAGACGGTGGCCGGGTCGACATCGCCCGGTACGCTGAACCGCGCGACCTTCTGGATGGCGTTCACGCGGTCATACGACACCCGCACGTAGCTCGCAAGACTCCGGTGCTTCATGACGATGGCCCGCGGCCCATCCGAGAGGTGGAGCCAATGGACGTAATCGCGGAGATGCAGGACGCGCTCGGGCACGAGGTTCACCGTCGCGTTCGGTTCCGTCGAGTCCTCATCCTCCGGCCCAGGCCCGGCCCATGACCAGCCGTCGTGCCACGGCCGCCCGTACTGGTCATGGACGGCGCGGATGAATGTCTTGAAGAGCTCGCGCATCGCCGCAGCCGCGGCATCTGCGGCCTCTTGCTGCGACTCGTCGGGCAGCGAATAGGGGACCTCGACGAACAGCGTCACCGGCGCCGAGAGCGAGAGGTTCGTGCGGCGACGATAGGTGCCGGTGGGCAACCAGACTTCGGCGACCGGGATGACCTCCTGCACCGGCAGCGCTTTGGCCCCGGGCGGGATCAGGCTCTCGATGCGCGTCACCGAGCCCACGAGTCGGACGGCATTGACGAGTTGCGTGACCGAGGTCGAATAGGACGGGTTGGCGCGGACATTGCCGCTCGCGCCGTCCGTCAGGGCGACACCAGCACCCGCCGAGAATGCATCTCGCCACACGAGAATGGGCACCATGCGGTCGGACAGGACCCGGACGTCCCAGCAGAACTCGGCGAAGGACTGCCGGGCAATCTTGCCGAGGATGCTCAGAATGTCCCCGGAGAGCGTATCGTCGCCGAAGAACGTCAGGCTCCCGGTCCCATCGAACTCCCACTGCACCTCGCCGTTGGCCCCGAGCCATGTATTCGCATGGCCCATGACGAGCGAAGCGAGCGCGGACACCGGCGTGCCGGTGCGCGTCTTCACCGCGGCGGTATCGCGGATGAGCGCCGTCGCGAGCTGGCCATAGAGGTCCTGCACGGACAGGATGGCCGCGCCGTCCGTCCATTCCACGGTATCGATGGAACCCGCCCACGGCTCGAGCCCGAAGGAGCTGCCGATGACGAGGAGGCGGTCCTCGGCGATCAGCGTGAGGTCCGGATTGGCGATGAAGTTCCCGCTCGTCGACGCGACCTTACGCGGCACGGTGACGGTCATCGAATTCGCGTGGACACCTTGCCATGTCGAGATGGACTTCGGGCGTGGCCCGAACGTCGTGTAGATCATCGCGCCGAGATGGAGGCCGGCCTTGGAGTAGACCTGGATGCCCGCAAGGAAGGCGCCTGGCGTGCTCGGGTCGGAGGCATCGACGTAGACGCCCGACGTGATGGCTTGCCCGTCCGTTTCATCGAGGATGTCGAAGACGACGGCCTGTGACGCGACCGTGCCCGTCTCCCCGAGATCGAAGACGACGGCCTGCGAAGCCGTAGAGAAGCCGAGGATGTCGAAACTGACTGGCTGGACCGAAAGCGTGAACGGCGCCGTGATGTCGAAGACGACGGCCTGCGAGGCCCACGTTCCGCCGAGGTCGAAGACGACGAGCTGTTGCGTCGGGAGTCGGGGATTGTAAGCGATGCCCGTTCCCGAGGCGAGACCAGCGGATGCAGCCACGCTCGCAGCGGCAACTCCCGCGGCCCCTATCCCAGTCGTTGCGGCGATGACCGGCGCGATATACGTCGTGCCGCCAGAGGCGGTGCCCGTACCTGCCGCGATCTCAGCGTTGGCGGCACCACTACCCGTATCAATGGAGGCGTCCGAAGCGACACCGGTTCCGCCCGCAATCTCGGCGGGCGCGTACCGCATCGCCGTATCGTAGGCCGTGCCCGTGCCAGCGGCGAAGTCCGCAGCAGCGCTAGTTCCTGCCTCGGGTCCGACCAATCCACCAGCCGGCCCGACGAGCCCGCCGCTCGGGCCGACCTTCGCGGCGGCCATGGTCTAGAACGCCACACTCTCGCCGAACACCCGACCATTGAGCACGACGCCCGCCACACCGCCAGTGAACTTCACCCAGGTAGCTGCGGTAAAGTCGAGAGTCGCGCCGTTGGGATTGGTCGTCGTTTTCCGTTGCATGGTGTTCAGGGCCAATGTGCCAGCAGTAGCGTACCGAAGATCAAAGGTGTTAGAAGCGTGACGGTTCTGGATGACGATCCAATAGCCGCCCGGTGGTAGAACGACAGGAGCGCCGGAGGCTGTGATCGTGCGATTGCTCGCGCCGCTCGGTGTGAACGTCTCATCGGACGATGAAGCCGCGACACGGTTCAGAGTCGCACTGGCCACGTCCTGTTGGTAGAGATCCCAGCCCCATTTGCGCTCGGTGGCCGTGTTGCCATTACGGACCGTGACCGAGTCGAGGTTCATCCACGCTCGAAGATTCACAGGTATCGCCAGCGAACCACCATCGGCGGCAAGATTCTCGGCCGTGTTGACGGTCATCGTGGATGACAAACCCTCGGCATACGCAAAGGGTAGCCAACCCATCTTGCTGAGCTGGCTGAGGATGACCCGCTTGTCCGTGATCTGGTTCGCCGCGATGGTCGTGTCATTGGCTGGCACATAGACCATCGCTAGGCCGACATGGCCGGATGGCAGCGCGGGCGGCTTCGGATTGGCTGCCGCCGAGCCGGCCGTGACCGTCTTGGTTCCCGTATCGCTCGCACTGACGAGATCGATGCGCGGGTTCGTGCCGTCGGCCGCGGTGATCGTGCCGTTGCCCGACGTGACGGTCACGAGAGCGCCGGAGGCGATGCGGACGACGCCCGCCGCGATGGCCACGGTCATATCCGGGCTGCCCTGCGCCGTGACGTCGCAGCCCGATATGACGCCCACGCCATTGAGACCGGCCGTCAGGATGTCGATGTCGGTGGACATCCAAATGGACTGGTTCGTATGGAAGGCGACGTCGTTGTCGGGGAGGTCGAAGCCGGCCATCTCAGTTATCGATCGCGTAGAGCGTGCTGGTGTCCGGGCGTTGCCCGGCGACGCCGGCAGCCCAAGTCTGCTGCCACCAGAAGCAATAGGCCGTCTGCGCGGCGAGGTTGGCGAGCATGATCGCCGCGCCCTGCGAGTTCGCGGCGAGCCACAACCAGCAGTTCTTGAAGGTCGGCCCGATGGTGCCCCGCGTCGTGCCGCCCGTGCCCTGCTTCAGCGTCACGGTCTGCGCGCCGGTCGCACTGACCTTCGCGGCGTAGAGCGCGGAGAAGGTCAGCAGCCCGAGCACCTCGACGGCACCGGTCAGGACGATGGCCTCGGTCTGCGGGTCGCCCGCAGCGTCGAGGCCGGTGACCGTGACGGTGCGGGTATCGGCGGCATCGCTGATGCAGGCAACGACGGCGTTGGCCCCGAAGGCGGTCATGTTGCCTTGCGTCGAGTCGTCATCGTCCCCGTCGTCGTAACCCAGGCCGATCTCATCGGTCACGCCAATCGCTGGCACGAGCCATGCGCCGGGTAGCGTGTAGGCGTCGGTGGCGTGGTTGTTGAAGATGCAGTACTTCTTGATGCGCGAGCCGCCCGCGATGCGCTCGGCGTCGGTAATGGCGGGCAGGAGGTTGTGCTTCGTGCTCGTGATGAGCACGCCGCTGTTGACGCCGCCCGCGCTCGTGTTCTCGGCCGTCTTCGTGAACTGGATGTCGGCGCTCGATGCGGTCATGGTGTCTCCGCGACAGGATCAGGGGCGATGAGGTTGGCCGTGCCGACGCTGAACAGCACGTCGGCCGCGGCGTCGGTGACGCTGCACCAGTAGCGCAACGTCGTCCCGCCGTCCGTCCAGCGCAGCTCCACGAGTCCCGCGGTGGAGTCGAGCTTCGCGACGACCGCCGCCCAGTCCGTGCGACGGGTGACCTCGGAGGCGTTCTTCATGTAGACGACGAGCGGGATCGTCTTCGCAGTCGGCGTCTCGCCGACGTAGGCCGGGAAACGCCCGGCCATCGCCACGAGCCGCGGTTCCTTCGGTGTCCCCGCGGTCAGGGCGTAGAGCGTGGCGCGGTCCACGTTGTATGTCGTGCCGATTAGCTCAAGCAATGAGCCGCGGCCCACTTGGACGGACGTGACGGCCATGGGTTATCCCATAATCCGGAGGCGCTGCGAGTAGGCGCAGATGTAAGGCCCGCCGTTCAGTTCCTGAAAGAACATCCGCACCAGCGTCACGCCGCAGGTCGGGCAATCCTTCGTGCCGTCGGGCTCAGGCATCGCAGCGACTTCCTCTTCGGACATCCACATGCCATGCGCGCGCTGGTGGATTTCCATTGCACCGATCGCCGTGTGGGCGGCAGCGAGCCTCTTCGGATCGACGGCCATCAGAGCCTCCCGCCGGGCATGAGGGCCGCCTGGCGAGCGAGATCACCACGGGCGGTCTGCGGACGGGCCGCCATGGGCTCCTGAGCCGTCAGGCGGGCGAGCTGGCCAGCGATGACGGGGAGCCATCGCGCTGCGGCGTCGCTGCCCGAGACAGGCGCAGCGACCATGCTGCGGGATTGCGGATTGCTGAAGATGTGCGACCCCGGAGGCGACCAGCGAAGCTCGGGGCCTCCTTCCCCGACCACGGACCATCCGCTCACCGGGCCACCGCGCTGCTTGCCCTGGATGCGCGGCGGGCTGAGAGCCGGGAGCGTGCCGCCCGTGACCCCGGCCAGCTTGCGGAGGTCGTCGTAGAGCCTGCGCGTGTCGCCATCCACGAACTTCAGCTTGCCCGCGAGCTTGTCCAGCCATTGCGTGAGGTAATCCTTGGCCGGCTGGTCGCCGAGCGCGGCGAGCTTCGTCATCGTTTCGAGTAGGTCGCCCTTGAGGCCAGCGAGCTTCTCGCGCAGGGCGAGGATGTCTGCCTGCTGCGCCCGCGTGGGGTTCTTGATCTTCTCCAGTTTCTGGAGCTCGCCCACCGTATCGCCGATGTCCATGGCCACGGCCTCGGCATGGGCCTTCAGCTCGGCCGGACCGAAGACGAGTTCGGCGAGGCCCGATGCGGCAGATACCGCGTCGTCCTTGACGTCCTTCAGGGACTTCCCCAGCCGCTCCGCGTCTGTGCGCAGCCGGCGGAACTTCGTGTCGGCCGTCCCCGCAGCGGCAGCGAGGCCGCGATGCGCCCGGTCCGTCTTGTCGGCGTTCTCGGCCATGGCGTCGAGTTCGGCCGCGTATTGGTCGGCCTCGCGGCCCGCCTTGCCCCAGTTCTCCGCGAGGACATCGAGGATGCTGCCCTGCGCACCCGCCGCGTGCTGCTGCTCATCGATCGCCTCGGTCAGGCCGCGCGTCTTGTCCGTCGCTGCGCTGAAGGCATCGCCGGCCACAGTCGCAGCATCACCGAGGAAACCCATCGCTGCCGCAGCCGGTGGAGCGATTGCCTGACCGAACTTCTCCAGCGACTCATTGAACTTGATCTGCGCGACGGTCAGCTTGCCTTCGATGGTCTGTGTATAGGTCTCCGCCTGGCCCTTCGCCACGGCCTGCACCGCGGCGAGTGCCTCGGTCGCCGTGGCGCCTTCTTTGAGGGCAATACCGAGGCGCTTGAGGCCGATGAACTGGCCGTTCTCGACTTTGACGAGCGCGAGCGTCGCGGCGGCGAGGTCGATGCCCTTGAACCGCGCGAGATCCATGGCGATGCGCTGGATTGCCAGCGCCTTGGTAGCATCGTGTGTGACCGCCACGAGAAGCCGCAGCGATTCACGCTGCGCGTCGTCACTGAAACCGAGCGCCATACGCGCCTTCAGGACATCCTCGATGGCCGCGGTGTTGCCGTCCCAGGCAGGGATGTTCGCCCTCAGCGCCGCGCCGAGCTGGGCAATGGAAACCTGTTCCTCGGCGAATGCGCGGGTAGAGTCGCCGAGAAAGCCCGTGACGGCGTTGACCGCGCCGCCCATGAGGTTGAGGCCCGCCGTCGTGATCGCCGCACCGGCGCCGATGGCAAAGCCCTTGGCGCCCTGTTTCTGGAGCCGCTCGAACTTGTCACGGAGCTTGTCGAGGTCCGAGGAGGCCTTACCGACCCCAGTGACCTGAGCGGCAACGCGGACGGTATTTCCGGCCATTCAGTCCTCCGCTTTCCCAAGATCGGGGTCGAGGAGCGCCATCAGGCGCAGGAGTTCCGCGTCTTCCGCCAGCAGCGTCGAGAGCGTGTAGCCGGGGTAGATCGTGAGGAGCGCGTGGAGCGTCTCCGCACGCTCCAACTCGGCCGGCTTATCTACTCCGACAGCGCGGTAGCGGAAGACGCGCGCGGCAAAGGGAGGGGCACGTCGCGGACCCCATCGAGCCACGCCTTGACCGCGGCAAGCAGCGGGTGCGGGTCGAGCCCGGCCATACTCTCGGGGCTCACCGGCGCCTTGTATGACCACGACCGGATGAACGGCGCCCAGGCCGCGAAGAGTGCCGTGAAGCTCGCCCGCTCGCCCCAGTTGCCCGCCTCGTAGGCTTCGCGCACGGTGAAGTACGCATCTAGCGAGACTGGCGAGACGATGGTCAGGATGTGCCCGGGCTGATCCTCGAACTCGATGCGCAGCGTCTTCATGCCCACCTCATGCCCACCGGAAAGGAACCCCGGCGCCGATGGGCGGGCGCCGGGGTCCTGTCATTTACGACCAGGCGGCGCCGGTCCCGTCGCTCATCTCGAAGGGCACGCTCCAACTGAGCGAGCCGTCCTGGCCGCGGGTCAGCGCGTAGTCGGTGGTCACAGCGCTGAACGTCGCCGTGGCACCCGGGAAGGCAATGACGAACGTCTTGACGCCGGGCGTCTTGAGCGTGTCGTGACTCATGCTCGCCGTCGTGTTGAACGCGCCGGTCAGGGTGCCCGACATATCCTTCAGCAGCGAGAGCCGCTCGACGCCCGTCTTATCGACCCCGGTGACGTCTTGCGTTCCCGTGGGTGTGTTGAGCGTGATGCTCGTGACGTCGTTGCTGATGTTATTGCCCGCCACCGTGACGGATGTGGTGATCCCGGAGACTTTCGCCATGTCGGCGGTTCCTTTCTGTCCACTTCAAGAAACCCGCCGACCGGCGGGCTACGAAGACCGAGAGGGAGAGGGGTTAGCTGATCGTGACGGTCGCGTTCAGGGCCGCACCCGTCCCGGCGGCATGGCCCCCATAGGCGCCGCTGTTGCCGCCCCAGAGCGGCGGATCGCTGAGGTAGCGCACGAAGACGAGAGCGCAGACGAGGTTCGTGAAGGTGCCGGTCACATTGACCCGGATGTAGCGGCGGACCGTCGCGGCGTTCGTGCCCTGG